>ORMF010063738.1_pt1 | contig 27188 bp, 27 predicted proteins | sample 1779871 | NCBI WGS metagenome assembly ORMF01 (sample SAMEA104232316, study PRJEB22302) | groundwater metagenome | biome: forest; feature: aquifer; material: groundwater | place: USA | collected 2011-08-07 | depth 5.4 m | reverse complement strand
TATCCCGCGGCCGAGAAAAGCCGTGAAACCAGTCCGCAGCAGGGCGAGGGCTTGGCCAAAGCCTATTATGACGCGGGTTATAAGGCACTGCAGGCGAGAAAATTCACCGAAGCTATCAAACAGCTGAAAGAGGCGATATCTCTGGACCCCAAATCCGCGGAAAATAACAAATATCTGGGCATCGCTTTGATGGAGTCCGGCAACCTGAAAGAGGCCAGGGACTACCTCACCGAGGCGTTGAAACTGGACCCCAAAGACAAAACCATTCAAGAAAAGTTAGACGCCATCAACGAAAAGCTCAAAGAATCCGGCTTAAAATAAAAGAGCCGGTTTATTTTGGCCAATCCCGCCCTCACCCTCGATCCTCCCTCATCGCGCCGCCGCGCAGTGTCGGACATTTCAGATGACTCGCAAAGAATTTGAAAAATTAGTGCTCGAGGCGCTTCAGTCACTGCCCAAGCGATTCAGGGACAGACTTGAGAATATCGACGTCGTCGTCGAAGAGGGGAGCGGGGATGAGGATCTGCTCGGCTTGTATGAGGGCGTGCCGCTCGGTGAGCGGACCGGGGCTTATAGCATGGCCCTGCCGGACAAGATCACGCTGTTCAAGCGCGCGCTCGAGGTCGAATGCGAAGAAAACGGGACGGATTTAAAAGAAGAGATCCGATGCACCGTCGAGCATGAGATCGCTCATCACTTCGGCATGAGCGACGAAGCGCTGGAAGAAGGCGGGATCTATTGATCCTGCCCGGACAGAGCGGTCCTGCCCACCCCCGTCAGTTGCCCGATCTTGGAGAGATTACCCCAATAAAGATGCAGTGAGCGGGCGAAGGTCTCGCGCATTTGCCGCGGCCCCAGGTATTTTCCGCGCTGAGTGAGCATGGCCTTCAATATTTCGCCGCGCAGAAGAGAGATGACTTTCGAAGAGCGTGACAGTTTGCGTACGGCCTCCGGGAACTCGCGGTGGTTGTGCAGGAAGGCCAGGCGATGATACCAACAGCGCACCAGGAAGCGGACGATGAGTTTTTCCTGCGCTGAAAGGGGGCGCGTGTCGCTGACCTTGGCTAAATGATGCAGGTCCTGCAAAAGCTCCGGCATTAAAAGCTTGCTGGCCATGATGGTCATACGCTGCAAAAGCGCCTGCCGTCCCAGCTCCGCTAGCGGAGCGCCCGGCGCCAGATAATCGGCGAGCGTAAGCTCACGGTAAAGCTTTTGAAAGATGAGGCTGTCGTAATCCAGCCATTTTTTCATGCGTGATTCTATTTTGAACCTGTCCCTGCTGTTGCCCCGGTCGCCTTCATGCTGACGGTAATGAAATGTCGGTTTGCCCGGCACGCGTACGCCGGAGAAACGGCGGGCGATGCGAATGGCCATCTCATAGTCCTGCGAGCGAAACAGAGCCGGGTCGAAAGGGCCCAGTTCCCGGTAACACGACATCCTCGCGAAAAGAGCGGCCCCGCCCAGGAAATTGTCTTCCAGCAGAGGCACTATAAACCCCCGTTCTACGACGTCGGGGATTTCCAGCTCATAAAGAACGGGACCGATCCGGTCGCTTTTGGGGTCTGTGGCGGTGTAATAAAACGTGCTGTAGCTGAAACCATAATGGGCATGAGCCTCAAGAGGAGCGACGAAGCGCTCCAGCGCCTGAGGAAGCGCCACGTCATCGTCGTCAAAGATCCAGAGATAGTCGCCGGTGACCTTTTCCACGCCGAGATTGATCGCGACGGCCTTGCCCAACTGTCCCTCGGTATCGAAATACTCGATTTTGTCCCTATAAGGATCGAGCGCTTGTCCTGTATTGTCTGTGGAGCCGTCGTTGACCACGATGATTTGTGAGGCCGGCAACGTCTGCGTCAGGAGACTGTTCAGGCATTCGGCGATGAACTGTCCGCGGTTGAACGTCGGGATGATGATGCTGATACGCGGGCGGCTCATGATTTATCCTTCGCAGGCAGGAACGGATAAGCCAGCTGGCGTAATGGAAGTATCAAAAAGCTTAATATGCCGTCTTCTTTTTCCACGGGAACAGAGCTGTCTTCGACGCCGGTTTGAGGATAGGAATCGCAGTCCGGCTGATGCGTCCTGAAAATCCTGTCCCAGAAAGAAAATATCACGCCGAAATTCTGGTCGCGGTGACGCAGATCTATCGAGTGGTGGATACGATGCGACTGCGGCGTCACGAAGATATAGCGCAGCCAGCCGAAGTTGGAGCGTATGTTGGCGTGATACAAACGCGTGTACCAGGTGCTGAACACCGTGAATGCTACGATCTTGGGCGTGTCTATGGACAATATCAGCAGCGGGATGAGAACGATAGGCCGGGAGATGATGTACTCCATATAATGAAAGCGCAGGTCCGTGAACATGTTGATTTGGCGCTGAGAGTGATGCACGACGTGTATGCGCCAAAACCAGGGGACCTGGTGTTTCAGCCAATGCTGGAACCAGGACAGAAAGTCGCCGACCAAGATACCCAGCGTCATGCGCGCCCATTCGGGGAAGCGACCCACGCCTTTGACAGTCAAAAATTCCAGATAGGTTTCATAAAGTGTCCTGAGACCCCGGGAGTAGGCCGCCACGACTGTGGCCGTGAACAGCAGCGCCAGTAGCAGCCACACGCTGTCCTGAATAAAGCCCGCGCTGAATATCTTCTGCGTCTTGTCGGCGGGGAAGATACGTTCCAAAATCAGTATAAATACCACGGCAAAAATGAAAAGCGGGCTAAGGAAGGTATCACCCAGTACGCTTTTGACGCAGTACCACACGCCTCTGTCGGTGCCGCGGGCGAAAGCCAGCAAAAGGGCCGAGTATGCCAAAACCGCCGCGATAGCGGCCAATACGACGTTATTTTTCAAAGACTTACCGATCATCAATCTAATATTAATGATTAAAAACCAAAAAAGGAAGTCTTTTGTAAAAAAAAACGTGCGGACAAAGCGCCCTTTTAATCGAATGGCGTGTGGTGTATAATTGAAACAGATATAAGGAGAAGGTCATGAAGAAACCGGTTTTGATGTTGTTTGTTTTTGTGCTACTGGCGGCGTCGCAGGTCTCGGCGATGGCCTGCAGCATGCACGGCAGTAAAGGTCTGCAGGACAAAGCGGCCGAAGAGACGTTGGAGGAAGAAGCGGTTTAAGCTCCGAATCAAAAACCACCCGGCAGATTTGTGTCGGGTGGTTTTTTGTATTAAGCGTTTATTATTTGGAAGTCCACTCTCCGCCGGGGGTCTGTACCGGAGTGCCCGCCGGGGCGTTGGCCTGCAGGCGCTGGACGTAAAGCTTTTGAACCTCACCGACAGACGTGCCGTTTTGCTCGGCGATGGAGCGGTAGATGACCATACGGTCGCTGTTTTCCTGGGCGGCTAATGACTCTGCCTCGGGCGAAGCTTGCCTGACCACCAAAAGCGCCGACATGTCCTCTCCCAATACTCCCGCCGCCTCGAGCGACTCGATCTGAGGCAGCCTTTCCTTGCGTCTCATCGCGGCGTCTTTGACCGCGGGGTTTAGATCCGCGGCATGGGCGGGCGGGACGAGGATGTCGCTGAGCTTCTTTTTCTCCGGGGTACCGCTGACCAAGTTTTCGATTTCATCGATGTCATTCACCACGTGCTGGTAGACGTCCAGGCGCATGGTGATGTCCATTTTTATGGGGTCCTTGGGCGCCTGCACCTGCACGGTAGCGCATCCGAAACCAATGAGAGCGGCCATCAAAAATGTATAAAGCATTTTCATTGTATCTCCTTTAATGAGCACATAATTTAGCGAGCGCCTTTCGCGAGCTAAATTGTAGTGCGAATTAAACCCGCCAGAAAGAAGGCGGGTCACGACCCGCCGCGCTTTTTGGCGGATAAGCTAACTCTAATTTTTTAACGAAAAGATCTTTCAATAAAACTTAAACCGCGTCGTGGAACAGTGTGGTCAAATGGCGCTTTCCCTTGGGGCCGTCCAGTTTAAGTTCCACGCCCAAGTCCGCGCCGGATTTGGAAAGCCGCAGCTCGCCCACGTCATAATGATATTCTTTGAGGCCAGCCTCCACAAGCTCTATCGGCTGCTTCATGCGCGTGGCGATGTTCTGCAAAAAAGCCGCGTCACGGATCACCAGGTCCCCGCCCTGAGTCGAGACGCTGAGGCTGCCGTCCACGGCGGCCAGGCCGGACGGACTGCCGCTGGCTTTTATTGTACCCAATAAACGGCCGGTCATGCTCATTTTGTTCTCGAATTCGAAATCTTTGATCAGCGCGGGCAGATGCAGCTGACTAAGACGCAGGTCGAGACTGTAGCCCAGGCTTTTGTCCGTGCGCAGCGTAAACTCACCCTCCAAGAGGCCTTCGAACAGCGACGCCTTGAGCGGCGAAGCGACCAGCGTCTTACCGTCCCAGCGGAAAGGGGAGGTCAGCTCGCGCAGTTGTAATTTTTGATAAGACACGTCGGCCGCGGACAACTGGCCGCCGGTTTTTTCATCGAAATCAATGTTCACGTTTTTGGCCGCCAGGCCGTGCGACTCGAATGAGGCGATAGCCGCTTCCAGACGCAGAGGTTTTTTGTCCGCCACGTTCAAGGTCAAGGAAAGGGAGCCTTTTAGTTTCGCGGCGCCTGTGTCGACGTCGAGGTCCAGACCGGCAACTTCCAGTTCATTCAAAGTCAGCGCGGCCCGGCCGGCGCCCGGTCCCGACGGTAACAGCGCGTCCAGCGGCCCACGGACGTGCAGAGACGCGTCAACGGCGCGCACTTTTAAAAGGTGTTTGCGTAGCAAGCCCATCGGTCGGTAGTGCACGGCGACTTCGTGGACCGAGAATTCCATGGTTTTATTTTTAACGCGAAGTTCGCGCATAGTCAGGAGGCGGGGGTGGACGCTCAGTGTCTTTAGAGACACCTCGCTGCCAGGCAATGCCTTGCGCAGCGCGCCCTCAACGGCGCGGTGCATGATGCGGTTGCCAAAAAAGAACGCCGCGCCCATGAAACCCACAAACAGCGCCGCGGCCACAAACCAAACGGCTTTCATCTTCATGGGCCTATAATACCATCAAGAGTGCTATGCTGGTATAGCGGACAGGAGAAGGGCATGCCGACAGAGTACGAAGACGACACGCCGGAGTGGGAGGTCCGTGAGGATATCCCGCCCGCGCTTCAGAAAAAATGGGACAAAGAAGAATCCGAAGGCGTGCGCGCCGGCGTCTGTAAGGGTTGCGGTTATACCTTCACTCAGGAAGAGCTGCACTGCGTGCACTGCGGCGCCAGTACCGGCTTCGGCGACGGCGCGCTGATCTCTTTAAAGAAGTGGCTTTTTAAAAATCCGTTGGGCATAATGGCGGGGATGTTAATCGTCACAGCCGTCATCGTTTATTTGATCCGCCTCTAAAAAATCATGCACAGACCCCCTTACGACCCGCGCCGCCATTCGCGAGACTTGCGAAGGCCCGCCGCACATAGGTCATCGCACCCGGCATTCGGCAAGCGCACCGATGAAACCGAGACGCGTTTTTATGCCAGCACCGCGGTGGACCCTTCGCCGCGCATACGCCTCGAAGACGGATGCGGCGAGCTGACTATGCGCGCGATGGACCTCATTACGCCCATAGGCATGGGCCAGCGGGGTCTCATCGTCGCGCCGCCCGGCTCGGGCAAGACCACCTTTCTCAAGCATATCTGCCAGGCCGTGGCCAAGGGCAGTCCATCCATGAAACTGTATTGCCTCTTGATTGACGAGCGGCCTGAGGAGGTCACCGATTTCAGGCGAGGCGTGCCGGCCGAGGTGCGCTGGTCCTCTTCGGATGAAAGTTATGAGCATCACATACAAACCGCCGACAATCTCATGCGGCAGGCCTACGGTGAGGTGACGGCGGGCCAGAACGTGATGGTGGTGTTGGATTCGCTGACGCGCCTGGCGCGCGTGCACAACGCCGAGAGGGGGAGCAGCGGCAGGACACTTTCCGGAGGTGTCGACGCTCGGGCGCTGGAAGTCCCGCGGCGTATCTTCGGGTCAGCCAGAAAGATAGAGAATGGAGGATCGTTGTCGATCCTGGCGAGCATACTCGTCGACACGGGCAGCCGCATGGATCAGGTCATCTTCGAGGAGTTTAAAGGCACAGGCAACATGGAAATCGTGTTGTCGCGCGACCTGGCGACACGCAGGATATATCCGGCCATAGACGTCGCCAAAAGCGGCACGCGCAAAGAAGAGCTGCTTGTGGCGGCGGACGAGCTTGACCGCATGCGTAAATTTCGCCGCCGTCTGATAGAGCTGGGCCCCGTCGACGCCGGCAAGACGCTGGTTGAACAACTTCAAAAATACCCGAGTAATCGGGAATTGCTGGGAGAGATCGATGCCATCAAGCGCTAAAGAAAAAATGTTTCACGCGGGTATCCTCCAAAATGCGCCCCAGATGCGCGAGGTCTTGCGTTAAAAGTCCGGGTCCGGGGGCCGGAGAGAGAGAAGGCTCTTAATTTTCTTGTGAACGGCGGCGATTGCATCTAAAATACGCCTATGTCTGAGGATTTTTTCAAAAAATTCAAAGCCTCCAAACCCCCATTCATCGACGCGATAGAATGTTATACCTATCTTGACATCATGCGTCTGGTGGGGCCGATAGACATCTCGACGGTGCCGGACATGCAACGATTCATCGAGACCCACAAAAAAAACGCCGATTTTTTGAGCAAGGACTTTCTGGTAGACTTCAAGAAGGTCACGACTCTGGACGGCACGGCGGTCGCGCAGTTCCTGATCTTTCTGCACGGGCTCAAGAAAAGAAAACGCAAGCTCGCGTTGATGAACGTCCCTTCTAAATTCATGAAGCTGTTGGAGATTTCAAAAATAGAAAGTTACTTTGTGATCTGCGAGTCGGAAACCAAGGCCTTTTCACAAATTCTCGAATGGAGCCAGGAGTGGTGAGGAATTCCATCAAAGGAGGGACCCGATGAAAAAACATGTTTGTATTTCACTCGTTCTGCTTGTGACGGCGAGTTTCGCGCTGGCCCCTTTGGCGCGCGCCAAAGACAAGGACAATAATCCTCCGGGCCCCAAGGGAGGCCCCGGCAGCAATTGGGAAAATCCCCCCGGGCCGCAGGGCGGAGCGGGCGCCGGTCCGGACCGGTCGGCGATCAATCCCCCGGGACCCGTGGGCGGACCCGCCCATGGACCGCTGGTCGACAAGGACAACAACCCTCCCGGCCCGGGCAAGCCTCCGCTGCCACAGGTGCTGAGAAACGCCGACACCAACGGCGACGGAGTTGTGGACGTCGCGGAAAAAAAACAGGCGTATGAACTATGGAAAGAGAAGTATGCCCAGCATCCGCCCGAAACCCCTCCGGGGGTACCGCCTGCCGATTGGAAAAAACAAATGCCTCCGGGATTGGCCAAAAGGTCCGGCCCGCCTATCGATAAAGACAACAACCCTCCCGGCCCCGCCGGCGGCGCGGGAACGAACTGGGAAAACCCTCCCGGAAAAAAAGGGGGACCCGGCGCCAGTCCTGACAAGAAGCGCCCCTAAACTTTCGAAGGCGCACAGGCCATGAGGCTTGAGATGCCCGCCCGAAGACCCTATAATGGAGCACATGACAAGAATAATCAGGATCGTCCTTTTGATATTTTGCGCCACGGCAAGCATCGCGGGGCCGTGCCGTGCCGACGAAGTCACCTTGAGGAAACTCTCTTCCGACGCCGAGCAGGTGTTCAAGAGTTTTATGGCCTCCTCCGATGTGCGCATCCCGCAGACGGTGCTGTCCGAGGCCAAGGCCATCGCGATTTTTCCTTCGGTGATCCACGGCGGCTGCCTGATCGGCGGCCAGTACGGCCGTGGCATTGTGCTCAGCCGCGATGACAGCGGAGAGTGGAAGGTACGCGCGTTGTCCACGATACGCGGCGCCAGCGCCGGACTGCAGTTGGGCATCGAAGCCACGGACCTGATCCTGGTGGCGATGAGCGAAAAGGCGATGCACGGCTTTTTGTCCGACCGCATGTCTTTGGGTACGGGGCTCACGCTGCTGGTAGGTTCGGCAGGCACCTCGCTGAAAGTCGGTACCGACAATCTTTTTAGGCCCGACGTTTTGGGCTATTCTAAAAACCGCGGATTTTTCGGAGGCCTGGTTGTGAGCGGCGCGTCTGTCAGTCCCGAAAGTTTTGGTGCGGATGAGAAACTGGCCTCGACGCTTTTGAAAGACCTGATCCAGGCCCTGCGACGCCAGTCCAAGGCCCCGCACGTCGAAACCTAAGTCGAAATGATCGGCGTCTAGCGCGTCCTCTTTTTATTGCCCGCCACCCCGGCCCGGGGCTATAATTGACGCTATGCCCAGACGCTACGACAGACTCGAAATGCAGTTCATGGTTCGCCTGCAACTCCTGCCGGACAACAAATGGAACATCGTCGTCCTGCGCAACATCGGCAAAGAGGGCCTGCTCTTTACCTATGATGAGCCTATTCCTGCGGGCACTTGTCTGAACCTGTGCATCCATGTGCCGTTCAGAAGCGGCCCCATTGAATGCGAAGCCCGGGTACTGCGCTGTGAGCTGGTGCCTCCGCACAAGATCATACACGAGGTGGCTGTGCAATTCACCCGCATCAGCGCGCTCGATAGCGAACTCATCGACAGGGCCGCCAAAGGATTAAAGCCTTCCCATGGGTCTTAAAAAGAAGGTCGCTTTCTGCTGCGCCGCCACTTTTGTTCTCGGGCTTGTTTTTCTGCTGCTGAAGGAAAACGAGGGCCGCGTCTCGGCCCAGGCCAAGCTGCGCGACATCCAGCAAAAAATGGATTCTCTGACCAGCGAAAAATCGGAGGCAATGACCCACCTGGATACCCAGATCACAGAACTGGAGGCCGGGATGCAGGAGGCCGAGCGAATGTATCAGGCTCAAATAGCCGAAAAAGACGCCGAGATGGAAAGGCTGCGCGCCGAACAGCTTGAGGCCCTGTCCAAAAAAGACGCTGAGCTTGCCAAGAAAAGCGAGGAGATCGCCGCGCTTGAGGCACGAGGCATAAAAGACGCCGAGAAATTCTCGCTTTCGCTGCAGGAAAAAAACGCCGAGATCCAGGGCCTGGCCGAGCAACTCGAGGGCCTGTCGGCCCAGTTGACCGCTGCGATGAAGAAAAAGGAAGCGCTCGAGACCGCGAACGGCGAGTTGGAAAAAAGGGCGGACGCGCTCGAGCGGTCCCTCAAAGAAGCGCAACAGGCCAACGCCGAGCTTTCCCAAACCGTCAGCGACTCTCAAGCGAGGGAAGCCACGATTGACTGAGAGTGTGAAAAAGGCCGGCGCCTGCGACGGGTGGGTGCTTTTGGGTCTTGTACTTTTGGCCTTCTTGCCGCGTCTGGCGCTGCTTTTGTGGCGCGGTTTCGACTTCTTCAGCAACGAGGAAGTGATGTCTCAGTCGATATTCGCGATCATGGGCAAGCATTTTCTCGACGGCAAGCCGATGGTTTACATGTACGGCCAGGGCTACATGGGTTCGCTGGAATCAGCTCTGGCCGCCGTTTTTTATCTGATCCGCGGCATCGACGCGTTGTCGCTGCAGCTGGCGGTGCTGACTTTTTACCTGCTTTTTTTGACGGCCAATTTCTTTTTGTTGAGACGCCTGTTCGGCATCCGCGTCAGCGTCATCGCCAGCCTCTTTTTGGCCGTGTCTCCGGCCTTGTTGACGAAGATCAGCTTCTGCGCCTTCGGCGGATACAACGAAACTTTTTTTTTCGGTTCGCTGACGTTTTTGGCGCTGTTCTGGTGGCTGGATAAAAAAGAAAGCCGCCTCCGGCTCTTCCTGTTGGGCCTGGCCGCCGGCCTGGGTCTTTGGACGCATAACCTGATCCTTTTGTATTTTTTCTCGGCGGGGCTTTTTTATTTATTGAGGAGCCGGGGATGGGAAAAGGCACGCCGGTCATGGGACCTTATCGACGTGTTCACGCTGCGCCGTCTTTCGGTACCCGCCGTCGCTCGGTACGCGGCGATGGCGGTGCATGCGGGGATACTGCTTTTCCTGCTGTGGAGCCTGTTTTCATTTTTTTCCGGCCACAGGGAATGGTCTTTGGCCGGCTACCGTTTCGAGACGGCCTCGCTGCCGTTTCGCGTGAAAGACATGAAGAAGCTTTTTTTGATCGTGACCGTTGAGGCTGCCGCGCTTGTTTTTTGGGGCGGGCGGGCCGTGGCGCTGTGGGGGCGTCTCAAACAGATGCTTCCTTTTCTAGCGGGTTTTTTCGTGGGCATCGCGCCGATGATTATTTACACGCTGGTTGACGACGAAGGCTACCGGCAGATACACGCCTCGGGCATGATATTCGCCAGCCAGCTCCCGCATCAGGCGCGCCGCTTGCTGCAGGAAGGCATTCTGTCGGGTATTTTGGGCGTGCGCCCCGAATCATTGCGTTTGTCTGCGGGGGCGGCCGCCTTGCACGGCTGGGTCACGCTGGCGCTGGCCGCCGGACTTTTCGCCGCATATCTTTATCAGAACCGCTCGGAGGCCACCTCGCTTTTGCGTCTCGAGGGGCGCGCCTATTCGTATAAAGTATTTCCGCTTGTCATGATGGCGGTGCTGCTGGGTGTGTGTCTATTCAACACGCTGGGTGTTACGGCCACGCGCTATTTAACGCCGCTTTATTTCAGTTTGGCAGCGGTTTTTGCGCTGACGCTTTCGGAGCTGTGGAATAAGTCCAAGGTCACGGCAATGCTGCTCGGAGGCCTGCTCTTGGCCGGCAACGTCTACGCGGACCTGCAGTTTGTTGCCGGTCTGCCCGACACACGCGAACTTAAAAATACTTACACCGAAGCGGTGAGGGTACTCAATCAGCGCGGTATCAAGGGCGGATACGCGCACGCCGATTGGGGGTATCCCATCACTTTCATGAGCCGCGAGAGCGTGCGCCTGGCCGCTTATCAATCGGTGGACCGCATCCCGGCCTACACGCGCTACGCGGACGGCCTGGACAGAGTCGCCTATGTTTTCTGGACCGAGGGCGACGGGCGGCGTGTATTCAAGGAGGCGCTTGACGCGCACGGGCTGGCCTATGAGACGGCCCAGGCCGGCGGTTTGACGCTGTTTCTCATCGACAGGACGCGCAACAGTGAAAAGGGGAGTGTGCCATAAAAAAGGTCGCTCTGATCCCCACTTACAACGAAAAAGACAATGTCGAAAAGCTGGTGGAAAAAATCCTCGCTCAGCCGACCGACATCGACATCCTGTTCATCGACGACAACTCACCGGACGGCACCGGCGCGCTGGCGGAGGAGCTGTCGCGTAAAATCCCGCGCGTCAAAGTCCTGCATCGTAAGAATAAACAGGGCCTGGGCATGGCCTATAGCGACGGTTTCCGCTGGGCGCTGGACAACGGCTACGACGTGATCCTTCAGATGGACGCCGACCTCTCGCATGACCCGCACGAGATCCCTGTTTTTCTCAGGGCAATACGCGAGTACGACGCGGTGTTCGGCAGCCGCTATTTCCACGGCGTCCGGGTGTACAACTGGTCGTTTCGCAGGCTGATGCTCAGCAAGTTTTCCAACGAATTCATCAGACTCGTGCTGGGACTGCCCTGCACCGACACCACGACGGCCTATAAATGTTTCAGGCGCGAAGTTATCGCGTCCGTGGACTTCGGACGCTTCAGGGGCCGTCAAAACGCGTTCCTGATAGAGCTGGTCGATGCGACGGTGAAGCGCGGATTCAAAACCAAGGAAATCCCCTTCATGTTTATCGAGCGCGCGACCGGGGAATCGAAGATGAACTGGGGCGTGGCCTGGGAATCGCTGGCCACCGTCTTCAGGCTTTTCGTGCTGGGTCTGGTTGTAAGATATCCTGCCCGTAAAAAATCATCCGGGAATGAGATCCGGGTCCCGTTAAAAGTGAATTGACCCTTGCCGCTTCCGGGCTTAGAATAGGGCCATGAAAGCGTTTACTTCGATTCTATCGATTTTGTTTTTCGTCTCGACCGGCCTTCTGGCGGCCCGGCCTGCCTTCGCCCAGAAATCGCAGCAGACCGAGATAGAAGGCCTGATAGAAAAGGGCAAGGCCTATCACCGTCTGCAAAATTACCAGGAGGCCCTTCAAACCTGGGGAAAAGCCGTAGAGTTGGACCCGCTTAACAAGGAGGCGTCCTCTCTGATCAAGGAAGCGCTGATCGAGGACTTCAACCAGGGCCTCAAAGGCGGCAAGACACTCAAGCCCGCACGGCTGCCCCACGCGACCGCCGTGCCCCTGGAGGCCGTAAAACCCGCCCGCGCCTCGGCCCATTTCATGGAAATCGAAACGCTTCCCTTGCCGGCGCCTGCGCCGCGTTCGCTGGCCGTCGACAAGGGCGCTTATCTCAAAGACGCAGCCCGTAAACTGGACGCCGAGGTTCAAAGCGAACAGCGCTCTCAGGTGCGATTGCTGAACGAGGCGCAAAACAGGCAGGCGATCCTGGACCTCGCGTTTCAAAACGGAAAAACTTTTTATGAGGAGGGCCACCCGCAGGAGGCGCTCAGGGAATGGAAGACTCTACTGCCTTATGTCGACGACGGCGGAGAGCTTAAGTTGCTGCTGGCCGACATCGAGCAAAATCTCGAAGCCATCGCTGTGGTGAAAAAAAGCGCGCGGCGTGCCGCCCCTGCCTCTGAGGTCAGAGCCGAGGAGTCGCTTAAGGCCTATCTCGAGCGCTCGTCGAACGCATTGAAAAAAAATGTCGAGGCTGTGCATGCCGCACGGGAGAAGTCCGAGGCCGCCGCGTCGGAAAAAAAAGCACAGACCGACGCGCTGTTCGAAAACGGCAGGGCGCTGTATGAGCAGGGGCGCGTCGTCGAGGCGCTCGAGGAATGGAAGAAGCTTTTGCCGTATCTGAGCGATAGGGCACGCATTGAGGCGCTGATGGACGAAGCGGGGGCCGCCGCGAAGTCCGCCGATTCGGCCTCGAATGATTCGCGTGCCGCCGCCAAGCGCGCCGCATTCAAATTTGAATCCGAAAATTCGTTGGCGGTGCTGTTATCCGCGGCGGCGGAAAAAAAGCGTTCCGAAAGCGGCAGGCTCGAGCGCGTGCGGCAGGACGTCCAGGCATCGGCCGACAAAAGACGCGCGCTGGTAGACACGGCCTTCAAAAAAGGCAAAGCGCTGTACGATCAAGGCAAGCCGGACGAGGCGTTGAAAGAATGGGAGCTGATGTTGCCTGAGTTTCAAGACCCGGCCGGGGTGCAGGCGCTGATGAAGGAATTCGACCAGGCCAACCGCGCCGCGCTCGAGGCCTCCGCCCAGGCACAGAAAACCCAGTCTTTGACGCATCAGAAGCTGGGCACGCCTGAAGGGATGGCCCTATTGCTTAAAGAGGAAGGGCAGAGGCTGAAGGCCGAGACCGCCATAGTCGGCGCAGCCAATGTCGCCGCGCAGGCTCAGATCAAGGAGCGCCAGGGCCTTCTCGATGCCAATTTCAGAAAAGGAAAATCTCTTTACGCTAAGGGCAAGGTCAATGAGGCGTTGGAGGTCTGGCGCAGTCTCCTGCCGCGCCTGGAAGAAGCGGACGCGCTTAATAAGCTTCTTTTGGACGTCGAGCAAAAGCACGAACGGTTGGTCAATGACCAAAAACTGTATGAGCGCTCTCTGGCCGCGCAGCCGGAGAAGGAGAAATTGAAGGCGCCCGAAGGTTTCCGCCGGACGCTGGAGGAGACCGACCGTGCCCTCGCCGGATCGATCATCGAGAGACAGGGGCAGGCGCAAAAAAAACTTAAGACCAAGAACCTGGACGAAATCGAGCAGATGATGCTCGAATATAACGTGATGGACCTCGAAGAAATCGAAAAGACCCGCATCGAGCAAAAGGCCCTGCAAAAGGCCCTGCGCGAAAAAGAATAATCATCCCTGCCAAGTTTCCGACCCGAACAATCTTCTCAATTAATAAAAACCCATGTATAATTACCCCCGTATGGGGAAACTGACCAAGATTTTGTTTATAGGCATTGACGCGGGGGACAAGGACCTGATACAGGCGTGGGCCGCCGCGGGTATTCTACCCACTTTCCGTACACTGATGCAGCGTTCGGCCTGGACGGACAGCGTCAATCCGCCGGGACTCTTTGTCGGCGCTGTTTGGCCTTCTTTCGCCACAGGTGTTTCCCCGACACGCCATGGCCGTTACTGCTTCAAGCAAATCCGTCCCGGCACCTACGACACCCCCGATTTCGTTCCTTCGCAAACCAAAGGGCAGCCGTTTTGGGACGCGCTGAGCCGGGCCCACCGCCGCATGGCTATCATCGACATCCCCAAAAGCAGTCTGTCCCGAAACGTCAACGGCATCCAGCTGGTGGACTGGCTCACGCATGACCCAGACGAGGGTTTTAATACCTGGCCTCCGGAGTTGGCCGCAGAAGTGAAAAACTCCCACGGGTTGGATCCTGTGGGTGTCTGTGACGGTGCGCGGCGCACAGCGCAGGACTTCATCGATCTTAAGCAAAAACTCCTCAAGCGCGCGCAGATGAAATCCGATTTTTCTTCAACGCTTTTGCGTCTAGGGGGCTGGGACTGTTTCATGACCGTGTTCACCGAAGGCCACTGCATCGGCCATCAGTGCTGGCATCTTTGGGACAAAAACCATCCGCGTTATGATGCCGAGCTTTGCCTCCAGGCCGGCAACCCGATACAGGAGGTCTATCAGGCCATCGACAGAAATATCGGCCGCCTTATCGACGAAGCGGGGCCGGACAGCACCGTTTTTGTGCTGGCCAGCCACGGGATGGGTCCTCACTATGAAGGCACTTACATGCTCGACCAGATCCTGCGCAAGCTAGAGCCCAAAGGCGGTAATGGCTGGGCCCCCAAGGACATGGCCAAAAAGCTGTGGCATGTTCTGCCGCGGCCTCTACGCGCGAGGCTTTTCCGCGATATCAAGAAAAAGCTGAACGCCGACGCCAACGAGCGCCTATTTTTCCAGATCCCCAATAATGACGTGCACGGGGGCATACGCATTAACCTCATCGGGCGAGAGCCCAGCGGCAAGGTGAGACCCGGCGCGGAATATGACGCCCTGTGCAAACAGCTGACCCGGGACTTGCTGGCCCTGGTGAATCTCAAGACCCAGCGGCCTCTGGTCAATAAAGTCTCGCGCATCACGGAGCTGTATCCCGGTGAGAACGTCGAGGCACTGCCGGACCTGGTGATTGAATGGAACCGCGAGGCCCCGATCGCTTCCGTCTATTCAAAAAAAACAGGAAAGATTGAAGGTGTGTATGAAGGTTGCCGCACCGGTGACCATAAATCCGAGGGTCTTTTTTTCGCGCTGGGTCCCTCGATCAAGGCGGGCCGGCTCGGTCGGCCGGTTTCGGTGATGGATTTTGCGCCCAGCATCGCGTCTTTGCTTGATGTCCCGCTTCCCGGCGTGGACGGAAAATCTTTTCTTCAGCTCATCAAATAAGCGCCCGCCTGCTATAGCGGCAAACGGTGAGTCAGCGTCTTTTTTTTAATCCCTTTACGCCAAAGCTCGGGCATGAGCGCGTCGACGATTTGCTCGGCTGCCCTGCGGTGGTCCGTGAGCTTTACTCCGATCACATGCGTCACTCCCGAGGCGTCTTGCCGGATCTCATGCTCACGTGAGATACGACCGAACTCGCGCATTATTTTGGGGCGCGCCAGAGGGCGTATGCCGGCATCGCTGGACAGGACGTCGCTTTGGGTTAACGTGAGGCGGGGAAAATGGTCTTTCAGCGCCCGCAAAAGATAATCCACATCCCCTTCTGTCGGAGCCACCGCGTCAGGGTCGGAGAAAAGCCGCTCGGTAGTGCCCACGCGCGAGACCTCGCCCTGGTTGATCACGAAGAACGGGCGCCTATCCGCGGCCTGGAGGATGACAGAATAAGGCAGGAATTTTTTGAAACAGATATGCGAACCGGCGACGGGGAGGAGATAGTCGCCTGTATTTTTTCTCCATTCGGACCTGAGCTTGTCTATCCATGGGCCCGAGGCGTTGATCAGCTTTCTCGCCAGGACACTGCGTAGGACGCCGTCGCGCCGTACAGAGATTTCATAAAGCCGGCGTTTCGCGTCATAGGTGAACCCTTCCACTTTGGCGTCCTGCAGGGTGACCGCGCCGTTTTTGACGGCCGAGGCCAGTGTCGCGCGTACCAGCCCCGCGTCGTCGGTCGTGTGGTCCCAGATCATCACACCGCCGACTAGCCCCTGCTCCTTCAGGCCAGGAAGGATCTCCAACACCGAGTGTTTGGTCCAAAGAAAACGCGGCCACCGCGCGCTCCCCGAAAGAATGGCCATAAGAAAATAAAGAAAGGTCCCCGCGAAAACCATAAGTCGACCGCGCCCGCTGTTTTTAAATAGGGGGATCACCAGTGCCATCGGCTGCACCAGCCCCGGCGCCACATGCGCGAGTACGCGGCTTTCCCTGAGTGACACGAACACGAAATGAAAGTCTTTCCAGGCCTCGGCGGGGTCCCCGCGTTTCAGCGCCTGCCAGGCGCTTTCCAGATAGCGTATCCCGCCGTGGATGAGTTTGGAGCTCTTGCTGCTGGCGCCTGAAGCGAACGCACCTTTTTCGAATACCGCCACTGAAAGGCCGCGCAGCGCCGCGTCGCGCGCGATGCCGGCACCCGCGATACCGCCGCCGATGATGGCGATATCATGGATGGTTTTGTTATCCATAGTCAAATGCTGATACAGCGGGAGAATAGGTTTTTATTCGACAATGGTAACTTTTTCCATCCGTAACGGCGAAAGCGGCTTGTCGTTTGAGTCGCGTTCGGCGCTCACGATGGCGTTGACGACATCCATGCCCTGCGTCACCTTCCCGAATATTGAGTGCTTGCCATTCAGCCACGGAGTCTCTTTCACCGTGATAAAAAACTGGCTGCCGTTGGTGTTGGGTCCGCTGTTGGCCATGGATAGAACACCCGGCACGTCATGCTTCAGGTCAGGGGCAAACTCGTCCTCAAAAGCATAGCCCGGGCCTCCGGTGCCGGTGCCCGTCGGGTCTCCGGTTTGGACCATGAAGTCGGGGATCACGCGATGGAAGACAATCCCGTCATAAAATCCTTTATTAGCCAAATCCACAAAGTTTTTCACTGTGCGCGGGGCTTTGTCGGCATAGAGCTCGACTTCGATGGCGCCCAGCGTGGTCTGTATCTGCGCCTTGGGGTTTTTTACCGCCGGTGCCTCGGCGGCGACGGCCGTGGTTATCAAAGAAAGCGTCAAGAAAGCGGACAATAAACCCGTTTTAATCCTCATAGATTTAACCTTTCAATTGTTGGGGCGCGAAAAGCGCCTTGGGTGAGTGATTTCCCTCTCAGCATAAGATAAAAAAGCCTCCCCGTCAATCCCGCCTTGACTCTCTTGCGCGGCTCTATTAAGCTGACGGCATGACTCGTATGAAACTGCTGAACAGAAACAAGGCCCTGCCGCCGGGGAAATACAGGCATTACAAAGGCCAGCATTATCAAGTGCTGGCCGTGGCCCGCCACAGCGAGACTCTGGAAGAGCTGGTCGTGTACAAGGCGCTTTATAAGAACAAGGCCAGCGCCCTTTGGGTAAGGCCCAAAGCGATGTTTCTTGAAAACGTCACTGTCGACGGCAAGGAACAGCCCCGTTTTCTCTATCTTGGCCGACAAAAAGGCCGGATTTAAGCCCCCTTTCTCCCTTTTATCCCCTCTGGAAATTTCCATAAATGTAATGTATACTTATACATAGTATTATATGCTTTTAATTAAAATTAAATAGGATATTATGCAAGAAACACAAGCCGATATTCTCATCCAAATGCTGGGTCCGGCCAGTTATTCCTGGAATTCGCTGGCGTTACCCATGGTCATCACTCTGCTGGGCATCTTTTCGCTCGGGTGGCTGGTGCTGGCGCGCGAGCGTTTTTCCTCGGTGGCGCGGGCGTTTTTCTTCATGACGCTATCGACCTCAATCTGGCTTTTTTGTTTCATCGCGATGTACCTGTCGCGTAACCAGGACGTGGCCTTCCTGTGGGCCAAGGCCGCCTATTTAGGTGTCCCTTTCATCCCGTCGACGTTTTATTATTTCACGCTCAAGGTGCTGCGCATCTACGAAGGCCATAAGCAGTCCGCGGCGGTCGCGTTTTTGCTGTCGTTTCTGTTTTCATTCATCATCGTCGGCACCGACGTCATGATACGCGAGCTTTACACGTATTCCTGGGGGTTTTACCCCAAATACCGGCTCATCAGCGCGCTGTACGTGGTGTTCTTTTACAGTTACATGCTGCTGAGCCTGGGCCTTTTTTGGAGAGAGCATAGAAAGCCCCAGACCGAGACGCATCAACTGCGCATCAAGTACCTTCTGGTGGCCTTTTCAATCGCGTCTTTCGCGTCGCTGGATTATCTGGCCAAATTTGGAATCGATTTCTATCCCTGCGGCTACCTGGGCATAGTCGGTTTTATTTCAATCGCCGCTCAGGTGATCAGCCGTTATCGTCTGGTGGACATCACGCCGTCCATGGCCATCGACAAAATCATAGGCGCTATGGGGGAGGCCCTTCTGGTGCTGGACGCCGAGGGTATCGTCTGCGTGGCCAACGAGGCGGCTTGCAAGATATTCCGCAGGCCACAGCACCGCATCCTGGGCAGTCCTGTTTTTTCCATCAACCTCGACCTTCCGCCGGCGTCGGGAGCCGCCTCGGCCCCCGATAACCGCCGCTATGAGGTGCATCATGACGGCGAGGGTGAGCACCCCAAGCTGATACTGGCGGTTTCGGAATCCCGCATCAAGGACCACTTGGGGTACATGATCGCGACGGTGCTGGTGATACGCGACATCACCGACCTCAAAAAAACCGAGACCGCGCTACAGGAGACGGAGATGCGCTACAAGGAGCTGTACAACCAGATCCCCGACGCGGTGATACTGATAGACGAGTTTGGGCGCTTCCGGTCGGTCAACCAGGCCGCCGAGGAGATGCTGGGCTTTGAGGAAAAAGAGCTGGTCGGAAAGATATTCGTGATGTCCACCATCCTGCCGTCTGTCTTCATGAACAAGGTGCTCAAGGTGATACGCAGCGTCCTGGAAGGTCGCCAGGAACAACCGTTTGATCTGGAACTGACCAAAGAGGGCAAGCGGCTGACGCTGAAGGCCTTTCCGAGCGCCGTGCTCGAGAGCGGCAAGGCCGTCGCCGTGCAGATCCTCCTGCGCAACGTCGCCGAGCGCGAAAAGTTTGAGGAGGCGCTTAAGAAAGCGCAGATTGATCTCGAGTCGCGTGTGCGCGCGCGTCTGGACGAATTTTTTAAAAAGCAGGGACAGCTCAAAATAGACCTCGCCGATTTCAAGCTCTCCGATTGACCCCGCCAGCCGTTTGAAGTTTGTGTTAAAATAACGCGATGAAGCTGCTCTCCTGGAACGTCAACGGCATACGCAGCGCATTGAACAAGGGTCTTCTTGATTTCATCAAACGCGAGAAACCGGACATCCTATGCCTGCAGGAGACCAAGGCGCCGTCCGAGGCCGTCGACGTGGCGCTGCCCGCGTACGAGCATCTCTGGAACAACGCCAAAAAACTCGGCTATTCGGGTACCGCCGTATTCACGCGGGTCAAGCCGCTGTCGGCCAGCTGCGGCATCAACGTCAAAAAGCACGACACCGAGGGCCGCGTCATCACCGTCGAGTACGCGGATTTTTATCTGGTGAACGTTTACGTGCCCAATTCGAAGAGGACGCTCGAGCGCCTGCCATACCGCAGCAGGGAGTGGGACGTGGATTTTTTGTCCTATCTCAAAAAATTGGAGAAGAAAAAACCGGTGGTGCTCTGCGGGGATATGAACGTCGCTCACAAGGAGATCGACCTGACCAACCCCAAGTCCAACGTGCGCAACCACGGCTTTACCGCCGAGGAGCGCGCCGGCTTCGACAACTTCGTGAAGGCCGGGTTCATCGACACGTTCAGGGAGTTCCACAAAGAGGGCGGCCATTACAGCTGGTGGGCCAGGTTCAACAACTGCCGCGCGCGCAACATCGGATGGCGCATCGATTATTTTCTGATCTCCGGGAGGCTGAGGCCGCGGCTTAAAAAGGCGTTCATCTTAAAAGAAGCGATGGGTTCCGACCATTGTCCGGTGGGTATCGAGTTGGCTTGAAAGGGGAAAAGATGGGTAAAGTTTTAACTGTTTGTCTGGTGGCACTGATGTGTATGGAGGGAACGCCCATGGCCGAAGAAATCAAAAAAACCGACGCCGAGTGGAAAAAACAGCTCACGCCGGAACAATACGACATCTGCCGGCTGAAAGGCACAGAGCGGCCCTTCTCGGGAAAGTATCACAAGACCAAGGACCCGGGCATGTACAAGTGCGCGGCCTGCGGCCACCCGCTTTTTGCTTCCGACACCAAGTTCGACTCGGGCACCGGCTGGCCCAGTTTCTGGAAGGCACTGAAGGACAGCGTGACCATGCAAACCGATAAAAGCCACGGTATGGCGCGTAACGAGGTGGTTTGCAGCCACTGCGGCTCGCATCTGGGCCATGTGTTCGACGACGGCCCCGACCCCACGGGACAACGCTACTGCATCAACTCGGCGGCGTTGGATTTCGAGAAAAAATAATCAGAGCGTGGTACGGCAGGATCTTGCTTTTTTAATCGGGATAGGTAAACTTGATGGGCATTTCGACGCCTGTAAGGGCTTTGTGAACGGGGCAGGACAACGCGGCTTGCTCCAGCGCTTTTCTTTGAGAGATGTCGATCCCCCGGGCTATTTGAAAATGAAGGCTGAGCTTGGTGATGCGCCTGTCAGGGACTTGCTGCATTTCTTTTTCCACGCGCACCTTGGTGCCTTCCAGGGCGATGTCGTGACGCATCGCGTAAATCGCCATGATGGTGAGCATGCAGGAGCCCAGCGCGGAAGCGACTAAATCCGTGGGCGAGAAGGTCTCGCCTTTGCCCTTATTGTCCTTGGGCGCGTCCGTGCTGATTTGCTTCCCCGAAGGTCCATGCGTCAATCGGCAGTGAAGACCCCCCTCATAAAGCACGTCGATGATGACCATACCTCATTTTATCTCACGTCCCCTCAAGTGTCCAATGCCCACGTGACAGGGTTGCGCAACGTGTTAAGAGAAAAAAACGTGCATTTTTTAGCGAATTTGATATTAGTTTAAAATCTCAATTGTGGTGTATTGACGACGCTGCAAACTAATTTTCCCTCGTAAACTCGCTCCTTTCCCAGACCGCAGCGGATTTTCAGACCCGCCCCGGGTCAGATACGTGACCGGCGTAAAAAATCAAACCACCTGAGCGTAAACAAAATGGGCCAACTAAGAATGTTTGACGTAAATAACCTCTATATGCTCGCCCTGAATTATTTTTCCCCGATTCCGGACTGGATGAGGGAAAGGTCCTGCCGCAACGAGTGATTTGATTTGAAAATTCGAATCGCCCGCCTGTTTTTTCCCTTTTTAAACTTCCAATGCCGCTTGTTAAAACCGACTGTTTAAGATGTGAATTACCGAGAGGTGATTCACGTGTCATGCAGCCTCTCTGCTATCGGTTCGCGTGGCTGCGAACCCCTCCGCCTTTACCATTCCGCAAAGCGAACATTGTAACTAAATTAGTTCAATAAGTTATATCTATTTACTAAGCATATTGATATTAATGAATTTTGGTGTATACTTATTATAACAATTTAAAATGTTTAAAATATACCTAAGTTTAATAGTTCTAATGGTTTATATTCTCAGCTCCAACGGCGGTGCTTGGGGACGGTCGGATTCGGACGAAAAAACCATCGTTTCTTTCGGTCAAAAAAATTTGGTTTTTGAGAGCCCTGTCGAGGCCGACAAGCACCAAAAATTGGACGCCAAACTGCTGCACAAGCTATTAAAAACATTCTCAGAAGAGCAACCGCTGAAAGTGTTGGTGAAAATGAAAGATGTGGATGCCGATCAAGCCGTCGCGTCCATCAGATCATCAAATTTAAAAAAGAAAGACAAAGCAAAACAGGTCAATCAACATCTGCGGGATTCAGCAAGGATCAAGCAAGCGGATGTATTGGCCATGATCGAAAATCGCCGACGGTCCGGCAAGGTAAAAAAGTACAAAAAGTTCTGGCTGGTGAACATGTTGGCCGTCGAAGCCAGCAAAGAGGTCATACAAGAATTGGCCCTCCGCCTCGATGTGGAGCGCGTCTATGAGGATATACCCATCGAACCGCCCCGGCCTGCGATCGCGTCTCAAAATTTATCTCTAAACGACATGGTGATCTCCGGTAAGGCGTGGGGTCTCGATAAAATCCTCGTGAATGACTATTGGACCAGACAAATTGACGGCACCGGTATCGTCATCGGAAGCATTGATAGCGGCGTCGACATGACGCATCCGGATTTGGCCGGCAAGATGGCATTTACTGGAAGCGGGCTCAAGGGTTGGTTCGATGCCAACGCGAATGCCGCTCAGCCGGTGGACACTGATGGGCACGGAACGCATACCATCGGAATAATGGTCGGGGGTCATGGCAACGCCTCCGGCATAGAAATCGGCGTGGCGCCGGGAGCGAAGTTCTATGCGGCTCGTGTTTTCGGACCGAATGTCACGACCGCAAGCGTAATTCTCGCGGCCGCAGAATGGATGTTGGACCCCGATGACAATCCCGCTACGGATGACGCCCCGCAGGTGATCAATAATTCATGGGGTTCCACACTCACGGGGGACACGAGCGAGTGGTTCAGGACTATGGTGCAAAATTGGAGGGCAGCCGGAATTGTTCCGGTATTTTCTTCAGGCAATTCAGGACCTGAATACAAGGCCGCTTCGTCGCCGGGGAATTATCCGGAATCATTTTGTGTGGGAGCCACAACTCCGGAAGACCGGATCGCTGAATTCAGCAGCAAAGGGCCGGTCGTCTATGGTGGCACAGAAATCATCAAGCCGGACATCTGCGCGCCAGGCTCTTATGTGGTGTCCGCGTTGGCATCGGGCACGGACATGTACGGTGACAGCAGCCATAAAATCGGAAGCGACTTATACTGGTCGAACGGCACGAGTATGGCGGCGCCTCACATCGCCGGCGCCTGCGCCTTGATACTTCAGGCGCATCCGGACTGGACACCTGACCGAGTCGAAGCGGTGTTGATGGGGGCCTCCTCGGACATCGGGGCGGGTTCTCTGGCCCAGGGCGCGGGCCGTGTCGACTTGGCGTCGACCCGAACGGCTCAATTGATCGCTGATCCGCCCCTGATTCATTTCGGTACATTGGATGCGGCCTCCACAAGCTGCTGCGGTTCGAAAAGCATCAGCGTCACCGGCCTTAACGGTGCTTCGGGCCACTATTCGGTCTCTCTTGCCGGCGTGATGCCGGCGGGGGTGTCATCCGCAATTACGCCGTCGTCTTTCGCGTTGGCTGCGGGAGAAACGACGAGTCTTTCGCTGACACTAAATATCGATGTCCAAAATGCCGCTGTTCCTCTGACAACCCCTTATTCCTATGAACAGGCCATCGTGATCCGGGGCGCCTCCGTTCCGGATGCGCGCGTGCCTTTCGCCGTTCGAAATCCCGCTTATGTCACGGTTGCTTTCAGCGGCCAGGTATTGGATAAAACGGTTGTGCTCCATGATAGGGAACGTTGGGGGGAAATGATGAGGGGCCGCTCGGAGGCTGCATTATCGTTCGAGGTTCCCCATCTAGGCACCTATGACGCATGGGTGTTGCCTGGACCTGCGAAAGGAATCATTGTCAAAGAGGGAATAGCGGTGCAGCAAAGTCGCACGAGCGTCATGATTGATTTATCCGAGGTCGTCCATAGCTTACGATTGGATCCCAAAAACGAGATGAATTATCCTGTCGTCACAAGCCGCTCGTATCAAGAGTTTGTATTTAAGCATAAAGTTTTTCCGACCTCACTAGGTATCAGTTACAGCTATTTTACCGACCCCATCGTCTTCCAGATTTCCAACGTGAGCGATCAATACAGCATTGAGTACAAATTTCAGGCGCTGCAAGACGGCAAATATTATTCAGTTACAGGCGCCGAAGACCAGGGAATTACCGCCAGCCGTAGCCTGCGAACCGAGCCCGGCGATTATGCGCACTTTAAAATGCGTTTTAGCCTGCCGCCAATTTTTAGCGATAAAAGAGTGTGGCTGAATTTAAGCAACGGAGTTGTGAGAAATAAACTCGATCCTCCCTATATTCAAGATGTTTACCTTACTCCGGCATCGAATGGCCATATATTTGCTGAATACATGGATTTGACATCCGAAAATTTTTGCTACAGTCCGCTGGGTTCCGAGATATTCGATTGCTTTGAGATTAACCGCATGCCACCGTTTCTGGCGCTGTCGCGCGATACCATAGGATATTTGAAGCCTTCGGACCAAGGAACAGAGGTCATGCCTTATCGGCCCGGGGATGCGGAACCTCAGATGGAAGTGGGGAAAGGGCCCTATTATTTCGCCGCGAGATTCAAAAATGCGCCTACCGCGATTAAAATAGATCCAACACGCTCCAAATTATATCTTTCGCAAACAGACGATTTATCCTATGGTCCTAAAACAAGCGGAGGCGTTCTTGTGGGGCGCTGGCCGGCCTTTCTGAATGACTCCTATTTTCTTTATCAAAACGGAGCTCTACTCAAAACGGGTAAAAACATCGATTGGTGGCTACAAAAAATCGATATTGCCCCGGGGGCCTACACGATCAAGTTTCCCTACTCCGCGAACTTTGTCGGGACGCGTATTGGGGCGGCCGAGGCAACATTGACTTTCGATACCCGCAAAGACGACCGTGACCCGCCTTATATCCACTCATTCCAATTATTGACGGACGGAAAAATAAGCGATAAGTTTATCATCGGATATCCCAGCGAAGTTCATTTCGTGGTCCGGGATGCTGAGCAGTTGGCGAACGTCTCTCTGGCTTACTGGAACGGGAACAACTGGGTGACGTTATCTCTCAGTTACCATGGAGAAAAGGCCGTTGCCTCGCTGCCGGCGTATGTCGCAGCTTTGAAACTAAAGCTGGACGTCGCGGACGCCTCAGGAAACACATTGTCGTATATTGCCGATCCGGCGATAGTCGGAAACAGCGATATGACGCCGCCGACAGCGCCCATCGTCTCCGATGGAGGCCAGACCGAGTACAGTTCGACGCGATTGTCCGCCACTTGGATGCCATCCTCTGATCCGGAGAGCGGCATCGCGGAGTACCTCTATAGAATCGTCAGGGATACGGCGATGGGACTGCCGGTGACGGAATGGGCATCGGCGGGCACCAACACGTCCATATCGGTTACGGGCTTAAGGCTTAGTCACGGAACCATCTATTATTTTCAAATACAGGCTAGAAACGGAGAGGGGCTATTCGCCACCGGTTTTTCCGACGGCATCACGGTAATACTGCCAGCGGATTTGTATTTCAGTGAGGGCGTGCGGGCGGAGGGACCGGCCGTAGCGGGGACGAGTCAGACAGGAAGGCCTTTTAAGGCTTATGAAGGGCAAAGCTTTGCTTTTTCCACAAGGATTCGGAATAACGGTCCGGCGCCTACGCCAAGCGGCACTGTAACTTTCACTTTGTTCGCGTGGATATCAGGACAGGCGACGTTGTATAGCGTGAATGCTGTGCTTCCTGCGCTGGCCGCGGGCTCAGACGCGGCCGTAAGAAGCGCAACCTGGACGGCGATTAATCCAGGCCCCACCGCTTATCACATGATAGCGACCATCGACCCCGATGGTTTAATCAGAGAGTCCACCAAATCCAACAACTATTGGGAGGTTATCGGATTTTTGAACGTGCTGACGGACTCCACCCCACCCTCGACGCCTCTGGTGACGGATCAGGGTGCGTACACTGCGTCTGTGACACAGCTTTCCGCCACCTGGACGTCTTCCGACGCGGAAACGGGGATCAGTGAATACCGTTATAGGATCACCCAGGATTCGGCGACAGGGTCTTTAGTCCGAGATTGGACTTCGACCCAGACCGCTTCCGCCGTTGCTACGGGTTTAAGTCTCACCGCAGGGAAGCGGTATTTTTTTACGGTGCAGGCGAGAAATGGCGTAGGCGCTTGGAGCGCCTCGGGTAACTCAGATGGTATTGGCGCGGGCGCGGACTTGGAGTCGCCGACAATCCCCCAGAACTTCAGAGTAACGGCGAAGACGTACGCGACGGTGAGTTTGAGATGGGATCCGTGTACTGACATAGGTGGAAACCGCGTCGGTTATAGGATATACAGGGATGGTGTCGTGTTGCCGATGACCACGACATCGACTTCCGCGGTCGATAACTTTGGTGTCAGGCCCGATACCACGTATATATATCGAGCGCAGGCTTACGATTCATCTCCCTCGAGGAACCGTTCGGCGTTATCAAATCCTGTCACAGTCGCCACACCGTCAGCCCCGCTTCCGGCTGCGTCCCCCAATCCTATGCTTTAAACGACATCTCGCCAAACGCGCGGTTTTATTTTGCGATCTGCGTGTCGTGGTTTTTTTCGAAGGCATCGATGGTGGACACTTGCTTGAGAGTGAGGCCGATGTCGTCGAGGCCGTGGATGAGCCGTTCTTTGACCGACGCGTCGATGTCGAAATGAAAAGAGACCTCCTCGGGGAGGTGTAGAGTGAAACGCTGTTCGTGCACGTCCGCGGTGGCCTCCAGTCCGGGGTAGCGGCCCACCATTTGGAAGATCTCCTCCACTTCAGCTTCGGATAGCTCTACGGTCAGAAGAGAATTTTTCGAGCAGTTATTTTTGAATATGTCGGCGAAGCCCGGCACTCGCGCTTGGGCGCGTTGCTGCCAGGGCGCCACCACCACTTGAAAGCCGTGCTGCTGTATGGCCCACACGGCGTGCTCGCGGCTGGAGCCGCAGCCGAAGTTGTTTCGCGCCACCAGAATAGAGGCCCCTTGAAAGCGCGGCTGATTGAGAGGAAAATCCGGGTTCAGGCCGCCGTCAGGGCGATGCCGCCAGTCGTGGAAAAGATGCTCGCCGAATCCGGTGCGGGCGATAGACTTGAGAAACTGTTTGGCGATGATCTGGTCGGTGTCGACGTTGGAGCGGGCCAGTGTGACCGCCAGGCCGCGATGAGTTTCAAACGGCTTCATTTCCAGGTCCTTATGTCCACGAAATGTCCCTCGACGGCCGCGGCCGCGGCCATTTCCGGGCTCACCAGATGCGTGCGCCCGCCTTTGCCCTGGCGGCCTTCGAAATTACGGTTGGAAGTCGAGGCCGCGCGCTCGCCGGGCTTGAGCTGGTCCGGGTTCATGGCCAGGCACATGCTGCAGCCGGATTGCCTCCATTCGCAGCCCGAGGCCTTGAATAT
>ORMF011589990.1_pt1 | contig 27195 bp, 24 predicted proteins | sample 1779871 | NCBI WGS metagenome assembly ORMF01 (sample SAMEA104232316, study PRJEB22302) | groundwater metagenome | biome: forest; feature: aquifer; material: groundwater | place: USA | collected 2011-08-07 | depth 5.4 m | reverse complement strand
CCGCCTCGAGCGCCAGGAACCCAAGCGGTGAAGCCAGCACGAGCGCCCACAACAACCGTTGTTGCTGCGCCCACCGACCATCCGACCGCCCGCGCCACCACAGAAGCGCCCACAGGACAGCGAGCGCCATCATCGCCGTGCCTGCGCCGACCATGAACTGGAACGCCGGGTGGACGACGCGCGGCTCCGGCCACTGGTCCCGCGGGAACGCATCCAGACCGAGCACCTCGCCGTTCGGGTCGTGCGTTGCCAGCAAGCTCAGCATCTGAGGGAGCTCGATGGCGTACCGCGTCTCGCGGGTGTTCGGATCCGGCCAGCCCCCGATGCGCAGGGGCGCACCCCGCTCCGTCGCGAATTGGCCCTCCATGGCCGCGAGCTTGGTCGGCTGGACCTCATGCGCCCGGCGTGCGAGCAGGTCGCCGCTCAACGGCTGAAGTAACGCCGCGATGCCGCCCACAACCATCGCGATGACGAGCCCGCGCCGGTTGTACGCGGTGCGGTCGGGGTCCCGGTCGTGGAGGAGCGCCCAGGCGTAGATACCCGCGACGGCGAACCCGACGGCGGCGTAACAGGCGATAGTGGCATGGATTGCCATAGCGGACCAGGCGGGGTTGAAGAGCGCGGCCATTGGGTCGATGCTGGTTGGACGACCGTCGACCAGCGTGAATCCGACCGGTTGCTGCATCCAGCCGTTCGCCGAGACGACGAGGATCGCGGATGCGGCGCCACCCAGCCCGACAGGGATGCCGCACAGCCAGTGGGCGAAGGGGCTGATACGGTGCCAGCCGTGGAGGTAGAGCCCCAGGAAGATCGCTTCGATGAAGAAGGCGTAGCCCTCGAGCGCAAAGGCGAGGCCAACCATCGGACCGGCGAACGCCATGAACGCTGGCCAGAGCAGGCCGAGCTCGAAGGAGAGCGCGGTGCCAGACACGGCGCCGATGGCGAAGAGCACGGCGCCCGCCTTGCCCCAGGTGCGGGCGAGTCGTTCGTAACTTGGGTCGCGCGTGCGGAGCCAGAGCCATTCGGCGATGAGCATCATCAGGGGAACGGCGACGCCGGCCGCCGCGAAGATCATGTGGAACCCGAGCGACATCTCCATCTGGACGCGGGCCGCGGTGAGATCGTCCATGCGCGCTCTCCGCCGGTGGCGATGGCTGCTGGCTCACTCAGTCTACGGAATGCGAGCGGCCAAACGGGCGGCGCTAGCCTTTGACGCTGCCGCTGGCCGTTCGCTACGCTCATCGGGCACAGCAGCGCCACGTTGCTGGCACCGCTGACACGGCTCTGCAGGAGGCCCGGTTGCTCGAGCAAAGCATCGATCGCGGCGTGATCACACTCGCGGTGCGCCGGCCGGTCGCCTCCGGCCCGGAGGCCACGCGGCTGGCCTGGGAATTGCTGGATGCGTGCGAGTCGATCGAAACCACCGACACGCTGCCGGTCGCCGTCGTTGTGGCGTGTGCCGCTCCCGCGTTTTTCGTCACGCCCCCATCCTCAGCGGCAGAATGCGACGCGATGGCCGAAGCGTGGGCGCGCGCCACGCTGGCGATTGCCCAGCTATCGCCGCCTACGATCGCCGCGATCACCGGCTCCGCCATCGGTCCCGCCTGGGAGCTGGCATTGGCATGCGACCTGCGCGTCGCCGGACCCACCGCGCAGGTCGGCAGTCCGGAGGTCACGTTCGGGCGCATGCCGAAAGCCGGTGGGACGCAGAGGCTCGCACGGCTCGTCGGCCGCCCCGCTGCGCTGGAGCTGTTGCTCTTCGGCGAGATCCTTGCCGCTCCCCTCGCACTCGCGCGCGGCCTGGTGCATCGGGTGGGAGCAAGCACGGTCGACGAGCCTCTGAACGACCTCCTCGAGGCATTGCGGCGATCGGCGCCACTTGCGCTCGCCTACACAAAAGAAGCGACCCGCTCCGCCGGTGATCTCAATCTAGAGGCGGGCCTGCGACTGGAGGCTGACCTCGCCTCCCTTCTCCAGACGACGGCCGACCGCGCCGAAGGCGTCGCGGCCGCGCTCGAGCGCCGGGCCGCGAGGTTCCAGGGGCAATGAGTGCGCCGCGGCTCCTCGCCGGAATTCGGGTTGTGGACGGCAGCGCGAACGCCCGCCCAGCATCCGCCTGCGTCCAGATCCTCGCCCAACTCGGCGCCGACATCACTCCCTGGGACGATCACGCCAATTCCGCAGAAGCCGACATCTGGGTTCGCGGAGACAACGAGCTCGACCTCCGATCCGAGAAGGGCTTGAGCTCTGGGTCTGCGGACGTGAGCGTTGTCGGGACCGCATGCGATCACCCCGCGTTAGTGCTGCTCGCCGGGGCGCACGCGGCCGTGGCGGCGCTTGGCGCGCTGCGTTGGGCACGCCGCGAGCGCCGGGTCGCCCCGGTCACGGTCAAGAGCACCGAGGTGCTCGCGACCTGCCTCGGCGAGACACTTCACCGAGTCCTCTGCCCCCGCCACGATCGTCGGAGCGGGACACCCCGACCGTCCGTTGAAGTGCTGCCCTGTGCCGACGGCTGGGTCGGCGTCGCAGCCCCGACGCCGCTGCACCGGGAGCTGCTCGCGCGACTCACCGGTGTGCCGGCAGTGGTCAACCCTGATGCAGATCTCGGAGCAATGCTGGGCTCCTGGCTCGCGGACCGCACACGCGAGGAGGTGTTCCACGAGGCACAGCTCTGGCAGCTCCCGGTCGTCCCGGCCTTGCGTCCCGACGAACTCCTGACCGATACGCAATGCGTGGATCGGGGCGTTTGGGCCGCGTCGGGTGAGGATGAGGCCGCCGATCTGCCCGCGCGGTCTCTCGCCGGGGTCCACCGGGCGCAGTCGCCGTTCCGAGTGACACACGGCGCCCCCTCTTCGCGGCTCGACCGTACGCCGCTCGACCCCCTGCCTCCGCCGTCATCGTGCAACGACGGCCATTCGATCAACCCTCTGCCGCGCCCGTCGCCACCGTGTGCCAGCACCGCGCCCCTCGGCGACGTCCAAGTTCTGGATCTCGGGATGGTGTGGGCGGGGCCCTACTGTGGGCGCCTGCTCGCCAGCCTGGGTGCACACGTTGTGAAGATCGAAGGGCCACGGCACGTGGACGGGACTCGAGCCACCGGGACTGGTGGTTGCAGAGGCGTGTACGCCGATCTGAACCAGGGCAAGGCGAGTCTGGTCCTGGACCTCACGGCGCCCGAGGGCCGCACTGCGTTCATGAAGCTCGTCGCGGATTCCGACGTCGTTGTCGAGAATTTCAGCCCCCGCGTCATGCCGAACTTCGGGCTCGACGCTCACTCGCTGGGCAGGGCGAACCCGTCGCTGATCTCGCTCGCGCTCCCCGCCTTCGGATCGACGGGCCCCTGGGCCAATTACGTTGCGTACGGCAGTGCCCTCGAGCTTGCGACCGGCCTGGCAGGGCTCGACGCTTCGGGGCGCCCAGAGCCGGCGCCGGTCCCATACCTCGACTACATGGCTGGCACGTATGGGGCGGCAGCCATCCTGGCGGCGCTGCTCGCGCGCGACGCAACGGACACTGGCTGCCACATCGAGGTCGCCCAGCGCGAGGTGGCGTGCCAGCTTGTGGCTTTTCCCTCGCCTCGAGGACGGGAAGGACATGCTGAGTATCCCTACGAAGCGCCACGCTATGGCAGCCTCGACGGGGAAATACTGGTTGCGGATCCTGCACTCGGCGCGACCGGGTTGTTCGCCGCACCCTCGCGTGAGAGCGAAATGTGCGTCCACTTCGCGCGGCCGCCCTGGCTTGCCCGGGAGCTCCCGAATTTGGGGGGACGACCTGCACCCGCGTTAGGGGCGAACAGCCGCGCCGTGTTGCGCGGCGCGGGGCTCAGCGATGCGGAGATCGATCGGCTCGTCGCGACGGGTGTCGTGCTGGAAGCAGCGCCAGAAGAGCGAGGCCGGCGTTGAGCTGGCGGACGGTTCGCTTCGGGAAGCGGGACGCCATCGCCTGGATCGGGCTCAACCGCCCGGAAGCGCTCAACGCCTACAATACGGCGATGCGCGACGAGCTGGCGGAGACGCTGGCCGCGGTGGACGACGACACGGACGTGCGCGCCCTCGTGCTCTATGGCGAGGGGCGCGCCTTCTGCGCTGGCGCGGACCTCCACGAGTTCGGCACCGCGCCCTCGCCGACGGCCGCACGCCGGATCCGCTTCGCGCGCGACGTCTGGGAGCGGCTCGATCACCTCCGGGTGCCTACTGTCGCGGCGCTGCACGGCTTCGTCTACGGCTCGGGGCTCGAGATGGCGCTGTTCTGCGACGTGCGGATCGCGGCGGAGGGAACCGAGTTTCGCATGCCAGAGGTGCAGCTCGGGCTCATCCCGGCGGCCGGCGGGACGCAGACGTTGCCTCGCTCGGTGGGCGTCGGCGTCGCGCTTGACCTTCTGCTCACGGGACGGCGGGTCCCGGCCGAGGAGGCGTTGCGGCTGGGGCTCGTGTCACGGTTGGTTGCGCCTGAGCGGCTGCACGAGACAGCGGGGACACTGGCCGAGCAGCTCGCGGGCTACGAGCCGCGCGTCGTCGCCGCGATACGCCAGGCAGTGCGCGAAGGGGTAGACTTGCCTCCTGCCAAAGGACTGCGGTTGGAGGCGCGCCTCGCCGCGGCGATCACATCATCGGAGTCGACACCATGAATCTCGCCGAGCTGTTGGAGATCGCGGCGAGCATGTTCCCAGAGCGGGAGTTCATCCGCTTCGAGGGGAACGCGATCTCCTACGAGCGTTTTCAGGAACGCGTCGCGCGGGTCGCCGGCGCATTTATCGGCCTTGGCGTCGAGCCGGGTGACCGAGTCGCCGTGCTCCAGACGAACACACCAGCGGTCATCGAAGCCATGTACGCCACGGCGATGCTCGGGGCCGTCTTCGTCCCGCTGAATTACCGCGCCCGCGAGAGCGAGCTCGCCCACATGATCGGCGTCGCGCGCCCGCGGGCGCTGCTGCTTGGCGATCGCTACGTCGAGGCGGCGCGGGAGGTGACGGCGCGGCTCACCCATTCCCCGACGATGGTCTCGATCGAAAGCCGGGTCGACGGGCTGCCGCTCTTCGATGACCTGGTTGACGCGGGTGAACCCGCGATTCCGGAGGAGATCTACGAGGATGAGTTGGCCGTGCTCATGTTTACCAGCGGAACAACGGCCGCACCCAAGGGCGTTATGCTCGCCCACGCAGACCTCACGAATTACGTCATGGCCTCGGTCGACCCGGGCGACGAGACCATCGACGAGTGCGTGCTGATCGCCGCTCCGCTCTACCACATCGCGGGGCTAACGGCGGCGCTTACCGCGACCTTCGCCGGCCGGCGCGTCGTCCTCATGCGCCAGTTCGAGGCCGAGGAGTGGCTGCGGCTGGGCGCCGGCGAGCGGGTGACGCATGCGTTCCTGGTGCCGACCATGCTGCGGCGCGTGGTGGACCACGAGTCCTTCGCCACCACGGACCTCTCGGCGTTGCGCGTGCTTTCGTATGGCGCGGCTCCCATGCCGCTCGGGCTCATTCGCCGAGCGATCGAGTGCTTCCCCCCCGCGGTGGGGTTCATCAACGCCTTCGGCCAGACCGAGACGACTTCCACGGTGAGCGTGCTCGGCCCGGACGATCATCGCCTCGATGGCACGCCTGGGGAGGTCGAGATCAAGCTCAAGCGGCTCAGCTCGATCGGGCGGGCATTGCCTGACGTGGAGATCCGCATCACGGACGAGCAGGGCGAGCCCGTAGCGCCGGGCGAGGTCGGCGAGATTGCGATCCGGACGGTGCGGACGATGCGCGGCTACTACGAACAGGAGAGCGCAACCGCCGCGACGATCCGTGACGGCTGGGTGCTGACCCGCGACCTCGGCTGGATCGACGAAGACGGGTACATTTATTTGAGCGGCCGAAAGTCCGACATGATCATTCGCGGAGGCGAGAACATTGCGCCCGACGAGATCGAGGCGGTGCTCGAGTCCCACCCAGACGTCGAGGAGGTCGGTGTCATCGGCATCCCAGACGAGGAGTGGGGCGAGCGCGTCGGCGCGGTCGTGGTCGCCCGACCGGGGGCGACCGTTTCCGAAGAGGCGCTGATTGAGCACTGCCGGCAGCGGCTGGCCAGCTTCAAGAAACCCGAAGTCATGATCTTCGTTGATGCGCTGCCGCGAAACGCGATGGGCAAGGTCCTGCGCAACGAGCTGCGCGCGCGCCACGCGAGTACAGCGCAGGTGGAGGGATAGATGGCGAACGAGCAGGGCAAGCGCTACGTCTGCGCGAAGTGTGGATCAGAAATGCTGGTGACGAAGGGCGGATCGGGCGCGCTGATCTGCTGTGGCGAGCCGATGCAGCTCCGCGCGGCGCCCGCGCGCCCGGGCGGGAGGTAACCGATGGCAAATCTACTCGGCAAGCGCTTCGAGTGTGCCGACTGCGGCACCGAGACGCTTTGCACCAAGGCTGGCGAGGGCGCGGTGGAGTGCTGTGGCAAGCCGATGGAGCTCAAGGAGGCCAAGCCTCTGCCTTCGGCCGACTAGAACAAGCCCCACGGCAAGGTCGGATCTTTGGCTTTGGGGGTGGGCTACGACCCCCAGCGCCATGACTCCACGTTGTGGTAGTTCTGACCTGAGTTCGGGGTCTCCCGGACGATGGGTCCGACCAGGCTCCCGGTCCGAGCCGTGACCACGATATCGAAATAGAGCGGGATTGCGCCGACGTTCGCGGCTCCGCGATGGAACCAGAGAACGACACGAGCGGCCTTGCTGCCAGGCTCGGCGGCTGGCCTCGGCTGCAGATCACCAGCGTGCGTTGGATCGGCGCCGAGCCGCTGACTGGCTGCTGCCGGGCGGGCGCCTGGGCCGGAGCGCAGGCGGCGAGCAGCGTGGCGAGCAATCCCGATAGAACGAGTTCAACCTTCGGCGTCATGGTCTCTTCCCCTCACCAGACCAGCCCAGGGCGTCGGCCCGATCCCGCAAAGCGGCGTGTCCCCATTCATCGCTCGAGGTAATCGAGAAGGCTCTCGCGGACTTCCTCCAACTCGGGAAGTTCGGTGAGGTGGACGCGAATCTTCAACGCCTTTGCCAGCGGGGCGATCAGCCGGAGCACCTCGTCGCGGCTGACGAGGATATCGCCCGGCAAATGCTCTGCCTCCTCGAGCAGCGTGAGCATCGCCTCCTGCAGCTCAGCCGCCGACGACCACGGTTCGAGCATCTGGGTGCCGACGATCAGGCCGGAGTCAGCCAACGCGAGGAGCAGCCGCGGGTAATAGGGGCGCTCACCCGTGGTGCCGATTGGCGTCGGCAAAAAGGCGAGGTCGAGCTGCCATGCGCCGATTTTGCGCGACCTCGATGTCTGAAGCCGACGGAGCCGGACCTCATCCACCGGCCCCGGCTCATCCGGCGCGACGTCCAGGGCCTCAGGCTTCCGCCACTCGTCGATCCATTGGTCCGCTCGGTAGCATCGGGTCAGCATGGGTGATTCGTCGAGACCGGTGGTGAGCTGCAAGGTCCCATCCCGCACGCGTTTGGAAACGTCAGCCCCCTGGATGAGCGCGAGCTCCAGGAGACGGCACTCATCGCCCTCCAGATACCAGGGTGCATAGCCGGGGCGCTGGCTCCGCAGCCAGGGCCACGCGGTGCGCCCGCGGAAGCGCAGCCCGAGTGATCGAATGACGGCGTGGTCTCGCGCGTCGAGCACGGCCCGTTCGCCGAAGCTCACCACCAGCGAGCGCAGGCGCGCCGATGCCTCCATGCTCTCGGGGTCGACGTCGTCCAGCAAGAGCTGGCGATAACTGGCGAACCCATCCGAACCCAGAAACAGCGCCAGGCCGAATTCCTCTTTGGCTTCACCCCATGACGGTACCGTAGCTCACCTCGCCGGACGCCGGGTCTTCCACCGCGAAGAGGTCGTCGCCGGTCATCCACTGCCAGGGAGCCAGCTCACGAAACGCTCCGGCCGCGGCATAAAGCGCCCGCCATTGCTCGAGCGTCGGCTCGCCCATAATACCCCTCCATGGGATGTGTTCCTTATTTCACTCGATCACGGCAACGTGCCTCGATGCTCTCGGCGAGGGACAGGAAATCCTGGTACGCGTTGCGCACGGCGGTCGCGTGCGCGCCGATGGCTCCATCGGCAGGTTTGAGCGAAAAGACCGGCTTTCGCGCTTCCATCGCCATGGGAATGAGACTCCGATAGTGCTTCAGCATCGTGAGGCAATACGGATCCTCCGCCGCGGACGGAGCGGGCTTCGGTGGCTGTTCTAAGACAAACTCTCGGTAGGCAGGAGGAAACCGTTCGATCCAGCGCTGGTAGGCTTTCGGCGGGCGGTTTTCACGCATCCCATGTTGCATGACCACGTATCCCAGGGGTTCGATCTCGCCCGAGGGAAGCTCCAGGGCCGGATCAGGGCTCTTGGGAATCAATTCTGTCCAACTCGCACGCCACGACCTCAGGGACGGCCCTAAGTTGCGCAGGCCCTGGAGGGAAAAGAGATCCGGACCGAGAGGGATCACAACAAAGTCACTCGCAATCAGCGCTGCGCGATTGATCGCCCCCAGGTTCGGGCCGACATCGATCAGTACCCAATCAGCGCCCGTAACTCGTGCTGCTTGTCGGACACCGCGGTAAAACGCAGTCATGGTGCGAAAGGCTGACTCATCCCGGTTGTGGCAACGCGGCCAGGCGTCGGAAAGCCGATCCTCAAACGTCGACAGCGCGAGGTCGCCGATAACCAGTCCAAGATTCCGGGTGATGTTTTCGACATGGGGCGTGAGCACGTCACCTACCCCCCGAATAATTGGCCGCAAAGCCCCGAAAATTGTTTTCGGGTGCTCGCCATCTGGCCACAAGGCTTCAAGTTGCTCGTCGCGGAGGAACATGCTGGTCAGGTTGGCCTGGGGATCGAGATCGACGGCCAGTACCGTCTGCCCCTGGTCGGAGATCATGGATGCCAGGTGGTACACGAGTGTCGTCTTGCCAACGCCCCCTTTATTGTTGAAGAACGTTATGGTCTTCATGAACGCCTCCGGACGATCGCCAGCACGTAACCGCCTTCGAACTCGAACTCGGCCGCCGGACTCCCATTCGTGGCCAGGACATCCTGCGCCCTCAACACACCGCGGCCGTAACGATTGACATAGCCGAGCGCCTTGAGCGCTTCGGCGACAATTGGGTTCCGGTAGCTCGTCTGCCGAGGGAAGTTCTCTGGCGTTGCCTCACCGTACAGCCCGCCCGGACTCTGAATCTCCAACCGATCCTCAAGCCACGTGATGCGCAACGGTGCGGTCGATGCGTAGTCCCGGTGCATCACGGCATTCATGATCAGCTCTCGCACAGCGACCCGGGGGTAGGACTCGACGGTCCGCTCTTGGAGGCTGCTGGTCGCAACCGGGAATTGGGTGAGCTGGGCGTCGACGAGGGCATCAAGCTCTCTTAGGACCGTCAGCAGATCCCCGTGCAGCTCGCGTTCGTTAAGGATCGGCGCGATTAACGAATCTCCATCAACGCGCAAGAACTGAACGTAGGCGCCAGGCAACCAGCCCCGGCCGTCCAGTCCGAAAAGCAAAATGCCAGCGTTTGTTGGACAGTCGAGGTTGAGGTCGAAGAAGCGCAGCGAGGCAAGCTGCTGCTGGATGGGGCGGCGGTTTTCGTCGATCACCTCCTGGGCAATGGCCTGCTGACGATAGTCGATCTGAAACAACCCCAGCGACAGGTCCGCGATGGTGCTGCCCAGGCATGGCTGGGCATCGAACGTCCTGGCTTGCGCCACCCGCCGCCCCATGAGCATTCGCTCTTCGTGCTCCGTGGCGTACCCGCGACGAGGTCCGATTCGAATACAGACTCGTCCCTTGTAGCGCACGGGGGGGAGAGATGATGGCTGGACGCTCACCACCGCTACCTCCCCGTCGCTGGTTACGATCTTTTGGACCGACAAGCTCGGCAAGGGTTGAATGTTGCCGTCGTCACGCAAGCCGCCAAGATTCCTCAGCAGCTCGTCCGTCACGGTGAGGCCGGCGATGTGGCGGGCGTCATCGACCCCAATGAGGAGGCAGCCTGGCTGTCGATGGTTCGGAAGGTCGTTCGCAAAGGCGCAAACTGCCTCAGAGAATTTGTCGGTATCCTTCGTCGCAACCGTGAGCTCGACCCGGTCAGCTTCGTGATTTGCGATCAGATCGCGGAGCTCCTGTTCGGTCATGGCTTACTCAGCTTCCTGCCTCAAATGATCTTCGAAGAAGGTGCCCGACATCCTTGTGCGACTCGTCGCAGACCACCAAATTCCGGCGGCAGTCGGGAGCTTGAAGCCTGCGTTGCGGGTTCGGGTTGCACGCGAGCTTGTCCAGCCGAACCACTGCCCGCTGACGACGGTTGGAGGGAGTTGCGCGGTACGGGTGATGTGCGTCCGATGATAATGGATGGGACCGGAGCATCAATACCTGCCTCTTCGTTTGCGGACGTGGCCGAGGGGTAACGACCCGCACCCCAACTTCCGGCCAGGAAGGCGCTGGTAGGTTGCACACGCCTCCTCGTAGATCGTCCCCACAAGGGGCGGCGGGACCGTTCGTCATCCGGAACGTCCGGGCGATCACGCTCGATCCCGGATGCCCGTCGGCCCAGGCGATCGCCATCCAGAGCGAGCGAATCTTGGCGGTCGGCTCGGAAGCGGTGATCCTCCCGCTCGCAGGCCCCTCGGGCGACATCCTGGATGGGCAGGGTAGCGTCGCCATTCCTGCCTTTCACGACGCCCACTGCCACTTCCTGAGCTACGCGCGCGCGCGCTCCTGGGTCGACTGTCGGGGCACTCGCAGCATCGCCGCTATCACCCGCATGCTGGCCGAGGCGGTGCGGGCGCAGCCACCGGGGGCCTGGATCCGCGCGTACGGTTACGACGACGAGGCGTTGGCGGATCGGCGGCACCCGGACCGGCGGGACCTGGATGCAGCGGCGCCGGACCGTCCCGTTCGCCTCCAGCACCGGACGTTGCATCTCGACGTGCTGAACAGCGTCGCGATCCGGACCCTGGGACTTGCGGAGTCAACGGACTCGCGGGTCGAGCGGGCGGGCCCGGCTGGCGAGATGACCGGGCGCATCTACTCCGGCGGTGACCTGCTCCATCGCAATAGCCCACGTCCGGCGGCGGCCGACCTGGCGCGGGACGTGCGTCAGGCGAGCGGGCGACTGCTGCAGCGCGGCATCACCAGCGTGCAGGACGCATCGGTCACGAACGGTGTCGAGGAGTGGGAGCTGTTCCACCGACTGGCGGATGCCGGCGATCTGCGCGTGCGGCTCTTCATGATGTGGGGCGCCGCGCACTGGCGCCAGCGCGCGACCGCGCGCCCTGAAAGCGCGCTCGTGCGCCACGGCCCGGTGAAGTTCATGCTGAACGAGCGCACAACCGATGCTGCCGAGCTTCGAGCAGCCGTCACGTCGGCCGCGAGCGCCGGGTACCCCGTCGCGATCCATGCGGTCAGCGAGGCGGAGGTCGCGATCGCTCTGGACTCCCTCCGTGCCGCGCCGCGTTCCCCGCTCGGGCCGCATCGCATCGAGCACGGCTCCGTCATCGCCGACGAATGGCTCGCCGAGTTGCGATGCCTCGGCATCACGATCGTCGGCCAGCCGGCGCTAGTGCATGACCGAGGCGACGGTTACCTCCGCAAATATCCGCCCGAAATGCACGGGTGGCTCCACCGAGCGCGCTCGCTAACCGACGCGGGCATCGACTACGCGGCAGGGTCCGATGCGCCAGTTACCGAGCCGGATCCTGCAACCGCGGTCTTTGCACTGCGGACGCGCGCAACCCGGGACGGAAGAATACTCGGGCCGGCGGAGGTCCTCAATCTGGAATCCACGCTGGCTGCGTGCTCGCTGCAACCAGCGAAAGCGGCCGGCGTGGGCGCGGAGCTTGGCACGCTCCGACCCGGGTCCCACGCCGACATCGCGTTGGTCGATGGGGATTTCGTCGACGAGTCCGAAACGGTCCCAGCGTTCGACAGCGTTCGAGCGACCATCATGAACGGCCGAGTGGTATGGCAACGGGCCGAATCGGCCGGCGAGTGATCCCCGGCGGCTCTATTTCGACGCGCCCGCCGTTCATTGACGGGCCGATGATCGGAAAGGCCGGATCGGATCACCCCAGCCCGTACAGCGCCCGGGGATTATCGTCCAGGATCTTTCTGACGATCCGTGGGTCGAGGGGCGTCTCCTCGATGAACTGCGAGATCGCCGTCACGTTACTCGACGTGTCGGTGTGGCCATAGTCCGTACCGATGACGAGGTTGTCTTCGCCGGCGTACTGCAAGATATACGGCAGGTCGTCGTCGTTCTGGCAGGTGACGTAGATCTTGCAGTGCTTGAGGATCTCGTTCGGGGCCAGCGCGCTTCCTCGGCCGCGAAACCGACTGGCAGTCTCCTTGACGATCCAGGGGATCCATTGAGCGCTCGCCTCGACGAATCCCCAGCGAAGCTCGGGGAAGAGCCTCGGGACATCGCTCATGATCAGCGAGTGGCAGGCGATAGCCGTCTGGCCGCGGAAGTTGGCGAAGGGTGTACCGAGCAAGTCGCAGACGGCGGCGTTGCCATTGGAGATGTGGACCCCCATCGCCAAATTCAGTCGGCTTGCCTCTTCGTAGACCGGGTAGAAATATGGGTCCGTCATGACCCGCTGGCCTTCGATCGGCCGCATGAATACACCGCAGGCGCCATGCTCCTTCGCGAAGCGCAGCTCGTCCAATGCGGCCTCGATGGTTTGCAGCGGTAAGACGCACGTCCAGCGCAGCCTGCCCTGCCCGCGCTCCCAGATCGCGGCGAGCCAGCGATTCCACCCCTTGCAGATCGCGATCTCCCCCTTCGCGGTGACCGCTACCTCCTCGATGAAGACGGTGGGGAACATGATCTGGATATCGATGCCGAGCGTATCCAGATGCCGAAGCCGCGCTTCAATGTCGAGTCCCGTTCGGGCTTCCTCCGGCGTTACGACGTTGCGCCCGATCCGCCTCGAGACGGCTTCGAGGTCTTCGCTCGTTTCGCCGAGCCGCGCGTTGCGACGCAGCTTCCCTTCGACCATCCAGAATGCTTCTTTGCCATCGCCTCGCTTTGAAACGAGCACGGGTCGGTACTTCTGGTCTTGCGGATCCATGTAATCCCACGTAGCCTCGGTCTCGACGACGTGGGCGTCGGCATCGATAACTGTCATCGCAATTCTCCGGTCTCGTATCCTGCATCCCAAAGATATGCCGGGACGCGTCGTTACTCAAGCGCGCGACACCGACGAGGCGGCTGCGGGCCGATCGGCTAGGTTGACGTTCGGCGGCGACCGATGGTAGCGTTTTCGCACCTGTCATGACGCAGCGCCACGATGCCACCGCAATGCGAATGTGCCCGGATAGGAGTTCCTGTGAAGTTGACGCGCGACGCGAGCTACGTTTCCCGCTCCGTGCAATGGGGCGAGATGCGCGGCATGCACAAGATCGAGACGGTCGACCAGATGACGCCGGAGTACCGCGACACGATCTTCAAGATCATCTACGCGCTGGCGTCCACGGAGTTCGCTTCCGTGGAGCAGCACCAGGCCTTCATCAACCGCGGGCCGACGGCGGAGGACCGCTTCACCCAGGCCCAGATCTGTGCGGATGAGGCCCATCAAGGGATGGACGACCTGCGCACGCTCGCACTGTTCGGCCAGGAGGGCGTCGACGCCGGCCAGAAGCTCCTCAACACGAAGATGGGCGAGCACATGCTGGAGGCGTTCAACCTGCCGTTCGAGAGCTGGACCGATCTTTGCATGTTCTGCTGCACCATGGATCTCGTGGCGTGGTACCACCTCAAAGCGCTGGAGAACAGCAGCTTTGCCCCATTCGCCCGTTCAATGACCTCGATGGTGCCGGAGGAGCGCTTCCATGCCTCGTTCGGCGCCAACCGGGTGCGCACCATCCTAACCAACCCGGAGTACGCCGAGGCGGCGGGTACACTGCCGGGCGAGGTTCAGGCTCGGCTCGAAAAGTGGTACCCGCGCTCCCTCGATACGTTTGGCAAGAAGGGCGCTCGCTTCGGCGAGGCCGCGGTGAGCATGGGCATCCGCAAATGGGACAATGAAGAGCTGCGTCAGATGTGGATGGCCGACATGAATCCAACGCTGGAGAGTATGGGCCTGCGGGTTCCGCCGCCCGACTGGGACCGCCACTTCCTGTAGTCTGGCCACCTTGAAAAGAGACCACGATCATGGCGCCCGCGTCGCATGCGATCGCACCTGTTGCTTCGCACTGTCCTGGGCCAAACTCGAACCGAATGCAGGAGATCGCGTTGGCTGCAATCAGCCACAACGAGGCGCCACTCGTTATCGCGCTGCCCACGAGCCTGCGCGATGGATTTCTCGAGGCCGTGGAAGCGATCTCCCCCCGGATCCGGGTCGTCCGTATCCCGACCGAGGGCGAGCTGCCCGCTCAGATCGCCGAAGCGGACGTCTTCTACCGCTCGTTTGCACTGCCCCGGCCCGTCGTGGACGCCGTGGTCGAGCGGGCAACCAAACTTCGCTGGATGCACGTCCCAGCCGCGGGCATCGAGGCAGCGCTTACCCCGAAGGTGATGGAATCTGACTTCGTCATCACGAACGTTTCCAGCGTCTATGACGTGCCAGTCGCGGAGCACGGCCTCGCCCTCATCCTCGCGGCAGCACGTCGGCTGCCCGCCTACTTCGCGGCCCAGCAGGAGGGTCGGTGGCTCCGGGCCGCAACCTGGGACGCGGTCCAGCAGGAGCAGGTCCTGCCGTTCCTGCTCCGAGGCAAGACGGCGGCGATGCTGGGCTTTGGCGGGACTGGCGGGACGATCGGGGGGTATCTCAAAGCCCTCGGCATGCGCGTCCTCGGCGTCCGGCGCAACGCCAAGCCGGACTGGCGCGCGGACGAGATGTACGGGCCCGATCGGCTCGCCGAAGTCATCCCGCAGGCCGATTTCATCGTTCTCACCGTGCCGATGACCCCGGCCACGGAGCGCATCATGGGACCCGAGCAGATCGCGCTCATGAAGCCGAACGCCTGGCTGGTCAACCTCGGACGCGGCCGCCTGGTGGACGACTCGGCCCTTCTCGCAGCCCTGGAAGGCCGTCGAATCGGCGGCGCTTGCCTGGACGTCTTCACGCAGGAGCCATTGGCGTCCGATTCCCCGTACTACCACCTGCCCAACGTCATCGTGACGCCCCACATCGCGGGCGCCTTCCCGGAGCTCAACGAATTGGATCGGGAGTACTTCGTGGGCAACCTTCGCCGCTTCATCGCCGGCCAGCCGCTGCTGTCGGTCGTTGATCGTGCCCGTGGCTACTAGGCGCAAACGCAACCCCCCCCCCCAGCCCTCCCCCCTTGTGGGGGAGGGGGTTAGCTTCGCCGCCCACTCAAATTCGGCCCTTGGAGCTGGAAAGGTGACGAACCTTCGGCTGACGCTGGCATGTGGTGATTACGACCGGACGCGGGCGCTGATCGATGGCCGGGTGCGACCGACAGGGATCGACCTAACGGTGCTGCCGATCTCCAATGCCTGGGAGCGCCACCAGCGGATGATCCGCCACGAGGAGTTCGACGTTTGCGAGCTCTCGCTGTCATCGTTCCTCATGGCGCGCGACCGAGGTCAGCCGCTCGTCGCCATCCCCGTCTTTCCCTACCGCATGTTTCGCCAGAGCTACCTCTGGTGCCGCGACGAAATTCGCGCGCCGAAGGACCTCGTCGGCACCCGAATCGGGGTGGGCATGTACCAGATCACCACGGCACTCTGGCTCCGGGGCCATCTCCAGCATGACCATGGCATCGCCCCGGCGCGGCTCCGCTGGGTCAGCGGCATGGCCGAGCTCGTGCCTTTCACGCCGCCCCCGGGTGTCGAGTTAACCATTGCGCCGGCGGGGAGCGATCTCGAGGAGATGCTGCTCGCGGAGGAGCTCGATGCATACGTGGGAGTCGAAGGCATTCCGCCGGGCTATGCGGACGACGCCCGGGTGCACCGGATGTTTGGAGTCCAGGATGAGCGAGATTACTTCCGGCGCACCGGCATCTTCCCCATCATGCACACGATCGCCTTTCGCGCCTCGGTGATCGAGGAGAACCCCTGGGCGGCCGTGAGCCTCCTGCAGGCCTTTCGGCAGGCCAAGGCGTGGGCGCGCGAGTACAACTACTTCCCCCGGGTTTCAACGCTCGCCTGGACGCTCAATTACCAGGAGGACGAGGCGGCGATCCTGGGCCCCGACCCGTACCCGTATGAGCTCCCAAGGAATCGCCACGTGATGGAGACGGCGATCAGCTACGCGGTGGAGCAGGGGCTCATCGGTCGCGCACCAAACGTCGACGATCTCTTCGTGACCGGCGCGCTGGACTTTCCGGAACGGTAACCAGCCCGTCGCCAGCCCGAAGACGTAGATGCGCCCTCCTGTTGCCGGGAGGGCGCCTCTGCTGCAAAACTGTTTCTGACGCGCTACCGCCGAATGACAACCGTGGTGCCCTCATCCGCGAAGTCGAAGACGCGCTTGGCATTCGCATCGGTGAGACTCACGCAGCCGTTCGAGCCGGGCGTCCCGAAGTTGCTGCGCCAATAGGCACCGTGGATCGTGTAATCGCCGTAGAAGGCCAGCACCCAGTGAACGTCCGGAATGTCGTAGCGCGACCCGTTGGGGTTCACGCCGCGGAAGCGGGCGACCGGCATCTTCGCCGAAACCTGGTAGGTGCCGGGCGGGGTTTCCGCACCGCGCACGCCGGTCGCGACCGGTGCGCTCCAGATCACCTCATCGTCCTCGTATAGGGTGAGGATCTGACGAGCGAGCTGCACGTCGATCACCTTGTTGCGGCCGGTTTGGAACGCGATCGTCACATCCTCTTCCATCGGCGCGCCGGACTCGCTCCGCACCCCTTCCGAGCCGCTCCTGATCGTCATCGTGACGTCGGTCAGGCGCGGGAACTTGTCCTCGGCCAGGAACCGAACCCGGTCGCGCGTCAGCCACTGGAAGGAGCCCGCGACCGGGGGATCGAAAACGATGGCCGCTTCGGCTGCCGCCTGATCGGTGATCGGCTCGCTGAAGCGAATCGTCGGGTCGCCCGTCAGGCTGATGTTCGTCGCGCCATTCTCGGGCCACGTCGCGGCGACTCTCAGTGGGGCCGGCGCGACGAGCTCGTAGCTCTGTGCCGCGGCAAGCCATCCGCCGTCCTCGGCCGTTGCCTCGTCAATCGTCACGTGTACCGTGCGACCCAGAACGGAATACACGGGGATGCGAACGGTGTGGTTCGCCTCGCCGCTCCACATCCCCGTTTCGCCGTCGGCCGAGTAGGCGAACGACGTAACGGCACGGCTCCAAGTCACGGGCAGGGGCCGGTCCGACGGGAGTTGGACCCGACCGGGAGCGGCCGCGCCGCCGACCGAAGCCAGCACAACGGGCTCGGGTGTGTAAACGTTGACCCGCAGCTCGTCCACGGCAGCGCCGTTCACGCCGACGACGTCCGTTAGGCGGATCGTGAGCTCCTGGCCGGGAATCGGATCCTTGAGTTGGATGCGCAGTATGTGGGGGTCTTCGCGGGCAATCTGCGCATCGGCACTGTGACCGCTCGCCTGGACGTTCGCTTTCGCGATCGGCTCGGAGAAGCGAAGCTCAATCGGTTTGTTTGGGAAAGCCATAAGTGGGCCGTTCGAGGCGAGCGCCGGGGTTTGCACGGTACTGAATACGCGCTCGAGGTTCAGCAGCGTCATCGCCCGCGTCTGCCATGGCAGCGGCGTTGGTTCCTGCGCCTGAGCGGTCGCGACGAGCCGGTAGCGCGCGTCGGGGTCGAGCTTGCCCGTTAGACGCGCCTCGGACTCGGTGACGCTCAGCTCGACTGGCTGGCCGGGGGGATCGAGCCGCTCCAGCATCGCCTTCTGCAAGATGGCGCCGTGCGCGCTGACTTTGACGTCGGTCGAGACGGGGACGTCTCGCGCACCGTCCGGCACGCTTGCCGAGAGGGTGGGCTGCGCCGTCCCGCAGGCCATCAGGAAAAGCGATGTGATGATGATGACGACGAGCGCGGTGGCCAGCGAAACAGCAGCGTGCCGTGCCTGCATTGGCGGGCCCCTCCAAGTTGCTAGCAGAAACCTATATCTCTTGGTACCTGGGGCGGGTGACTAAACACGTGGCTGACCGTCACCATCGGGTCTCATTTTCATTTACCTGGCACGCACGCGCAACCGCTTAGCGCCGAGTGGCTCACTTTTGAGGAAATTGCTATTGCGGCCGTTCGTAGGGGCGTCCGCCGCCTCGCCAAAGCGGTACCCGCAATCCTACGTCCAGGGAACGCTGGAGGCGGTCTGTTCGTTTCGCGGGTAACGCGTGCGCCGCTCTGGAGTCCGCTACTGCCAGGTCCACTCGTGGACGTTGCCGTAGAGCGTCGTCTCCGGTGAGATCCGCTGCGGGCCGCGCAGCGCCGGCGAATGAGCGACGACCTGGAAGTTGTAGTAGAGCGGCGTCGCGGGCAGCTCGTCCGCAAGCAATCGCATCATCTTCGTGAAGTTGTCGAGCCGCTGGGTCTGATCGAGGCTTGTCGTCCAGGTGTCGAAGAGGCGGGCGAACTCTGGGTTGGACCATCCCATGCGGTTGCCGCCGACCCAGTTGTCGTGCGGGCCGCCGATGCGCGAGCTGATGAACTTGTCCAGGCCGAAGTCGCGCCGGGACAGCGTGTTGTTGTTCAGCGTAATACCGGGGAAGGTGCCCTTGGTCTTGTCGTCGACCTGGCGCGACGATGAGGGCAGCAGCAGCATCGTCGGATCAAAGCCCACGTCCTTGAGCTGGCCCAACACAATGGTCGTGTCGTGCTCCTCCTGGCCGCCAGAGACGCCGCGCACTTCGATGCGGAGTCGGCCGTCGGCCGGATGGATGTAGACGCCGTCAGCACCCTTGATGTAGCCGAGCTCACCCAGGAGCTGCTCGGTGCGACGCGGATCGTAAGGGTACTTCGCGACCGCGCCCCGCACGGCGTCGAAGTACGGAACCGTCGGCGGGGGCACCGTGTCGGCAGCCATCGAGCGGTCGTCGACCATCGCCTCGGCAAGCGAGATGCGATCGACGGCGTGGGTTAAGGCCCGTCTGGCGCGGACGTCGAGCATCGATTTCGGGCTGGCGTAGTCTGGCCGGGCCTGGAACTGGATGTAGCGGAGGCTGGTCGGGCTCAGGAGGATGGAATCCACGTTACCCCACTGCTCGCGGAGCACGGTCGCCTGCTCGAAGCGAAGCGCGCCCTCAGCGGACATGTCCGCGTCGCCCGAGAGCAAACGCGTGAGGGCGACGGTCGGGTCGTTGTTCCAAGTCAGGCGAATCCGACTGATCTTCGGGCGGCCCAGCACGTATTTGTCGTAGGCCGAGCCCTCGATGAAGGCGCCGCGCTCCCACTGGTCGAGCTTAAAAGGGCCTGCGCCGACGTAGCTGGTCGTCCAGTAAGGCAGGTTGCCGTACGCATCGGGTGAGCCCTGCTCCAGCGCGTCCGCGAGCAGATGCGCGGGGACCGGCACCAGCGCCGGTGCCGCCGCCCCGACGTACGGGTTCTTCCACTTGATCACGACGGTTTGCGGCTCGGGTGCCTCGATGTCGGTGATCTGGAGCTGCTCGGCGTTCGTCGCCGAGATGCCCCACTCGACGCGGGCTCGCTCGGAGCGCGCCGTGAAGGCGACGTCAGCCGCGGTGATCGGCGTCCCGTCATGCCAGGCGACGCCCTGCCGCAGCTTGTACGTCGTCTCCATGCGACCGTCGGGGAAGACCTTCCAGGAGTCGGTATTGAGCTGGGGCAACGTCTCAGCCAGGACGGGGACCGGCTTCCCCTGCTGGTCCCAGGCGCCCAACGTGGTGGTGAAGAGCGATTTGTGGATCGTGCCGCGGTCCTCTGCGCCTTCAGTCATGCCGATGGGCTCCACGCGCAGCACGATCGAGAGGGTTCGGTTGGAATTCACCGCGGGCGCGGGGGCGTCGCTCGGCCCGCTCTGCGTGGAGCGGGCTGGGTTGGCGGGGGTCGGCGCACAGCCAAACACGGTCATCGCCAGCGCGAGCAGTGTGGCGACGTTGCGCAGAGTCCGCGTCATGGAATCCTCCGGTCTTCGTGTAGCGGCTGACCGCAATCGGGCTTGGTCCACGCGAGAAGGCGTCGTGCCGCACCCTCGGTCCGTCCGATCGCGGCGGCGCCCCGCACTGAGCTTCTTATACGGTGCACCGTCGCCATTTGCAATGGACCGTCGGCGCTCGCAATGGAAGGTACGGGGCCAGGCCGGCGGTCCGGATTTCGGGCCCGTTCGCCGCGAGCGAGGTGTATGCTAGGGCGTGCTCCGCCCGGCTCGCGCCGTGCGCCACGTGCCAGCTTGTCCCGCCCAGGGCGTGGCGAGCCCGCATCGGTTCCTTTGGAATGCGCCAGACGGCGCGCGGGAGGAGGATCCCACCATGGCGTTTGACCTCGTCGTACGCAACGGAGTGATCGTCGACGGCACGGGGGCCCCGGGCTTTGCCGGGGACGTGGGTGTCGAGGGGGAGCGCATCACGGCGATCGGCCCGAACCTCGGGCCGGGCAAGACCGAAATTGACGCCCGCGGCAGCGTCATCGCGCCGGGCTTCATCGATCCGCACACCCACATGGACCAGTTCCTGCTGACGTTCCCGCACGGCAATCCGGTCGTGAACTTCGGCGTCACCACGATCGTCATCGGCGACTGTGGGGCCTCGGTCGCGCCGGTGCCAAGCGGCGCCGAGCCGCTACAAGTGCTCGTGAAGTACCTGAAGCGGGTGCTGGATGACTACATCGACGAGAAGTCGTGGCAGTGGAAGACGTTCCCCGAGTACCTCAATTACCTCAATGGCCGCGTTGGCGTAAACGTCGCCGCCTTCATGCCGCATTCACCGGTGCGCCTCACCGTCATGGGTGAGGCCGCCTACCAGCGCGAGGCGACGCCCGATGAGCTGGAGGCGATGAAGCGCATGGTGCGCGAGGGGCTCGAGGCGGGCGCCATCGGCTTCTCCTCCAGCCCGCGCGGCGGCCCCGAGATCCATGCAGGCACGCCGAGCACGTTGGCGAGCGCGGACGAGATCGTGGAGCTCGCTAACCTGGCGGCCGACTTCGGCGGCTCCTTCCAGTTCAACGGCTTCGGAAATCTCATCAAAGAAGGCTCGGGATATGCCGAGCTCGTGGACCGGATCCGCGCGCCCATGATCGGCAACGAGTTCCGCCTCCACCCGGGAGAGCCCGACGAGGGTCGCCGTTCCATCGCATACATGGAAGAGCAGAACCGCAGAGGCAAGGACATGTGCGGGATCGTCATTCCCTATCAGCACATTCGTCGCTTCGGCGCGGGCGACCCGTTCCTGTTCGACGGCCTGCCGAGCTGGGAAGCAGCCAAAGCGTCACCTGAAGGCTTGCGCCGCCAGCTTCAGGACCCGGGCGTGCGGGAGCGAATCGAGCGCGAGCGCGTCGAGGGAGCCGGCAAGCCGGGCTTCCCCGACTGGCAGGGCTGGGGCAACGTCGTGTTCGACTACCTCGAGAACCCGGGCCTCAAGGCGCTCGAGGGCAAGAGCGTTGCGCAGGTCGCGAGTGCGAGCGGGAAGAGCCCGCGCGACGCCTTCTTCGACACGTGGCTCGAGGACGATATGAAGTCGCGGTTCATCTACCACGGGGTCGCGAACAACGACCTCGAGGTGCTGGCGGAAATGATCACCTCGCCGACCGGCTTGATCGGCACGGACGCGGGCGCGCATCTCGACCGCTTCTACTGGTACGGCACACCGGCGCGGCTGCTGGGTCATTGGACCCGCGATCAAAAGCTCATGAGCCTGGAGGCCGCGGTCCACAAGATCACCGGCTTCGCGGCCTCCAAGATCCACATCAACCGGGGCCAGCTCAAGGTCGGCTGGCCGGCGGACATCACCGTGTTCGACCCGGATCGGATCGACGACCTGGTGACGGCGCGCTTGCCCGCGAAGGTGAACGAGTTCGAGGTCCAACGCCACCCGCCCGGAATCCAGGCGGTCGTCGTCAACGGCCAGACCGTCATCGAGTCCGGTGAGTTCTTCGACGTCTACCCCGGGAAGACCACCAAGCAAGGCCTCAGCCCCTCAGTACCAGCCTAAACGGCCAGCATCAACACGGAGGAAACACGAATGGCAGATACGCTGCCCCGGGAGCAACGACGTGCTCCGGCGTACCAGAATGGCGGCTATACCTACAACAAGTGGATGGAGGCGCAAGGCCTCCCCGTCCATCGGGGCTTCTTCATCGAAGACCTGCGAACCGTCGACATCGGGCCCTGGAAGGACCGTGGCTACAACGGCGCCTTTATCCAACTCATGGGCCAGGAGGGGGTCTCCGAGGCACGCGTCGCCGAGATCCCGCCTGGCGGCTCGCTCCCGCCGCTCAAGATGGCGGTGGATGAGGTCGTGTACGTCCTGAACGGTCGTGGCCTCACCACGGTCTGGCCGTCGGACAATGCGCCGAAGACCACGTTCGAGTGGCAAGAACACAGCCTCTTCATGATCCCCCACAACTACACCTATCAGCTCTCGAACGCCCAGGGCGATCGCCCGGTTCGGGTGCTGCAGTACAACGCGCTCCCCATCGCGATGTCCGCGGTGCAGGATCCGAGCTTCCTGATCAACAACTCCCATGCCGTGGGTGAGATCGCCGACGCCAGCGAGGAGCTGTATTCCGAAGCGCGCTCCGTCGACGCGAAGGGCTCGCTGATCGAGGCGCGGGGCGTCTTCTGGTACGGGAACTTCTTCCCAGACATGCGGGCCTGGGACCAGCTCGTGCCGTTCCGTGGCCGCGGCGCCGGTGGAACCACGGTCTTCATTGGGTTCCCCGGCTCGGAGATGTCCTGCCACATGTCGGTCTTCCCCTCGCGCACCTACAAGCGGGGCCATCGCCATGGGCCGGGCCGGGTCATCGTGATCCCGAAGGGCGAAGGCTTCTCGGTCATGTGGCAGGAGGGCAAGGAGAAGGTCGTCGTGCCCTGGCACGAGGCCAGCATGTTCGTCCCGCCGAATCGCTGGTTCCACCAGCATTTCAATCTTGGCGGCGACCCGGCGCGCTACCTGGCGCTCCACCCCCTCCGACAGTTCGCAGGTCACGGCGAGACCGTTGAGGACCGCGCACGCGACCAGATCGACTACACGTCCGAAGAGCTCTGGATCCGGCAGAAGTTCGAGAAGGACCTCGCCGCCCGCGGTCTATCGAGCGCCATGCCCGACGAGGCCTACCGCATCCCCGACTACGAATGGGGCTACGACGACAAGTAGCGCGGCTTCCGCGCTACGGTCAGCGCCTGCGGACCCGGGTTCCTCGTTCCTGCACGACGATGAACTGATCGAGTTCGTCCGCGTGTGCGCGCAGCACATCGTCCAACCGCGCGATGCGAACGGCCAGCAGGCTGGACTTGAGTCGAAAGAAGATCACACCCGCATGAAGTTGCCGCTGCCGAAACACGAGCTCGCCGAAATCAGGATCGTCGGTAATGAGAACGCGTCTTTGAGCGTGAGCAACGTCCAAGACCTGAACGTCGGAGAGCCCTTGCCCGTGGCTGAAGGCAACGAAGATCGCGTCGTGGCCGAGCGCGATGAGGTGAGCGACCAGGCGGGCGTCAGCGCTCTCATCGATGAGAAACCTCATCCTCGCGGAGGAGAACTCGTGGCGACCGGGCGCCGATGTTTACGCTGGCGGCTCACCGCCGCGGATGCATAGACCAGGCAAGCCCGCACATCATCCAGGGTCAAGTGTGGATAGGCCGCGAGCAGATCGTCAAAATCCGGGTTGTCCGCGAGGTGTTGCAGAACCCGCTCGACGGGCACGCGGCTTCCTCTCACCACCGGCTTCCCAACCATGACCTCCGGATTCTGAGTGATCCGGTCACGGTGGTCGGAAGTAGCGTCGACTCCCGGCTCGTCGGAACCATCGACCGAGGCCATATGGGCTGCGAGTCGCGTGTCAATCGCCGCTTTGTGGCGGCGGTAGTACGCAAGCGCTGCGTGAATTGCTTCCTCCGGCACATCATAGGCGGCTGCCACTTCTGCCGCATCGTGGTTGGTTGCTTTCCAATGCCCGATCAAAGCCCAGACATGCTGATAGTAATTCGCAAGTCGTGCTTCCTCGACACCCGGCTTATCCGGATCGCGCTGAATGTACCTTTGAATCAGCTCCTCTTCAGTCACGGGGCCCCCTTGACCAGCAGGCAATTCGTTGTCGGAGATATTAGCGTGCCTGGTCGGACGATTACACTTTATGTATCGCACATGGGGCCCGAGGTTACGGCTGAGGTCTCCGCTCCTTGTATCGTTAGGGTCTCATAACGGGAGGGAATTGACCTGGCCCCGCCCGGGCTTGCACCATAATCTGCACGAGCGGAGGACGCCATTGCGGACGATTTATGCGCTTCTGGTTGCCGTCATCTTGCTATCTCTCGACCATTTTGCAATCCCCTCAGCCATGAGTCAGCAAAGCCCTACGGAGTTCACCTCGGGTTCTTCTCGCTTCGTTGGATCGTGGTGGCGGCACGGCATGAGCTTGACTGTCCAATCCCATGGACTCGGGGAACTACGGTGGCGGACCTACAACAACGACTGCAGGTTAACCGCTAACGAAGCTTGCGATTGGCTTGCACCGGGCGAGATCGTTTCCGGCGGCTATGCGATTATTGGGTTCACCCGCGTCTCCGGGGCAACCGCTCTTGGCCAGGTGTTCGCCACCACAGACGCCGCCACCGCGCCGCTGGGGTCCGTTTCTCTTTCTCTCATGCAAGGCGGGCTGGCCGAACTAGGCCTGTCCGGCTCGACGATCGTGCTATGCACGACCGACTATAGAGACGATCCGCGGGACGCCGGCCTCCCGTCGCCATGCGGAGCGTAGGCACTGCGATGCCGATATGAGGAGCCACGAACACCTTGGAGCCACCGAATGACAGTGAAATTCTTTCCGGAGAGCCTGCGCTGGGTGGCAATGTGCGACGTCCTCGGATTCCGAGAAATGCTGCGCCATTCGCCGATCGGGCTGATAGCCGAGCGATATGATGGGCTTGTTCAGGCAGCGAGAACCGCTACGCGCAGCCACGGATTCGACATCGAAAATATTTATGCCGACAGCTTCACTGTCGTTCCAGCGCCGGTGGGTCAGGTCGTGTTTAGCGATTCCATCCTGCTGTGCTCTCGCCCCGTAGCAATCCACGATCCAAATCGCGACGATACCCAAACATTCTCAACGGTGGCCGCAGCTGCTGGTCTCGTGCTGGCCGTCCGCGAAATGATTCAGGTGAGCATCATGCACGAAATGCCCCTGCGGGTCGGCGTCGCATTCGGTCCCTGCGTGGTCGATCAAGAACGCGGCATCCACGTCGGTCCGGCCATTATCGATGCATTTGACGCCGAACAGGCTCAGGAATGGATCGGCGGTGCCTGCCACTCTTCCTGTCTGTCCGCTCCTGGCTTCGACGCTCTTCGAGCGCCGGGGCCACTGGTCCGGTACGCGGTCCCAGCGAAAACGCGCCAGCTTGATTGGGCCATCAACTGGCCAGAAACCGCTAACGCCTCAGTAGAGCCAATTCTTCGTGCGGGTGCTGGCCGTGTGGCGGAGGAGCGGTACCGGCGCAAATGGACGAACGCGGTCGAATTCTTCGATGCGACCAACGTGACGGCGAGGTTGAAGAGATAGCGTTGCCTCTACAGAAGGACATGGCACGCGGCGCGATGCAATACTCTCCTCCAAATCAGGACGCCGCACTGGCTCGGTCGGACTCAATCCGCAAGTTTGCGCGCCATGTAATAGAGCAGTTGCGGTTAGGCAGCGGCAACTTCCCGCCCACGGGACACCCTTTGAACTGGACCCATCCCCAACCCCGACCCCTATCTCGTCGCTCCCATGAAGCAACGAGATTCCTCATGGAACGTCACCTCGTCTTGACCGCCGCGTTGTTTGCATCGGCACTGGATCATGGTGCCACTGGAGCTGAGCAGTCGGTAGTGGAGATGAGAGGTCAAGCCGGTGAAATGGCCCGCGCGGGACGAGTCATGGCGCGAGGCGTCGCGAAACTAAATCATGTACAGGAGAGGGACGACAGTCAAATTCGCCGTGCCAGCCGTAGGGTGAGCTACTGGGCGACCCAGGCGGACAAAGCGACGAATACCGCATCAGTCGCTATCAACGATATCAAGGACGTCGAGCGAGGACTGCGAGCCGCTATCGAGCAAGACCTTGATTGTGCGCTCGTCTGGCCAATGTTGGATGACGGGCTGATGCGTATGAGGGAGATGGAGCAAGCAATTCAAAATGCTCGGTCCTGTGTGTGGACGGCTGCTGGGCATCTACGGGAATGCACAAGGGCACGTGTCGCTGCCGAGTTTGCGGCCACCCTGCCGTAGAGGAGTTGGTTAGCAAGTGGTCACCCATAATGAAACCAATAAGTGTGCGGTCGTGTGCGCGCCCGAGTCAGTGCGCTGAGCTGCTGTCGTCCAGGTGCACCGGCGGCGCTGGCGGATTTTCGCCCATTCGCGAGCTCAGGGTGTATCGAGGAATAAGATGCCGGTCTCGGCCCTCTTCGACCGGTGTGTCCGCTGACGGACCGGTACCTCTCTGAGATCCGGTTTCTTGACTTCTTGGCAGATCTCCTATACGATTCGATTAGGAATCAATATGGAATCAGGGGGGGTTATGTGACCGAGGCCACGGTAACGATCACCGCCGATACAAAGACTATTCAGAGGATTCTTTCCATCTTGGAGGAAAGCTATGTCCATGGCGATGGGGTGATTAGTGACCGACTGCTACGAGAGTTCGTCCGCAGCTTGAGTGAAAACTGCCGTCAGGTTGTCGAAACTGTCTCGGGCTCCAGCCGGCAAGGTGATTCCATCAAGCGGTCTGCACTGCTACAGGGAGTTATCTTTGAAGATGATGCTCAGCTCACGGGTGTTGTCGGTGCCATCGGTAAGCGGTGGGCACAATTTATTGATCAGCCGAACCCTTTTGTTGGATATCGCCGCGCTACTGATAACGAGCCTTCCTACAAGATCGACCAAGAGTTGGCGGAGCGACTGACGCTGGAGCTGGTAAGGGAAGCAGACGAGTGGCGCCAACAACTTCGCACACCCGCTTCATAAGTCTTTCGTCGCGCGCCACCTTTCAGGCGCTACAAGCAAGAGGGGTTAAGAGCGGATGCGGTGCTCGAAATGTGGGGCCGTAAACCCTGGTGGGTGAACCGCCCCGGGTTTTGTAGAGACTCCGGTTTTTGTGTGTCGCGCACGGAAAAGT
>ORMF011793889.1_pt1 | contig 27223 bp, 28 predicted proteins | sample 1779871 | NCBI WGS metagenome assembly ORMF01 (sample SAMEA104232316, study PRJEB22302) | groundwater metagenome | biome: forest; feature: aquifer; material: groundwater | place: USA | collected 2011-08-07 | depth 5.4 m | reverse complement strand
GTGGGGTGGGAGAGCCTACCGTCCCGCCTGCTGGCTCCCTCAGGCGCGAAGCTCAACCTCCACTTCTTGTGAGGCTGCTGTGCTCGGCCTCGGCTTTAGGTCACCGTGACGCTTATCCGGTCTGCGAAAATCGCTGTTAAAACAAAGATATAGACCAGCTAGTTTTTTTAACGCGGCCGGAGAGGTAAGTGCACCAATGACGCTCATCATCAATAACCAAGAAGTCCAACAGGTACTCACGATGGAGGACACCATTGCGGCGCTGGAACAATCTTATTTGCAGCTCGCGGCCGGTGAGGCGGTCTGCCGGCCGCGCATCGACATCCGTATTCCCACGAGCGATCCGGCCCGGAACTACCAGTGGGGCACCATGGAGGGAGGATCGACCGCCGGTTACTTCGCGATCCGCATGAAGTCCGACATCATCTATGAGACGGAATACAAAGGCGTCCTCACGCAGGAAAAGTACTGCGTGCGGCCCGGCCTTTACTGCGGCCTGATCCTGCTGACCTCGATCGAGAACGGCGAGTTGCTTGCCTTCGTCAATGACGGCTACCTGCAGCACATGCGGGTCGGCGCCGACGGCGGCATCGGCGTGAAGTACCTCGCGAACGAAGAGGCGGAGGTGGTCGGTATGCTGGGTGCCGGCGGCATGGCGCGCACGCACATGGAGGCTTTCACGCGCGTGCGCAAAATCGAGAAGCTGCAGGTGTTCAGCCCGACGCGCGAAAACCGCGAGCGCTTCGGGCGCGAGATGGCGGAGAAATACAACATCGAGGTAAAAGTCTGCAACCGCCCCGAAGAGGTCTACAAGGGCGCCCACATCTTGGCGGCTCTCACCGATTCCGCGGTCGAGGTGACCGACGGCGCCCTGCTCGAAAAAGGCACCCACATCGTCGTCGTCGGCGGCAGCGGCAAACCCGACGACGAGAGCCTGAAACGGGTCGACGTCTACCTGCGGTTCGGCGACACGCCGGCGCCCACTGGCCATCCCGAACTCGCCACCGACGCCGAGCACCTCGGCTACGAAGCGCGCCCACAGCAACATAAGCATGGCGATGGCCGCCGTGACCGTCGCAAGCACGGCAACACTCTGCCGGATCGGCGCGTCACGCTGGCTGACCTCGTCGCCGGCAAGGTGAAGGGGCGCAGTTCGCCGGACCAGATCACCTATTCGGAACGCGGCAATCTGCAGGGCGCCCAGTTCCACGCGGTGGCGGGCAAGGTCTACGAGCTCGCCAAGCGAGCCGGCCTCGGGCGTGAGATTCCAACCGAATGGTTTCTGCAGGACATCCGGGACTAAAGTACAGCGGCCCGTTCCAATGGTTCCAATAATTTGCTTGTTCAAATCGTTGAAGCCGTTCAATCGCTCCCCTCGCTACACGGCCTCACAAGGCCGCTACTCGGGATGGCCGGCTGTCCTGAGTAGGCGGCGAAGCCGCCGTATCGAAGGACGCTCTGTTCAAATCGTTCAAAACGTATTTAGCTTGACCCGCGGGTCGGACCAGCGCAAGGTCTTGATTCGACGATACGAGATCGCATAAATTGAGCGACATTGAGGCTTAGCACTCTTTTTGGGCGTGGAAATGTATGCGCTCAACTACTGGAACGATTGGAACCTTTGGAACGTTTGAAACTGATTTCGTTTGCATGGGAGGTGAACACGTATGGCTTTAGTACGGTGCGTTACAGAAATGGGTATGGGAGTGGATGTGCACGGGTTGGATTACACCGCGGCCGCCAAGCGGGCGGTGTTCGATGCGATTCATCACAGCAGCTTGGGATTTCCGCGGCTGGTGGGCAAGACCGCCGACGACATGCGCGTGGAGGTAACCATCGGCGTCCCCAAGCCCGAGGCGGTGGATCGCCAGGCAGTGCTGGAAACGTTGCCCCACGGCGGCGGCCAGATCAACGTGGTTCACGGTGGATTGCAGGTGCTGAATGAAAAGGGCGACGATGGTTGGCTGATCGCCAACGCCATCATCGTCGTCAGCATCGACGACGGTAAATAGCGAAAGGATCGGGATTTTACTCCTGGGTTCAAAACGTTCAAGCCGTTCAACCGCTACGCTTCGTTCAAGCCCCCGCCTGTTTCCTCCCCGCGACGCGGGGGAGGAAGAAGACGGACACGTGAAATCTGCGGGCGACTGGCCGTATTCCTCGTTGCGGAGGTTTGTGCGGCTCGGGGTTTATCCTGTCGGTTGGGGAGGCGTCAAAGATGCCGACGGGGATGAATTTGGGAAGAGATTAGAATCATAGGGAAAATCGATGGGTATCGCTGCGCTCAACCCATCCTACGCTCTTCGATTTGCTCTACCGGGCTTTAGGCGCTATTACTCGTAAAACTCGCTTCTTCAGAACCACATCACGGTGGATTCCCGCGTCAATTATCTGCTGCTCGCGACCGCGCTGCTTGGGACTTTTTTTTCCGGCACCGCCACGCGAATCGTCAGTATCTCGATGCCGACGGTGGCACGGAGTCTCGGCACCGATCTGCTCGGCGTCTCGTGGGCGCTGCTTTCCTACCAACTATCCAACATCGGCTTGGCGGTGATCTTCGGGCGCATCTCCGACCTGTGGGGTCGGGAAAAGATGTTCGCTCTCGGTTTTCTCGTCTTCTCCGTAAGCTCGCTTCTGTGCGGCTTTTCGGAGACGGTGCTGCAGCTGATTCTGGCGCGCTTCGTTCAGGGCGTCGGCGGCGCGATGCTTCAGTCTTCGAGCCGCGCGCTGGCGGCGGAGTCGGTAACCGAAGATCTGGCCGGGAGGGCGCAAGGCTTTATGACCACGGCGCACCATACCGGTTTTATTATCGGGCCGAGCATCGGCGGACTGATGATCGATTATTTCAGCTGGCGCTGGAGTTTCTTCCTGCTCGCGCCCATCGGCTTTGGCGGCATGCTGCTGGCACTGGCCAATATGAAGCGACGCGTCGCTGAACCTCGGCGCGCGATCGTGTCGATCGATTATCTCGGCGCGGCGTTATTGTTTGCGACGACGACCATTCTGGTCTTCATCTTCGACCGGCGCACGCAGCAGATGACCGGGGGCGCGGCGAAGGGTTTTCTTGTGGCGGCGTTTGTCGCCGGTCTGGCATGGTTTTTCCTCCACGAGTCGCGCGCCAAAAACCCGTTTGTCGATCTGACACTGTTTAAGATCCGGCGCTTCGCCTTCAGCGTGATCAGCCTGTTGATCATGGCGGCCTGCTACGCGGTGATCGGTTTTCTTCTGCCTTTTTACCTACAGGATGTCCTGCGATTGTCGCCCACTCAGATCGGCCTCCTATTCATGGCGCCGTCGGTCTTGACGGTCGCGGTGGCACCGCTTAGCGGCATGTTGTCCGATCGTGTGGGACCGCGACTTCCGGCCAGTATCGGGGTTTTGTTCATGATCGTCGCGCTCGGCATTGGCGGGCTGCTGCGCGCCGATTCCCACTGGCTGCTGCCGACCTTGTTGATCGTCGTGAGCGCCATCACCAATGGTCTTTTTAACCCCGCCAACTCCACGGCGATGATCAGCATGATGCCGCGAGAGCATCGCGGTTTCGCCTCCGCCGTCAATCACCTGACCTTCGGCCTCGGCAATGTCATGGGCATCGCCCTCGGCGGCCTCTCCATGTCGCTCGCCTTCGAGCATTACACCGGCATCAAGAGCGCGAGCCTGACCCCGCAAGATCCCGTGGGATTCGTGGCCGCGCTCAACCTGACCTTTCTGCTCGCCACGGCGCTGGGCATTGTCGCGGTGGCGACGTCGTCGGCGCGCGGCAACGGCAAGGCGTGAGCTGGTTCTTGCTTCGACACGGCGCGGGGCCGTGGTGAACGTCAGGCTAACGAATACTGCCGGGAAAGGCATGCATTCGATATAAAGAGCACAAGGCTCAAGATTTTTCTGTAGTTATCCCCGGCAGGGCTAGACGGAGTTGGGTATCAAGTGACGTTGGACTAGTCGGGTGCATCGCGATCGGCTGCTAGGTAGCGCTCGCCCTTGCCGGTCAATTTCCACATCTGGGGGGATTCGCTCGGAACGCAGGCAGGGGACTGCGCGCAGTGTTCGCAGGACGGCTCGCATCCAGCCGCGACTTTTTCCAGGTAGCCCAATCGCTCAAGCGTCTCCATCATCAGGCGCACCTGTTGGACGCTTACGCCGAGCTCGCGGGCGAGGTCTGCGGTTTCGGCGGTGTCTCGGCCGAATGCCAGGCGCAGGAATTTCCTAAGCATGGGTAACGCCCCAGCCGAACCATTGGGAGGTTTGAAAGACCAGGACCGCGGCGCCGAGGGCGATGAGAAACATTATACCGATGCCGAAGAGGACCCAGCGCCAGCTTCCCATCTCTTGGCGCATCACCGCGACCGTGGCGGCGCAGGGGATGAACAACATGGTGGCGGTCAGAAAGGCCAGCCCGGAGGCCGGCGCCACGCTGGCCACGAGCGTCTGCGCGAGTCCTATTCCTTTTTCACCGCCGCCGTAGAGGATGCCCAGGGTCGCAATCGCATTTTCCTTCGCCAAGAAACTGCTGAGTAACGCCACCAACAGACGCCAGTCCATACCGAGCAGCTCACTTAAGGGTCCGAGCGCCCGTCCGAATCGGCCGAGATAGCTGGATTCGAGGTCCGGCCCGGGAAAGTTTCCCAATGCCCAGACGACCAGCGCCATCAGCAGGATGAAACTCCCAGCCTTGGTCAAAAACATTCGGGTGCTGTGCCAGACGAAATGGGCGACGCTCCGCGCATTCGGCGTGTGATAGAGCGGCAGCTCCATAATAAAAGGCAGGCGGTGGCCGCGGAACAAAGTATAATTGAGCGCGATGCCGACGACGGCGAGCACCACGACGTTAGCCGCCACCAGTCCGACGGCAACCGGCAGCGCCCAATTGCCGAAGAACGGCGGTACGAGAAAGGCGAGCACCGCGAGCCGCGCGCTACACGGCACGAACGGCGCGAGCAGAATCGTGAGCAACCGCCCGGATCGCGCCTCGATCACGCGCGTGCCCATCACCGCGGGCACGTTGCAGCCGAAGCCGAGAAAAAGCGGCAGGAAACTCTTGCCGTGCAAGCCGAGAGCGTGCATGAAGCGGTCCATGACGTAGGCGACGCGTGCCAGATAGCCGGTGTCTTCAAGGAGCGCGAGCGCGGTGAAAAAGACCACCAGCACGGGTAAAAAAGTGAAAACAAGTCCCGCTCCGCCCGCCATACCGTCGGCAATGAGCCCCGAAGTCCATGGCGGCATGGCGGAAAGGCCGGCTCGGAGCCATGTCCGTGCCGTGGTGACGACGTGTACATCCAGCCATTCCTGGATGGGGCTCGCGACCTGGAAGGTTATCCCGAAGATCAGGGCGAACGCGGCGAAGAGTAACAGCATGCCCCAGAAGGGGTGTACCGCGTAGCGGTCCAGACGATCGGTAAAGCTCACCTGGCCCAGGCGCGGCTGTTTGACCGCGGCCCGCACCATGCGGCCGATCCACTCATAACGGCCGCTGGTGATGTCGAGGACGGCGTCTTCATGACGATGGAGCAACTCCTCGATTTTTTTCCACGCTCCGTCAGGGATCCAGCCGCGCGCCAGCTCGGTGAGTTCGCTATCGCCTTCCAGAAGCTTCATCGCCACCCATGCCGCGAGGTAGGGCGGCGGCACGGATGCTCCAAGCAATGTTCGTACGGTGGCGAGCACCTCACGATGCTCAGGGCCGACTTCGGGCCGTACCGGCTTGAATTTGCCGGAGTCCCGGGCCAGGCGCATCGCCTCGGCCATGAGCTCCGGAACGCCCTCGGCGCGGCTGGCGACCAGCGGCACCACGGAAATGCCCAGGGCGGCGGCGAGCACATGCGGCTCGATCTCTATGCCATCCGCTTTGGCGACGTCCATCATGTTGAGGCCAAGGACCACCGGCGCCGGCAGCAACAGCAACTCCGACATCAGATAGAGATTGCGCTCGATGGCGGAAGCGTCGGCGATCATGATGACAACGCTGGGGCGCTCTCGCAGGATGAAGTCGCGAGCAATCCGCTCCTCCGGCGAATTGGCGGTCAGACTATAGGTCCCAGGCAAATCGACCACACGGAGATTTACTCCGTCGTGAGAATGAATGCCCTCGCGGCGCGCGACGGTCTTGCCCGGCCAATTCCCGACATGCTGGCGCAAGCCGGTGAGCAGATTGAAAACTGTGGACTTGCCGACGTTCGGCTGGCCGGCCAAGCCGACCAGCAACAATGCCGAGGTTTCTTCCTGGGTTATCATTCTTGCCACTCCTCGACCAGAATTTTCCTCGCTTCATTGCGCCCCAGGGCGACGCGCGTGTTGCGCGCGCGCACCAGCATGGGGCCGTCTTGCGAATTCTGCAACACTTCGAGATCCGATCCCACCACGAGCCCCATGGCAGCGAGCCTGCTCAATAATCCCCGCCCGCCGTCCACCCGCCGCACGACGATGCGCGCGCCGGTCGGGACCTCGGAGAGCGGCTGGTAGCGTGTTTTTTTATCGGTCATATCCATTGGCTAAGCCCTTGCACTTTAACTTTTCCGCCGAAGTCTGTGAAGCAACATTTTTTCCTCCTACGGGAGGACACAACTTCAACTCTAATAGCTATTCCTTGATGCCAAGCGGTGGTCAGTCTCCTTTGGCCTTTTCAGTTATTCTTCTTTGCTGCGCGGAATAAGGTTAGGCCTGTTAGGGCGGCTGGCTTTCTCGCAGGAACTCCGGATGCCTGCGAAAAAATTCGCAGAGCCATCCTAAACTGTTCGATCTGGATCTCCGGTCCGAACCCCCAGCTTCGGAAGGCCCCCCGTCTCCGAGTTTACGAGCTTCAAGATTACGTTTATCTCAAAGCTCTCAATCTCCAGCGCCTTCCTGAAAGCTTCTTCGACTGTGATCGCCGGAGTGCCTTTGCTGAGGTAAGCCGTCAACTGCTCCTTTAAGCAGGTAGCGCCCTCGCGACCAGTACCGGTTTCCGACTTCCCAGCGCAGTTCTGGCACGCCACCTTTATGGCCATCAGAATGGCTGCTTGCCGTTCTTTTACCATTCCCATCTCCCACCAGAAGTCCCTGAGGCTGGGATGATTGAGAAAGAGGTGGGAGAAGCGAAAATAAACCTTGCTTGTGAGGCGCTCGATCTCAGCGAAGGCCTGCAAGGAGTCGTGTTTTTTTAGCTTTTCCATGTGCTGCCACCCGAAGGCTACCTCGCTCCCCTCGAGTGCTTGCCTGCAGTAAGACCCGATGTTCTCACTCGACTGGTCCGTTATATCTCGGAGTTCCCTTGCCAGGCCGGAAAGCCCTCCTTCAAGATAGACAGGGACCTCGTTTCGTAGTGCTCGTGAACCATGCCCGTCTGACCGACATTGATATTTCATTTCGTCCATTTTTCCCTCCTCAAAATAGCCCGGGGCCGCGTAATGCATCGAGGTCTTCATCGACTTTTTGTCATCGAGGTTGAAAACCTGAAGCTGCGCTGGCCTCCTATTTTCGACCTCTCGACGCGCGACCTATTTGTAACTAATTGAAAGCTTCGTAAACAGCCCATTTTCATTTGGAGCCACAACCTCGCGGCCAGAACCGCCCTTCCGATAATCTGTGAATCGGTACTCGCCGAGAATCTGCACGCCAATGTCGCCCCGTTCGTAGATCGTGTACCCTGACCCGATGCTGAAGCGATTCCGTACGGACCAACTCTTGGCCCGGTCCGCCAGACCGTCGTCCCATAGGTGTCCGTAACGGGTTGCGAGTTCCAAGGCATTCATTGGTCTGTATGCCAAGCCAAGGAGCAGCATCTTTTCCTTGAACGGTTCTCGATACCGCTCGCCCGTCCTCTCGAGCACATAGCGCTCGCGGGACAAAGCGGTGAAAAATTCTGCCTCCATACTCAGGCGGCCCCAGTTGTAGCCCGCCCAGATCGCACCCGTTTGGTTGCGTCGGCCGTCTCCCGGCTCCGAGAGATAGGCCGTGCCCAGTATAAGATCTTTGAATGGAGCGAGGCTCGACGCGAAAACGAAAGAGCTGACCCGCTTTGTCTCTCGACGAAGTCCGGCGGAGGTGGACCGTACGACGGCGCCCGCATCGAAAAGACCGGACTCGAAGAAGTGATTGAGTTGGTCCTCGCCTCGGTAGAAAGTAAGCGAGAAGTTCTTTCCCCAGCTTGCCATGTCAGTTCCCTGATGCCTGAATCCGAGCGTTACCCCGACCTGCTTGACTTCATAGGCGTCTTGACTCATGGGATCAGTCACCAGACGGGAGAAGAACGCGCCGAACGGTTGAGTCCGTTTCCCGACGACGCCGTAAAAGAGAGGGAACCTCTCGTTCGTAATCGTAAGTGTCGCCTCGTCAACCGTCAATGACGCGTCCGCTGCTTGACCGTGATCGGTCTTCTGAGTACCGAGCCACTCGCTCGTCAACACCACCCGGCCCTGCAGAAAGTCCACCAGCTTGGCCTCGAGGCCTAGCTCAGCCCGTCGCAAGAAGAGATCGGAAGTGAAGCCGCTTTTCTTGTTTTTTACATCTCGCTGACCGAGCCAGCGGCCCTCGCCTTCCACTTTCAGCGAGAGGGCAATCGATTCCTCGTCCCGCCTACCGAACTCCTGGCGTACTTCATCTCGCAGCGTATCCACCGCATCCTGGACAGCAGGCTGGGACTCGGGTGGCAGGGGGCGCATGACCTCGGCCTCTTTCTTAAGTGCCTGAACCTCTTCGTTCGTAAGGACGCCTTTTTTGATCAAAAGACGGATTAGTAGATCTTCCGTGGATTCGCTCCGTGCAAAGCTTGCGACCAAGGCAATCGAGAAAAACGTCACGATAACACCAACAGACAGCGCGCTGCGCATTTTAAGTTCTCCTTGGTTGTGAATTCCAAGGACTCTGGGCGCAGGGCCGCTGGTCGCTGGGGGTTACGATCTAAGGATCGGAGGATCGCGTTCCGTTTGCACGGCTGCGATTTGAAATCGATCCTGTCGGATACAGCAATCAATTTTTTAATAGTCTTTCTCACCATAGATAAAAAACCGGTATCCAGCCGACCAGGATAAGCACTATGCCAACCAGGTGCGGCAATAAGCCGAGATTGACACGCCATCGGACCGCCGTCTGAAGCTGGAGAATCCGGCGAGCAAGCAGGAGCGCCCAGAGGGCGGCTCCGGCTAGGATTGCGCCGCGGATGATGTCCGTCGCTACTCCAGGAAAACCTACTGTCTTTAGATACCCGAATGTGAGCTGGCTCAGACCCAGAAAGAGCGAGAAAAGGCTTAAGGGAGTATAGAGGTATCCAATCCGCGTAAAAAGCTCGCGCATCTTGACGGGCTCGGCGACTGCGGGTCGGAGAATCCGGGCAGAGAGCCAGGTAAGAAAAGTGAAAATAGCGATGGCGAAAAGTGTGGAACCCAATAGAAACATCGTAATGCTCACGCCGTCGAGCACGTTGAAAACTTCGCCGGACTCTGGGTGGTTGGATAACAGCCACCACGGAGCGCTTTGACCGATGAAACTTCCCAGCCCGACCGTAAGAGCGAGGTTCCCGAGCGAGTGTTTGAGCACCTGAAAAAGAGGGTCCACAGTCCAGTGAAAAACACCAAGAGGAAGGCCGATGGCTCCGAATAGAAAGATCACCTCCCAGAAGAGCGGCTCTGCGGTGTTGATGTGTAGAAGCTCCTTTCCCGGAACGCGCGGCTTCAGGTGAATTGCATCGCGCCACCCGGCGCAGCGGAAGCACATGAGGCAGTAACGGTTTGTTGCCATTCTGGGGAGGTAAATGAAGACCGGGCACGGGTCCTTCTTTCCTTTATTTTCCGGAGACGGTCTCCATGCAGCGAGGCGGCCATGGTCAACTTGGAAGTGCATGGCGCCGAGACGGGAAAAGACGCCGAACAGCAGGCTCACTGGACAGAGATAGCGGCACCAGACCCAGCCACGCTTTGTGTAGATAAGAGCAAAGCTGATGGCGAGGAGCGTCGATCCACCTAGAATCAAGAGCTGCGCCTTAGCGTACTCATAAACTCCGGTAAGCTGGCCGAAAATTGTAATCGCGACGAAAGCGACAAGCGGAATTCCACCCCATCTCATCCAATGCGGCACGGAACGATTTCCACCGAAGTGAGAGGCATAAGCCGCAAGGGATCCTTCGGGGCAGAGAAAACCGCACCAGGCGCGGCCGAAGGCGATCATCGAGAGCACGACGAAGGGCCACCAGAGGTACCAGAAGACAAGCTGCGAGAAGCGCACAAAATTTGTGAAAGGGGTGGCGTCTTCAGGAGGCTTCGGAAGGAAGACCGGAATGAAAATTAACGCGAGGTAAAAGAGAATCATCACAAATTGGACGCTGGGAAGGAAGCGTGGATGGCGCACGAAAGCCCGCTCAAGCCATTCGGCTAGGCCAAGGTGATTATTAAAACCGGACAACGTTGTGGACTGTGTAGGAACGGGTCCTTCTCCGTTGGCGCACTCGGCCGGAATATTATGGACCTGAGAATCGTTGCGGCGAACGGTAGGGTTCATGATTACGCCTCCAGCTACTTTGCCAAAGCGGAATATTCGAGCGGCCATTCCACCTGAAGCTGCTTCCACCACCGGGAGACTCCGGTCTCTAAGTCTGTGTGACGTCCGAATCCGACTTTGATCGGAGGTTCGATCGTCAGCGTGAGAGCGTAGGATCCGAATCCAGTCAGCTTCACGTTGTTCCCGTACTTCATTCCTTTGGGGCCAACCAGAGAATGGAGGTAACCGCGCAGAGTCTCGCCGCCGCCCTGCCGTTGTAGCGTATAGGACACCGTGAGGTAGGGGATAAACTCACCGGCGCCAAAACCATTTTTGTTTCCCTTTCCCGCGCGGATATTAACGGCGAGAAAGAGATCTGCCTTGTCAGGAGAGAGGAAGAGGGGCTGGTTGGACGCGTTGCTGCCCTCCAGGGCGAGAGGAGCTTCATAGCTGGCAGTGATCGTGAGGCCAGCGTCCGGTCTCGTCACCAGCGCACCCAGCGGGGTTTCTGCCTGTACGACCGGAAGATCGAAGAGGCCAACGAGTAGGAGCATGAGGAGCATTAACGAGTAATGTGTTTGTATTGTGACTTTCACGGCTGCCTCCTTAGTATCCACCCTTTTTGCCAGGGCCGAAGTATTTGAACGTCCACTCCACCTGGAAGGGTTTCCACCAGGACGTTACGTTGGAGACCCGGCCGAATCCCTGTTGCACCGGAGCCTCGACGGCCAATCGACCCGGTGCTTCGATAAGATAGGTAAGCTTGTAGTTGCCCAAGCCCGTCATCTTAACGTTGACGCCGTAGTGAGGCCCGTCGTTAGCCACCATCGGATGTAAGATTCCGGACTGCTCCTGGCCCGTGTCGAGGTTTCTTAAAGTGTACCGGATACTGAGTCCAGGTACCCATTCATCTTCGCGGAACCCCTGTTTGCTGCCTCTCAGCGCGTGGATATCCGCTTCCAAATGGATGTCTGATTTCTCCCTGGGAAGATAAAGCTGCCTGCCTTGGTGGACGGCCGGCTCCATCTCGATGGGTTGGAGATACACAGCCGCCACCTCAAGCCCGGCTTCCCAAATTTGCTTGGGTTCTCCGATGGGGATTTCCTTGGCCTCAGATACTCCTGTTAAAATCATGAAACCCAGGATTGCTTTCGCGATAATTTTTCTGTTTGTGACCATGCTGCTTATCCTTTCAACGTAGTTTCGTTTCATTCAGTGGCTCCGACTCAAAATCAGCACGTTAAGAAAGCCGACCAGATGTCTTGGCGGCTCCCGGGCGCGGCGGGCCGAGATTTGCCGGCGAATTGCGATTTCCATCCCGTGAAGGTGGATCGTATCTTGACTGCAGTTACACAAAGAGATCGACCATCTTTTTCCCTGCGGTTCTGTTTTGTACATTTCGGACCTCCGTAAAAAACAAAGAGCCCGAGTCCCGCCATTTGTGTGGCGAAACACCGGGCTCTGGGCTGAAACCTCTGGCCGCTCAGAAAACAAGAGTGCCTACACCGGGCTAATTTTTCTGTCTTTGATATTTCTTAAACTCCCTTCGTTGCTTCTGCAGAGGAGGTCGAGAACAGAAACTCCTAGAGCCGAAGCAATCTTCTCAAGCGACCTCAAAGTGAGATTCACGTTGCCCGCCTCGATACGCTGGTAGTACTTCGGGCTTATGCCCCTCTCCTGCATGTCCTCTTGTCTAAGTCCCCGTGCCATCCGTATTTCCCGTAGGCGCTTGCCTAGAAACTTGGCCAAATTCGCGTCTTTCACTGTATGAGCCACACCCACTCCTAAGTGGAATTGACAGGTCTCAATACGAGCAGTAACTTATGTCCATCTTTAGGAGCGAAGGAGGTTTCCATGGACGTCCAATTTATAACCGAAGCCTTAAACAAGAGCCTTGCCATCGAGTATGCCGGCGTCATTCAGTACTACCAGCATAGCTTCCTCGTCCAAGGGCCGGAGCGCGAGTACCTGGCCGATTTCTTTCGCAACCAGAGTAAGAGTTCCTTAGGCCATGCCGAGCGCTTAGGGAAAAAAATCGTCGCTTTGGGCGGTCTTCCTACGGTGGAACCGGGGACGATCCGCCAGACAAACGATGTTAAGGAAATGCTCCGCCAAGCCCTTGAGCTGGAGCGCGAAGCCCAATCGGCGCACCACAGCGCTCTAAAGCTATTGAGCGGCAAGGACGAGGCAGCCGAAGAGACCGCGCTCCGCGTTATGCTGGAAGAGTTGATTGAGGCCGAGCAGCAGGACATCGATAATCTCGAGATGCTCCTCTCCAGCAGACGCCCAGCCGTGACCGCTAAAGAAGTACGGCTGAAGCAAGCTCCGTAAGTTTGCTTTTTGATCATGTTTTCTTGGTCGGGAAGGTAAGAATTTTTCTTCCTCCCGTCCTGGTTTGACCTGTGAGGGCGGCGCGGCGCAGGAGAGAGGCCAATCGCCTTACCTGGCCCGGGTTCAGGACGATGGTTTTTTGGGTATACCAGCCGATTCCTTGCCCCCAGCGTAGAGAGCGGACCTCCAACGCCATAGACCCCTCCTCCGTGTGGCGGAGAACTAAGTCGATTTTTTCCTTTGTGTGTTCCCCGTCCGGTTGAGCTAAGACTTTTGGCTGTTTGATTGCTAACATTTTCTTCCCCTCCATAAAAAAGAGCCCGGGCCCCGCCATTATTTTGGTGGGATCACCGGGCTCTGGGTTCAAGACCTCTGGCCGCTGATTAATTCAAAACAATATCCAGCTGTCGAATCACACTGTTATTCTCACCGCCGCTCTGCCATCCAACGGCACGATGACGTACCGTTTGCATCTGCGGCATTTTAGTTCTACGCCGTCTTCGACTACCCGGGCCAGCAAACTGCCGCAGCAACAACGCAGCGAGGTTGCTCGCTTCGCGGCCGCGCTGTTCTTGGCGCGGTTATGTTCCGAACGAGGCTCCATCTAATTGGCCCTCTGGCTTTGATTGGCCAGCCAAAGTGACGTGGCGACGAAAGCTATAACCATGGCACCCTGAGCCGCCAAAGTTTCTACCGTCGGGTAAATCCCCAGGATCGGTATCTGCGATGGAAAACTAAGCGGTGTTGTCGGCAACCAGAGCGCGGCTTGCAGGTCCTTGACGCCGTTGCCGGCGAAGATGAACGCCATAATGTAAAGCAGTGTGCCGGTGGCGCCGAAGAAGTATTTCAACGGCAACTTGAGTCCGAGTTTTAGAATCGCGAATGTCGCTAGAGCCAAGACCGCAAGACCCCCTGCGAACCCCCACAATACGGGTCCATGATTGCCCTCGTTTTGCAGCCAGAGCGCCTGGTAGAAAAGCACGACTTCGAAGGCTTCGCGGTAAACCGCGAAAAAGGAAATGCCGGTAAGGGCAAGAACGCGTCTCGTGGAAATCCCCGCCCTTACTTTTTGCTCGATGAAATCGCGCCATTTTCTCACTTCCGAGCGCGTGTGTAGCCAGTAGCCTACATAAAATAGCGCGACGGCGGCGAAAACGGAGATGAATCCCTCCATGCTTTCGCGGTGGCGCCCGCTGAGGGTTAGTACGGTTTCAGTCGCCAGCCAGGTCAGTCCACCGGCAACCAATGCGAGCATCCAGCCCAGATGGATATAGCGAATGACTTCCGTAGCGCCCATGACTTTAAGCATGGCGATGATCGCGGCGAGGATCAGAGCGGCCTCTAAACCTTCGCGTAGGATGATCAGCGCGGAGTTCGCGAACAGATAGTAGCCCGACAAACTATCATCGCGCGCCAGGATCAGAGCGGCTTGATCGAGTTTGACGTCGATTTCCTGGCGCCGCTTCTGAATGTCTTGCGGGGAGGCCCCCTGCTTGATGGCGTTGCGGAATTGAGTAAATTGTCCCTCTAGGCTCCGACCAAACGCGGCGTCCTTGGCGAACAGCGTCGGCTCGGCGAGCTCAAAGCCTTCGAGATACGCTTCGACGGCTTTTTGATAGGCTTTTTCTTTGTCGCCTTTTCCGTAGAGCTCAACGGCTTCGCGTAACAAACCGCGAGCGATCGATAAGGGATTGGCCGGCTTCGTTTCCAGTAAACCGCGCCGCAGGTAAGCAAGCAGATTCAGCGCCTCCGACTCGCCGCCAGCCAATGGCTTGAGCTGCTCCAGCAATTGCTCGTCGGAATGGGTCGCCAGCATGGCCGCGGTGCGCAATTCATCGGGGACCTTTTTTGACTGGATCAAAGCGGCGCCCGCTTTGGCGGAGTCCTCGGAAAAGCGCAGGGAAAAAACATAAAACGCCACCTGCCAGCGCTGCTCTTCACTCAGCGCGGCGAAGGAAGCCATCGCCGTACCTTCGATGCCAAAGCTCGCCGTATTAAACGCCTTGAAGGGGGACAAGCCGGCCATCCGTTCGGGATCAGTAAAGTTGGCGGGCAGCGGGGTTTTGGGATTCATCGACTCGCGGCCGGATCCATCCCCTTTGCCAGTGTCGCCGTGACATTGGGCGCAATTTTCCAGATAGAGCTGCTTGCCGTCGGCGAGAGAAGGCAAACGTTTCGGATAGGGAGTGATCTTGTACGCGGTGATCAGTTTATCTTTGATGCCTTGCGCCAAGGCGGCAACGAGTTTCGCCCCCGACTTGTTCTCGACGTGGGTCGCCAGCGTCTTCAGGTTTTGTTCGATGCCCGCCTTGTCGCCCTGCTCGGCCTTTTTCAGTTGGGCCAGGAGTTCAAGACTCCGCTTGGCGAACTCCTGCATCTCCTGGAATTCGTCTTTGCTGACGATCTTTCCATCTTGAACCGCGTTTTTGTAATCACCGCCGATATAGTCGACCAAGGCGAGAATTTTTTTGGCTTCATCCGCGGCGGCCCATAGGATGGTGGTTGTGAAAACCAATGAAGCAACGCTCAGGAGAAGGTACGTGTATCTGCTCTTGGGCGGGGTAGTTTTAGTCGATGAAGGCATAGTCAGCTACCGGGCACGCCGTTGCGCGTCTTGCGGTTCAGGCCCGACCGCGCAATTTGCCGAGAGAGCAAAATTAGTGGTACCAGGGCAATCCCGACGATCAGGAGTGACGGGCCGGCGGCCTCGGCGATCCGCTCGTCCTTAGCTAGGTTGTAAGCCTCGACCGCGAGCGTGTCGAAATTGAAAGGCCGCATCGCGAAGGTTGCCGGCAGTTCCTTCATCACATCGACGAATACGAGCAGCGCCGCGGTGGTGACACTGCCCGACATGATTGGGAGATGCACACGCGCTAGCGTACGAGCGGGCGATAGGCCGAGACTTCGCGAGGCATTGTCCATTGAGGGCGTTACACGCATGAGCCCAGCCTCGACGGTCTGGAACGCGACCGCGAGAAACCGGACCAGGTAGGCGAAGATTAGCGCGGTCATCGAGCCGGTGAGGAGTAAACCGGTCTTCACGCCAAACTCCTCCTGCACCCATGTGGCGATCGCGTTGTCGATTTTACCGAGCGGCAGGAGAATTCCGACGGCGAGCACCGCGCCAGGCAGGGCGTATCCGAGGACGGCCAACCGGTTGGCGCCCCGGACCAGCGGACTCTTTACGGTCCGTGCCGCGTACGCAAGCAACAGGGCCACCAGGACTGCCGCTGCGGCCGCCACACCGGCCAACGTGAAGGTGTTGGTAACCAGCGAAAGCGTTCGCGCGCCAAATCGCGCCAACGGTTCGCCGGCCGCGAGTCCCAACAATATGCCGACCGGCAATAAAAACCCAAACAGGATCGGAGTCATACACAGAGCGCTGGCAGCTAAAGCACGCCAACTGCGCAAGCGTTGCGGCGCCATTGGGGTCCGTTTCCCCGCATAGCGCGCGCTGCCTCGGTGGTGCTGTTCCAGCGAGAGGATTGCGAGTACCAAAAGGAGCAAGCAGGTCGCGAGCTGTCCTGCCGCCACATGATCGCCGAGCGTAAGCCAGGCGCGGTAGATGCCGGTCGTGAACGTGTTGACCGCGAAGTAAGAAACGGTGCCGAAGTCGGCGAGCGTCTCCATGAGCGCGAGCGCGGTGCCGGCAACGATCCCCGGGCGAGCGAGCGGCAACGCAACGCGCCAAAATCTGCCCGAGGGGCCGTAACCGGCGAGATGCGCCGCCTCGATGGCGGATCGTGGCTGATCGAGAAAGGCGGCACGCGCGAGCAAATAGACGTAAGGGTAAAGCGCGAACGATAACATCACCGCGGCGCCGGGTAGCGAGCGGATTTCCGGAAACCAGTACTCACGAATCTGTAAACCGGTGATTGCGCGAAGTGTCGTTTGCACGGGGCCGGCAGGCTGGAGCCAGTCGGTGTAGGCGTACGCCATCACATAGGCCGGCATAGCCAGAGGCAAGACCAGCGCCCACTCAAGAATATGCTTGCCCGAGAAGGTGTAAGCAGTCACGAGCCATGCCGAGACCACACCGCAGGAGATCACGCCGGCGGCCACCATGAGAACGAGTAGAAAGGTGTTCCAGATATAGTTCGGCAGCACCGTCGAGACGAGGTGGGACCAGGTCGTCTCGCTCGGCAAAAAGACGTTCCAGACCACGGCCAAAACCGGGGCGAGCACGAGCGCGGCCGTCACGAGTGACACCCAGCCGAGCCAGCCGAGCCGAGGGTTGGGGGAGCCCAGGGAGATTCGCAAGCGAGCGGCGGTAGCAGTCGTCATAAATCCTTGCAACAGGCGCCCGAAACGGGATTGTTCATTTCCAGCCGACTATGTCGGCGATGCGCTGGGCCGCAGCTTGGGTTTTGCCGAGATTTGCCAACGGGAGCGAATCGATCTTGAATTCACCGAATGATTCAAGCTCCGGATTGGCAAGCTTGACGCCCTTCACCGTGGGCCACTCGTTGTTGCCTTCGGCAAACAAAGTTTGCGCCTTATCGCTCGCCAGGTATTCGAGGAATTTAACTGCGGCATCGCGATGGGACGCGTGTTGGAGCATGCCGCCGCCTGAAATATTCACGTGTGTGCCACGATCAGCATGGTTAGGCCACACAAGGCCAACCTTCTGCACCACGGCGCGGTCCTCAGGCTTTTGCGAACGCATGAGGCGGACGTAGTAGTAATGGTTCGAGAGCGCGATGGCGCATTCGCCAGCTGCGACTGCGCGCAGCTGATCGGTGTCGCCTCCCCGGGGGGAGCGCGCGAAGTTAGCAACGACGACGCGCGCCCACTCGGTCGCTTTTTCCTCCCCGAGATGGAGTATCATGCTCGAAATAAGCGAAAGGTTGTAAGGATGGCTGCTCGGGCGGGTGCAGATTTCGCCTTTCCACTTCGCGTTGGCCAAGTCCTCGTAGCGCCCGAGCTCTCCGCTCTTTATCCGGTTTTTATCGTGTGCCAAAACCCGGGCGCGAGCGGAGAAGCCGAACCATTTATTGTCGGGATCGCGATAGTGAACCGGAATCCGTTTGGAGAGTGTCGTTGATTTCACCGGCGCGAAGATGCCGGCTTGCTCGGCACGCCAAAGCCGCGCCACATCCACGGTCAAGAAGACGTCAGCGGGGCTGTTTGCCCCCTCCGCCTTAATCCGCTCGAAAAGCGCGTCCTCGCCCCCTTCAATCCGGTTGATCTTAACGCCGGTGTCCTTCGTATACCCGGTGTAGAAAGCCTCATCCGTCTGGTAGTGACGCGCAGTATAGAGGTTGAGGACTTTATCTTGGGTGAGTGCCTCGCCTATCCAAAAAATTCCTAAAAATAATCCAGCCAAAATTGCTTTCAAGTAGCTCCTGCTCGATAGAAATAAATTCATTTCTCGGGTCTCCTTGCGTTTTGGTTGGCATCGCCTAGATTAGTGCATTAGCATTCGATCTATCCAATGTTCAGTTTTCGTATACTCGAATAAATTAAATTTGTCAATACCGTTGACTCTATAGCGTCAAGGCTTACAGTTTGTTAAACCACGGGTTAGCATGTGCTTGAAAGACTCCGATTTGGGGCGACCGGGTGAGATCAGGATTGTTAATGGTAGGGATCGGAGAAACGAGTCTGGAACGCGGTGCTACCCGGTGTGACCTGGCTAGCTGGCAGGAAAAATGATGATTGGGCTTATTTGCAAGCCCGTTGACTATAGGGACTCTTCGCTGGAAGCAACGCTGGGGAAAGCCACGACGCGGGGAAGAAGAACTTCGATAGGGACTTGGTGCCCGACGCGCCAATGCATGGGTTTTCGCTGTTCGAGATGAATAGTTGCCCCGGAGGGAAGGCGCAGCCGGTAGAGTATTTCTCCGCCGAGGAACTCTCGCTTCTCGACCGTGGCCAAAATCCCCCCCGGTTTTGAATTCACTACTTCATGGCGGATCATAACTTTGACCGGGCCCGCCGGCAGATCCGGGGGGCGAGGGAAAACACCGATTTCGGTATGGACCTCGGTCCCGTCAACAATCCCGGGGATAAAATCAGCCTGTCCGACAAAGTTGGCGACGAAAGCTGTCGTCGGGGAATAATAAATCTCTTCCGGGGTGCCAATCTGTTGCAACTCGCCGTTTCGGATCACGGCGACCCGATCGGCCATACCCAGAGCCTCTTCCTGATCGTGGGTCACCAAAATCGCTGCGGTACCTAAGTGGCGCAGAATCTCTGCGACTTCCCCGCGCATCTGCGGGCGCAGAGACGGGTCGAGCCCGTTAAAGGGTTCATCCAGGAGCACCACCCGCGGTCGGGGTGCGAGAGCACGGGCGAGAGCCACGCGCTGCTGCTGGCCGCCCGACATTTCGTGCGGATAACGATCGGCGTAACCTACGAGTTCGGTCAGTCGAAGGAACTCTTCAACACGGGTTTGCCGCTCACTTTTACTCACGCCGTGCAGACCGAAACGGATATTTTTCGCTACCGTTAGGTGCGGGAACAAGGCATAGTCCTGAAACACCATGCCGACACCACGATCCTCGGCATCGACCCAAACAGAATTGGCGACGTCGACCACCGTGCGCCCGTCGATAGAAATCCGTCCTTCATCGGGCATCTCGAATCCGGCGATGAGTCTTAGTAGGGTGGTTTTGCCTGAGCCGGACGGCCCCAAAAGGGCGAGAATTTCGCCGGACTCAACCTCCAGGTCACAACTCTTAACTGCGATCGTCCGGTTGTAACGCTTGGCAATTTTATCGGCATCAATAACGACCATGGTTGGTTCCACCGGAAATAAATAGCTAGATCGACCGCGATATTCCAGTTGACGAGTCGATGGCTAAACCACCAACAACGTCTTCTGAGAGTCGGAGCTTTTGCTGCAAGTTCTTGCTTATCTTGAACTTCGTTCCCTCATGAACTAGGATGCACTCGATAGAAACACCACTATTCTAACAGTATCACGAACGAAATTCGAAGTGTCAAACTATTGAGATTCGCCGCGCCGGAATACGCGGTTTAACGGCACGCCATGAAAGCTCCGGGAGTTTCTCACGCGCTTGAAGATTACTTGAAGGCGATCTACCAGCTTTCGGAAGAAGCGAAGCCGGTGATCGCAGCCAAGATTGCCGCCGAGACGGGGGTCTCGCCGTCGACGATCTTTGCCACACTGCGCCGATTGGCCAAGGAAGGTTATGTCACCATCAACCGGCGCAAAGAAATTCAGCTAACCGATGACGGCAGGAAGGTTGCTGAAAACATCGTTAGACGCCACTTCTTGATGGAACGCTTTCTAACGGATCTGCTGGAGTTGGATTGGGCCAAGGCGCACCAGGAGGCCCATCGCCTGGAGCACGCGATCTCTCCAGAAGTAGAGGAGCGGCTGGCGAAACTGCTCAAAAACCCAACGACTTGCCCGCACGGAAATCCGATTCCAGGGGCGAGCTCAGGTCCGGCGCCGAAGACCATTCCACTCAGCGATGCTGTCGACGGGCAGCAGGTCGAGCTCGACTACATTACGGAAGGCGGCGAACGGGATGCCCGGTTGCTCGGCTTCATGCAAGAGCACCATTTAGTCCCTGGGGCGAAGGTTCAGGTGCTTGATGTGGCGCCGTCGCTTGGGATGATGAGCCTCAAAGTCGGGGAGGTCGAGTTCTCTCTCGGCATCGAAGCGGCGAAGAAGATCCGGGTTCACTGACGAGCGCTTCGTCACGTCGATCGCCGGCAAACGCTAGCGCGACGGCGCGGCGGTTGGGCCGAGCTACGCGCGATCGGAATTTTCATCGGCGAGCGCTGAAGCAAGAAAATCGATCTGGTCACCGAGCGGCGCATCGCGATCCAACAGAATCACATCTTGTCCCATGACTCGACACCGGCCGCTATGCGCTCGATAGCCCACCTCGCGGAGCAGTTTTTCCGTGCGTACTTCGATGTTTTTCTGTTTGGCTGCGCCGATCAGTGCTTGCAGGCGCGTTTCGTTATTTTGCTTCGATCTTGCCATGCTTAACCTCGTCGGACTGGCGTCATTATGTCGGATCGAAATCCCTTTGTAAACCCAAGATGATGACCCTTCGACTCGAGCCCCGCCTTGGCCGGGGCTCGTGCTCAGGATTACGCGCGCTAGCGCACCAGAAGGGACCACGGGCTTACCCGTGGGGCTCCACTTTGCTTGCAAATTCACCGCAGGTTGTTATGGTAGCCACGGTTTTGGCAAAGCGGTCAGCCGTGGGCTGCCACTGCGGGATCGCCGCCGTCGCGGATTACATGAGGCTGCCAGAAGAACGGAGGGGGACATGATCAAAAATATTTTGATTCCTCTCGACGGCTCGGAGCATTCCAGCGCGGCGCTCGAGTATGCCATGTGGATGACCGAGAAATTCAACGGCACGCTCATCGGACAACATATCATCGATACGATCTCTCTCGAGGGGACCTTTTTTCACGACATTTCCGGCTCGCTCGGCTTTGAACCCTATTTGGATTTCTCCACCAAGATGCGCGAGGTGCTGGAGGAACGGGGCAAAACGATTCTTGAGGATTTCTCCGAACGGTGTCGCCAAAGAAACATCCGCCAGCAAACCTTTTTGGATATGGGGCTGATCGCCAATGAGATCTGCGAACGCGCCAAGGTTGCCGATTTGGTGGTGATCGGTCACCGCGGCGTCAACGAGGAATTTTCCACCGGCCTTCTTGGCACCACCGCGGAGAGCATCACGCGCAAGTGTCCGCGGCCCGTCTTTGTTTCGACGAAACAGTTCAAAGCGCCCGAACGGCCCCTGCTCGCCTACGACGGCAGCCAACGGGCCAGCACGGCGATGGAATCGGCAGCGGAGTTCTGCACGGTGCTGGGGCTGCCATTGACCGTCCTCACGATCGCCAAGGACGACAAGGTCGGCCAGGCCGTGCTCCAGGGCGCGAAAGCTTACTTCAGCGCTTATTCCATCGAAGCTCGCTATGAGCTCGATCGCGGATATCCGGAGCAAAGAATTCTCACTTACTTGAACCAATTCGAGCACGACCTGCTGTTCATCGGCGCTTACGGCCATCGGCGCATCATCGAAATGGTTCTCGGCAGCGCGACGGAGTACGTGCTGAGAAACGCCTCCTGCCCGGTGTTTCTGAACCGTTAGTATCGACATCGCTTCGATGGTTCAAGAGTTCAACGGTTCAAGGATTTCCAATTAATGAAGTTTCTCGCCGCAGCCGTGCAAATGTTGGCCGGCGACGACAAGGCGGCCAATCTCGCCGAAGCGGAGCGCTGGATTCGCGCAGCGGCCGCTCAAGGCGCCCGGGTCGTCGCGCTTCCCGAAGTATTCATTTGGCGCGGGGTCAAGAAGCTAGAACGGAAAAACGCCGAAGCCATCCCCGGCGCGACCTCCGACTTCCTCTCCCGCCTGGCGCGAGAGCTGGGCATCTATTTGCTCGGCGGCTCGATTTTGGAGGAGATTGGCGGTAGTCCGAAGGCGTACAACACCAGTTTGCTTTTCGATCCTTCAGGAAAACTGCTGGCGAGTTATCGCAAGATTCATTTGTTCGATGTCGATCTCGCCAACGGGGTCTCAGCGAGAGAATCGGACACCCGGGCGTTCGGCGAAGGCATCGTGGTCGCGAAAACCGAACTTTGCGACATGGGGTTGTCGGTTTGCTATGACCTCCGCTTTCCCGAGCTCTATCGCACACTCGTCGCCAAAGGAGCCCGGCTGATTTTTGTCCCCTCCGCTTTCACCGCTTACACCGGCCAAGCTCATTGGGAAACCTTGCTGCGGGCGCGCGCGATCGAAAATCAAGTCTATGTCATCGCGCCCGACCAGTTCGGCAAAAGCCCGAACAGCTTCGAAACCCACGGCCACTCAATGATCGTAGACCCCTGGGGTAAAGCGATCGCCGTGCTTACCGACGGTCCGGGCATTATCATGGCCGAGATCGATCTCGATTATCTGGCCAAGATTCGCGCCGAGCTTCCCGCACTCAGTCACCGCCAGCTCAATTGAATCAACCGGAGCCAGCTAGCCAGGGTACGGCAGACGGCCGTGCCGGGAGACCGAACATCGAGCTACTTCTACCAGAGCGAGGACACCATGAGTCGTGCCCCCACCAATGCTAACGCAAGGGCGAGGCTGCGAACGATCCACTCGCCGTGAATGCGTTGGGACAATCTGGCGCCGGCTTGCGCGCCCAGGATCGCGCCGATCGATAGTGCAATGGCGCGACGTATGCCGTGGTGAAACAAGCCTGTGGCGACGTGGGTTGCGCTGCCCGTGAAGGCGGTGATCGTCAAGACAAATAGTGATGTTGCCGTGGCGATGTGGACCGGAAATCGTAAAAGATAGACGAGGGCGGGCACGTATAGAAATCCTCCGCCGATGCCCAAAAAACTTGATATGAAGCCAAAACCGGTGCTCAAGACTATGCCCAAAAGCAGATTGGTAGTACTACACTCCGAAATAGTTTTTGTCGGAAATTCGGTTTGCGCAATCCGGCCGGCACCTTTCTTTGGCGGATTAACGGCTAAAAAAAGGGCGACCAAAACCAACAACAGCCCAAACAGAGGATCGAACCAGGCTCGACTCATGGCAGTCGTCGCCTTCGCTCCCAGGACGGCTCCTGGCATGGTGGCGAGGGGGAAAATTAGTCCGGTTTTGTAGTCGATGCGTTTTGCCTTCGCGTACGCGAACGTACTTGAAAGCGCGTTAAGAAAAACCGTCGCGAGTGAAATGCTGGTAATAGTCTCGGGTGCGTCGCTGGGGTAAAGAAGAAGCAGCACGGGCGCCAGGATGAACCCACCACCGGCTCCAATGAGGGTTCCATAGCCGCCAGCAAGAAAACCTAGGGGGATAAGCCAGAGCAATCGCCCGTACTGATCCATCGAAAGTTTTTAGCACTGTGTGCTTTCCTTGTACACCGTTGCTCCTCCGAACGGCAACGCATTATCCCCCATCCCTCAAACAAGATGGCTTTGATCCGACGGCAGAGCCGGAAGCACGCGCGCCATCGAAAATCAGTTCTATATCATTGCGCCCGGCCAGTTCGGCAAAAGCGCGAACAGCTTCGAAACCCACGGCCACTCAATGATCGTCGACCCCTGGGGTCAAGTCATGGCCGAGCTTCCCGACGGTCCCGGTGTGATTACGGCTGAAGTCGACATGGAATATCTCGCCAAAGTGTGCACGGAATTGCCGGCACTGAATCACCGTCGATTGTTCTGAGTCGTCGCGCGGTGTGCGTGCGGTGGTTTGTCGAGGCGTCAATCCGCGATAGAGCTACCGACTGGTGTGAATGCTGCTAGGGCTCATACCGGATGTTTGGCAGTGAGCGCGCTTCATCAACGCCGTCGGTTCACAGAAAGATTCTCGGCACCGAAACATTCAGGTCTCGCTCTGCGTCATCATTGTTTTCTCACCCAAATAATAAACGCCACGGCCGCAACCAGAAAAATTCCCAGAATGATTGTGTCGACAGACAGGTGTAACATACGTTCTCCCATCAATATCCTCGACGCGGAGCTTCATGCCAGCACAGTTCCGCCGCGCAATAAGTCGAGCCGGAAGGGAGATCGCGCGGCGTCGATCGAAGACGAAACTATTTTGAGTATTGTGAAAACAAGCAGAGCTACGGCACGGTAGCCGAGGGGGGAGAACGGATTCGCGACGAGCCGGCGGTCGGCGCATCGTCATGGACGATGTTGCGGTCGATGGCGCGAACAAAAATTCTTCGCCGATAAAGATCATCCCAAACCTTGCGAGCTAAAAGACGAACTTTGCTATGAAAGTCGGCGCTTTTCAGACCACGGCCGGCTATAACTCCGTCGAGCAAATCGCCGACGTTAAGAAGCTTACTCTCGCGATCGGGAAGATGAGAGGCAAGAAAACCCGCCACTCGCGGCTGGGATGCCAATAAAAACGTGCCGATGAATAGACTCACGAGCGCCGTCGCGAGCATGCGCTGATTATTGCCCGTCACTCGGCACGGAACCATGCTTAGATTTCTACGCCGGCGCATCGTAGCTGTCAACTAAGTTTTCTTTTGAAATTCACAAACCGTTTGCCGTCGATCGTGTCGTCGGACCATGAGGCATTGAGCAAAATTCTCGAAGACTCAAGCGCGCCACACTGGTTTGCTGATCCGACGACTCTCGCCAGTTCGTTCGCCTTGATGCTTGCTTAGAAACTAGGCGAGCCGCCTAATTGTTGTGCATTAGGGGGGCACTCTCGCGTCGGAAACTTTTCCCGCAGATAAGGATTCCGTAATTGTTTCAAGCATCACGGCGATTTTCATCGCCAACTGAACACTATGGCACCGCAGTTGCTGTGGTGCGCTTGAGTGATTCGTGCGGCGCGTTGTCGAGAAGAGTCAGAACCAAAGGAGCAAATGTATGAAAATGGTCGAAGCGATCGTCAAGCCGTTCAAATTGGATGAGGTCAAAGAAGCGTTGACCAAGGCGGGCATCCAGGGAATGACGGTAGAAGAGGTCAAAGGTTTCGGACGCCAGAAGGGGCACACGGAACTCTACCGCGGCGCAGAATACACCGTCGACTTTCTGCCCAAGGTGAAGATTCAAATCATCGTGCCCGATGATAAGGCCGCGACGGTTGTCCAAGTCGTCACCGATGCCGCCCGCACGGGTAAGATCGGCGACGGGAAAATTTTCGTAACCAGCGTCGAAGAAGTTATCCGCATCCGCACGGGGGAAAAAGGCGAGGATGCGATCTAAGCGAAACCGACAACGAGTGGAGGGTAAAATGAGTTTAGCAAAATACTTTCGAGGTTTATTTTCCGTCGCGGTGCTTTTAGGTTTGTTTGTTGCAATGAATTCGTCTCTTGCTCAGGCGGCGGCGGCGCCTGGTGGGGGTGAGCCAGCGAAGATCGAAGCTGCGGCGCCGGCTGCGGGGGAGGCGGCTGCGAAGAAGGAGGATCCTGGGGCGGCCCCGGCGCAGTTTACCCAAGGGCTTTTGGAACAAATCGGCGGGGTCAAGGTGGCGCTGGATACGATGTGGACGCTGATAGCGGGCATGCTGGTTTTTTTTATGAATCTCGGTTTCGCGTCGGTGGAGTCCGGTTTGTGCCGCGCTAAAAATACCGTGACGATTTTGGCCAAGAACTTTGTCGTGTTTGCCGCGGCTTCCATCGCGTTTTTGGTTTTAGGATGGGGTTTGATGTTCGGCGACGGCAATCCGTTTTTCGGCACCGAAGGGCTGTGGTTTGTCGGCGGCGCGGACAACAGTCCGGCGATGGGGGACGCCTACAAGGGTGTCTATGGGTCGATCAACTGGACAGGCGTGCCTTTGTGGACGAAGTTTTTCTTCCAGTTGGTTTTTGCCGGTACTGCGGCGACGATTGTTTCCGGGGCGGTTGCCGAGCGGATCAAGTTCGGCGCTTTTTATATATTCAGTTTCCTGATGGTCGGTTTGATTTACCCGGTGGTGGGTCACTGGATTTGGGGCGGCGGTTGGCTCGCCAAGCTCGGCATGTTCGACTTTGCCGGTTCCACCGTCGTTCACTCGGTTGGCGGCTGGGCAGCGTTGACCGGAGCGCTGGTTCTCGGTCCGCGCATCGGGAAATACAGCAAAGACGGAAGAGTGATTCCGATACCCGGGCACAGCATCGCCTTGGCGACGATCGGGGTTTTTGTTCTGTGGTTCGGCTGGTTTGGATTTAACCCCGGCAGCACGATGGCGGCGGATGCGGGGGCCATCGGGCGCATTGCGGTAGCGACCAATACGGCGGCGGCGGCGGCAGCGATCTCGGCTTCGGTTACGGCGTGGATACTTTTGGGCAAGCCCGATCTCACGATGATTCTCAACGGCTCTTTGGCGGGCTTAGTTGCGATCACGGCGCCCTGCGCCTTTGTCAGTATCCCGAGTGCGCTCCTTATCGGTATGATGGCGGGGTTCTTAGTTGTCGTTTCAGTTCTTTTCTTCGACAAGATTAAAATTGATGACCCAGTCGGCGCGACCTCCGTCCATTTAGTCTGCGGCATATTCGGGACTCTTTGTGTGGGTTTGTTTGCGCAGGATCAATTCTCGCCGGGGACCACCGGTAACGGGCTATTTTTCGGTGGGGGCACGAAGCTGCTTTTTGCTCAGTTGGCGGGCGTGGGCGGTGTCGGCGCCTTTGTGTTCATCAGTTCGATGATTTTCTGGAACATCATCAAGGCTACCATCGGACTGCGTGTGTCGGCTGAAGAGGAGATGGAAGGTCTCGATATCGGCGAGCACGGCAATATCGCCTACCCCGACTTCGTGTCGCGATGAAGTCTGGAGAAATTAAACCGTGATCCCGATTGCGCGGAATTGCGGGGTCATGAGCGACTGAAGGTCGTGGAAGAATCGCCCCTATTCTCGCTATAGGCGATCCCGCTTCTGTAAGGCAGATTCCTCATGATTATACGGCGGAAAGGATAGCACCATGTCAGCCAAAGACGCCTTAGAGATGGCGAAGAAGAACAAAGTAGAGATTGTGGATTTCAAGTTTATCGACGTACCGG
>ORMF012204512.1_pt1 | contig 27228 bp, 28 predicted proteins | sample 1779871 | NCBI WGS metagenome assembly ORMF01 (sample SAMEA104232316, study PRJEB22302) | groundwater metagenome | biome: forest; feature: aquifer; material: groundwater | place: USA | collected 2011-08-07 | depth 5.4 m | reverse complement strand
TCCCAGAAATGTTCAAGCTCTGCTGAGAACGGCGCTCCTCCAATGATGAAATACCTGAATCTTCTGCCGAATTTTCTGTGCACTGGCCAGAAGAGTTTCTTCTTCAGCTCAGGAGGCAGTTTAAGTTGCAGTAGCTTCTTAAATAACCCGGATATTTTCTTTGCTTCGGCCTCGCGGGCTATTTCATCTGCAAAGAGCTTTAGAAGCCGCGGGACAGCGACGATGTTAGTCACTTTTTCCTCTGCGAGTGCTTTGAAGATGAGGCCTGGCCTTAATCCCCTGAGGTATACTATCGTGCATGCGGAGCTTAACGGGCACAGAAAGCCAGGTGTTTGCTCCAGCAGGTGGCTCAGCGGCAGGAGCGACAGGAAGATTTGGTCTGATTTCACTTTGACGCATTTTTTTATTGCCTCTATGTTGTGCATGAGGTTCTTGTGCGAGAGAATCACTCCTTTTGGGCTTCCTGTGGTGCCTGAAGTGAATACTATTTCCAATGTGTCATTTTCATCAACAGTATGGGCAGCAAACTCTGCCGGCAGGAGGTTTTCTGTGAGCTTGTCAAGGTTTTCAAGGACCAGTTCGTTCACTCGCATGCCCGGGAGCAGCTTGTATTCTGAATGGGCAACCAGCTTTGCAGAAACTATCCCTTGTATTCTCTTGACGTGCTCTGGCAGGGCCATGTTGTCAATAGGCACGACTATTACGCCCTTTGAGGCTGCCGCGAGGAAAACTATGGCCCATTCGGGGCAGTTGTAGCCCCAGAGTATCAGCTTGTCGCCTTTTTTGATGTGCAATTGCTCAAGTAGGGATGCTGTTTTTGCCACTTTTTCGAATAATTGCTTGTAAGTGGTCCTGAAAGTCCGGTAGCCTGTTTTGTTCACAAGGGCGACTTTTTCGTTTTCCTTGAAGTTCCTTACAATATCTAAAACTGTTTTCATTTGTGTTTCTCCACAACAACAACCGCTACCGCATAGTTCCTTTCATGGCTTATGGACACGTCGCACGACTTGTATTTTTTAAATTGCGGCGAGGATTTTATCCTTGGCCTGCCAGAGTCGCCATGAACTATCTCAATTTCAAGAAATTTCGGGACAATCCCAACTGCTTTGAAAAAAGCTTCCTTGGCCGCGATTATCCCTGCCATGTGTTGCGGGTCGTTTCGCAGCTCGCTTTGGTGGAAAAAATTCCTTAGGAGCTTGTCATTGCCTAGCATTTTTTTCACATCAGGAATGTAAACCATATCAATGCCTGTGAGTATGGCCATGGAAGGCATTTAATGCCAAAAGAATATAAACTTTGCTTTAAGAAGGAATGACCATGGAAGTCAAACGTTTCAGGAGCTTTGATGGCACGGCTTTGGATTACGTTTACCTTAAGGGCAAAAATCCTGTGGTTGTTTTCCTGCATGCCCTGGGCTTTGATTGGACTTACTGGAAGAAGAGCCTTGACTATTTTAATGAAAAAGGGCACGGAGTGCTTGCCTTAACTCTAAGGGGGCATTCCCAGGCAAGAACACAGTTAAGGAGTATAAGCATAGATGACCATCTCAAAGACTTAAATTCCATTCTTTCAGAGCTGAAAATTATGAATCCCGTTCTGGTTGGTGCTTCATTAGGAGGTGCTGTAGCAGCCGCTTACAGGACCGCAAACAAAAAGTGCGTCTGCATCTGCATAAACACGCCATTCGATATTAAAAGGCAGCTTCGTTCTTACATAAAGCTGCTGGTGTGGCTATGCACGCCCCTTATTAGGCTTGACTTTTTTCCAAGGCCAGCCATGCCGCGCCTTGATTTTAGCAGGAGCAGACTAACGAACAACATTATTATGACATTAAATGGGATTTTTAAGTATAACAGCTACGGCATCTACCTGAACTATCTTTGCTTCAAGGACTCCGAGCCTGTGAAACCAGCAGGCTGCATAGTAATTTGCAGCAATAAAGATGAAGCGCTGAAGATTATGCCAAAAGCGGATTATATTATAAAAGGAAACCATAATTGCGTGATTTACAACTCACAGCAAATAAACGCCTTGCTTGAAAGAATCATCAGCGCAAGGAACTAAGCCGCGACCCGTTCCTCTGCCCTTTTCTGCGACAGGAGCTGCTTTGCAAGCGCTATGAATTCCTCTTCCTTTTCTGTTTTGATTATCGCGCCTGCAGCCTCGTGGTGGCCGCCGGCCTGGCCGCCTACTTTTGGTGCGATGGCTGTTAGGATTTCCATCAGGTTGAACTCGCCCTTGAATGCCTTCTCGCCTGCTAGGCGCAGGCTTACTTTTGTGAAGTTATCCTCGGCCCTTGCCATTGACATGACAAAAGTACCGGGCTCGAAATTTTTTGATTTTGAGACTATGGATGCCAGCGTTCCTATCATTGTCGGGAGTATGTTGTCTTCTGCGTTTATTATGACGTAGCCTTCTGCAAGAATTACGCTGCCAGTGACCTTTTGCCCGTTGTTGCTGCCTGCCAAGTTTTTGTGCCTGAGCGCCTTTTCATACCATGTCATCGAGCTGGCAATCTGCTGCTTGTACTCGTCCAGCTGCCTGAGCGCTTCTTCCTTGCATTTTGCATCACCAAGGCATGCGCCTATTCCTACCGATGCCTTGCCTAGGCGGCCGCAGGCGTTTAGCAGCGTGGCAAATTCCCTTGCGTCCCTCAATGGGGAGCCATCAGTTTCCTGCTTGAGTATGTATACCGGCCCTATTATTGCTTCAGGGCTTTCCTCGCCTATCCTCTGCAGGACAACCGCTGTTGCCAGCTTCACAAGCTCCTCGTCAGTCAGGTCTGTGAGCTTTCTCCATTCTGCCGTTCCTGTTCCCTTGGGGTTTATCCCCAGCTGCTGCAGGAACTGTATCGCTGCGCTTTCGCTGCCTGTCACTCCAGGTATCAGGAATTCACTGCTTTGGTTCAGCGCTTTGTGTAAAGGCTTTGTTTGGACTCCAAACAGCCTCAGGCCTGTGATGACTTTGAGAGTGCCTGCTTTTTTTGCATCATCCAGTATGCTGCTGTTAAGCTCACTGAACCCGCGGTCTTCCTGCATGTCCCCAATCGCGCCAATCAGGGCGAGATGCGCCAGGTCAGTGTTCTTGCTGTTCAGCGCTTTTGAGAACAGGTAGGATACGCCTGCCCCGGATATTTCGCGGGAGGACTCGATTCCTGCCAGGTGCGGGTTTACGTGCACAATGTTTTCACCTTCAAATTCGTCCTGTATATGGTGGTGGTCAAGGATGAATATTTTTTTGCCGCTGTGTGCGAATTGTTTTCTCAGTATGGAGAACTGCCCTGTTCCCAAGTCTGTGAATAAGTAATAATTGTAGCTCTCAGCTGACAGCTGCATAGCTGCCTCTTCTGTGAGCTGGTGGAGTATTGACAGGCAATATTTCCTGTTTTCCCTGAGCAGTGTCTTGACAATTATTCCAGCAGAGCTGAGGCCGTCAGCGTCAAGGTGGGAAACGACCCTTATTGTTTCTGACTTGTCTATCTGGCTGAATTTCTCGGCAGCTTCAGCAACAAGAGATTCAAACGCTTTAATCCTGCCCTTATCCTGAACCGCCTCTTTTTCAGCAGAAACCGGCACCATGCATTTTTCTTTGGAGTGCGGATTCTTAAAGTTATTGAAACGCGTTCAGGCAACAGATGAGAACGCAGGAGAACCAATATTAGCTGATGATTAACTTTATCTTCTCTGGGTCGTAGCTCCAGTTCTGCGGGAGCACGCTTTCTCTTTTGTAGTACTTGACGAGCCTTCTTATCTTAGCATCAGTGAGCTCGAAGCCCCTCAGCGCTGACATGTCGTGTTTCCCTTCTTCACGGTGCTTCATTATCTTAACGTTTTTCTTGATGAGCGCCATTAGGTCTTCTGGTATCTGCGGCTGGATGCTTTTCTCTTTCATTATTGCGGTTACTTTTTTCCCTGTTGCCTTTCTTATGTCTGGCACGCCGTAGCTATCCCTCAGGACAAGCCCTATCTGGGAGGTTGTCTTGCCTTCCTTGGCTACCTTTGCGACAAGAAGCTCTACTTCCTTGGCCTGGTATCTCACCCATGCCGGGGCTGCTTTTTTCAGGGGCTTTTTCGAGCCCGCATTTCCCTTCTTCCTTGAATGCATTCGCGCCATTTTTTCCAACGGCAGGTGCTTCGTGGTTGCTTATAAAGGTTGCTGTTTGTTTTTGCCTTTATTTGCTTAAAGCTAACACCACTATGCTTATGGCTGCGGCTATAGCAAATCCTCCGAGAACGTCAATAGCGTGGTGCCTTTTCAGGTAAATTCTTGAATACCCTACCGCAGCAGCAACTGATAGAGCTGCAACCGCAAGAAGCCAGTTACGATAAAGCGCCGCAAGTATTACTGCAACAGCCATTATTCTTGCGCTGTGTATGCTGGGAAAGCTTGATGCTTCGTATTTTTGGAACAATGTGCTTTTTTTGCGGGCCGGAACAGGCCTCTCCGTAGCATAGAGTATTTTTATTATGCCACATACGACTTCAACAAGCAACACGCTTGCAACCAGCTTGGCGTAACTGCCTGGGCTAATCCTCCAAAGACAGATAATCGCGGGGACGTAAAAGATAGGGGTTCCTGCCAATGTAATGCAGGAGAAAAAACGCTTAAGCATCTGGCTGGCCATATTTGGATATTCATAGTCCTTTGTTTCGTTTATATTTTTTGCTAATGTGTTGTTGATAACAAAAAAGTTTAAATTCAGCCCTGATCGCTGGCTGCTGGATGAAGATAGCCTTTTTTACCGACATGATTTTGCGTCAGACCCACGGGGTTGCTGTTGCGATAGTTGACATAGCCAACGGACTTGCGAAGAGGGGCCATATGGTTTATCTCTTTGGGCCCGAGCTGCGAAACAGGCCAGAGTTCCTGCATCCTAACGTGATTTTGAGGCACTGCGCATCTGTTCCTACCTTTTTTAACGATGATGTGAGGTTTGGGCTGCCCTTTGACTTGTTTGTGGCTGATTTCATCAGGCGGGAAAAGATAGAAATAATTCATCTCCACACGCCAGGCATGCTAGGGTTGCAAGCTATTGCAATAGCAAAGCTGTTGCACCTGCCTCTGGTTGGGACCTACCACAGCTTCTTTGCCCATCCCGAATACCTGGAGCAGATCAGGTTAAACAACAGGCTTGTGGAAAAGCTGGCATGGGTGATGTCTAATTTTTATTACAACAGTTGCGACCTGGTGATCTGCCCTTCGGAAGGCACGAAAGCTGAACTGGTTGCACACAACTGCAAAAATGAAATACGCGTGATTCCGCACGGTATAGACGCCAGCGCGTTTGACAACTCGAGGTCAAGGCTGGTAAAGAAAGAATTCAATCGCAACGGAAAGCTGCTGTTGTCAGTGGGCAGGGTTTCATACGGTAAGAACATAATTCACCTAATTGAATGCTGCGCGCTTGCATTCAAGGGGGTCCCGAGCCTGAAGCTGGTGCTTGTCGGAAATGGCCCTCTAATGCAGGATGTTAAGAGGAAGATTAAGGACCTCAACATCAGCGACAAGGTGATACTTACGGGTGCTATCAGGCATGAGGAGCTGGTTAAGTCAGGCATTTTTGGCGCCTGCGATATTTTCGTGACAGCTTCAAGAGTAGAAACAGGGCCGTTGGTGGTGCTTGAAGCGCAGGCAAATGGCATGGTTTGTGTCATGGTTAAGGGAAAGGGAATGGCCCTGGTTAAAGATGGCATTAATGGTTATGTCGTTGACTCTGAAGATAAGGAAGCATTTGCTGGCGCTATTGTGAGCTTGGTAAAGGACAGGAAGAGATATGCTAAAATGAAGGATGCCACTCTCCGTGAGATTAAGAAATACGAGCTGCCAAGAATTATCTCTCAATGGGAGAATACTTACAATAAATTGAAGAACTCGCATCTTCACAGATGATGCTACCTATAGACAACTTTGATTATCCATGTCATCTAAGTTGTTGTTTTCTGCCGCATGAAGAAGATGGCTTAGGGAGCGTATTAAGGCTTCACTTCGTCCAAACCGCTTTGAATAAGCTCCTGATTCTTTTTGAAAAGTAAGTGCCAAAAACCATTATTGACCACAGAGCCAATATTGGCAGATAGACTGCTTTTGGAATTGATTTATCAGTCAAGGAGACAAAGGCAACTGCAGCAAAGGAGAGCAGTTGAATTATGAAAAGCGAGTTTCCGGAGTAATATTTTAGCGTTTTCCTCGACTCCCAGCCGTCAACATCCTTTTCAACGGCTCTTCGGACGCACGCAAATCCAAGCGCCAGAAAGAATACTGCGAGAAGCGGCAGGTAAGAAGCAGCTTTATCTGTAACAAGCAGCATGCCCATAAGGAACCTCAGCGAGTGCGTGGCACTGTTAGCTATTAGCTCAAGGTAAGGTATTTTTTTGGCAACAAAAGTGTAGAAAATGTTCAGGACAAGAATAGCAACGCAGATATAAAATATGAATATGTCAAATATCACAAATGCACTCAGCAGCCCTGCGCTGATTAAGATTAATGAAAAAAAGCGAGCTGATTCCAGGCTGACCCTCCTTGAAGGAAGCGGCCTGTTCCGCTTGAGAGGGTGTGTTTCGTCTGATTTGGCGTCAGCTATGTCGTTCAGGGTATAGATGCCGCCGTATAATAATACGTTAAATACCAAATACAACAAAAAAAGTGACGCCCACAGGGCAATTGTAACCTCGCGTGCGAATAGCAGTGCACCAAGCACCACAATTGCGAATGTAACGTGATAATGGAACCTGATGAAATTAATGTGGTGCGCCGCAGTCATCTTCTTTCAGCCAAAATCGCCGTTCTTCTAAGCCCGGATAGTTTCTTTCTCAGTTTTTTAATGATTGGCAGGGATTTCCTGTTTTCAGGGCTGCTGTAATCAAAATCATATTTAAACATGGCAGCCGTTTCATGGCCGACCATGTTCTTTAGCGCAAGGTATGCCAGCCCTCGGATTATGATCTTATTGACTCCTTCTTTTTCAAACCGCCTTGTAGAGGTAATAATCGGAACGCTTCGCAGCACCCCAAACTTGCCCTGTTTTGCTGCTCTTTTAGCATAATCAAAGTCCTCACCGTGATTTAATGTTTCGTTGAAACCATTTATTTTCCTGTGAATGGCCGCTGGACAAAAAATGCAGTGCCCTGTGGCGTAGGGAGAAATATTCTCCGATAGTAGGATAAACAAGTTTCCAAGGTCGTACATGCGCTGATAAATCACCTTTTTTGTATTAACGCGTGACAATACGGCAGCCAGAGCCAGGTCCCTTTCAACAAATTCCTTTAAATTTCGCTCTATGAAGCCTATAGGCAGGATGGTATCTGCATCAAGGAAAAGCAGCAGGTCGCCAGTGGCTTTTTTGGCGCCAGAATTTCTGCCAGCTGCTGGCAGGCCACCTTTGGAGACTTCGGCACCGTAGCCCTTCGCGATTTTGACAGTTGCATCTTTAGAATCATTGTCAGACAATATCAGCTCATAAGGGACAGGAAACCTTTGCAGCTTTATTGAATGGAGAAGTTTGCCTATATTTTTTTCTTCATTCTTGGAAATAATTATTATTGACAGCTTTTTTATCTGGTTCATGTCTTCTTTAAGGCAGGAAGTGCATTATTTAAAAGTTTGTAGGAAGAATCAGGATTGTGTTGCTCACCCTTCCTCGACTTCGGCAACAGTCTCTAGGCCAAGCGCATGCTCATAGTCCTTAGGCATTACATATTCGGGAAGCACAGTGTCAGATATACGTACCCCTATTTTATAATAGCTCATGGCGATAAGGTTTGAGCAGGTAACTAGGTCAGGATTGCACACATAGCTCCCGCGCTTGAATCTTGTCGGCAAAAGCAATAATGACACAAGCCCGAATTTCCTCATAAAGAAAGTCCTGAACGCCTGCAGGCCTGAAAACTTTTTGTGAAGGAATGTTGTTATCGCACTGTTTATGAGTTGTTTTCTTTGGACTCCCAAAATGCCATTAAACCGCATTATCTTAACGCCATGGTAGCGGTTGTCAAGCTTAAGCGGGGTGATTATGCAGCCTTTGACCGGCACCGCCTCCAATACCTTGCCATCGCCTATGTAAAGCATTACATGGTGCCATCTGTTCAATTGCACGATCTTGCCCAAGAAGTTGTGAATTCCCTTCTCATGAACAAATATAATGTCTCCTTTTTTAAGTCTTTTAAACAAGCCTTTTGCCTTCTGCGCAATAGTAAAGCCCATAGCAGCTTCAACATTAAACAGCTCAAATAAAAAGGTTATTAATTTTTAGACAAAGCCGGCAGAACCGAAAGCTTTATAAGCATAGTTACTACTTAACAGTTACTATGATTGCGAATATAGCGAATTTGGAAAATGGGGCGAAAATATATTACGAGCTTTTAAGGGCTGAGCCTGCAATAGCTTACTTGCACTGCCTGACTACGAACGCCACAGGTTTGGGGCATCAAAGAAGGCACATGGAAGGGCTAGGGGCAGGCTCACTTGCCCCAGACCAGAGAGGCCACGGCTATTCAACCCGTTTTCCCAGCGCAGACCAGTACACACTCGAGTCGTTTACTGGAGACTTGGAGCTTTTGCTTAAGTCAGAAGGCATAAATGAGGTCTCGCTAGTTGGCCATTCAATGGGTGCAGCAATAGCCTTGGAGTATGCTGCCATGCATCCTGATAGCATTAAATCGTTGGTCCTGATTTCTGGGGCGGCTAATTTTGCCAGACATACAAATGGGGCCTTTTTAAAGTTGATGCCCTTATGGGATGCATTTGGGTGGGTTCACAATACCTTGGAAGGAGTTCGCCATCATCAAAGAGACGGGTATAGACCTGACTGGGCTTCTGAAGAATTCAAAGGCCTTGGCGATTTACGTGTAGGCAATAAAGTAAATGCAAGGTACTCTCCTAAAGATCGCAGGTACGCAAATGAAATTTTTAGACAAGTATTACAGGCCGTTATGCAATGGGACATCAGCAGCCAGGCTTCAGCTGTAACAGCTCCAACTCTCTTGATTCACGGTTCAAATGACATGCATGTACTTTCAAAAGCCAGCTTTGAGCTCAATGAAATGTTGCGTAACAGCAGGCCTCCTGTGATTCTTCAAGGATACGGCCACAGTGTTGCGACGCAGGCTCCAGAACAGGTTAACGCACACTTAGCTAACTTCTTTAGGGATATTTATGGCAGCAGGTTAAGCGGACAGGGTATAACGAATTCAAAGTAAGAGGGCAGTCACATTTATATCCGCTACTTGCTTCTCTCTTCCGATGTTCACTGACCGCATTGAGGCTGGAAAGTTGCTGGTCGGGAAGCTTTCAAAATATAATGGCCGCAGTGAAGTGATAGTTATTGGCATTCCCCGGGGCGGGGTTGAGGTTGCATACTCAGTAGCGAAGGAGCTGAAGGTAGAGTTGGGAATCGCAGTTGCCAAAAAGATTCCGTTTCCGGGAAATCCTGAGCTGGCAATAGGCGCAGTCGCTTTTGGCGGCGTGGTAAGCGTGGATGGCAGCTTTGCACTCAGCCACGGCATTGGCAAGGAGTATATCGAATCAGAAACGAAAAGGCTTACTGCAGAAATCAGGAGGCGCTATGATGCATACGGTGTTGGATTCCCCGCAGTTAAGGGCAAGATAGCTATTGTTGTTGACGATGGCATGGCCACAGGCCACACTGTCCTCGCAGCTGCCAGGGCTGTGAGTAAGGGCATGCCGAAGAAGGTTGTCGTGGCTGTTCCTGTCTCTTCTGAGCAGGCGGCTGATATTATAAAAGCCGAAGCATATGAGCTGGTATGCCTTGACATTCCTGGGAGTTTCATGTCTGTTGGCGAATTCTACAAGAGTTTTCCGCAGCTGGCGGATGAGGACGTAATCCGTTACTTAAAAATGGCAGCTTCAGCCGGGAAAAACTGAGCTTTTGCTGCCTAGCCTTCCCCGTATTTACTGTAGAGTGCCAGGTCAACAATTCCGGCAACAATGAAGAACGCAATCACCATTATCCTTACAGAGTTGAACCCGAATATGAAGCTCATGGCAAAGAACACAGCGCCAATAACGAGCGAGCCGCGCCCGAAGTCCTTGTAATCGTGGCACATCAGCGGCTTATTTGGGCTTGCTTTTGGCTTTGGCCCTTCCTGCTTGTTTCGCTGGCTTCTTTTTTTCCTCACGGGTATCAACCCCCTCTTTTTCAGGTTCTCTTGGCTCCGGTATTTCGGTTGCTGCGCCCTCACCTTTTGGGGCGCCGCTTTTCAGCTCAGCAGCCACTTTCTTGAACACCTCGATTTGCTTCTCTGACAGGGAGCCAAACCGCAGGTAGTTTGACTTGATGCTGCGCAGGAATGATGATGACTCGTAGAGCTTCTGGTCTATGTCAAATAGCTTTTTGAACACGACATCCTCGATTGGCTTGTCAATCTGCCTCATTGAGCATGCCGTGCAGATTGGGAACTGGTTGCCTGAGCTTATCAGGACATGGCTCTTCCTGCATATGGCGCACAGCTGCTTGTATCTTGGCCTCATTATGGCTTTAATGCGGCAGCATATTTATTAATGTGCCTGTTGTGCAGCTTAATGGCACAGCAAATTATATATATCTCCATGCAAGTGTATGTGGCTGGTGATTGGCATGGAAAAAATGACTGGCTTATTTGCTTCTGCATTGAGGAAGTTAGAAATTCTGCTGAAGCCAGGGACAGTTTACGCGCATTGTGATATACCTTGTGGCATTTATGAAACCGACACCTTGAGGCACGGCGTTGAGACTGTTAAGTCAATGACTGATAAGCTGCTGGCTCTCGATGGCAAGACTGACCTTGCCAGCCGTAATTCTGCAATCAGGATGGTGCACACAAAAGAGGAGTGGGCGCAAAAAATAAAGGCCGAGCTGCTCATACTCTGGACTGACTATTTCAAGCCAGAGCACCTTCAGAAGTGGCCTGGCCTTCATGACAAAGTCTGGAAGGCTGCCAAGCTGTGCTCCGAAGTCAAGAGAAACATCGATCCACAGAAGGTTGTTCAGCTCTCAGCGGCTGTTGACGAGATAGCCATGATTTTTGCAGAGACAAAGAAGTAGAAATGCTGTTTTCCTGTTTTCTTCCTTTCAGCCTGCACGTGGTGAGCGGCCACAGCATGCAGCCTTTCCTTATGGGAAGCAACCGGGTTGTTGTTTTCAGGTGGGCTTACCTTTTCTCGCAGCCCAGGAAGGGCGATGTCATTGTTTTCCGCGGCAGCAATGGCTTGGCTTATGTGAAAAGGATAACGGCTTTAGCATCTAAAAACAAGCTTGTTGTGGAAGGCGACAACAAGGGGGACAGCAGGGAGCTTGGCCCTGTGGAGAGAAAATCAGTTATCGGGAAGGTTCTTTTTGTTTATTGAATTGTGCAAAAAAAAGAGCTTGAGCTTTAGCTCAGCTCAACAAAAAAGTAAAAGTTTGTTGTCCCGGGAGCTTGGTTTTCAGGCACCAGCATCTGGAAGTCATAGGGGCTGCCGTCAAAGCCTACTGAATCCCGCTCCAGCAGCGATGTGAATACTGAGCTGGTGTTGTCCGTGAGCAGAACTTCCTTGAACGTGGACTGCTGCGCTAGATTATTTACATAAGTGTATACTAGCGGGCAGTTGTAGCTGCCGTCTATTGTTGTGCTACCAACCATAAATGAGCCGCCGAAGGTGTAGTTGAATGTCTGGTTTATCGCATCCGTATCAGTGTGGGTTATGTTAAAGTGGTCCTCAAGCAGGGAATTGTTGAGCTTTGACCTAGTGCCGCTGCCGCTTATGTTTGATGTGAAATTCACGCAGGTTATGTTTGACCAAGAGACCGTTGATGTGTTTGAGGCAAAAATCCTGCCTACGGGGCTGGCCAGTTGCCAGTCAAATAATGTCATGTTCCTTGCATCATCCAGCGCAATCCTGCCTGTAACCCTGCCGTAATAGCCTTGCCAGTGGAGTGTTGTCCTTGTATCGTTTATTACCAGCTGTGTCACGTTTCCTGCTTGTGCCGGGACAACGATGCCAGAGTCAAGTGTTTGTGACCTGTTGCTGGATTGGTTTACCGTTATTGTTGCTGGTGCGTTGGGGTTGGCTCCAGAAACGAATGCTGCAGCTAACAAGCTGGTTAACATGCCACCAAAAAAAAGTATAGCAACAAGTGGTATCGTTCTTTCCTTCACATCCCATACCCTTCTGTTTTTCACTGTTATTGTTTTTGCGCAGCTTCTCCCCATCTGCGCCCGCATCTTCCAGCTCAAATCAGGGTGCAGTTCGCTGCCTGCCTGCCTTGGCCTCACCGGAGGAATTGTTTAAGTTTTCAAACTCTTGGATTATGAGCATATTGCCCGTGTCTTGCTTTTTCATGTGTTCCTTCAGCTTCTCATCACTTAGCAGCCGTATGCCTTCAATGCGCGCAAGCTTGCCACTGGCTTCCTTGCCTGCTGCAACAAGAATGATTGAATTGTTCGAAGAAAAATCAGCTGCCATTGCGTGAATGCTTCCAATGTATTCACGGATCTGCAGGTATGCCTCCAGGATTTTCTCCCTTTGCACTGCATTGTCAATGGATAATATTTTGAGTAAATGCGTTTGGTTGCGGGATAGCTTAATCAGCTTCTTGTCGGCAAACTTGTCTGTAATCAGAATCAAGTATGCGTAGTCATAACTTAGGGAGAAAAGCGTGCGCGGCTGGCCCTTGTCCCTGTTTGGCAGCCGTTCCTTTTTTACCAGGTTAGCTGCCTCAAGCAGCCTTAGCTGCTGGCTGATGTTTGCAATTGTGGTATTTGTTATGCTGGCGAGCTGGAGCGGCGAAAGCCTCTCATTAGAAAGGTGCTTTAGGATGTTCCATCGCTGTTCAGTGAATAAGGGGGCCAGTTCCATTCCTTCATACCTTAGCTTCTCTTTTTGTGGCGCACGTCTTTTAAGCTTTTCTATACTTGAATAGCTATTATAACTAATTAACTTAAGTTAACGCTAAAGTAGTTGCAGGTTGGACTATTTCAAAGGGCCAGAATAAGAGATTAAAGTTCAAGAAAGAGCTCTACTTGTTTCTCTTGCGCCTTCTGGCGGCAGCTATTCTCCACGTGATGAGGGCTGCAAGGAGGGCTATCACTGCAATCATTATGTATGATACCAGTGTCACTGCGCTGAAGGCGCTGCTCGATATTGCAAGCGGGAAACTCCTTTCAAAGGACTTTACGAGGCTGTTTTGCCTTTGGCCGTAGTAAACTGCCGCTTTTACCTGTGCATTATCTGCAATGTCTTCGCTTATGAGGTCGCCTTTTATCTTGAGCTGTTTTTGCTCTCCCGGCTCGAGCATGGCTATCTCACTCAGGTGATACGTCACTTTTTCCGCAGCCACGATAACATCGACCAGCTCTATGGTCAGGTAGCAGCTGACTGTGCCCGTATTGTCAACGTCTGCGTAAAAGAGCTTTCGAGGCAGGTTATATGAAAGCCCGGTCATGTTAACCTGGCAATCATCTATGATGTCTACTGTTGAAATTTTTTTCTGGCAGGAAAGGCAGTATTGTTCATCAATGACGTTTTCAAGGGAATTCTTTGATTCGCCGTATATGACATATGCGCTGATTGTGGCGTCTGGAGCAAGCTCATCTAGAAAATAGGTCACTGTCTTGTATGAGTTTGGCTCTATGAATACTGTGTCTGCATCGCCAACTGCCTGCTGGGGGAGGCCGGGATTGTTTATTGTGTACGTTCCCTTGAAGTATGCTGCCTGGCTTTGCGGGTTGTGCAAGACAACTTCCAGCTGCCTGGTTGCCTGGTTATAGCTCACGCTTTCAATCTCCAGGCTTATCGAATACGAGGGAAGGAAAAACATGTCCAGGGCCTCAACCGGCGTTATTGCGCTGTTGGGCTCTCGCGCGCTTCTCGCAAACTTCACAAAAACGCTTATCCCTATCTGCCTCCTTATGAACGTGGCAGTGTTTACCAGGTCATTTCCTATGAGCACGCCGACTGATATGTCACTTGCGCCCATGTACTTTTGGACTACGTCTGGCACGTTATTCTTCCCTATGAAAATGACTGGTTCCTTGCCTGACATTATCTCCTGCTCTATGAATTCCCCATTGGTGAGTATTGCCTGCTTAGTGTGTGACACCGCCTGGTACCGCTTAACTATTTCTATGTTATTGGCAAACCTGTCACCATCGAGGTTTATTGTCTCAGTATTATACTTTGAGAGTGCATTCTTCACCTGCCTGTCCACGTGCCCGTATATGAGCAAGCTAGTGGCTTTCCTGTCAGTGAGGAAGGCATCTATAGCATCTATGTTTACAGCATTGGCAAAAAGAACATACGATTTGGACGCGACTGCGTAAGGGGCAACAGATATCGCGTTGTAGCCGTATGAATCGTCCACGATTATGAAGCTTGTTGTGTTTATGCGCTTGGCAAGCTCAAGGTTGACGTTGTCATAGTCAAAGTTTTCTACTGTAAATCCTCTGCCGCTAAGGTAGTTTGCATATCCTGGCGCAAAGGGCACTGTCCTTGAATTTATGAGCCATAGGTGTGAGTTTGGCTGGAGTGAGTCTGCAAGCAGGACAGAGTGGCGGTTGCTTACAAGAAAAGTTGCTGCCCTTCCTGTCATGCTGGCAAAGAGCATCGTTGAATATACGTCTCGCCACTCTCCGGAGTTACTGACAATAGTGTGGGGTTCAGCAGCGCTGGCAACTTGTGGCAGGAGCATGGCAGCAACGGTCAGTATCAGCAAGAAAAATGCTGCTGGTGCCCTCTTTCCAATTGTACTCATGAAAAACCTTCCCCTGCCCACCCTGACAAATGCTAACAAAGTTAGGGCTGGCTTATTTAAAGTTTTTTGTTTGCCATTGGCAAAAGCGGGGCTTGTTTTGGCGATGTTTCTATCAGTTCGTCACTACAAATCTTTTTAAATGAGGATATTTAGTTGAAGTAGTGGCGGCTGTTACAGCTGCCTGAAAAGGGGGAAAAAAAGAGTGGGCCATAAGAAAGCAATCAGGACATCAAGGATACTGGCTGGTAGGAAGAATGCTGAACCAAGGGTGCACGCCTCGCCCGCTTCTGGTGATATTGAAAAAGAACGAAAGACCTTGAAGGTCCTGGAAGGCATTGTCAGGGAGAAGGAGGAGCTCCTGAGGCACCATGAGGACAAAGTCATCCAGCTTAAGAAGGATTACGAGAAAAAGCTGAAAAGCCTGGTCGAAAGGGAGACCGGGCTTGATCGCAAGGAAACCGAGCTTAAGTCCGCAGAGCGCGCAAGCAGGGATTTGTTGAGGCGCAAGAATGGATTGGAAGCTGATTGCAGTAAGCTCAGCCGTGAGGAGTCAATCTTAAAGGAGTCAATTGCCAGGCTAAGGAAGGGTGTTAGTGAACTGCATGGCGAACATGCGCGCAAGCAGGCAGCAGTGCTGAAAATGCATGAAACGCATGGCAGCCTGCAAAAGGAGTTCGACAAGGCTTATGAAAGGGCAAGCAAAGTTGACGCTTTTTACAAGGCCAGGGATGCTGAGCTCAGGCGCATCAATCAGGAGCTTGCCGCGGCCACTGCCAAGCATGAGCAGATAATAGCGCAGATAACTTATCACAGCTCGCGTGAAATCAGGAACTGCATAAAGAAGGCCAACGAATACATTAAAAAGCGCCTTTTTGAGAAGTCTTTGCTTGAGCATGAGAGAATAAGGAAATTCTATAGCCACCTCTCGCCGGGCGATAAAAAAAAGCTTTACAAGCAGATTGCCAGGATAAGGCAGCGTCTCTCCCAGCAGGACGGCTGGAAATGATTATATTGGATTAGAAGGGGCGCCTTTTTCTGTTGTTGATTTTCTTTATAATGAATAATGCCGTCACAATCAGGATTATGTAGATTATTAAGGGGCTGAAAAATGACTGGAAAATTGATTCGGGCGTTTTGCTTTGGCGTGCTTCTGCCGTGAAGCTGGCGCTCTTTTCGAAAGTTAGTTTGTTGTTATAATTGACCCTGCCTGTAACAGAGTACTTTCCCGGCTCAGTTGGTATGAAGTATGCAACCAGCTTTTCCACTTTGCCAGGCTCAACTTCAATTTGGTCTGAGCTTATCAGCCCTGCAACTTTGCCGTCTTTTTTTGCAGTGCCCTTTAATTGGGCGATTACTGTGTTTTTTCCGCTGTTGTAGAATATAGCTGTGACAGGGGCGGTATCGCCAACTGTGACTTTGGCAGGCACGACAATTTCCGTTAGCTCTCCTTTGTCAGCGATGCCGCCCTTCTCTATTATGCTGAAGGTCAGCAGCTGCTGGGCGCTGCATTGCGGGATTGACACGTCAGCCCAGTACTGCCCCACGCCAAGATTTTGGCTTGTGGCAACCGAGAATCTTTCGGTTCTTGTTGGCAGCACTAGCTTGCCTTGCAGCTCTTTTGTCATTATAACTTTGCCTTGGCTGCTGTCCCATATCGATAGCTTAATCGGCGGGTTTAGCCGCACATTTCCTGTGTTTTTCACGGTTGCCCAGAAGACTAGGGGGAGGCCTTCTTCAGCATCCTCGAATTCAAAGGCGCCTGTTGTGCAGCTTAGCACTTGCTCCCCGGTTACGGTAACTTTCATTGGGAGGATGACTGAAATCTTTACAACGCTGCCCGCCCTTCCTGATATGTCTCCCGTGTCGTCCCCAACTATGGTGAGCTTGCCTTCGTACGAGCCTATTTGCACATCAGGCGGGGGCTGCACCACCGCAAGGATTGTTGTGGGCTTGTTTATTGTAGCATTGAAACTTGTTGAGTTTGGAATGAAGCTTATCCAGCTGCTAATGTCCCCTGTGGCTTCCACATGGCCAAAGACTACTTCATCTGCATTTGTGCTCACGGTTACAGGAAATTCTGCATATCCGCTTCTGAGGACCTGGGGGAACTGTATTGAAGCAGGTGATGCGCCTATTGTGAAAGCTGCTGCCGTGTTTGCGAGAAGGAACGCTGACAGGACTGCCAAAACAGCCGTCACAATAAATTTCAGGCTAATGTTGCTTGCTTTTCGCGTTTGCGGTTTCATCGTGCTGCTCAATCCTTTTTCTCCTACCGTAGCCGTCATTATAGAGAACTTTGAATAACCGCCTATTTATGATTTTTGTTCAAAGTTAACTCAGCGTATAGCTGAGGGGCGTCAGGTCTAAGCTGACATCAGCTATCAGCTGACATTCTCTTAGACAACTTTGAAGTTGTCTATAAACTTTTTTAATGCTGCCCTGAGTTCTGCCAGGTTTAGCTTCACTTCCTTTTGTGGGTGTAGGTGTTAATGATAAATATTGTTATCCCGAGTATTGTTGCAAGCAATGCAGTCTCAAGAATAGGGTAAATTGACGAGGGGATTTTAATTTTAGGCAAGCTTCCGATGCTGTTTGGCGCTCTTGCAGCTGTTTTGTTTGAGGTTTGAGTTAAGTTTTCTTCTTGTGATGGAGTCTGCAGTATCTGTGGCTCAACCCTGATGCAAGTGTGGTTTTTTGGAGTTTCGTCGCTTGCGCAGCCAAGTTGTACGCAGCTATTTTCGGCAACAGCTTCATTCTCATTGCAGCTTAATTCAGCGCAGGAATGGTTTTCAGGCTTGTATCCTGGAAGGCAGCTTACTGCCTGGCAGGTGTTGTTTTGGCATTTTTGCCAGAAGCTGCATGCCGTGTCATCGCAGCAGCCATGGCTCAAACAGCCATGGTTGCTTATATACTGGCACTCCCCGCACTCTATTTCTGCGCAGGTGTTGTTCACACAGGCTTGCGTTAAGGCACATTGTTCTGGTTTATCGACCTTGGGTCGATACGCATCGGCTGCTGCCGATGCTGTTGTGCACTGGTAGTTTGGTGTTGAATAGTTTGCCTTCTCGCAATAAGTTGTTTCCAGCCCGACGAAAAAATCCTCAAATACGCGGTTTCGCTGGCTTATCATTGTTGTAAAGCAGGGGGTTACGTTCAGGTATTCTGCCTGCTTTACGGCTGGAAGGGTGCCATCTATTAGGAAGCTTTTTTTAGTGCTCACTATTGTTGTGGCATTGTAGAGGCCAAGCTGCTCTTCTGTTCCGCTTTTCCTGATTTCAACCAGGCTTACTTCTATTGCCTCTCCAGCGCCTTTGTAAAGCGTTACGTTCCACGTCACTGTCGTGCCTGTGAGGCATCCATCAGCGCAGCTGTGCGAAATGTTGTAAACGTAGGCGTATGCATCGGCAGGATTGCCGGCCAGGGCCAGGGCAATCATGCAAATCATAGCCATTGCTTTTTTCATTTTCAGTTTGCAGCTCATCTTTCATTTTATAGGTGCGGTCATTAATTTCCGTGTTTGTTAACCGCGCCTATATTCGGCGGACTTTACAATTATTATCCGATTATTAAAGTCCGCCGTTATAGATAGTCATAGCCTTTTATTCAGGCGCTCGTATATGACGACGCAGTCTTTGCCAAATTTAGCTTTCTGGCTTTTGGCCATTTGCTGGTAAATCAGCTGTATGGACTGGTAGAGGGCTTTTGCCTTTTCAGTTTCTCCTCTTGCCAGGCAGCTCTTGGCAAGGCCAATCAGGCGGGTTATCAATTTCTCCCCTGTTGCTGTTTCGCTTGCTTCGCCTTCCTCTTTTTTTTCAGCTATTGATCTCCTTATCCCGCTTAGCGTCGGGTATATTTCCTCGTCTATCTCAACTTGGATTGTTGCCAGCCGCTCGTTCAGCTCACGCAATATGGGCTCGGGTATTCTGTCCTTGCGCTCTTCTGCTGCTTTCCTTGCCTTGTGTTTTGGGTTGGTTATGACATAATAGCCTGAAAGCATGATGACCATGATGAGCCCAGGCAGCACTATCCAGTATTGGCTGCCGTTTAGCTTCTGGACGCTGTTTAGCACTGCAAAGCCGGTTGGAGTTTGCGTGCTTCCCTGTGCTGCGCTTATGTCCAGCAGTGGCACGGCCTGTATCTGCCTTACTTCGTCGCCGGTTACTTTTTTGCTGATTATGTAGGATATCTTTTGCTGTTCAGGGCCAATGCTTAGGAAGCCCCACTTCAGGATTGGGTCGTCCTCCAGCACTTCAGGGGCTGCTTCTGGGTAGATTATGTCTTTTGAGCTTGCAGCAATTGCTTTTGGCACAGTTATTATTATCAGTGATTCTTTTGCTGGCTGGTCTCTGGTAAATGTAAAATAATGTGTAATCAGCGATTTTTTCTCAACTGAGCCGCCTGTTTTCGTTATTTCAATTATTTCAGCTTGGGTTTTAAGCTGCAGGTCTTGCAGTTCTTTTTCATTTTCGGATACGTAGCTTTCACCGAGGTTCGCACCTAGTTCTGGTGCAGAAAGCACCTTGTTTAAGGCGCTCATTATTTGGTCTTTCTTGATTATTGGCGCGTCTTCAATCCGCTCACTGATTGTTATGCTTGCTGCGGTGCTGCTTTCGATTAGCTTTGATTCCTGCTCAATTTGGCTTAGTGCTGCGTGGAGCTCTTCCTTTTCCTTGTATTCGCTTTTCAGGCTTTCGAGCTGCTCCAAAAGTTGCGAAAGCCTTTTGCTTGATGCGCCAGCCTGGTCTTTTATGCCGAGAAGCGCTGCCAGTTCAGACTCCCTGCCTGCCAGCACTTTCATGTTTGCCTGGGCCTGGTCAACGGTTATTTTTATGGACTCGATTTTCCTTTTTGCGTCATTTACTTCAATCACCAGCTGCGGTGGCAGCACATGGTTTTTCTGCTCAGGCGGCTGCTGGCCTTCTTGCTGTGGAGTTTCGGCCGCAGCACTTCCTGCGCTGGGTGCCTGGCCCGGGGCTCTTGCAGTGGCGTATACTGGTTCGGAAAGGTCTCCAATGTTGCCTGCCTTGTCTGCTGCCGATATGCTATAGTAGTACGTAACCTTGTCTTCCACCAAATCATCAGTAAACGATGTTGTGTTCGTCGCATTTGAATAGAAGTCAAGATACGTTACTGACTGGCTTGTTGAGCGGTAAATCTTGTATTGCGAAACATCTTCTGAATTTGAATACCATGTTAGCACTATGTTTTTGCTGATTGGCATGGCTTTCACGCTTGTTAGCTTTGGCGGCTTGATTGTGTCTATTATGAAGCTCACGCCGGTTGTTATTGCTGTGCCAAGGTAGCCGTATATGTCAGTTCCCTTGAAGGAGAAGGTTGCTATCTTGCTCTTTGGTGTGTCGTCAATTAGTGCGTTGCCTTTCCATGAGTCGCCGGAGCCTGAGAGTGCAACCTGTATTTCAGCCCCCTCCCCTGTGTTGTACGTAAGCGTCGGTGTCCTGCTCATGTTTTTTGAGGTTTTTACTGTTACTTCAAGTATGCCTGACTTTACTGGGGAGGCTCGGTCCAGCGAAATTGCTGCAGTTGGCGGCATGTGCACGTTGATGATGATTTGGATGGGGTTGGCAACGTTGCCTGGCTTGTCGCTGCAGGATGCGTAATAAGTGTAGGAGCCGTCGCTTTCAAAGGTTAGGGACTGCTGGTGCTGTCTTGCTGATGTGACTTCGAACCTGCTCATTAGGTAGTAGCTCTGCTGGCTCTGGCTGTACCTGCACTCAGAGTCTTCTGAGGTTGATAGGGAAAGTGTGGCGCTTGTGGAGGTTATTACTGAAAAAGGCTGTACCAGGCTCATGACTGGCTGGGTTGTGTCCACGCGGAAGGTGTTCTTTGAAAGTGGCACGTTTACCTGGCCGGCAGCATCAAAGCAGAGTACATTCCAGCTGTAATCTTTGTCCTGCAGTTCAATGCCAAATTCGTTTTCTGCTTCTGATACAGGGGTAATTTTTGTCTTTACAGGCATGAGCCCTGCACCCGCATCAATGTACAGGGTGCAGTTCTTAAGGTTCTTTTCAATTGGGTAGTATCTCAGCTTTACTGTGCTGGTGTTAAAGGTCTGGAAAGGAGTGTCAAGCCTGGCTTCTGGAGCCGTGAGGTCTATTTCGAGCTGCTTTGTGGCTGAAGTTACAGGGGATGGGCTTGCATTGCATGTGACAGCCCAGTTGTAGCTGCCTTCATTTAGGGGCACCGTGATAGAAGCCAGCTGGTTCTGCGTGGCTGCAACTGAGGCGTTTGGCACGCCGTTTAGGATGAGCGTGCATTCCTGCACTGCATCGCTTGCATTGAACGTAAACGTGACGCTCTGGTAACGAAGCGCTGGTTCTTGCGGGCTTATCAGAGCTATGCCAGCTTCTGCCGCTGAGGATAAGATTATCAGGCTTATAAGCATCAGGCACGGCATGACGGCCTGTTTTGAGAAGCCAGGGTAAAGCTTCATTTGTTTATTGGGCAACCCAGTGAACATTGAAAATCCTAACACTCTTACTGATGCCCCGCCGCTTGTGGCTGTTGGGAGTTTCATTTGTTTACAGCCTCCTCAAGCAGCTTTTTGTCTTTTTTTACAGCGTCCTCTATGGCTTTCTCAAAGTATTTGCCAAGCTGTGTCCCAGTAAGGACTGCTATGAGCTTGGCTTTGGTGTGAATTTCCGGTTTCAGCTGGATATTTACCCGTTTCACTCTTCAGAATTCCCTCTTTTTGCGCGTGCCTTCCTTTTTTGCCATAGCTGGCTTACGGCCAGTAATCATTTATATAATTTTTGATATTTTAATGATTAAAATCAGTTTAATGACTTTTATGACTTACTGTTTCTCTTTGACTCGCTCTGCACAGGCAACAGCCCAGGAGTCTTTCGGCAGTGGTAAGAAATGTTTTTATAAGTCAAAATAAGGTTTTAGGGTATGCTGTTGAAAGATGTCCCGAAGGATAAGTACTTCAGGGTTGCCAATGGGACCATGATAAGGTCTGTTTGGGAGCTTGAGCCTGCCCTTGCGGCTATGGGCGATGAGACTTTTAGGTATCATGTAAACCAGCAGAAGAACGACTTTGGGACATGGGCAGCTGACGTGCTTGATGATGCCGAGCTTTCTAAAACGCTCAGGGACACGCTTGACAAGAAGGAAATGCAGCTCGCTGTCCTTAAGAGCCTGGTTAAGGCTTTGAGAGGAGGCTGATTCATGAAACCCAGTCCAGAGGAAGCTTCGCGCATTCTCTCTGATGTTCGTCCCGAAAAATGTTTCTGGGTGAACAACGGCCCGTTGTTGCACAACATCTATGAATTGTCTTTATCCCTATCAACAATGAAGCCAGAAACATTCCTGTGCCATGTTAACTCTGAGAAGAATGATTTTAGCAACTGGGCTGCTGACGTTTTGCGGGATAATGAATTTGCTAAGCGGATTCGCAGGATGAGGAAGCAGGAGGATGTTCTGAGGGCAGTGAGGAAAAGGGTAGAGGAATTGGAGAAGGCTTGTGCCAGGTAATTGTCGTTAAGCTGTTTCATTCTTTTTCTTGTAGTGGTCGTAAATGTCGACAAAGAGGTTGTATATCCGTACCCATTTCTGGTCAGCACTGTGCGCTTCGGCTTCCTCGCTGTTGTCAAACAGGCTTGAGATTTCCTTGAGTAAGTCGTTTTCTGAATCAATCTCTCTCTTGCGCTCATTCATGCTTTTTATGTGGAGTTCTGCCACTGACTTGTAGGCATCAACAAGCTCATTGTAGATATTCGTAAGCCCGGCATTTTTTGACATGTCTTCAACCAGAAGCCTGTCGCTTGCAACGTCTTCCATGCTGCTCAGGAAGTTCTTTTCAGCCTTCAGGTCTTCCTGGCTTTCAGCAAAGGAGCCTAACAGGAGTTTGATGTCAAGGCCAAGCTGTTTTAGCTCAAAACTGTCTTTGGATGCCTTTGCCATTTCCTTGCTTTTTGCTGCATTCCCAAGCGCATTGATTGCCTGTTCTTTTGGCAGCACGTATTCCACCTGGGCTGCGTGCAGCCTGGCAAGCTCTTCAAGCTTTTCTCTGAAACGTGAAAACGCGTTTTCCGGGTTTGCCAGCTCGTATGCTTTCAGCAGCTTCAGCAGCTCCTGTTCTATGTCGAGGGAAAGCTTTGTCTCCAGCTGAGCGAGCTGCCGTATCTGCCGCTCATGCACATTCCTGAGGCGCCTTTCGCGAAGTGCGCGCTTGTATTGCGAATATTCAAGCTTTTGGATGGCTACCGCTACTGCCAGCGGAATGGCGGCAATTATTGCTGCCGGCATCCAGATGTTCCGCCGCAGGCAATCTGGGCAGTCGCTGAACCAGTAGTAGTAAGACGATGCTACTATCGTTATTAGTGCAACATTAAGAATGGCACGGTACATCTTTCTCCTTATGAGCTTGTATTTGTGCAGCCTTTCACGGTAAACAGACATTTCAAGCCGGCGCAAGCGCCTAAGGTGAACGTTGTCTGCCCCTGCTGCGCCTGCCACGGCCAGGATTATTGCCAGTATCAATGCCCAGGGCAGTTGCTTGGCTATTCTTTCAAAAGGAATTTTCAGTTCAGGAAGGGGTATTGATGCAAATAGCTTTTCCTTGCATGGTGGGCATGCGCCGCCGCAGTTTTGCTCTGAGCAGGCTGCCTGTTGAGCTGGCTTGGCTGCCCCGCTGCAGCTTCTCCTGTCGAGCGGCTTGCTCGCGGTTGTTCCGCACCTGCCTTCATCCTTACACAGTCTCACCTGGGTTCCATCAGAGCATTCTGACCAGTCTTGGCATTTCCACTTCTCTACGCATCTGTATCCCGGGCCTGCTCCCCTTGTTCTGGCTGCAGCTCCCCCTCCTGCTTCACCACCACCTTCTGCAGCCTGGCTTTCTTGCGCAGCCTGGCTCTCGGCAGGTATGCTTGGGCATGCTCCGCAATCAGTGCTGCAGGTATTGCAGTTCTCATCGCCAGAGCAAACGCTGTCGCCGCAAAATGGGCCCGGCTGCACGGTGAAGTTTATGACTTCGGATGCTGTTAGATTGCCGTCGCTTACTGAGATGTTTATGCTGTAATTTCCAATCTGGGCCGTAGTTGGGGTAAAGTTTATCAGGCCTGTCACGTCGCCTATTGAGAAGAGTGACGTGTTTGTGCTAAAAGTCAGGTTGTCGTTTTCCGGGTCTGTTGCAGTGACTTGGCGCACAAACAGTGAGCCTTCCCTGGCTTGCAGGTTTCCAATGCTGTCAAGTACTGGGGGCTGGTTGGTGTGATTTCCTGTGACAAACAGCATGGCCGCTGTATTTCCTGTGATTGTTGGCTTCACTAAGCTGATTAACGCCAGGGCTGCAGCCAGTGCCATCACTATCGCTATTGCGGCAACAATTGCTTTGCTTGAATCAGGCAGCTTCATTCAGGACAGCTCCACGTAAAAGTAGTATGCTGTTGAGCTCTGCCATGTTGGCTCGCCCCTTTCAGGAAGTATCATTTGGAAGTCATAAGTTTGGTTGTTGTAGCCGTAAGCATTCTGCTCAAGCAGGGTTGCAAATACTATCTTTCCATCTGTAAGGTTAGTGCCGTCATATAGGGCTGCTTCTTCGAACTTTGTTGATTGTGGGCTGCTGTTGACATAAGTGTGTATGGAGTAGCAGCTGTTCTGGGATATTTGGCGGACATCAACATAGAAGGCTGAATGCTGCTGGGTGTTGAATGTTGCAGTTATGTTGTCATCCTTGTTTGTCTGGCTCAGCGTTACATCCTCATTAGCCAGGTGGGTTGAGTTTGCACACCCTATTCCTGTCCAGTTTACAATGGCAGGGTTCCGTGTTGCATATACTTCTCCTGAAGGCGAAGTTGCGCCCCATGAGTATATTGTTGAGCCGCTTGCATCTTCAAGGACAAACGAGCCAGAAAGGTTTCCTATGAATGCCTTCCATCTTACGTCCTGTGTTGTGCCGTTCAGGTTTACTGTTGATATTGTTCCTCCGCTGGTATTTATCAGGCCGGCAGCAGCTGGAGTGGCTGTGGAATTCCTGATTGGTATTATTGTAACCCCGTCTGGCGTGGCTAATACTGTTAAAGACCCAATTATTGGAACAATAAAGAACAAGGCCGCAGCCAGTGTGATAACTAGGCCTGCAATTGGCGCTGCCGGGAGCCTTACTGGGCTTTTTGGCTTTGTGCGAAGCATGTGCTCCTCCTTTTTGTCCTGGCCCTTGTGCAGGCTGTCCAAACAGTGCTGTAGTCTCTTCTGATGATTTTGGCTATCGCTGTGTAGTGCATTCCGAGCCTTTCGCGCATGTACCATGTCAGGCTTTCAAGCATGCCGAGCGCCCTGTCTGTGAAGATTTCCAGGGGCAGCTCCAGGTTTTCCTGTGCCCTGTCAGGGCTGATTGCGAATGGCTCTGGGCTCTTTTGGGTGCTGCTCTGGTACGCACCCCATACTGTTCTTGGGTCGCGTTTGAGAAGTGTTGCAATCCTGTAAAGCCTGAGCTCCTTGTTTTCCTTGAGGTATTTTGTTACTGCCTCCAGGGTTCCGAGTTTTGCCGAGAAGATTCCTACTGGTACTGTTATGCTCTCCTGGGGCTGAAGCCCTGTGCCTGTTTCGCTTCTGCCGCCAGCCAAGCCTGCCGCACTTTCAATCAGGCTGCCAGGGTCAGCATGGTTTTCCATTTACTTTTTCCATTCCTTTTTCTCTTGCGCTTTTTGTCCCTCCTCACGTTTTCTGCTTGCGTTTCCGCAGTTCTTCTCTCCCAAGTGAAAGTTCATTCCGGCTGCAACGCTACGCTTTACTCGCCATGTAAGCATCTCGGTATGTAGGTATCTGCTTCACAAAAAAAAACGCCTTTTTTCCCGTAAAAGAAAAGAATTCAGGAAAAGAAAGCGCATTTAGGAAGCGTCTGAAGTGGCTGCAAATTGGATTGTCCCGTTGCACAGACCAGCTACCGATAGTGGAACTCTGATTCGCCAGTAGGTTGCATTTGTTGTTAGCCCTGCAAGCGGGTCTGTTGCATGAGTCCTGTTTTGAAGCGTAACATTGTTTATAATAGTGGTGTTAAATGTAAGGTTAATCATGGTAGGCCAGCTCGTGCCTGTGGTGTTCGAGTACCTTTCCTGATATATTGAGATGTTCCCCGTCTGGCATATCATGGATGAGTTGCCAGCGTTTTCCATGGTTTTGTTTTGGCCTCCAAATCCAAGCACGGTGAAGTTGGTGCGCTGGTTGCCAACATTGGTTACATTGAGGCTTTTTTCCGAAGATGTTTCAGTCACGCTCAGGTTTCCGTAGTCAAGTACGGACGCGCTTACGTTTATCGCAAGCAGTGCGTCCAGTGTCACATTGGCTGTTCTGGTTGCATTTAGGAAAATCTTTATGCTTGGCTCCTGTGTTCCGCCAAAGTCCCTGACTGTCATGTTGCATTCCCATGTTGTGTTGAACGCAAAGTAGTCCACACGGAACCTGCAGATAAGTGACCTGTTATTGGTTGTTGATGGCACATTGTAGAACTCGGTGCAGGTGCTGTTAGTGTAGTGGCTTGCATTGTTGTCAGTGTCAAAGAATCCCGAGCCTGTCCCTTTTGCGTAGATGCTTGCAGTGGCATTGACAAGGTCGGCTTGCCCGTTAGGGTCGCTGGCTGAGGCGTTGCAGTATACTTCTGTCAGGCCGCCTGCTGAAAGGACTATCTCGTTGGCAGGTGCAGCCAGGTCGTCAAGAGTGAGCTGGTAGAAGTTCGGCTCGGTGTTTGTAACATTAAGCAGGGTTGTTACGCTCTGGTTTAATGCGCCATAAACGTAAGTTGGGTCAAAAAAAGTGCCTATTATGCCAAGCAGCGCTACTGATACAATGCTTATTGCTACCAGAAGCAGCCTTGCATTTTTCTTTTTTATCCTGATTTCAATGCCCATTTTTTTGCCTGCTCCTCAAGTTCATAAGCTCACAACAGCTATGACAGCTCCACGTAAAAGTAGTAGGGTGTTGAGCTCTGCCATGTTGACTCGCCCCGTTCAGGGACTATCACCTGGAAACTGTAATTTGACTGGTTGTTGTAGCCTTTCGCGTTTGCTTGCAGAGCTTGCGTGTACACCAGGTTGCCTATGCTGCCTGAGCCGTTGAAGCCTGAAAAGTTTTGGTCATAAATCACGGACTCTTCAAAGGTGTCCAGAACATTTGTTGTGCTGTTAAGGTAGATGTTTAGTGTCCTGCACTGGTTAACTGGTATGCTTTTCACACCCACCGTAAATGCCTGGTTAGTTGATGCGGAAAATGTAGCTGAGATGTTGTCATCCCGGCTCGAATGGTTGAGAAGCCTGTTTTCTTCTTCAGTTATGTTTGTGTTAGCGCAGCCTATGCCTGACCAGTTTACTGAGCTGCTTCCACGAGTTGAAAATACCCTTCCTGAGAGGGTGCTCTGTGTCCAGTCAAATATAGTTGCGCCAGCTGCGTCATCAAGTGTGAGCCTGCCGCTGACGTTTCCGACAAAAGCCTTCCATCTCAGATTTTGGTTTTTGCCGGTTATGTTCATGGTGAATATAAAACCGCCT
>ORMF010382808.1_pt1 | contig 27241 bp, 20 predicted proteins | sample 1779871 | NCBI WGS metagenome assembly ORMF01 (sample SAMEA104232316, study PRJEB22302) | groundwater metagenome | biome: forest; feature: aquifer; material: groundwater | place: USA | collected 2011-08-07 | depth 5.4 m | reverse complement strand
CGCGCGGTGGATCGACGCCCGTAAGGGCGTCCGAGCCGCTCCTGACGCCCTTACGGGCGTCATCCACCGCGCCCTGACGGGCGCGACTCCAGCAAGGCGTTTCCCCAATCGGATACCTTGTTTCGTTACAGAGCCTTAGCCCCGGAGTGGCGATGCAGGCCAGCCGGACACGAAGTACAGCAGGGCGGCGTTTCCTGGTCCACTCCGAGCGATCGGCCCCCCCTCGGAGACCAGTTCACCGCGCTTGTTTTCGCCTCGTCCCCCTGCATGCTTCGGCCTCACATGCGCCGATCACCGCCGACGCTTTGTGGACTCCTTGAGCTTCTCCGCAATCCGCCGCGCGAGCGCCTGGACGTCGGGCGACGAGTCCCCCTCCGCCGCCTCCTCGATCGCGGGAAGCACCTTTTCCGCGTGGTAGCTGCTGAGGTGCCCGTCGTCGGAGATCTCCTCGAGGTACGCCCGCAGGGCCCCGATCCGCGTGTCCTCGGGCTCCTCCCCGCGCAGCGCGCGAGGCAGCCATGTCTCCGGGCTCAACTCGACCGCGATCAGAAGCAGGGCCCTCCGCCCCGCAGGGCTCCACTCCCGACCCAGGGCCAGCTCGACGAGCCGTGTTGCGGCGTCCCTCGTTCCCGCGCGATGCATCGCCCTGCGGACGACCTCGAGGACGTGTCCCTCCACCGAGGAGTGCTCCACGATCCAGGCGAAGAACTGGTCCTGGGCGGTTTCGTCGAGGCGGACTTCGTAGTTGTCGGCGCACATCTTGCGCGCGATCGCGTCCCGCACGGCGTCGGAGGCTCGGGCCTCGTAGAGCTTCGTCAGGAGGCGGACCTCGGCGCGCCCCGGCTGCTGGAGCGCGTCCACGAAGTCGATGACCTGTCCCTCCTCGACGTCCTGGACGAGCGATTGCTCCAGGTACCTCCCGGCGGCCCCGGACCCGCTCGCCGCCAGCACCACCCACAGGTACGTCCGGTGGGCGTCGGAGTCGTCGGACCCCGCGACGGCGATCAGCCGCTCGACCTGGGCCTCCGCAAGCGTCTTCTTCCGCAGGACAACCACGAGCATCTCCAGGATCCGTCGGTCGCGCGAGGCAAGCAGCTCCTCGACGACCTCCCCGGCATCGCGTGCGAACTCCGCCCCCGATCCGCGCATCCCGTCCCTCCGAAAGGCGTCGACACGCGCCTCGGTACTCTCGGGCTGGGCGGAGGGTATCTCGATCGGGTGCGCCGGGAAGACCCGATCCCACTTCCTCCAGGCCCTCGCGGCGTGCGCGTTGAGCACGACATTGGTCCGCGACCCTCCCGCATCGATGTGCCCGGTCAGCGGGAAGTGGGCCCCTGTCAGACGGTGGAGGTGGAATGCGGCGGTGATCCCCGGGTAGCCCGGATCCGCCTCGATCACATCGACCAGCAGGTCGAAGACCTCGGACCCCGGACCCTGCCCGAGGTCCTCGATGGCGAGCACCTGGAGGTAGCTCTCGCGCATCTGGAGATGCTGCATCTCCATTGACCCCACACGGCCCTCTGCGGCCGCTCGCAGGAGGTCCTGTCCGCGACGCCTGGAGTCTTCGAGGAAGGCGCGGACCGCCTCGCCCCTCTTCGCCGTCCTCAACGTGAATCCCCTCTCCTCCGCGAAGAGCTCCCACATCGGCATGGCGCCGGCCTGTTTCTCCAGGTCCGTCTTCATCCGCCGATAGCAGGCGATCACCTGATCAAGATCGGAGGGGACCTCGTCGTATTTCACGAACGCCAGGACCTGGCGGCCGATCGCAGCGGTCGCGCCGCTCGGACTTCCGGTGAGCGGACGCAGGTCTTCCTCGGTGACCTCGTATCGAGCCGACAGATCGACGATGCTCCGCGCGGGGTCGGCCCACTGCGCCGCCAGGAGCGCGTTGGGGCCGGAGAGGCAGCGGACCAGGACGGGCACGGCGGCACGTGACCCCCGCGCTCCGAGGTGACTCAGGAGGGTGTCGTAGAAGTCGACAAGACCGTCCTCTTCCTCGCTCTCCCCATACGGCACCGCCCTGGCGGACTCCTCGTCGAGAAACGCCAGGATGGCCGGCTCGTCCGCATCGGCCAGCTCGTCCAGGAGCCGGGCCGACTCGTCGCTCGGCTTTCTCCCCGCCCAGTCGTGCGCCGCCTCACGCAGGCGCTCGACCGTCAGGGGCCCGTCCTTCGCGTCCTCCGCGCGGCCCTGCGAGACGAGCAGGGGAACGAGGACGAACAGGCTGGCCCACGGGGTCACGCGGGATCCGTTCATCGGTCACCTCCAGGGAACTTCGCAGTCCTCCGCGACGGCCTACTGTTCCGTCCCGCTCACATGTTGGCCTGGACGGGACACTACTGCCTCAGGAACTCCGAGAGCAGGCGGTGGAAGTGGTGGATCCCCTGCTCGTGGCGCGCGGAGTAGCGGCCGCGGGTGTAGAAGCTCGATTGGATCCCCTTCTGGACCTTCTCGACGATGTCCTCGTCCTCTCGCTCCACGCGGTCGATCGCCCCGCCCGCGCCGCTGCCGAGCTTCGCGCGGTCCCAGACGTAGGAGAGGAACCGGACCTTGGTCCTGTCCGGCCCGAGGGGGTGGATGACGTTCACCGAGAGCCCCCACGGGTAGAAGTTGAACATCGTGTTCGGAAAGAGCCAGTAGTAGTACGCCGCGATCCGCTGCCCGTGGTCTGGGGATGTCACCGGCACCGCGAAGCAGTCCTCTCCCCCGCTCGCCACGCCGAGCTGCAGGCTCGAGTAGCGGTACGTCTCCGTCCGGTACGCCCCCCAGTCCAGCGTTGCCGCGAGCGACGTGTGGACGTACGGGATGTGGAACCCCTCGAGATAGTTGTCGATGTAGAGGATCCAGTTCGCCCTCACCAGGTAGTCCCGCGAGAGCGCCCCGTCGAACGTGAACTCCCGCAGCGGCAGCCAGCCGACGCGCGAGCGCATCTCGCCGATCAGCTCGTCCAGCGGGTAGGCCGGGTCGGCGCTCGCGAAGAGGAACTTGTCCCACGCCCCGCTCGGCACGCGTGGCAGGTCGTCCGCCGGCGTCGGGAACCCCTCCACGTCCTCGAAGCCCGGCATCGAGAGGAACTTCCCGTCCAGCCCGAACCTCCTCCCGTGGTACCGGCAGCGCAGCACCTGCTCGTGCCCGTCCCCCTCCACGAGGAGGTTCCCTCGGTGCGTGCAGACGTTCGACATGCAGTGGAGGCGGTCCTTCTCGTCGCGCGTCAGGAGGACCGGCTCGTCGACGAGGCCCTCGAGGAGCGTGAGCGGCGCGACCGATCCGGGCCCCTTGAGCCGATCGGTGTCCCCGACGAGCTGCCAGCTCCGCCGGAAGATCCGGTCTCGCGAGAGGTCGTACCACGCGGGGTCGCGGTAGACCTCCGCTGGGAGCGTCGACGCGCGGCGAATGTCAGGATCGACGTGGAACGGCTGGAGGGCCATGCGTGGCATGGTATCCGCGCCGGCCCCCACGGGGCAAGCCGGCTTGACACCCGCCGGCGGGCAGGTCTACCATCGCGCCGATGAGAACCGCGATCCCGCTGCTCCTCTGCGCCCTCGCCTTCGCCGACGACCCGGCCGCCACGCGGGCCGTCGGGCCGAAGCGGGAGTCCCGAGCGATGGTCGCCGTCGATGCGCGGCTCCACGCCCTCCTCGTCGACGAGCTGGCCGCCTACGTGAAGGCCGCCGAGGGGCGGCGCAAGTTCCCGATCGGCGTCCTCCCCGTGGAGGGCCTCGACGACCTCCCGCCGCCCGACGTCCGCAAGCGGATCGCCGCGTGGCGCGGGGAGTACCCGGAGCTGGAGGGAGTCCTCCTCGTCGGCAACGTCAAGCTCCCCAGCTTCTTCATGCCGCGCGTCGACACGCCGAGCACGCGGTACTGGCCGCGGTACTACGAGGACCTCGACCTGGTCGCCGAGAGGCGCATCGAGGCGGGGACGGTGCTCAAGGCGCCCACCCAGGAGGGGGAGTGGCCCTGCGTCGTGGGCGTCGACGAGTTCAAGGTGCCCGAGCACGACTTCGACTGGATGGAGCAGGGCCCCTCGGAGGGCCCGGAGGTCTGGGTCTCGCTTCTTCCCGTGGGGCACGCGGACGGCTCGAAGGACACGTACGCGGGGTGGGCAGAGCAGATCCGGCCGTTCCTCGTGAAGGCGCTCGCGTTCTACAAGACGCCGGGGGCGTTCCAGCGCACGCTCTACCTCGTCTCGAACGACCTGAACGACGTCCTCAACGCGGCGCCGGTCTGGAAGGCCCTCGGCCCGCGCGCGATCGACTACTACGCGGTCAACACGAAGGGGAAGGGGGCGTGGAGGGACAACCCGAAGGGGTACGTCCGCGCGCCGATCGAGAGGTACAAGTCGTGCGACGACTTCCTCGCGTACGCGCGCAAGCTGGAGTGGATGGACGAGGGGTGGCAGAGCCCCGAGGTGTTCCTCAAGCACATGAAGGCGAGCAAGCGGCGCGTCGTGTGGTGGAACGTCCACTCGTGGATGGATGGCTCCCTGATCTCGAGCGACCAGGCGCGCGGCATGGAGGGGGGCGGCGTGGTGGCGCTCGTCACGGGGTGCTCCGTGGGCGGCTGGGTGCAGCCCGGCGCGAAGTCGCACGTCGACTGCGGGACTCCGGTGGAGAAGAACATCCTGGCGAGCCTGATCTACGGCCCCTCGCTCTTCGTCGCGGCGACGGGGTGCCCTCACAACCGCGTCGACGACGACTGCTACGCCCCGCTCCTGGAGGACCTCTTCGCGGACGGCTACCTGGGCCGAGCGCACCTCCTGCAGCTCCGCGAGCAGGACCGCCAGTCTCCGAGCCCCCACGCCCTGCGCGGGCGGCAGGAGGTCCTGATCGGCGACCCCTTCGTCGACGCGAACCGCTGACGCCTGCCAACTCCCCTTACATCGGACGTCCAATCGCTTCACATTCCGTCCTTTGCGAGCCCGGGCGTGTGCCATACATGAAGCGCCTGTAGGTAGTTACAGCTCGGCAATTCCGCCCATTCGTGGCAGGCGCGTTGCGTTACTCTCCCGGGCTGGGGGGAGTCCGATCCGAGGGAATCCGATGCCGCGCTTCACGCCTTGCGTGTTCGCCTGCGTCCTGGCCGTCACGGTCGCCGCGTTCGCAGAGCCCTCCGAGGGGAAGCAGGTCTGGCAGTTCGAGACGGGCGCCGCGTCGGGCGGCGTCACGCCCGCGGTCGACGACGGCCGCGTGTTCGTCACCACGGGCCTCGGCGGCAACCGCATCTACGCGCTGAACTCCGACACCGGGAAGAAGCTCTGGCAGCACGACTTCAACGACAGTGGCCCGTGGTCTCCCACGGTCGCGAGCGGCCGGGTCATCACCACGACCCAGAGCTGCTCGATCTACTCCCAGGAGACCAAGACCGGGCGGATGGTCTGGTCGAAGTACATCTCCGACGCCGTCCTCTCGTTCACCGCGGCGGACGAGGAGCGGGTCTACGCCGTGGCGGAGCAGGGCGGCTGGTCGCTGGTCTGCTTCAAGGGCCGCAACGGGAACGTGGAGTGGAAGCGGACCGTGGGGGCGGAGGCGATCGGCGCGCCTGTCGTCAGCGACGGCGTGGTCTACCTGACCACCCGCGACGGGGTCGTCCACGCGATCGAAGGGGCGAAGGGGAAGGTGCTCTGGAAGCAGGAGCGTGGCGCGACGAGCCCGCCCGTGATCGCGAGCGGACGCGTGCTGCTGGCCTCCGAGGAGGGAGGCTTCCACCTCATGTCGCTGGAGGCGGCCAACGGAGACCCTGCGTGGCAGTACACGGCGAGCCGCAGCCCGCGCATCGGCTCCGACGGCGAGAGTCGTCCGGAGGAGGCCAAGGTGGCGCAGGCGCAGACGTTGAACTCCTGCGACGGGTCCTCGCGCCCCTGCGTGATCGGCGAGGAGGCCTTCGTCGGTACGGCCGACGGCCGCCTGCTTTGCCTGGAGACGGCCAGCGGCAAGCGCAAGTGGGAGGCGGTCCTCGCGGGCGGCGGCCAGGGCGTCGAGGCGCCGATCGCCTCTCCGGTCGTCGCTGGCGGGCGGGTCTACGTGGGCACGATGCGTGGGACGTTCAAGAGCTTGTCGGTCGAGGACGGCAAGGAGCTGTGGTCGTACAAGGCGAACGCGGGCTTCAACTCCGCGCCCGCGGTGACCGGCGGCCGCGTCTACGTCCTCTCCACGGACGGCGTGGTCCACTGCATCGACGCGGGCACGCCCGACGCCGAGGGCTGGCCGATGTGGGGTGGGACCTCCACGCACACGGGACCCGCGCCGGCGAAGTAGCGTCACAGACCCCGCTCCGGAGGGCTGGAGGCCCGAGGTCTCGCGTGCTGGACAGCGAGGTTCGATCCCGCGCCTTCCTCCACGGCATCCCACAGCCGCGCCGATCATGACGTAACCTTCGTGTGCAACGACCCTTGAGCGGCAACGGGCGTGTCACAGAACATCCTCCACGCCCATTACTGAACACTGTCCAGTTCATACTTGAAGTGTGCTCCGATCAGGGGGTACACTGTCCCTCGATGGACACGGTTTCGACGAGACAGGTCCTGCTCACGGTCCGAAGCGCGGTCGAGACCGGCCGGGTCTCGGTCTCGCGTCTCGCCGAGGAGGCCCACGTCTCCCGTACAACGCTCCATCGGCTTCTGTCTTGCAGTCCGGAGGGGGTCCGCGAGGGGACGGTTCTTCGACTCGATCGGGCTCTCCAGAAGCTGCTGCCGCACGTGGCGCGCGACAAGGACGCCCTCCACCATCTGGAGTCCGTGATCCGCGAGTGTGGATCGGTCCCCCTCCTCTCGATTCCACCCTGGGAGTCGGCGGCCCCAGTGCCGATGCGAGACCTCTTCGTCGAGCCATTCTTCGAAGACGAGTCGCGCGATGACCCCGCTCGGAGCCGTCATCCTGCAGAAGTCCTCCAGCGGATCCTCGTCTCGGACCGTGAGGTGGCGCCGGGGTTGGAACGCAGACGCGGCGGACGGCTGGAGCGCAATGCCGCACGACCTCGTCCGCGTCGTCTCGCGCTTCAGGACTTGGAGCGCCTCATCGAAGAGTATGGCTGGGTTCAAGTCATCAGCGAAGGGGGGGGCGGGAAGTCCACCCTCCTCCGCTTCCTCGCGTGGGCCTACGCCTCCGGGGAGGCCGGCCGATCCAAGCTCGATGCTCGGTGGATTCCGGTCCTCCTGGACGCGCGCCGGGTCGAGGCATCCCTGAGATTCGAGGCCGCGCCGATCGAGGCCGCCATCGAGGCCGCGCTCACACGAGGAATTCCCGGCGACGCGGCCCTGCCCAGGCCCTTTCTTGACCGTGAACAGCCCTACCTCATCTTGATGGACGGTCTGGACGAGGTGGAGACGCCTGCTCGTGATCGGGTCCTGGAGGCCCTGCTCCGGCTTCGTTCATTGCGCCAGCAGGACCGCTTTGTCCTCGCGTACCGCTGCGGCATGGAGGACATGGGCTCACGCGAGTTCGGCGCCCGCCTGCGAATCCTCCCGTGGAGTCTCGATCAGCAGCGCGACCTCGCCAGACGAATCGCTCGACACGTCTTCCGTGGGAGCCTGCACGCTCTCCGGGACAGGGAAGAGGCGCTGCTCCATGCCATGCAGTCCACGCCCGAGGTGGCCTCCCTCTGCAGGACCCCATTGCTCCTTACGCTCACCACGCTCCTGTTCCTCGCACGCGGAAGCCTTCCCGCCCGGCGGAGTGAACTCTACGAACGAATGACGGACTCGCTTCTGGCTGGGTGGAGCTCTGCCGAGCGGCGAGCCCCGTGGAGTACTGCGCCCACGCAGTGGCTGGGTGTGCGCGAGGTGCGGCGACTACTGGAGGACTGGGCCCTCCATCTGTGGATGGACGGCCTGGACTCCTTCCCGCGCGCGCGATGGTACGTCTACCTGGCGGGTGCGCTGCGTTCCCTCGGAATCCAGGACGCGTCGGCGGACCAGGCCTCCGAGCAACTCCTGGAGCTGCTGACCACGCGGACCGGGCTGCTGACCACTCGGGCGAACGGCGAGATTGCCTTCATCCACGGGAGCCTTGCGGCCCACCTGGCGGCGGATGCCATCCTTCGCTCGACAGACCCCGTCGGGCTCGTCGTTGGAAGGTCGCGGGACCCGCGCTGGCGGGAGGTGGTGACGCTTGCCGTAGAGCGAATGGAGCCGCAGGACGCATCCCGCTGCATGGCGCGGATCCTCGATGACCCCGATCCCCTCGGCCAGAGGCTCCAGCGCGGGCTCTATCTGGCGCTCCTCTGCCTCTCCTACGACCCGTCCGTGTACGACACCGCGGTCATCGGGGACCTCTTCCTCCGTGCGGAGGCGCTTGTCGGCAACAAGACGCCTGGACTGTACAACGCATTCCTGGAGCCGCTGGTGCGGATGCAGACCACACGATTCCGGGAGCATGCGCGGCACATCCTGCTGTCAGGGTCGGTCGCGGAAGACACTCCCTGCTCGTCCCTGGAGACGTGTCTCGAGGGAATCCGAAGGTGGGCGGACCAGGAGCCGCAAGTCCTGTCGGATTGGATGCGGAACGCGCGGCGCGCCTCCGCACGGACCCAGGCACGGATCCGGGTGCTCTGCGTGCCGGCCTTGCGCTCGGATGCGACGCTCTGGCGCGAGGCGCAGGAGTTCATGCGGGACTCCAAGGACGCCGTCCTGCGATCCGTGGGGAGCGAGATCGCCGAGTTCCTCCTCGAGGGGTCGAATCGGTCGCGAAAGGCGCTCTGGGCGCGCCTGGCCCCCTCGGAGCCAGCGCCCGTGCGGTGCGAGATCGCGGGTCTGCTCGCGCTGTCCGAGCGTTCGGAGGAGTCGACGCAGAGGGTGGCGAGGATCGCGGAATCGGACGCCAACACGCAGGTGCGTTTGGCCGCCATGGAGGCCCTCGGGTACCTTCTGTCCCGTCGTCGTCCGGCGATCGTAGCCCTCTTCGAGAGGATTGCGCAGAGGGATAAGTCCGAGCGGATCCGGCAGCTCGCGCTGCTGGCCATCCTCTCGGCGCAGACCCCGCGGGAGCCTGTGGATCGGTGGCTGAACATCGTGCAGCGTCCGGGGAGTGCGATCTGGAAGAGCATGGTCGTCAGCGGGCTGTCGCGGTGGATCGAGCGGGACGCTGCCATACGAGAGAAGGTCCGTGGCCTGTACCAGGACAAGGCCCCGACCTCCATCCGCCGCGCGGTCGCTGCGGTGATGCGAGACCTGGACCCCGCCTTCACGCTCGAGGTCTACCGTCGCGACCCTGATCCGCGGGCGCGGGAGCTGGCCGCGCTCGGCGTCTCACGTGCCCTCGCCGGGGGCACGGTGGCATGGGACGAAGCGCTGGCGCGAGAGGTGGAGGACGTGTTGTGGCGGAGTCGCAACATCTGCCGGCATTGCTGGGCTCCTCTCTGGGACCTGCTGGACGCGCGAGCGGTCCGGGGACAGACGCCCGACCTCGTGGCGGCCCTCCAGCAGGCGTTGACGCCCTGGGGGGAGAAGATCCGCCTGGCGTTCGTGTTTGGCTCACGCGGCCGGGACGAGGCGCGCCCGGAGAGCGACGTGGACCTGTTCATCGTAGGGGAGGTCCTCCTCGCCGAGATCGCGGTCGCCATCCGCGAGGCGGAGAAGGCGACGTCGCGGGAGATCAACCCCGTGGTCCGTTCGGAGGGGGAGTTCAGGAGGCTCTACGACAGCGGATCGGCCTTCATTCATGACGTGGTTCGGAGGCCAAAGGTGTTCCTGAAGGGGGGAAACGATGAGCTACGAGCAGTGGTTGGCGAACGGGTGGTTGCGTCCAAGTGAGCCGAGCACGATGATCGTCGCGAACCTCTTGAGCGTCGTCGATCGAGATCTAGCGGATGCCGCTTGCAGGCAGATCCACTTGGACAACCGGTACGTCCACGCCTACAACGCCGGGCGGTCCTTGTGCGCGTTGGCGCTGGCGGCGGAGGGGTACGCGGTGCCGAAGGGGTCCTGGCAGCACCAGCGACAGTTGGAGTCGCTCGAGCTGACATTGGGCGAGGGGCAGAAGCAGCTTTCGAGCCAGTTGCTCAAGACGAAGAAGGTGCGGCACGACATCGAGTACGAGGCCGCAGACCTGGTGGAGGCGCGGGACGTGGAGGACCTCCTCCTGAAGGTCCAGGCGCTACGCGCGGACGTCGTCCGCTGGCTGAAGCAGCAGCATCCCGAGCTTATGCCACCCGGCGTGAAGCCGTGATGAATTGGAGGTAGGCGCCCGGACCGAAGGAGACAGGCATGCACCAGCCGTCAGAGGGCATGAGGATTGAGGGAGCGAATGGCGCCGACACGCTTCAACTCCTCCGTCGACTCGGTCAAGGGACCTTCGGCTACGTCTTCAAGGCCCTCGATTGCAGCACTCAGGCTCATGTAGCCGTCAAGTTCCCGCAGGGCGACCAGTGGGAGGGTCCGAGCGCGGTTCTCGCGCTTCAGGGAGAAGTCCAGACCGCCATGAAGGTCTTTCACCCGAATGTGATTCCGGTCACTTTCTGGTCGAATGGGGAGTCTCAGGACCTACCCCCGTATTTGGTACTTGAGTATGCGGACGGTGGCGATCTCGGCGGGCTGCTCTCGTCGAAGCAGCTATCGCGCACGCACATCCCGCTTGACGGGCTTTTGCGCTGGTTCAACCAGCTCATCGACGGCATGGAGGCCATCAACCGTCACGTACTTCACCGGGACCTCAAGCCCGAGAACATCCTGATTTCGGGAGGCACGCTCCGAATCTCCGACTTTGGCCTCGCCAAGCTCGTGGGGGCGGCGACCCGTAGTGCGACGTTTAAGGGTATCCAGGACGCCCGATACATGCCCCCTGAACGGTGGGAACTCCAGAGTCCGCGCATCGAGTCGGACATGTACTCGATGGGGTTGGTCATGTTCGAGATGGCCAACCTCGAGTTTCCGTACAACGAACCACGCGATGGAGGGAATCCCGAGGCATGGCGGTCGGTCCATCTGTTTGAGCCGCCGAAGCGCGCACGAGACATCAGGACGGACCTGCCCTTCGAAGTAGATCGGCTGCTGGCCAGGATGCTGCAGAAGAGCCCAGATGCACGCTACTCCACTTGGGATGATGTTCGCCGAGTCGTGGTTGCAGGGCGCGAGGTTGCGGAAGGCCGAGGACCACGAGTCGATCCGGTCATCGACCGGATTCGACTGGCAGCCTCGGCTGCAAGGGACGCGAAGGAGCAAGAGAGTGCCGCTGCGCAGCGAGAGGCAACGCGTGGGCGCGAGGCAGGGATCGCCCTGGACGTGGCCTGGGGTGCTCTCTTTGAGGAACTTGATGGCTTCGTGGCGGAGTACAACGCGTCGGTCAGCGAGGACCGCATCCAAGTGGTGAACCGTGTTCGCGGCCTCGTTCCTGGTGGCCGGTTCACTTTTTCAGTGCCGCACGTGGGTGCGATCCGCGTCGAACCATTCATGTTCGCTCCTCCCTACGAAATGGAGGACTCGGAGGTGCCCCTGTTCGCCCACATATTCGACGAAGACCATTGGGGGTTCAACTTGGTTCTGGTTCGCCCCAAGGGCGTAATCGTGGGGGGGCATTGGGAGTGCTGGCAGTCACGGCTCCATTCTTTGACCGACCGCAGCAAGTATCCGGGCAAGGAACATGCTTTCGGTTTCGGGACCAAGGAGGAGTTCCACAACCACTTCAAGCGCTCCCAGGAAGGGATGCACGTCTTTCGATCTCAGCGGATTCCTGACACCCGGGCTCGCTTTTTCGAACTTCTCCTGGAGTTCATCCAGCGTTGCCGCGCGCCCAATGCAACGGCCCGCTGAGCAGGTTTTTCGGCCGTTTGTCGACATCGGCTAATCTCGGCGATCGGCGGCGCGGCTGAGGCGCGATGGAATGGTCGATTCGCTGGCGGCGTAGGCGCGGTTGAGGAGAAGCAGGCGCTCGAGGAGGGAGGCGTCGGGGAGGTGGCCCGTGGGTAAGAAGAACGACCACTCCGCGACCGTGCGCGAGCACCTGAAGACGCTGCACCTGCCCGCGATGCGGACCTGCTTCGAGGAGGTGGCACAGACGGCGCGTCGGGAGGCGCTGTCGTACGAGGCGTTCCTCCTGGAGCTGTGCTCTCGGGAGGTCGAGACGCGGCGGCAGAAGCGCGTCGAGCGGCTCCTGAAGGCATCGAACCTCCCCTTGGAGAAGAACCTCGCCACCTTCGACCGCAAGCGGCTGCCGAGGCAGGTCGACCAGCAGCTCGCGACGCTCCTGGAGGGCGGCTTCCTGGACCGTCGGGAGAACTGCATGGTCTTCGGAAACCCCGGCAGCGGCAAGTCGCACCTCCTGTGCGCGCTCGGCCAGGAGCTCATCGTCCGCCACGGCCGGCCGGTCCTGTTCACGAAGTGCTCGCTCCTCGTCCAGGATCTGCTGGCCGCCAAGAGGGACCTCAAGCTGGCGAAGCTGATCAAGCGGCTGGCGCGGTACGAGGGTCTGATCGTGGACGACATCGGCTACGTCCAGCACGGACGCGAGGAGATGGAGGTCCTCTTCACCCTCCTGGCCGAACGCTACGAGCGGGGCAGCGTCCTTCTGACGAGCAACCTCCCCTTCTCGAAGTGGGAGGCTATCTTCAAGGACCCGATGACCACGGCGGCGGCGATCGACCGCCTCGTGCACCACAGCATGATCCTGGAGCTGAACTTGACGAGCTATCGGATCGAGCAGGCCAAGCGGAAGAAGAACGACGAAGGAGGAAGGAGGGCTGCGGGAGCATAGAACCGAAGCCCGATCAGGTGGCGTGCGCTACCCGGGCAACTCGGGAGAAATAGTTGTCGTCGGCGGGAATTCTAATTGTCGTTGTTCAGGGCGCCAAGCTGGCTCCGCTTGTCGGGGTCCAGGCTCTTCTCGAACAGCGTCCCGAACACCGCCGGCTCGATGTTGCTCCAGTCCAGCTCCGCGATCTTCGCGAGGAGCCGCAGCTCCTCCGCCGTCAGGTCCAACACCTCCGCGTCGGCGAAGAGCCCCCCGTCGAAGTGCTTGATCTCCTCCAGCATCGCGGAGCCGCCATCCCGCATCGCCGCGAAGAGCTCTCCGGCGTACTTCGAGAACCGGTCGGGGTGGTCCGCGGTCTTCTCCAGGAGCCGCGCGAAGATGCCGGACGGCAGGAGGCGCACGTCCTCGGCGAAGAGGCAGAAGACCAGCTTCATCAGGAAGTGCGCCGCGCGGAGCGGCTCGATCTTCCGCTCCCTGAGCTTGTCCGCGATCCGGCAGAACTGCTCCGCCGCATCCTCAGTGACCCGCCGCGTCGTGCGCTGGGGTCGCAGAGCCTCAGGGTCGTGCAGGATGTTCCGCAGAAGCGTCAGCACCTCGCGTTTCGCGAGGTCGGCGAGGCGGAACTCGTGGACGTCCTTCGCGGTGTTCGTGAAGTTGGTGTGCACCTGGAATCGTTCGAGGTCGCACACGACGAGGAGCGGCGGGTTGCCGAGCGCCTCGCGGTATTGCAGGAGCTGCTCGTACGCCTTCTGGAGGTCCTTGTGCTTCCCTTTGTACTCCCAGGCGAAGTGATCGCGCTTCCAGACGTCCGCGAACCCCCCGCCGCCCTTCTGCTTGTCCGCCCCCTTCTCGAAGCAGAAGCTCGATCCCTCGGGGTCGGCTGTGGCGGGCGTTGGGTGCCCCACGAGCGCGCAGAGGTCGATGAAGTGTTCCTGTGCGGCGGCGCGCTATTTCAGCTCGGCCCGCGACCACTTCGAGATGAACTCACGGGCATCCACGACGCCATCCTCTCGTTCGACCGCGCAGAGGCCCCCCGCGTGAGCGACCAGGATAGGGGATAGCGGACCAGTCGTCAATCGGACGGCGACGCCCTCGAGTCAATCAGCATGCCCCACGGTGCCTACCGTCCCGGGCTCCTACGTCGGCCGCGGGTGACCAGTGCGCCGGATGTCCTCGAGGAGCGGACGAAGGTCACAGGCGTCGAACATCCCGACGTTGTACTGCTCGAGGAGACTCGAGACCTTCCCCTTCGAGCCCTCCGCGCCGCTGGCGAATTCCCCGACTACCACGAGCTTGAGCTTGCCGTGTGTCGGGTCTTCGTGTTCGTAGAGCGAGTGGCCCTCGACCGCGTACTTACACGCCCGATCCAGCCGCGCCGTTTCCGTGGCGCCCGCGAAGCGCACCGGCTGGATCAGGTTGAAGCGGCCGTTCTGGTAACCGAATGGCACAGTGATCCTCCGGCCAAATGCCGGCACCTCGATAGGGACGTCGCGCCAGACGATGGGCTCCAATCCCTCCTGCGCGATCGTCTCGGCGAAGGCCTGCGTCAGAGGCGCCGTCGAGTCCCTCCGCTCCGCGCCGCCGACCAGACGATCGAACAAGTCCTTCAGGTCTGCCGTCGGGTCCTTCACCTTCATGGGGCGAGGCGGCGTGACCTGGATCTCGTTCGCGCGAGTCGCAATGAAATGATCGAGCTCCTCGACCGTGCGAATACGCCCCTCCTCCGAGGCTACCCGCTCTTCGAAAGCCTCTTTGAGAAGCGTGATCCGTGACCATCCCTCGTCAACCCGCCCGAAGAACCTGCGGATGTGGGCGTTCCCCTCCGAGGTCTTCGCACGGAGAAATCGCCGCTCTGGGCAGAAGAGGAGTACCCCAATGTTCGCCGCCTCCAGCCGAGACAGGTCGGGGCAGAACTGAATCAGACTGTAGAACCCCGCGGTCGTCTCCATCTCTCTCTTCACCTCGAGTTGGGGAATTCGATCTCTCCCGCGTGCCAAATCTTCCGCACGATGCGTTCTGCGACGAAGTCGCGTCGCCTCAGGATCAGCTCCACCAAGGCCGCCCTCACCTCGCCTTCGACCTCCCAAGGGTCTGGTATCGTCCTGACGATTCGCTCGACCTCAGACCTCGCGATCTTGCGCATGTCTGCCACGGCATCCACCATGGCCTCCTCCTGTAGGAAGTCGCGGAATTTCGGGAACAGGCCGTAGATCCGGTCGTCCTGGACGTAGTCGATGTTCGTGAGTTCCCTTCCGAGCGCGCGACCGCTGGTGAAGCAATGCGTATGGTCCATGGCCTTGAGAACCAACCGTCGTTTCGGGGCCCCTTCCCGCGACAGGAATACGTTGTCTACATGTACCCGCTTTGGCTCGGCCCGATGCCGATCGCAGTTCAGTGTCCACGTGTCCAACAGCACGAGCCGGTTCAGGGACACGGGATTCGCCAAGCGGCGAAGCTCCTTGATCGTGCCGCCCCAGGGGCCCCCCTTCTCAGCCCGCGTGATGAAGGCGGGGCCGGGGAGTGCGTTCTTCCCCGTCGCAAGCGGGATCACGTCTTCGGCCAGTACATCGATCTGCGCGAATTGAAACGTCGGCAGCCCAAGGAGGCTCGCGAGGTTCGTCCCCACCCACTCGCACGCAAGGGCGTGCGGCCCCGCGGCATTTCCAAGGGCCTTCAGGTAGCCTTCGCCTTGATCCGTCTCTACGAAGACGGTGCTGGCGCCAGAGGCGAAGGACTTGATGTAGCGCACGATGGATCGTGGCTGCCAGGTCTGCGGCGCCGTGCCCATCCTTCATCCACCGTGCCCGGACTATCGCTTCACCAGGGTTCGAGCAACGCGCAGATGCCGTCCGATCCCGAGAATCTCCACGCGTACTTGAAGCCCGATGGGGAGGATACGCCTCGCCGGCATGGGGCGTCAAGAGCGGGCCGCAGGCAGCAGCGCGACGTAGGCCCATCGAGGACCGGATCCTGTCTCGTCGCCATCCGGACGCGTCGCGGGGCCGTGCCCGGGCCGAGCCCCGAAGGGACCTTCTTGGCGCCAGGCCTGCAGCCCGGCCCTTGACGGCGGGAGGCGCGCGCGACAGCATGGGGCGCATTCATGGCCAGGAGACCCCGATGCCCCAGCGAAGCCGCGGCGAACTCGACGTCCTCCCGAGGAGGCGCCCACTCGCGTGGGATGACCTCCAGACCCGCAACGAGCGGTGCGCGCGCGTGCTCGCACGGCTCCGCATCGACGCGGTCGCTGACAAGCCCGTCCTCCTCCTCGGTGAGGACGGGACCGGCAAGCTCACCGTCTGCCACGCCATCCACCTCGTCAGCCCACGCGCCAAGGGCCCGTTCGTCGTTCTCCATCCGGGCCCTACCCCCGCACAGATTGAGGCCGCCGTCGACCTCGCCCGCCACGGCTCCCTCGTCGTCCGCGAGCCCTCCCTCTTCACCCGCGATCAACATGCGCGGCTCGCGCAGATCCCCGAGTCGCGCCTCCTCATCACCTCCTCCCGCACCCTCTCCGAGGTCGACTCCTCCCCCGATGCGTTCGATGTCCTCTGCCCCGGCCTCCGGATCGGCGCGCCACAGCTCCCGCCCCTCCGCCAGCGCCCCGAGGATGTCCTCCCCCTCTTCGATGCCCTCGCCGGCGAGGAGTCCGCCGCCCTCGGCCTCCCGTTCGAGGGCCGCTCCGAGGACCTGACCCGCGCCCTCCTCGCCCACCCCTGGCCGGGGAACCTCCGCGAGCTGCGAGAGGCCGCCCTCCATGCCGTGCTCCGCTCCGCACGTGCCGCCGCACGCGAGGCCGCCTCGAACGCGTGGAACCCAACGCCCTCCCGCGACGACCTCCTCCCCATGGACGAGGTCAAGCGCCGCTACATCCAACACGCCGCCTCCGCCTGCGAGGGCAACCTAGCGGAGACCGCTCGACGCCTCCACGTATCCGAGAACACCGTCGCCAAGTTCGCCCGCCCATAGCAAGCCTCAGTTTCTGAGGCACCATCGCCTCCATTTCTGAGGCATCGCCCCGCAGCGCCGGCAGTGCCGTCACCCCGAGGCATCGCAGGACGGAGTACCAGCGTCGCGTATCCCCCTTGAACGGAAGGGGTTCACGCGAAGGGCGCGACTTCAGACGCACGGGCCTGCGCCTGGCACGTCGTTCGCCCTTCTCACCGCCGCCGCGTCCCCTGAGGCGTGGCAGGCCCCAACGAGGAGGATGTCCGCCCATGGTGACCGAGTCGAAGACCAGCCTCTACCGCCAAGGCAAGGTGACGTTCGAGCGCCTCCAGCCCGCCTCGGCCGCCTACGCCGGCTTCCTCCACGATCTTCAGCAGTCCGCCGCGGAGGACGTCGCCATCCTCCTCGTCGGCGAGACCGGCACCGGCAAGACCATGCTCGCCCAGGCCGTCCACAACGCCTCCCCGCGCCGCGAGCGCCCGTTCGTGCCGTTCGACGTCTCCACCGAGGAGCCCACCGTCATGCGCGGCACGCTCTTCGGCCACGCGCGCGGGGCCTACACCGGCGCCGACCGCGAGTCCGAGGGCGTCTTCGAGGCCGCCGACGGCGGCACCGTCTTTCTCGACGAGGTCACCGACCTCACCTGGGAACTCCAAGGCGCCCTGCGGCACGCGTGCGACTACCACGAGGTCCGCCGCGTCGGCGCCGTCCAGCGCGCCTCCGTCGACGTCCGCCTCGTCTGCGCCACGAACGTCCCCCTCGCGGAGATCGACGCAAGGGCGGACCGCTTCCGCAAGGACCTCTTCATGCGCCTGAGACAGGCCGTCTTCGAGGTCCCGCCCCTCCGCTCCCTCCCGGAGGAGATCCCCGCCCTCGCCCGGCGCATCCTGGAGGAACGCACGATCGGACGGGGCCGCCCCGCGATTGAACTGTCCCACCCGGCCATCGCCGCGCTCCTCGCCTACCCCTGGCCGGGAAACGTCCGGGAGCTGAAGAACGTCCTCCGCCGCGCGCTCGTCCGCTGCACCGAGGGGGTGCTCCGCCCCGAGCACCTCCGCCTCGGGTCGGTCGCCATCCCCGTGTCGGCCGATCGGAGGAGCATGAGGGCGCGGACGCACGACTGGGCGATCCAGACCTGGCTCGCGTGCGACCGGAACGTCAAGGAGGCGTCCGGTATCCTGGAGATCCACCCCCAGACGTTGAGGGACCACGTCCGCCAATGGGAGGAGGAGCATGGGGCGAACGAGGCGGCAGGCCCGGAGTCGGGCGGCGTGGCATGACCCGGGCGACTCAGCACAGTCCGCTGGTCTGCCCAGCAGCCTTGCCTCGCCGATCCAGCACCTTCCCCCGGTCGATGCTCCGTCTCCTCAGATCGATCCAGTGGGCTCCCGTGATCGACCTGAGGCCTTAGGTCGATCGATCCGGTGGCATCCATCGATCGGGGAGTGCCACCCGGCAGACCCAGTGTGAGCCGTTTTCACTTGGGGGGTGTCGCGACCCGGTCGATCCGCGGTGCCCGGCAGGCCCCGGCCGCCTCCCACTCGGTCGATCCGGCGTGCTCGATCGAACTCGGCTCCTCGTCCCAAGGTCCCGGATGACCCTCCGATGACCCCGGAGCGCCGTCCCACGGTTACGGGAGGGCTTCACCCGATCGACCTAAGGCCTTAGGTCGATCGACCGATGCCACCGGCCCGATCAGGGAGTGCCACTCACCCGCTCGATCGAGGCCGATCGAGGCATGAATAGTGAGCCGGTTCCACCTCGCTCGAGGGTGCCCCAGTGAAACCGGCTCACAGCGCGAGAGGCACCGGATCTGCGGTTTCGCTCGAACCCACGCACGCACCTGCCGATGCGATCATTCCCGCGAATCCGCTGAGACCTGGCAGGGCGCCTGCACCATCACTCCCTCGTACGCGTTGAACGTGCAACGACGCGTGTGGGAGGAACGCGAGGCGCTGTGCCGAGCACCTCTCCTGTCACCTGCACGAGAAAGGAGGAAGTCCGATGGCGACTCCAATCCCGGACCGTGCCGTGTTGCTCGTCGACTTCGTGAAGAACCTGATCCACGGAGACGACACATACGCGGCGACGCGTCCGCTCCCGAAGGATGTGCGCGACGCGCTGGTCGCCGACCGGGATGCCCTCGAAGCGGCGAACATGCGAGTGCTCGCTGCCAAGGCGGCCTTCTCGGAGGCGGTCCAGGTGCGAAGCGAACTCGGAAAGCGGGTTCGCACGACGGTACGCAACGCGCGTAGCGTCGTCTACGGCCTGCACGGGAGGACTGACAAGGCCCTCGTCGAGTACGGCCTCTCCACTCCCGTGGAGAAGCGCGGCCCGAAGGAGAAGGCCCCGAAGTCCACCCCGAAGAGCCAGGTCGGGTAGCCCACCGAGGGGAGGGGACCTCGCAAGGGGTCCTCTCCCCGTCCATGCCAGCGGCTTCTCGACGCCCGCGTCCTCCAAGCCCATCATTGCGGAGCGTTCTTCCGTGACCCGGCGCGCTGCGCGGGCGAATCAGCGCCGGACAGCAGGCGGAAGCCGACCGCACTTCCGTGCCTCCGCGCGCTGTGCTATCATCGCCCGCTCGACCCGAGAGCGCGCGATGTCCACACGACTCCTCCCGTTCGCGATCCTCCTGGGCCTCCTCGTCGCCGCCGCGGCGGAGGAGGAGCCGCCGACCGACGAGCCCGTCGTCTGGTTCGACGAGGAGTCCTCCATCGAGGACGGCCTCAAGCGCGTCCATGCCTCCGTCGAGAAGGACGACGCCAAGGGGGCCGCCATCTGGCTCCAGAAGCTCCTCAACGAGCACGCCGCGAAGGTCATGGAGGCCGACGACGGCGCCTTCCTCCCCGCCTGGAGGGTCCTCTCACGGCGCGTCGCCGCCCTCCCCAAGAGCTTCGTCGAGGCCTACGTCACGCTCTACGGCGGCGAAGGGCGGACCCGCGTCGCCTCCGCCCTCGGCGCGCGCGACCTCGCCGCCCTCCAGGCCGCCGCACAGTCCTCCTTCCCCGCGCTCGACGACGAGTCCCTCCTCGCCGCCGCTCGCGCACTCGCCGAGGGGGGCCGCCTCGGCGCCGCCGAGGCCCTCCTCGAGGAACGCGTCCTCCGCTCCCCTCCCTCCGCGCTCCCCGCCGCCCTCCTCGCGTCGCTCTACGCGGGCAGGGGCGATCGCCGCTCACTCGAAAACCTGCGCGCCGCCCTCCCCGCCGATCGGCTCGGCCTCCCCGTCTCCGTCGGCGCCCAGGCCTGCACGCTCGGCGAGACCGTCGACCGCGCGCTCGACTCCCTGCGTGCTCGCGGCCCGATCGCCCCCGCCGCGGGACGTGAACCCGTGGACACGCCCTCCTGGTCGCTCCCCGTCCCCGTCCTCGGCGAGTCCTTCGACGGCCTCCTCCTCACCGTGAACAACTGGGCGGGAGGCACACGCCTCGACGCGAGCATGCCCGCCGCCAGGACCCTCTTCCCGCTCACCTCGGCGATCACGCGCGACCTCGTCCTCGTCCACCTGGGGAAAAGCCTCTTCGCGTACCGCCTCGCCGACGGGACCCTCGCCTGGACGCGGGGAGGAGAGCGAAACCTCGCCGAATTCCTCCAGGCGCGCTGCGAGCCGTCCACCACCCGCCACTACTCCATCGTCGCCGACGCCGAGCGCGCCTACGCGACGTTCGAGGGGAGGCCGCTGGAGGGGAAGGGGCGGAACGACCTCGTGTGCGTCTCGCTCGCGGACGGGAAGACGGTCTGGAAGCTCGACGCCGGGAACCTCGGCAAGGACTACTCGTTCATCGGAATCCCCCACGTCGACCGCGACCGCCTCTACGTCAGCGTCATCGGGACGGAGATGAGGGAGCAGGTCTTCGTCCTGTGCCTCGAGGCCGCCACGGGGAAGGTCATCTGGACGTGCAAGCTCTCCAGCCACACCCCTCCGCCCGAAGACGTGTGGTACTTCTACCCGGAGCCCGTACCGCTCGTCACGCTCCACCGGGGGGTCGTGTACGCTTGCACGGGGACGGGCGGCTTCGCCGCGCTCGACCCGGCGACGGGCGAGTTCCTCTGGGGCCTCAAGTACCCCTGCCAGGTGATGGACTCCAACTCCTGGATTGACCTCACGCAGGAAGTCTGCTGGCTCCTGCCGCCGAATTCGATGCTCCCGGCGGACGACGGGGTCTGGATGGCCCCGCACGACGCTCCGCGCATCTACCTCGTCGACACCACGACCCGGACGATCACCGTCGACCATCGCAAGGACTCGATGGAACGGTACCGATTCCTGGTCGGCACGACGCCGCGAGGCCTCGTGCTCGGCGGGCCCGAGGTGGGCCTGTACTCGCCCCGCGAGGGGCTCCTCCGCCACTGGACGCTCGCCCGCCGCGACGGAGGCGATCGTCCCGCGCTCGATGGCGGCTGCCTGGTCGTCCCGCGAGCCAAGGAGATCGTCGCGATCGACACGGAGACCTTCACGCCCGTGTGGCGCCGCCCGATCGAAAAGGGGACCTCGGGCGACGTCCTGATCTCCGATCGCGGCGTGGCGATCGTCTCGCCGCGTCGGGTCACGTTCTTTCCCTGGAAGTAGACCTCACGGAGGCACACATGCGGACCCTCGTCCTTCTCCTCCTCCCCGCCCTGGCCCTGGCCCAGGACGCGGCGCCGCCGCGCCTGGCCGTGACCGGCGCCGCCGTGGCGGTCCGGCCGGCCGCCGAGGCACGCGTGTTCTTCCGCCTCACCGGCATGGCGGAGGAGGCCAAGGAGGCCAAGGTGAAGTACAAGGAGAAGGTCGACAAGGTCCTCGCGGCGCTCAAGGGGATCGACGTCGCGGAGGGGGACGTCGCCACGCACGATCCGTGCCTCCTGAGCGGCCAGGGGGACGCGAACGCAATCGCCCAGGCGGCGATGCGCGGAGGGCGCGGGGAGCAGACCACGGGGCTCGTGTCGATCTCGGGGGTGATGGAGGTGAAGGCCGTGGGGACCGCGGAGGCCCCCGTCTTCGACCGCGCCGCCGCGATCCTCGACGCGGTGACGGAGGCCGGCGCGGACAACGTCTCCGCCGAGGCGAGGCAGTACTACAGCGGCGGGTCGATCGAGGCGAACGGCCCGCCCGCGCCGCTCGTGATCTTCCTCGTGGGCGACGTGGCGGCGCTCCGCGAGGAGGCCTTCGCGAAGGCGGTCGACGCGGCGCGCGCCGAGGCGGCGCTCCTGGCGGGGAAGATCGGCGTGAAGGTCGGGCGGGTCCTGGGCGCGGAGGAGGTCGACGCGGGATACACGGGCTCCCAGGACGCGCTCGCAACGGAAGTGGCCGAGGCAATCCAACTGTCGGCGGAGGGGCCGTGGCGGATCGAGTCAGACGCCGTGGGCGTCCGTCCGACCGTGTCGCTCGCCGTGCGGGTCCGCGTGGAGTTCGCGATCGAGCCATAGCCATGACGAGTTCGGACGGAATGAAGCTCAAGCTCATCTGCATCGCGGTCGTCCTGATCGTCGCCCCGTGGCCCTCGGCCCGGTCCGAAGATCCGTCCGTGCTGGAGCGGGGTCAACGCGTCTTCGAGGAGAAGTGCGCCCGCTGCCACGGGAGCGCCGGCGACGGCCAGGGCCCGGCCGCGAAGGTCCTCAAGAACAAGCCCCGCGACTTCACGATGGCCATCTTCAAGTTCCGCACGACGAAGACCGACGGCCTCCCGAGCGACGCCGACCTCTTCCGCTCCCTCTCCGACGGTTTCCCCGCCTACGGCATGCAGCCCTTCGGCGCCCTCCCCGAGGAGGACCGCTGGGGGATCGTGGCGCACCTGAAGCGCCTCGTCGCCGCGGGGCTCGATGCGCGCCTGCGCCGCCAGGCCCAGGAGAGGGGAGAGGCGATCGACGAGGCGGAGATCCGTCGCATCGTCGCAGAGAAGACCAGGACCGGGACGCAGGTCCAGGTCCCCGCCGAGCCCGGCGGCCCCGACTCCGGCGCCGTCGAGCGCGGGAAGATCCTCTTCCACGACGCGAAGACCTACAACTGCACCAACTGCCACGGGCCCGAGGGGCGCGGCGACGGCCCCGAGGCCGACAACCTCAGGGACGACTGGGGCTTCTCCGTCCGCCCCCGCGACCTCTCCCGGCAACGCGAGTTCCGTCACTCGGGCTGGCGCCCCGAGGACACCGTCGTGCGCATCCTCACGGGGATCCCCGGCACGCCCATGCCCGCGCACCCCGAGGCCGGGGACACCGAGGGCGGCGCGCGCGATCTGTGGGACATCGCCCGCTACGTCGAATCCCTCTCGGCCCCGAAGTAGGTCTCCGCCTCCATGCCTATCTCCCCCACCAAGGACCTCTCGGGGCCCCTCCTCTCCAGGACCAAGCTCCTGCCGCTCCTCGTGCGGTTCTACCTCGTCCGCATGACGCGCGCGGGGAAGTGGTTCTTCTGGCCCTGCGTCCTCATCTCCTCGTACGCCTCGCTCTCGCTCCAATACCAGGGGTACGTCGCCTTCTCCTACTGCGCGGCGCTCTGGATCGTCGCGTTCGTCGGCCTCGCCCTGTTCCGCCCGCGGCTCCAGGTGCAGGTCTCCCAGCCCGTCCGCGTCTGCGCCGGAGAGTCCTTCGACGTCCACTTCGACGTCGCCCGCCCGCGCGGGGGGCTCGGGACCGACCTCTGCCTCATCGCCGACCGCCTCCCCGAGGGCGTCGACGCCGTCGAGGAGGAGGGCGTCGCGCTGCCCGTCCTCGAGCGCGGCGATTCGATCCGCGCCGTTCTCCGCCTCAAGGCCGCGCGACGGGGGGTCCACGAGCTCAAGGGATACCGCGTCGAGTCCGACTATCCGCTCGGCCTCCTGAACGCCGTCCAGCTCTTCCGCGATCCGAAGCCCCTCCTCGTCTACCCCGCCTTCAAGCCGCTCGTCCGGGTTGACCTGCCGATGGGGCGCCGCTACCAGCCGGGCGGCGTTGCCCTCGCTTCGGTCATCGGCGAATCGACCGAGTTCCTCGGCGACCGCGAGTTCCGCGAGGGGGACAACGTTCGCGACATCGACTGGAGGGCCACCGGCCGCCTCCAGCGGCTCATCGTGCGCGAGTACCGCGAGGAGTACTTCTTCCGCGTGGCCGTGGTCCTCGACACGCACGTGCCGAAGGGGTCCCCGCTGGTGCGGAGGCAGGACTTCGAACGCGCCGTCTCGCTCTGCGCCGCGGTCGGCGACGCGCTCGCGCGCGAGGAGTACATCGTCGACATCTTCGCGGCGGGACCGACCCTCTACCACCTCACCGCGGGGCGCTCGCTCGCGTACCTCGACCAGATCCTCGACATCCTCGCGTGCGTCGAGGAGAGCCGCGAGGAGCCTTTCTGGGCGATCGAGCCGGAGCTGTCGCAGTACCTCGAGCAGCTCTCGAGCGCGGTCTGCGTCTTCCTCGACTGGGACGCCAGGAGGAGGGACTTCCTCGAGCACCTTCGCCAGCGGGGCGTCGGCGTGAAGGCGATCGTCCTCAGGTCCGGCCCGTGCTCGTCCTCGCCGGACGTGCCGGGGCTGCAGGTACTGCGCCCCGAGGAGTTCGACGCGGGGGTGGGAGAGCTGTGAGCGACACCGCGAAGGCCGACGTCCCCTGCCTCCCGTGGCGCGCGGCGGGGCTGGCCCTCGTCTCGTTCGGATGCCTGGGAGGCGCGATCGCCGCGTGGCCCATCCTCATCCCCCTCGTGTTCCTCCTGCTCGCGCACTATCTCCTCAGGTTCAGGCTGCCGGAGAGCCCGTGGCTCCTCTGGCCGGTGCGCCTCGCGTTCTTCGCGGCCGTGTTCGCCCTGCACTTCTCGCGGCCGAACGACTTCATCGACTTCGGCGCCCCGTGGGGAGGGTACACGAGCCTCGTCGGGGAGCTGGCCGCCGTCGAGCTGGTCTTCCAGACCTGGCGAAGGCGCCCGTCGGGCGGGACGCGCGGCGAGGCCGTGGTCTTCCTCTCGGGGATCGTCCTCATCGCGGGATTCAACGTCTACATCCGCGACACGTGGCCCCAGTACGTCGCGCCGCTCTACTTTGTCCTCCTCGCATTCCACCTGCGGGCGATGCGAGCGAGGACCGACCGCGTGTCCTCGGTCGGCGCCGTGCTCGCCCTCGTCTTCGTCCTGCCGGGCGGCGTCGCGATCAGCTACAGCCTCGCCTCCAGCCGCGCGTTCCTCACGCGGCTCGACATGAGCTTTCTCAACTGGCTGGAGCCGAAGGGCACCGACCTGTCCGACTCGCCGACCCTCGGGAAGGGCCCGGGCGGGGGGAGCCGCATGGAGCGGGTCCTCCTCGTCGACGGGCCGCTCCCCGAGCAGCACCTCCGCGGGATGACGTTCGACGAGTACCGACAAGGCACGTGGAGGCCTCCTCTTGGCGAGCGGCTGCTCCGCGTCGCGACGCGGCGCGATCTGCGCGCCGAGGCGACCGGGCCGCGCACACGCATCCGTCGCCTCAACGAGCGCCAGCGGTCCGTCTTCGCACCGCTCCACGCCGAGGGGGTGCTCACGGTGTCCGACGTGGAAGTCACCTGGGACGTCTCGGGCGGCTGCGACCTGGCGGTGTACAAGCCCGAGGGGATGTCGTGGGTCGTCGCCACCTCTCCCGAGCCGAATCACCAGGGGCCGCTCTGCCGGCCGCCCGATGGCGCCCTGCGAGAACGGTATCTGGCCATCCCGCGCGAGGTCCGGCCGTCGGTGAGAGAGCTGGCCCTGCGCATCGGCGGCGGGCTGCAGACGCCGATGGAGCAGGTCCACGCCGTGGAGCAGTACTTCCTGACGAACCACGAGTACGGCCTCGACGTCGACCCCGGCCAGGGCGACCCGGTCTCGAACTTTCTGGAGCGGAAGCTGTCGGCGCATTGCGAGTACTTCGCCTCGGGGGCGACGATGCTCCTCAGGCACCTCGGCATTCCGACGCGCTACGTCGTCGGCTACTACGCGCACGAGGACTCGGGCGACGGTCGCATCGTCGTCCGCGCGCGGGACGCGCACGCCTGGGCGGAGTCCTGGATCGAGGGGGTCGGCTGGGTGACGGTCGAGCCGACCCCGCCGAGCGGACTGCCCGACCAGGCCGAAGACGGGCCGTCGTTCTTCCGGAAGGCGTGGGAGGCGATCCGGGACGGCTGGTCCGCGTTGGTCGCGTGGCTCTCGGACCTCACCTGGGAGAAGGCGGGCATCCTGGTCCTCGGTGCGCTCCTGCTGGTCCTCTTCGTCCGCGTCTGCATCGTCGCGCTCAGGCGGTTCCGCGCGAGGAAGCGGCGGGAGAGGGCGTTCGGATACGCGGGATCGGACGGGGCGTTCGGGGAGCTGGCGCGCCGCTTCGAGAGGGCGCTCAAGCGGCGCGGAAGGCCGTGTCCGACGGGGCGGACGTGGAGGGAGCACTGCGACGGCGAGGCGGCGCTCCTGACGTTCGTCGCGGCGTACGAGGCGGCGCGGTTCGGGGGGCAAGGGGAAGGGCAGGCGGTCGGGGCTCTCTCGGAGCGGCTCCGCGAGATCGAACGGTCCCGCCACGAGGGAGTGAAGGCATGAGCGACGAGTTCGCGACGACGGTCCGGAGGCTCGAGGCGAATCTCGAGAAGGTGATCCGCGGGAAGCGGGAGAGCATCCGCCTGCTGCTGATCTCGATGCTCGCCGGAGGGCACACGCTGCTCGAGGACGTGCCTGGGACGGGGAAGACGACGCTCGCGAAGTCGCTCGCGAGGTCGATCGCGGGGGAGTTCCGACGGATCCAGTTCACGCCGGACCTCCTGCCGGCGGACATCACGGGGAGCCTCTTCTACCACCCGAAGGAGGGGACGTTCGAGTTCCGCCCGGGGCCGATCTTCGCGAACGTGGTGCTTGCGGACGAGATCAACCGGACGTCGCCGCGGACGCAGTCGGCGCTCCTCGAGGTGATGAGCGAGAGGCAGGTGACGTCGGAGGGGCAACGGCGCGAGCTGCCGCGTCCGTTCTTCGTGATCGCGACGCAGAACCCGGCGGAGTTCCACGGAACCTACCCGCTGCCGGAGGCGCAGCTCGACCGCTTCACGGCGTGCGTGGGGCTGGGGTACCCGGACTTCCCGCACGAGGTGGAGATCCTGTTCAGCCAGAACGACTCGCACCCCTACGACGCGCTGTCGCCCGTGGCGACCTGCGCGGAGATGCAGGTGCTCATGGACCAGGTGAAGTGGGTGCGCTTCGACAAGGCGGTGGCGGAGTACATCGTGAGGCTCGTCGCCGCGGGGAGGGCCGACACGAGGCTCCGTCTGGGGCTGTCGCCGCGCGGGTCGCTCGCGCTCTACCGCACTTCGCAGGTGCGCTCCCTGATGGAGGGGCGCGACTTCGTGCTCCCCGACGACGTGCGGGCCCTGGCGGTCCCGGTGCTCGCACACCGCCTCGTGCTGGACTCCAAGGCGAAGTACTCTGGGATCACCTCGCGCCGCGTTGTCGAGGAGGCGCTGGAGAAGGTCTCGGTCCCGCGCTAGTGTCGCGTCAAGCGCCATCCTGTGGGTCCGATGGCTGCCCGCGTCCGAGATCCCAGATCCAGAATCCCAGATCCCAACGAAATCCCAGATCCCAGCGCGGGCTCCGCCCGCAACCCAAACCTTGAGATTCCGTCAGGCTGCCGAGCGTAGCGAGGCAGCCGTTCTTTCTAAGTAGACACGGCGCTCATCCATCCGTAGATGGG
>ORMF011645909.1_pt1 | contig 27252 bp, 27 predicted proteins | sample 1779871 | NCBI WGS metagenome assembly ORMF01 (sample SAMEA104232316, study PRJEB22302) | groundwater metagenome | biome: forest; feature: aquifer; material: groundwater | place: USA | collected 2011-08-07 | depth 5.4 m | reverse complement strand
TCTCCTTAAAAGGGAGCTGCTCTACCAACTGAGCTACGGGCGGATGTCCAGAAAGTATAACAAAATCTTTGCTCTGTCCAATTTTTTCCATCAAATACTCAGTACGAACCGCTCGAGGGCTGTTTCGAGGTCGTGGATGCCGCGGCGGGAGTCGTGGAGCAAGGCAACCAGTTTTGACGAGAGCATTTTAACTTCCTCGAGTGAATAATGTTTGAGAGATTGTTTTGCTTTTTGAAACGGAAACGGCTTCATACCAGCTTCAACCGCCGTCGCGGAGGAGGTGGCAAGTAACATGCTTTTTATCTGCCAAAAAAGCATGGAAGAAATGTAGGAAAGGGTGTCTTCCCCATCGCCCTCACTGCGAAGCGCTTTCTGATATTCAACCCACAGTTTTTTCTTGTCCCGCCGCCCTAGCGCGTCCGTGAGGGCAAAAACATTGAACTTTTGCTCCTCAACGGCTGGAAAATACAGGAGTTTTGCGTCTACTTTTTCGGCCTCTTCAATAATATCTGCGGAAACCTTCTCTTCAAGAAGAATAATCATATTGTGCGATTCCTGCATGTCAGGAAGAAGCCCTGTTACCCGCTCAATCACTTCTTTTTCAAAAAGTACCCGATCGAGCACCATAATACGCGACGGCTCAAAAAGTCCTTGGCTCATGATAAGTCCCGCGAGTTCTTCGGGAATAAACAATTCCGTGTCGAGCATGGTTACGACGGTTTCCGGCCGCTTCGCTAGCGCCGCGTCAATAAGCGCGTGCAGTTTCCCGCGCGCCTTTATGTGGTCTCTGCCGTGAATGAGATACAACATTTTAGAAAATAAAATATAAAAAATTATAAATCAAAAACAAGCCACGAATACAAATTCCGTATTTGCTATTTGCTTTTTCATATTTGATATCTTTCGGCTTCGCCCCAATTCTTCCCCGCACGACATTCGGTGATCAGAGGAATTCCATTTGTCTTTGACAGCGGCAATACTTCTTCCATTATTTTTTTAATCTCGCCAGCGACTTCTTTGAGTTTTGGCGTTTTAATTTCATATACGAGCTCATCATGCACCTGAAGCAACAAGTATGCCTCTTCGGATTTTTCCTGTGTTACAAGATAGTCGTCGACCCGGGCCATGGCAATTTTAATAATGTCCGCTGAGCTGCCCTGGATCGGCGCGTTAATCGCCATGCGCTCGGCAGAAGCCCGGACATACGGAATGGAGGAGCGAATACCTTCAAAAAAGCGACGACGGCCAAGCAGAGTCTCGGTATAGCCGTTCCGATAAGCACTCGCTTTTGTTTCTTCAAGATACTTTGCCAGTCCCTCAAAATCAGCAAAATAAGCGTTGTAAAACTCTTGGGCTTCAGCGCGCGTGGTGCCAAGATTTGCCCGAAGCGCATTTACACCCATGCCATAGAGAATACCGAAGTTAATAATTTTCGCCCGTCGGCGCATTTCCCTATCCACCTTTTCTTTCGGGACATTAAATACTTCCGCGGCAACTGCCGCGTGGACATCGCCGCCATTTTTAAAAATCTCGGTAAGCTTCGGGTCCTTTGAGAGAACTGCCGCAAGCCGAAGCTCAATTTGAGAGTAATCAAAAGCAACAAGGATAAAACCCTCGTCGGAAACAAACGCATTTCGTATTGCCTTTCCTAAGTCGCTACGAATAGGAATATTTTGAAGGTTGGGATTTGAGGAAGACATGCGGCCGGTGGTCGTCCCAGTCTGCTCAAAATGCGCATGCAGGCGCGCGCCGTCATCAACCATGTGCGGAATATTATCAATATAGGTTGAGAGGAGTTTCTGGAGTTCTCGGTAGGAAAGAATATGGCCGATAATGGGGTGTAACTCGCGCATTTTCTCAAGCTCCGATTCGCGCGTTGATTTAAGGCCTGTGCCGGTCATTTTCTGATTTTTTACCGCAAGACCGAGTTTATCAAAAAGCACTTCCCCAAGCTGTTTCGGAGAATTAATATTGAATTCGACCCCTGCCGCATCCAAAATTTTCTTTTCGAGTACCGCGAGCTCTTTGTGGTAGGTCTTTGAGAGCGAGGCCAAGCACACGAGGTCAATCTTTACCCCGCGCGCTTCCATTTTTTCAACGACAGGAATAAGCGGAAGTTCAATCTCCTCGAACACTTTTTCGAGCTTTTCTTTTTTGAGCGCGCTCTGCAGCACCTTCGTCGCCTCACTAAGGTCACGCTTCTTCGTATAGGAAAAAATGTCTTCAAGCGAGGGGCTTGTGGTGTCAGAATGCAAAAGCCATAAGGCTATGGCTGCCTCCCGCAACCGGCGCGGATCCACGGTAGCTTCGCTTGCAGGCACCTCTTCGGTTTCAACAATGGACGCTCCACCAAACATCATGCGAACACGCTCGGAAAGCGAGCGGAAACCAAGCTCAGAGAAAAGGCCAAGAACGGCGCTCGTATCAAGCGCCTCACGCCATGTGTCTTTGGGAAGTGAAAAAACAATTGGCGCGTCGCGGCGAATTTGCGCAAGCATTTTACTGAACTGCGCCTCCTCCTCTCCTTCTTCCAAAAGTCCCACGATGCGCGGAGTTAAACCAAGCCCGGCAAGATTTTGCTTATCTTTCTTGAGCGCTTTGTACATCGCCTCAATGGTGCCAAATTTTTTAATAAGAATGGTGGCTGTTTTTTCGCCAATACCTTTAATACCAATGATGTTATCTGAAGGATCGCCCCGGAGCCCTTTGTAGTCCGGAAGAGACAGGGGCTTAAAACCAAAGCGCGCTTCAACACCGCTCTCGTCATAAATAATCGTGTCGCCGATGCCTTTCTTTAAAGTATAGACGCGCACGCGCTCGTCATCGACGAGCTGTAGGGTGTCCATATCGCCGGAGGCAATGACGATGTCGAGGTCGCGGTTTTTTTTCATCTTCTCGACAATGGTGCCGAGCATATCATCGGCCTCAAAACCAGGATGCTCATAGATCGGAATAGTAAATGCCTTGAAAATGTCGCGCGAGCGGGTTATCTGCGAGGCAAGGCTATCTTCAAGTTGCGGCCGTTTCGCTTTGTACCCTTCGTACGCTTCGTGACGATAGGTCGGCCCCGGCAAGTCGTAGCAGGCGGCGATATAATCTGGTTTCAAATCATTCACCATCTTAAGAAGCATGGAGGAGAGGCCGTAGAGCGCGCCGGTCGGCTCGCCTTTTGTCGAAGTAAAATCGGGAAGCGCGTGGTAGGCGCGGTGGAGAATCGCGTGCACATCAAGAAGCACGAGTCGTTCTTTCTTATGACTTGCTTTGTTCTTTTTGGTTGCTGGTGCCATGAAAAGTTATTTCTCGAGAGTCGATGTCCGCATGACGAAACAAAACGGTTTGTGTTGAGGGAGGGAGGAGTTCTCGGACTCGGTCCGCCCACTCTACCATAATAAGATTGTGTGGGTCCTTAAGAAGAGTCCCGAAGCCAAGATGTTCGAGCTCTTTTGAATCTTCAAGACGGTACGCATCAATATGAACGAGTCGGGCAAAGGCCTGATTCTTCAGGTCATATATTTTTTCAAGAACAAAGGTGGGGCTTGTTATTGTTTTGGAAACGGCAAGCGCTTTGGCCGCGGCTTTTACAAAAGCCGTTTTCCCCGCACCCAAATCTCCTTCGAGCGCAACAACCGTGGCCCCTTCTTTCAAGGGCGCGAGAGTGGCAACAAATTGCTCGGCAAGCGTTTCAAGCTCATCAACACTTCTGACCATGACCATGGGGACATTTTAACACCCCCACAAAAAGAAGGTGCCCCGACGGTGTCGTCGGGGCTTTACTCCTCTTCCTCTCTTGCTCGCCGAAACGAACGCGTGCAGATGTAATAGAGCGCCGCGGCGCGCGCATAACATTGCGGTTCATCACCAAGCGCGGTTGCACACGCCCATCCCGCCTGGATGGGACAGACGACTTTTTCAACAATTCTGTCACACCCCACGAGCACGAAAGCAAGAAGCGCGACGAGTGTAATTCGTGTCATTCCGCCCCCTTTCTATTTCATCACTATCCTAGCGCATTAAAAATAGAAACGCTCGCTAAATATTGAACACCTAAATATTGAACACTCGGTGTTCGATAGTGTTCGATATTCTGAAAAGTGGAAACGCTCGCCGAAATATTTAGGTGTTCAATATTTCGAGAGTATTCATGTAAAAACGAAAGCGGGCCGGGATAAATCCCAGCCCGCGCGCCGCGGAGCAAGCAATCAGCTCGATCGCGGCGGTTCGACATAGACCACATGCCAGTAGTAGGCCTGGCGCCCGAAGGCGCTCAGGCCGTAGGTCTGTGCCGCGGTGCCGGCGACCTTCTTGTCCGGCGTCAAGGCCGTCACCGTGACATTGATGCTCGCGTAGTCGCGGAAGTAGTTCGTGTAGATAAATTCCGCCTGACTGCCCGGCTCCACAATTCGGAAACCGCGCTGTCCAGACGCTGTCACACGAATCGTGTACGGCGTGCCGTTCACCACCTTGATCTCGGTGGTAGCCCACATCGTTTCAAGGCCGCCGCCCGTAACATAGGCCCCGCCACTCGTGGCAACACAGCCACCGAGTCCGAGCGCGAGTGCGATGGAAAGAACGAACCTCAACTTCTTCATGATGGCCTCCTAGGCCGGTTATGAATCCTTCAATGTATATGATACCAAATTTTGAGCTAAAAGTCAATACCCCACCGAGACTCTAGGAAGCACGCCAAAAGAGAGCTAAAATACAGGGGAAAATGGCCCCACGAGACTTTAACGAAGACAAACAAAATAAGCGTGTGGAAGAACTCCATCGCCGTGAAGAAGAGGCGCTCGCTGAGACGCTTTCAAAAAAATACAGTCTTCAGTATCTTGACCTTTCCGGTATTTCTATCAATACCGACGGTCTCCGGCTCGTCGGCGAAGGCCCCGCGCGCGAGGCCGGCCTTGCAATTTTTGGCATCATCGGCAAAAAAATTTCCGTCGCGGTTCGAACGCCAAATAATCCGAAGGTTGAGGAAGTGCTTGCCGATTTAAAAGCGCGCGGCTTTGTGCCGACGATTTACATGGTTTCGTCCGTGTCGCTCCTGCGCGCATGGGAACGATATAAAGACCTCTCCTTCGCGGTAGAGACCAAAGCCGGCATTCTCGATATTTCAGGCGAGGAAATTCAGAAGCTTCTCGCGAAACTTAAAACGCTTCCCGACATCAAGGCAGAAGTTGGCGAAGTCATCAAGATGAAACGGGCGTACCGCATCTCGCGGATTTTAGAAACCGTGCTTGCTGGAGCCCTCTCCTCAGCCGCCTCTGACATCCACATTGAGCCCGAGGAAGCATATGTGCGACTGCGCTACCGTCTCGATGGCGTGCTCACGAATGTGCTTGAGTTTGACCGTGACACCTACGGCCTTCTTCTTTCGCGCATCAAATTGCTCTCCGGCCTCAAACTCAATATTAAAGGAGAGGCCCAGGATGGGCGCTTTAGCGTCAACATAGACACGAGTGACATTGAGGTTCGTACCTCTATTATTCCAGGTGCCTACGGAGAGTCTATTGTGCTGCGCATTCTCAATCCCGACACGATCGCGCTCCCTATGGAGGAGCTCGGTATTCCGGAAAATCTTTTTAAAATTCTTGAGCACGAAATCCGAAAGCCGAATGGCATGATTTTGACGACCGGCCCCACCGGCTCCGGCAAAACAACGACGCTCTACGCATTTATGAAACGGATTCATACGCCACAAGTAAAAATCATCACGATCGAGGACCCTATCGAATATCACCTCCCCGGCATCGTACAAACGCAAGTGGAAAAAAATTATAGCTTCCCTCAAGGCCTGCGCTCCGCGCTTCGCCAAGACCCTGATGTCATTATGGTCGGCGAAATTCGCGACAATGAAGTGGCGGAGACCGCCATCAACGCAGCACTCACCGGCCACCTGGTTTTCTCAACACTGCACACCAATAACGCAGCCGGTTCGTTTCCCCGCCTCATTGACCTTGGCGTGAATCCCAAAGTAATGAGCTCGGCTATTTCCATCACCATGGCACAGCGCCTACTACGCAAACTTTGTGTGGCTTGCAAAAAAGAAGTACCCCTTGAAGGCGAGGCCAAGAAAACGGTTATGCGGATTGTCGGAACGATTGAGGATAGGAAGCTCGTCCCTCTGCAGAGCGCCGTTATGTGGGAGGCGGCGGGCTGCGAGGCCTGTGGCGGCATCGGTTATAAGGGCCGCATCGGCATTTATGAGGCGATAAAAATGGACCGCGCCATCGAAACCCTCATAAACGAAAACCCAAGTGAGCGAGAAATTTGGAGTGTGGCAAAAGTACAAGGCATTCTCACCATGCAACAAGACGGCATCAGCAAAGTACTCGCAGGAATAACTTCGCTTCCGGAGCTTATGCGCGTCATTGACTTGGAGGAGCTCGAGGAGTCTGATATAAAGGGTACCAAACCCCAGAGCAACCGTTTATGAGCTCCTAGCGTAGTTGCATGGGGTTAGACCCTTTGATTCGACTTCGACTCGGACGCTGTGAACGAGGGTACTCGTTCACGCGCTCCTCGCTTGTCGAAATAAGGGAAGCAGAAGCAAAATAAAATCCAGTTCCTAAATCTCTAAGCAACACTTTTCATAATAAAACGAAAAGCTGAGCAACTCGCCTGGGGATAGACCCAGAAATCCCCGCCTAAGCGAGGCACCAGGGCGTCCCTGACGGGAGCCCGAAAACCGCGGAGGCTCGTTGCTTAGAGATTTAGAGACTGGATGACGGGGCAAGACAGATAAAAACCCCGGCTCGGGTGTAAAAAACACTCAAGTAAAGCTTAGCATAAAAAGAATTAAATGTCAAGAACCCCTGCCACAAAAAAGAGTGGGCCGGCTATGCCGGCCGAAGATACCTTTCTTGACCAGACACTGCGCCCTTCGCGCTGGGACGACTATGTCGGGCAAGAAGGCATCAAAGAAAATCTACGAATTCTCCTCACCGCCGCCAAACAACGGAGCCATCCGCCAGAACATCTTCTTTTTTATGGCCCGCCGGGACTCGGGAAAACGACACTTGCCCATCTCATTGCAAAAGAAATCGGCGCGCAGATGAAAGTGACCTCGGGACCGGTCATTGAAAAAGTGGGCGACCTAGCGGCGGTGCTCACCAACCTCGGCACGGGCGATATCCTTTTTATTGACGAGATTCATCGCCTGCACAAAACCATAGAAGAGGTACTCTACCCCGCCATGGAGTCCGGCTCGCTTGATATCATCATCGGCAAAGGCCCGTCGGCACGCACCATCCAGCTTGAACTTCCCCCTTTCACGCTCATAGCGGCAACGACGCGCATCGCGCTTCTCTCCGCGCCGCTTCGTTCCCGTTTTTCCGGCGGTACTTTCCGGCTTGAATTTTATACGCAGGAAGAAATTGAAAAAATTCTCACCCGCTCGGTGAAAATATTGGGCGTTACCATTGACCCCTCGGCGCTTACAGAAATTGCGCGCCGAAGCCGCTTTACTCCGCGCACTGCCAATTTTCTTTTGAAACGCTGTCGCGATTTTGCGCAGGTGCACAAGGGGAAGTTGAGTAAGGAGATGGTTGAGAAGGCGCTTGAGCTTCTCTCCGTTGACGAGCTCGGGCTCACCGTTACCGACCGCAACATTCTCACAAGTATTATTATGAAATTTAACGGCGGCCCGGTCGGCTTAAACACCCTTGCCGCGGCAACCGCCGAAGAAGAAGCGACGATTGAAGAAGTACACGAGCCCTATCTCATTCAGCTCGGCCTTCTTGAGCGCACCCCGCGCGGCCGCACCGCAACCACGCGGGCGTATGAACATTTACGCCTCCCTGCCCCCGCTTCATTACAAGAAAAATTACTGTAAAAAATGGCAAACATTGACGACTTCAACGAGATTGATATTCGTGTCGGTAAAATTGTTAAAGTTGAGGACTTTCCGGAAGCTCGGAAGCCTTCATACAAATTAACAATAGATTTTGGTCCAGAAATTGGAACAAAAAATTCAAGTGCTCAACTGGTTAAGCATTACACTAAAGAACAGCTTCTTAATAAAAAAATACTGGGGGTGGTAAACTTCCCTCCCAGGCAAATCGGCCCCTTTGTTTCAGAGTCTTTAACCCTTGGCGTTCCAGACGAAAATCACGACTGTATTTTAATTGTGCCTGACAAAGACGCACCTCTCGGCGGAAAACTATATTAAGGTATGTCGGGTCACAGTAAATGGGCGCAGATAAAAAGAAAGAAGGGGGTTACTGACGCGAAAAGGAGTCAGGTATTTTCAAAATTTGCCAAACTTGTCGCGTCTGAATCAAAAAAAGCGAAGGGTGACCGCTCGGCACCGGGACTGCGCCTCGCGATTGAGCGCGCCAAAGCCGTAAACATGCCAAACGACAACATTGACCGCGCGATTGAGAAAGGGCGCGGGGACGGTGGGATGGCGATGGAAGAGGTGCTGTACGAAGCATACGGTCCGGGCGGGGCAGCGCTTCTTATTACCGGTCTCACCGACAGCCGCAACCGCACCGCTGCAGAAATAAAACATCTCCTCATTAAGAACAGCTCGGCGCTTGCCGCTCCCGGAGCCGCAGCATGGGCATTTACCAAAAGCGCCGATGGATACACTCCGCAAACAACCGTTGACCTTTCCGATGCTGATGTAGAAGTACTTGAAAAACTGGTAAGCGCGCTCGAAGAACATGACGACATCCAAGAAGTCTTCACCAATGCCGCGTAGAAACTTACAACTTGCGACTTGCGACCGACAATAAATAACAAACGAGTACTTTTCTAGTATATCAAAGTAGTGATATGATATATCATGTCACTGTGTACTGCCTACATCTATGCGAGTTTTAGCGGTTGACCCGGGCTACGGGAGAGCGGGTGTTGCCGTACTCGAGCGAAAAAACGGCAAAGACATTCTTCTCTATTCTTCGTGCGTCGTTACGGACGCCACAACAGACTTTTCCAATCGATTGAAAGCGGTCGTCGACGCCGTAGAAAAACTATTCAACACATTCACTCCAAACCTCTTTGCGCTTGAGCGTCTCTACCTTACCAACAACCAAAAAACAGCAATGCGGGTCGCGGAAGTGTGCGGCGCCCTCATCGCGCTTGCCGCCGCGCAACACATTCCCATTGTCGAATACACGCCACTGCAGGTAAAAGTAGCCATCACCGGCTATGGCAAGAGCGGTAAACATGAAATCATGCGCATGGTCCCAAAACTTATCAAAATGGAAGAAAAAAAACGCCTTGACGATGAGTATGATGCCATCGCCATCGGCATCACCGCGCTTGCTTCGTATAAAAGAAAGCCGGGAGTATGAATAAGGAAGCCGAAACAACGCTTGTTGCCAAGCAGTTAGAGCGAGCCTGTGCTTTTGGGGCAGCTTAACGGCCACAGCGCCCAAAAGCACAGGCGAGCGGCATTTATCCACATGTTTGGGATTGTGGCATTGCAAAACTCAGTCGTTTTGTTACAACTATGGGCATTAGTAATTGTTCTAAACAACACACGCGCATACTATGGCGTATTGGGATAAAAACGAAGATGAACTAAACCTTCTCGATGATGAGGAGGTTGGTGAAGAAGAAAAGGATGACGAGGAAGAGAAGGTTGACGAAGAAGAAGTAGAAGAAAGTACCGACAAAGAAGTGTAATCGTTATCGCAGGAACAAAACCGCCCTCATCCGAGGGTGGTTTTGTTTCTATGACAGCGCTATCTCGACAAAACGATGTTTGCCGATGCGCAGTTTCATGGAGCGCGTCACCAGCATTCCTTCATCTATTATTTTTTCTCCTCCGATTTCCGAAATCGCACCAGCCGCAAAAAGCCGTCTGAGCTCCGACTTTGAGCCAAACTCCCCCGCAAGCGCGTCAACGAGCTTTGTCCCAACTGTTACCGCCTTTTTTATAATATTTCCAGGCACACCGCCTTCTCGAAATGCTTGTTGGAAGGCCTGCGCCGCCGCGCTTCCCGCCCGTTTGCCCGCAAACAACGCAACAATCTCACGCGCAAGCCGCAGTTTCGCGTCGCGCGGATGGAGTACTCCACTGGCAAGCGCCTCTCCAATCGAGCGAACTTCTGCAAGCGGCAGTCTCGTCGTAATTTCAAAGGCGGGCATAATCATGCCGTCCGACCAGCTCATGACCTTGCCAAACATATCCTCTGGGGTGTCATCAAAGGTAATCATATTCCCTTCGGTTTTTCCCATTTTCTTGCCGGAGGGGTCCACAAGAAGCTTCATCGCAATAACAAACTTCTCTTTGTTTTTAAGCTGCTTTATGAGCGTTCGGCCGGCGAGCATATTGAAGGTTTGGTCATTGCCCCCAATCTCGCCATCAACATCCATACCGACAGAATCATAACCCTGAAGAAGGGGGTAGAGAAATTCATGGAGATAAATGGGCTTGCCCTCTTTGAGACGCGCTTGAAACATGTCTCGTTCAATAAGTTGTTGCACGGTAAAATGCGCCGCGAGATCGAGCACTTGATCAAATTTAAGCTTGCCAAGCCATTTTGAGTTATAGAGCACCTTGGCCGGGTTTTCGCCACGAAACGAAAGAAACCGAGACGCCTGCTTTTTGTAGCGCTTCGCGTTTGCGAGAACTTGCGAACTGGTGAGGCGCACGCGGGTCGCTGTCTTATCAGTTGGGTCCCCCACCATGCCGGTAAAATCGCCAACGAGAAGGACGACTTCGTGGCCAAGTTTTTGAAGCGCCGAGAGTTTAAGAAGTATTACGGCGTGTCCAAGATGAAGGGTCGGACCTGTCGGATCAACGCCGAGGTAGAGACGCACCGGCTCTCCCGCCATAAGCTTACGCGCCAAAAATTCTTTTGACGGATACACGCGCTCAACCCCCCTGGTGAGAATTTCCTCAAGCGTTTCAGTATCGGGAGAAACGGCATTCATACGAAATACTGTAACATATTTTCATACTCAGAATAGGCCATGCTACTATATGAAAACAAAATGTTTGGTCCCGTAACGCGCCGCAGGCGCAAAAGTATCATTGTGGTAGTAAGTGCCGCCCTTCTTCTTTTGGGGCTTTTGTTTTTGTGGGCGGCTTCTTTACGCATCCCCGATCTTAAGTCCTTCGAGGACCGCAAGGTCGAGCAGTCAACCAAAATATATGACCGCACCGGAGAAGTGCTTCTTTACGACCTTCACGGCTCCGCAAAGCGCACCGTGCTCCCCCTTGATCAATTTCCACGAAACATCAAGAACGCTACGGTGGCGATTGAGGACGAAAATTTCTACCAACATCGTGGTATAAAAGTTACTTCCATCATTCGAGCGGTCATTTTTGACCTTACCCCCGGCGGCGAGGTGCAGGGCGGCTCGACCATCACACAGCAAGTGGTGAAAAATTCCCTCCTCACAAAAGAAAAAACACTTAGCCGGAAATTGAAAGAATGGATCTTAGCGCTCAAACTCGAGCGCGTGCTATCAAAAGACGAAATTCTTGCCCTCTATCTCAACGAATCGCCCTATGGAGGCGATCTCTACGGCATCGAGGCCGCAAGCCAAGCCTATTTCGGTAAGCACGCCGCGGACCTCACGCTTGCACAGTCCGCCTACCTCGCCGCGCTCCCAAAGGCGCCGACCTACTATTCCCCTTACGGCAACCACCGCGACAAGCTCGAGGAACGAAAAAATCTGGTTCTGAGGCAAATGCTCAATAATGGCTTTGTGACAAAGACCGAGTACGACCGAGCTACTAAAGAAAAAACGGTGTTTGCCCCACCTGAGGAAAGGAGCCTCAAAGCGCCCCATTTTGTGTTTTACATCCGTGAGTATCTGGAGGAAAAATACGGCAAGGAAACGCTTGAGGCCGCGGGTCTTAAGGTTATTACTACCCTTGATTATGACCTTCAACGCAAGGCCGAAGATATTGTTCTCTCATACGCCAAGGAAAATGAGGAAAAATTCAATGCCTCAAACGCCAGCCTCGTTGCCATCGACCCGACCAGCGGACAAATATTGGTCATGGTGGGTTCGAGGGACTACTTCGACGAAACCATCGACGGCAACTACAATGTAGCCGTTTCCCCCCGTCAGCCCGGATCCGCTTTCAAACCTTTCGTCTATGCCGAAGCTTTTCTGCGCGGCTACACACCAGAAACCGTCGTGTTTGACCTCAAAACACAATTTTCAACCTCGTGCCAGCCTAACGACTTCTCGAAAGAAGCCCCCTGCTTTTCTCCTGATAATTACGACAATGTATTCCGCGGCCCGGTGACACTCCGTAACGCGCTCGCCCAATCTATCAATATCCCTTCAGTAAAAACGCTCTACCTCGCCGGCCTCTCAGAATCCCTCCGGCTTGCCAAAGACATGGGGATTACAACCCTTGGCGGACCAGAGCGGTACGGTCTTACGCTTGTGCTCGGCGGCGGAGAAGTAGCGCTTCTTGATATCACGAGCGCGTATAGCGCCTTCGCTAATGACGGCGTGCGCAACGCGCCGACCGGCATAGTGCGCGTCGAGGACGCGACAGGAACCGTGCTTGAAGAGTATCGGGCGCGACCAGAAGAAGTACTCCCGCAAAATATCGCGCGAATGATAAACGATGTGCTTTCGGATAATGAGGCGCGCGCTCCGGCGTTTGGAGAAAATTCCGCACTCAATTTTCCTGGGCAGGAGGTTGCCGTAAAAACAGGTACCACAAACGATTACCGTGATGCCTGGGTCATCGGGTACACTCCTTCGCTTGCCGTTGGCGCTTGGGCCGGGAATAATGACAATTCTCCGATGGAAAAAAAGGTTGCTGGTTTTATTGTCGCCCCCTTATGGCACGCCTTTATGAGCGAGGCACTCGCCGAAATTTCACCGGCGGCTTTCCAGAGACCGCTCTACGATGACCCCTCAACCCTTAAACCGGTACTGAAAGGCCTTTGGCAGGGCGGCGAAGAGTATACGGTTGATGCGCTCAAAGGCACGCCCGCGACCGCCGATACGCCGCGGGAACTGCGTCTCACCAAAGTGGTCAACAATGTCCACTCAGTCCTCTATTGGGTAGATAGGGGTAACCCCCGCGGGCCCACACCGACAAACCCACAAAGCGACCCGCAGTTTGACTATTGGGAATACCCTGTGCAGTTGTGGAAGGAGTCTCAGGGGCTTCTCGATGTGCCCCCAAATTCAATCCACATACCCTAACTACTATTTAATATCACCGACTGCCCCTTCCGTACGGTCACGAAGCGCCGCGACAATGTGCTCGCGCCGAAGCAGTATCTCGCTCCGCACAACGGGAGATACATTCATATATGCAATTTTCTGCTGTACGCGGAACGATTCGGCCGGCACCTCTTTCCCTAGCGCCGCAGAAACGATGGCCGCGACTTCCTTAGCAAGAAATCGTTTTGACTTTGACTGAGGAAGTTTAAACCGTTCAAGAAATGTCGCAATGGAGGTAAGCATCAGCGATTCATGGGCATGACGAGATAGAGAAAAGATTTATCGGCGGCATCGCGCACGACCAGGGGCTTGCTCTGCCCTGCCGCGGAGAGCGAAACACTGTCTCCTGAGAGCGAGCTAAAAGAGTCGGTGAGATATTTTAAATTAAAGCTAATGTCGAGCTCTTCCCCCGAAATAGCGCCAGAGATTGAATCATTGTTTTCTCCGATATCGCTGCGCGCCGAAACACTGAACACTTTTTTCTTTGGGTGAATGTGGAGGCTCACTTGATTAAACTTCCCCGAGAAGATGGCTGTTTTTCGAAGAGAGGAGACCAGGTCCTGCTTGAGAACAATAACCTCACTAGTGTAATTTTTTGGAATGATTTGGCGATAGTCGGGAAAAGTTCCTTGGGTGAGACGAGAGGTTAAAAATATGTTGCCGATGGTGAATGATATTTGGTGTTCGCTGATGCGAACCTCCAGAGACCCTTCGGTGCGTTCAAGAACCCTGATTATTTCCGGAACCGAGCGCACCGGAAGAAGTATTGGCTCGAATTCATACGACTGCTGGGTAGTTATAATTTTTTCCGCCAGTCGGAAGGAATCGGTGGCAACAAATACCAGTGTGGTGCTCTCCGGATAGATATACACACTTCCAATTTCGGGCTTGATGGTTGACGGGGAGGCACTATACCAAACCGATTTTATACCCCTAAGAAAATCGGCTACCCCAAGTCGTATTGGTTTTGTTGAGACAGTGGGAAGTGATGGAAAATCTTCACTTTGTAGTGTTTTAATAATTGTTTTACTACTCGAAGTACTTATGGTTATATTATTTTCTTCCAGTTCACAGGTAACATTCGCGCTGTTATAAATTCCCGCAATGGTGTTTGAGAACGCTCCTGCTGGAATCGCCGCAACACCCTCAGCACTTACTTTCGCTGGTAATTCATACTCAATACCAAATTCTAAATTCGTTGCCCGAAGAATAAGTGAGTTTTTTTGTGCCACAAGAAGGATACAACTCAACACAGGAAGTGTGGCGTGTTTACCCGCAACTCGCTCGACAAGTTGTGCTCCTATGAGTAGCTGTTCTTGTACACATTCAAATTTCATATCTTTATATATAAAATAATTACTATTACTATTAACACTGTGAATTAGTGGATATGAATGAAAAATCATTTATATACAACACCGTATTCTTATTTTTTAGTGCGCAATAGTGGGTATAGTTGTGGTAAGTTTTTTTGTTTTTTTGTCGAGTATTTTTTTGTCCACAAATATACATCATATATTCACCCGTTGTTACTATTGTTTTACCACCCTATTTTAGTAAGGCGCGAATTTGGTCGAGCTCTTGAAGTAAGGATGGGTTGCTTTTTATTTCGTTTTTAACCTTCTCGCACGAATGGATGACGGTGGTGTGGTCGCGACCGCCTAGTTTTTGGCCAATAGTTGGGTATGAGATGTGGAAGTCTTCTCGTAAGATGTACATAATAAGTTGTCGCGGCCGTACCACCTCTTTCCTGCGTGTTTTTTCATAGATGCTCGCCTCCTCGATCTCGTAGAGATCGGCGACCTTCTTAATAACCTCTTTCACCGAAACAAGCTTTTTCGGTCGTGAGGTGTTTTTTATGAGATTTTTAACCTCAAGAAGGTTGAGGCTTTTATCTTTAAGTTGGGTTTGGCAAATAATGGAATTTAATACTCCCTCGAGATCGCGGATATTTCCTTGAATAAACTCGGCAAGGTATTCCGCAATTTCACGATCAAGAATAAAATTATTATGTTTTGCCTTCGTAAGGAGAATGGCGATACGAGATTCATAATCCGGCTCGGCGATATCAGCAATCATGCCAGCGGCGAAGCGCGACTTGAGTCGTTCGTCAATATCCTGGATGAGGTTGGGATGGGTATCAGAGGAAAAAATAATTTGCTTATTATTGTCGTAGAGGGTGTTAAAGAGATGAAATAGCTCCTCCTGCATTTTTACTTTTTTTGAGAAGAACTGGATGTCATCCATGATAAGGATGTCATACTGGCGGTATTTTTCTTTGAATTGATTGACCTTGTTCCCCTCGAGCGAATTGACATATTCAACCCCAAACCGCTCCGAAGTCATATAGTATACTTTCTTGCTCGGGCTTACCTTTTTAACATAGTTACCCACGGCTTGCATGAGGTGGGTTTTTCCTCGACCTGTACCGCCATACACAAAGAAGGGGTTGTAGGCGATGCCAGGCTTTTGAATTATAGCTTGCGCCGCGGCGTGGGCGAGGTTGTTAAAGGGCCCCACGATAAACGAATCGAATACATAGCGAGGATTTAGGTTGTCGTGTTTGTTGATATAAAAATCCGCAAGCGGTAACTCCGGCGCCGCCATGGTTGGGCGTATCTCAACACCGCGCTCCTTGCGCCGATCTTTGGTGATGGTGTACTCGAGACCGCGAACGCTTTCAGAAAAACCACGCAAAGTCTTCAGAATAAACTTGTGGTACTTCGTCGAGAGCCAGTCTTTTACAAATTGATTAGGAACACCAACATAAATAACACCGTCATCAACGCGTACCACATGAGTATCTTTGAACCAGGTACTGAAATTCGCTTTTGAGATGGAGAGTTCTATTTCAACGAGCGCATTTTCCCATAGTTGCTTAAGGTCGATGCCACTTCCAGAAACAGCGACGGTCCGACTCATGTGGGCTAGTGTTTCCATGTAATAATTTTTGGGGGACGAATGAGTAGGCTCAAGTATATACCTCGTTCAAGGCGCCGCGAAACTTGTGGCAAATGCTCGTTTGTGTTCATAACCGGTGTATAGAATGTGGACAACTAGAAGTCCTTGCCCCACGGTAGAAAATATTGTACGATATGATTCTATGTCTCAAACCTATAAACCAAAGAAACGAAAACGCGCCCGCACCCATGGATTTTTGGTGCGCTCGCGTAGCACCTCGGGTCGGCGCACCCTCACCCGCCGCCGCCGTAAGGGACGCCACACGCTCACGGTATAGTCTATGGTGCTAAAGCGCATGACACGGGACCTTATGCCCCGGGTCCTTCGGCAAGGTAAGGTGTGCACCTCTGCGGTTGGTACTCTCCGATTTCTTTCGCTTCCACAAGGACCTTCCCTTTTCAGCGTGGTGGTGTCAAAACGCGTCGCGAAAAGTGCCGTGGTACGCAACAAACTCAAACGATGGGGACGAGAGGTTGCGCATACGAACTTCCAGCACGCGGGAAGCTCGTATGCGGCGGTTTTTACATTCCGCCCACAGAAAGCGCCACTTCGTTTTACTGAATTTAAAGAGTCGCTCTCCTTTATGCTCCGGCAGATGCGTTAAATAAACCACCTCGTCAGCGAGCTCGCTGACGAGGTGGTTTATTTTTGAGAACCATCGGTTCTCAACGCGAGCAATGCTCGCTGCTCTCCTCCATGGGGAACCGGGCGCGGTTCCCCATCCCCCTCCACTCTTTGCGCATTCGCCCCCGAAGTGGAACTTCGGGGAGCTCTGTGCAAAGAACGCCTCGACGCGTTACAATAGCACAATGTTCGGAGCTATCTATCACACGATTATCTATGACCCCATGTACAATGGGCTTATTTTTTTAATTGAGCACATACCTAGCGCTGATGTTGGTATTGCGGTTATTATTCTTACCATTTTGGTTCGGCTCATTCTTTTTCCGCTCTCGCTCAAGGCAATTCGCACGCAGTTTACGATGAAGAAACTCGAGCCAGAGCTTGAACGACTGAAAGAACAATATAAGAGCAGCCGCGAGGAGCTTGCCCGCCACACCATGGAGCTCTATCGGCAGCATCGAGTCAATCCCCTTTCAAGTTTCTTCTTTTTAATTATTCAGATCTTTTTTATTTTTGGTCTGTACGCGGTATTTATTTACGGAAAATTGCCCGACATTCGCACCGAACTGTTATACTCTTTTATTCCTACGCCGGAGGTCGTCAACATGCATTTCTTGGGCCTCATTGATATGGCGGGCAAGAGCGTTGTCCTCGCGCTTCTCGCCGGCGTAACCCAGTTTATCCAGACACGGATTGCTATGCCCTCACTGCCGCAGAAGAAAGCCGGCAGCAAACCCTCATTTAAGGATGACCTTATGCGAAGCTTTCATTTTCAGGCACGGTACGCGATGCCGCTCCTCATTCTTTTTATTGCCTACACCTTTTCTGCCGCGGTTGCCCTCTACTTTACAGTGAGTAATATAGTCTCCATAGGCCAGGAACTCTATGTGCGGCGCGCGCGCGCGGCAGAGGTTCCAAAAACCTAATCACATGGAGCACGATCTTACCGCCCTCATTAAAGAATTTTTCGAGAAACTGTCCGTTCCCATTGACGGTGTGGAGCTCGCGCGGGTGGACCCACATCCACTTTTTCAAGTTAAAACAACGAACGCCGCGTCGCTCATCGGAGTGGGCGGCGAAACGCTACGCGCCGCGAATATCGTGCTTCGCAGGATTGCAGAGAGGCGGTTCCCAACCCAAACCGCCTTTTTGGTGGATGTTAACGGGTACCATGAGCGGCATATTACCGAAGTGCGAGGTAGCGCGCGGCTCTTGGCTGATCGCGCGCGGTCATTTCAACACGATGTTGAAATGCAGCCCATGAATGCCTACGAGCGCATGATTGTGCACGCGACATTCGCGAAAGACCCAAATATTGCGACGGAGTCGCAAGGATCTGGGAACATGCGACGCGTTGTTTTGAAATATACTAGCAACAAACAACCAACCACTAACGACAAAAGTCTTTTTCTCTGAACCTTATGGAGTGCTTGTCGCGGATTGTTGGTTGCCTGTCCTGAGCAGAGTCGACGGGTCGGTTGTTAGTCTGAGACTCCAAAGCGTGGAGTCGTTTTTGTTTATAAAGAGAAGCTGTTTTTCATCCGGGGTTGGCATAAGTCCCATGGCGTCCAGGGACTCGCCCGTCTCCCCGATAAGTGCCTCAATAAGAGTTACTTTTCCTGTTTCGGCGTTTATTTCAACAATGTTGTCCGCAAACGAAGTAACCCCTTGATACCAACTATCCGGTAAAGAAGAATCCTCGATGTCAAACGGCGTTGCGCACCAGAGCACCGAGTCGCGCGAGCGACTCCACACACATTTCTCGGCAAGCGTCCATAAGGGTACGGCAATGTTTGTTTTTTTCTTTACATCAAAAATGGTCAGCAGATGCTCACTGCCGCCTTGTGACACCAATACTTTTGTGAGCTTTGGACTGGGAAGCGCGGTAAGCCCTGGGATGTCGCCGAGCACCGAGGTTAGCGTTCGGACATTTACATTGAGGAAATACAACGCACCGGCAACCGTCGCCGATGGTCGTGTCGCCAGAGCAATGGTATCGGTTGCCGGCCAGGAGAGGAGCCACTCGTTAAGCGGGGAGCTAAAAATTTCCACCGCTTTTGTGCCGTCCACTGCGGCACTCATAAGGTGCACCCCGTTTCCATCGGGAAACAGATAGGCCATCTTTGTGTTTGTGGGAGAAGCAACGACCGCGAGCGTGTTTTGCGGTAAGAAAGAGCCCTGGAGTCTTCCTGCCCCACTACCATTTCCTGGCAAAATTTTCGCGAGGTAGGTTACGATATTTTCCGTGCTGGTATCGAGATACTGAAGCGCCACAGTGGTAGAGCTCCCCAGCCAGGAAGCTCGGTATATTTTCGGAATGGTGGTGTTTGAAACTCGCAGAGGCTCTCTTGTACCAGTTAGGTCAATGTCTTGAGTGTGCGCGGTAGCGCGTTCGGCATAGCGCACCATAGCAACACCATTTTGTTCAAAGGACATAAAGCCGGCAATTGGCTCAACGACTAAATGCTTAAGAGGAGAAGCACTACCCGACGGTGTCGGTGTAGACACACTCCCATTTCCTTGTGGCGAAGAAGGGGTGTCCGTTTGTCCGAAGGGGAAAAAGGTTCCAAAACCAAATCCTCCTTTAGTTGCATCGGTGCTTTGACTTAAGGAGCTGACCCGCGATTCGTAATAGAAAAAGAGGCCAATAGCCGCGGCAATGAAGATGAGTACGACGACAATAGTAAGGGTGCGGTTTGACATATTATTTCTTTTCTATACAGACCCATTTTCCTAGAGCATTTGCCATTTTTCCCCCACCTGCTGTACAAACAGCCTTTTCGTCTTTGATGGCTTGTGCTCGGGCTTCGTCGTTTTTTATTGCGTTATAGTCAAGCGGCGGTCTCGCCACACGATAGCCGTCTTTTGCAACCGCCTGCTCAATTCCTGGGTAGGCCTTGAGCTCCTCGGTATTCTTAAGGCCTACTGGCGGCAAATTGATAGTTGTTTTGACAAACTGCGGGCTGATAGTATTAAGGAGAAGATACGAAAACAAAAGAATAATAATGCCGGTAATGGCTCCAGTGATTTTTCTTCGCCCGTCTTCTTTACTCGTTACCCCTTCGCTTCCGATATACTCGATGCCGCCAATAGCAATGTAAATGACCGCCATTAACGCTGCAAAGCCGAGACCTAATTTAAAGAGATTGTTGAGGTACAGGTTTAGGTCGCTACTGTTTGTAAATCCAGGAAGGGGCGCGAGGGGCTGAAACCCAATGGGTGCCGGTCCCGATACGCCCGGTGTACCCGGTGACCCCTGTACTCCGCCTGGCGCGACTGGAGGTCCTTGTGCTTCGCCCGAGATATTTTGTGGCTCAGATATTTCACCATTGATTTGGGCAAGGCCGTATGTTGCCGGAATGAGAAGGATGACAAGGACAAGTAAAAATGTGAGGAAGGATTTTTTCATTTCAGTCTTGTTTTCGTTTTCATTGTGCGGTACCAAATATAATCTGTATCTCGCTTCTTGCTCCCTGAAGAATTTCCCGCAGGTTTTGTACGGTTAGTGAAAGTGAAGCGGAGCCTCCGGCGGTGCCTGTTTGTCGAAGCACGAGTGAACTTTTCTCGGCGCTTGGTGTGGCCTCTTGTCCATTGAGGTTCCAACTAAAGAGAAGTTTATCAGCATTGCGGCTGTCCGCGCTTATAAAGTAGGGATAAGCGGAGAGCGTTACTTCATGGTTCTCTAGGACATAACTTGTGGGTAGCGCCCGTTCGAAACGGAGGCCAAGCCGCGGGTTATTCTCATACACGAGCAGTTTTGGTTCAACCGCGTCGATGTCCACGCTTGCTCCCCCTTGCGCCTGTTGGTCCGCGGAGTGTATAGCGACCGAAATGGTGAGCGAGTCCCCAAATTTGGGGCCGGGTGTGGTGAGAGTTTTTTTGCCGCGGCCCGATTGTTGTCCAAGCACCACACCAGCGCGACTCCAGGTATAGATGAGCGTTTCCGCCTTTCGCTCGGTGCCGGAGCGGTCAAATATTCGAGGAAGCGCGGTTACGGATATGAGGCCGTCAGCCGCCGGCAGTGCTTTACCGCGATACAACGGAGGAATGTAGGAATGGGCATGCCAGATGAGCTCGGTTTCGCTCGGTATAAGGAGCAGTTCCGTGTTCGCTTGCACCCCTGCCCCAATCGCCGAAACGCGCGTAACGCTCCCGAGCCCTCCGGCGGTAAGGGTGATTTCTTTTTCTCCTGTTGCGGTCGAAACAAGGGAGCCATTCACGCGCCAACTTAATAGCGCGCTCTCCGCTCCGGCTCCCTGTGCGCGGATAGTGACGGCTTCCCCGGGCCTGGGGTGTGCGGGGGAAGCGGCGAGCTCAAGAGAGGTAAACTGCGCATCGACAAAAAGCGGCAGAAGGAGGACAAGGAGGGGTAGAGCGATGAACGGTGAGTAGTGGCGGGGAGTCATGGCGTTGTTGTTTTTTCTAATGGTTTTTCTGGCGCACTTTGTGCCAGGAGATCACTTTTTGCTTTTTTAATGGCGAGCAGTTGGGAAGGGTCAGAGGTAATGATTTGGTCTTCAGTATAGGAAGCAATGATTTTGATGGCAACATGCTTAAGGCCGGCAAAAAATATTCCCTCTCCCACATCGGACTCAAGGAGTAGGTATTTTTCTTCATCAGTGAGGTTGAAAGTGCGCTGCACCACATCAATGGACGAGGGCGACTGCTTTAAGAGAATCTGTATCGAGGAATTTGAAATCATTGGAAGACCATAGGGAGACTTAAGGAAATCGTCAACATCCTGCGTGATGGTCGCGAGCCCTAAATAATATTTGCGCCCACGCTTTGCCATGCTGTAGAGAAAGGACGCGGTGTCTTCCGATTTCATCATCCACCACGCCTCGTCTATGACGAGCAGTCGTTTTTTGAGTTCTTTGCGCACGGCGGTCCAAATGAAGTGCGTAACAATGTACATCGCGACTGGTTTCAATTCGTCCTCCATGTCACGCACCGAAAAGACGACAAATTTTTTGTTGATATCTACATTCGTCGGACGGTTAATAAATCCCGCCCAGGTGCCTTTGGTATATTTTGAGAGTCGTTGTACCAGTGACTCCGCGCCCTCCATACCGGCAAGCACCAGTTCAAAATCGGACACCAACGGCGGTTCGACATTCGCGAAATCGCTGTCCCCCGTAATATCTTTGAGGGCGTAAGTCTCCGTAATGGCGCGGTCAATGAGGGCGTCTTCTTCCGGAGAAAGTCCTCCTAACATGATGCGGAACAGGCCCACGAGATTTACGATATTTGAACGGAGCACATCGGCCGGCGATTCGTCTTCGCGCGGTACGGGGAGGTCAAACGGGTTGATGTGGTGTTCGGAAGTGAGCGAGATATTAAAGTAACGCCCCCCTACGGCTTCGGCGAGATAATTGTATTCGCGCTCGGGGTCTATAACAATAACTTCGGTTTCAAACATGAGCGAACGGAGAATCTCCAATTTCATCGCGTAACTTTTACCCGAACCAGATTTTGCGAAAACAACGGAGTTGTAATTTTCAAGCGAGAAGCGGTCAAAAAGCACGAGACTCGAGTTATGGCGATTGATACCGTAGAGGATTCCCTTATCGGCCGTGAGGTCGAAGGAAACGAAGGGGAAAATGCTTGAGAGCGGCGAAGAGTTAAGTTTTGAATGTACTTGGAGCAAATCGGTAGCGATGGGAAGCACGCTTTTGTACCCTTGTTCTTGTTGGAAGAGCGCGGGCTTTACATAGACGAGTTTTGATTCGAGAATAGAGCGAATTTCTGACTCCGCTTTATCTACTTCCGCGAGATTCTCGCCGTAAATGGAGATATAGACGCCGACATCGAAAAGCCGCTCTTGGGCTTGCTGGAGCTGGTCTCGTAGCTGCTCTAAATCACGGTAGGCGGTGTCAAGCATCGGGTCGCGGACCAATCCTTTTTGCTCGCGTAAATTTATTTGGCTTTGTACCTCGGCAACTTTTTTCTGAAATTTGCGGAGAACGGTGGCGGTATCGATGGGATGAATAAAAATAGAAATGTCAAAAACTTTGTCAAGATTAATGATGGGCGAGAACCAATTGTCCGTAAGAAAGCGCGGATAAGAGATTACAAAGAAGGTGCGAACAATCTTGTCTCCCAAATTCATCTCCCGAGGTGAGACCTTAAGCGCGGAGGGCGCGATAATATCTTTAAGCTCCAACACGCCCGCCCGATAGATCTCCGGCGGCAGTATGGGAGCTAATGTCGGCATTTCGTCTTTCTTTTTGCCAAAGTTGAAAAGGGCCATACTATTGGTTGGTTAAGAGACTGAGTGGTCGCTCCAGTTCTCCCGGGTTAAAGATTTTGTAGTACAGCTCGATAACTTCTTCGGTGCCAAGCGGGGTGCTTCGGATACCGCAACGAATGAGTCCCTGCTCAACGATCGACACTCGCTGCTCAAGCTGACTACGATGTTCTTCAAAGGCTGCGTTTTCATCACGGAGCACATTTTTCTTGCGCCCTATAAGGCGCCCGAGTCCCGCGGCGCTTGTGGGGATTACGGACGGCGAGTAGGGAACAACGAGGAAGAAACTCTTCGACATAATATGCGCTTCCTCGGTAAATGCCCGAACGAAATCAATGTATTCTGCCACCTGAATTTTCATAAGGTCGGCATTTTGGGCCTTGAGGCGCTCCTCCAAAAGCGCGATGTAGGGGCGGATATCGAGCTCGCGGGATTGTATAAATATTTGGATGGAGAATTCCAAGGAGTTGAGAAAGCTTTGAAATTGTAAAAGTATTGCCGCCTGCTCGTCTTGCGACTTAAGGGCAAAGTTAAGTGACGAGGTCATAAGTATCATGCGAAGCGACCCATCTTTAAGAACGGCGACGCCGTCGCGCACTTCGCGAATAGGGACGAACTCTTGGGTTGTTTGTGTTGCGGTTTGTGCCATACTTTATTTTTGCTGGTCGCGCCGCGAGTGCATGCTTTCTTGGATGTCCAAGCTCCACGCAATGTCTTTCAGTTTGTTTTGCGAAAGTCGCGGGACGGCAATGATGGGTTTTTGGAGAGAGGTTGGGGACACTTTCTGAGGGAGTGCTTTTTGCTCATGTTTCCACAAGTAAAGCTTATGGGCAAGCAGATAGCCGAAGGCCGCCTCAAGGGTATAAATAAAAGGGCGGTTATTTACCGGATAAAACGCAAGCGCGAGAGCAAGTAGTACCATAGGGGCGCCAAAGAGAAGCGCGAGATAGAGTGGGAGGAGCGTATAGAGCGCGACAAAAAATCCGCCGGCGCCCGCAAGATAGACAAACTGCCGAAAAGACAGAGGGCCAAAAATCTTGTCCTCGACTTCGATGAATTGTGGCACTTGAAATTGCATACAAGTAGCTGCGTTAGCAGCTAGCTTCATTAGTAGTTAGAAGTTCGTATTTATTTTGTTTTTGTATTCTCATAATCTAACGAAGCTAAATACTAATTGCTAATGAAGCTAGTTTGTGGGTTCTCTATAGGGATCAACTTTTTCTATTGGGTTAAGGCTTTTTTCTTCCCGCGGCATCTTAAAGAGGTCGTTTAACTTTGCCTCGGCGATATTGCCGACAGGGAGGTTTGCCGGGGCCTGGGGCAGCGGTTTTTTGATATACGGCTCTTGCGGTGTGGACAGTGTTTCAATTTCTTTAAGAAGTGTTTCTTTTTTAATAGGCTCTACATTTTCAATTTCAACAGGGGAAGCTGACTTCTCCTCTCTCTCCTCCTCTTCGGCGAGCACTTGCTTCAGAGAATCACGAATGGGAAGAAAAATATCTTGATTAGCTTCAGCGGTAATTTTTTTTGCCGCGTCCGGAGAAATTGAAAGCTCGCGCCGAATATTGTCGGTAAAATCATCCGCCTTCTCAAGGCCGAGCATGACGAGCATTGTTTCGGTTTCGAGTGTTCCCGCTTGGTCAATGTGCAGGTGATTGTTCTGTGCGATTTTTACAAGACGCGGGTGCAAATCTACGGCAAGGATGGCGTTTTTTACATCCTGCGGAAGCTCTGCAAACCGCTCTTTAATAAGTTGTGTTGTTTCTGGATTCATCCCGTTAGAGATAGCTCCGCTTCAGCAAGGCTAAAGCGACTATACCTGCGTTATCTACTGATGGGTTTGACATGGTGGGTTGTGTTTGAGAAGCGGAGCGTTTGTGCGGTCTATGTCTATGTATTTCATTGTACCAACTTTTGTCACCTCTAACGGGGTTCATGTTTATGTTGTGGTCGCTCCACCGGCCGGTGGAGTGCCACCGCCCGCGCCGGCGCTTCCTCCCTCGTCCTTAAGAAGTTCTTTTATAGCTTCGGTGGCATGTCTTTCCTTACTACCCTTCTTCATATCATCGCGGACTGCTTTACCTACCGCCTGTCGCCACAGTGCATTCGATTTTGACCCTTCTTTGCCCACCAAGCGTTTAATCATGCCTCCACGCTCGACTTGCTCCACATAATCTTTTTGGTATTGCTGTTCGTGTTCGGCGATTCGTTTGTTAACGGCGGTGACTTCCTTTTGAATATCCCGGAATTCGTTCCGTGCCTTTTGGTATTCCTCGGTGGCTTTATTGAGGGCGTCTCTAGTTTCGGGTGTTCGATTAGTTTGGTCTGCCGCACGAGCGACATTCATGCTTTCTCGAGCTTCAGCCATTTTTTCTTGGGTCTCATTGCGTGCTTTTTCCGCATCATCTTTTTTATCGGAGAGCTCTTTTGGTGTACGCACCTTAAGTGACGCGGCGAACTTCTTCTCTGCTTCGACGCGCGCCTTCACTTCCGCCTCGCGGCCGCCTTTGCCCACTGCTTTTCCTAGGTCAAGGCCAAGCGCTTTGGCACCGGCACCGGCGCCGGGAATACCCCGCACATCGAAGCTTCTCCTGCCAACGCCCTGGAAGGTTTTAAGGGCCGCTTTTCCAAGGAAGCTTTTAGAAGCGGCCTTTTTAAGGAATCCAGACTGTGCAATGCGCTGGCTTGCCCGGCCAATGGTGCCCCGCGCGAGGATGCTCGCGCCCCCAAAGGCGGCTGCGGCGCCGTATCCGAGCCCCATCTTCCCAAATTTGGTCGCGGTCTGACCAACTTTTCCGCTCAGGTCTCTCGTGATGCGTATGGCGCCGTAGAGCATGCCAATAATGATGACCCAGTTGAAAAAGAGATTGACGATGAAATTAGTATTGCCGGTGGAAGAAAGATTTCCAGGAACAATCTGTAGAAGGGGGGTGTTTCCAACCTGGGCCGTCGCGATACTCAAGATGACCAAGATGAAAAAAAGAAAGACCGGCGCAACAAGCGCTTGGTTTATAAGCAGGTTGAGCCAATCGTCGAAATACTTTTTGGTGCTCGGGAGAATAGAAAGGAAGAACGCGGCGGGAGAAAGCACCATGAGAAATATAAATATGACAAATCGTCCGACGAACAGAAGCGCGGCGCTAAAGAATACCCAAGCGGTAATAAGGTTAAAGGTTATCTGCATGAATAACACAACGGAGACATTAATATTATCAAGAGGCTTATTTCCAGGCGCCGTGGTGAAGGCGTCTTTAAGAGAGGTTGCGCTTAGAATAGTGGTACCAATACTTGCCCGGCCGCCCGCCGTCGCATTGAGGGAGGGAGTAAATCGGTCATAGAATTGCGAGGCGAAAAGATTTGAGGCGTCAATAACAACGCGCGTGAGGAACAAACTGAAGTTTATGAGAAGGGCAATAATGATAAGCCGTGCGAGTAAGCGCTTCCATCCGTAGCTGTCAATTTGCAAAATGGTGGCAATAGCCATGAAAAGAAGCGCGAAGATAAAGAAAATGTTCATGAAGTCACGCACGATTCCCCACCCAGTCGAAACGGCGGTCATCGCTTCCGGCGTAGCAAGAAAGTTGAAGTGAACGGTATACTCAATAACCCAGTCGAAAAGAAGGACAGCTGCGGTAACGAGATGGGCGGAAATTATTTCAATAACCTGAAGCACCCATGAAAGTACCCTCACGGCTCCTTCCTTAACAATCACACCAGTCAACCCGGGCACCAGGAAACTTGTGCCCGCGATGAGCATAAAGGGAAACCAAAATGCAGCCTCTGCTTTGTGAATAGGAGTAGCAACGCCAACTAAAATAAAAATTCCAAGCGCGAGAGGAATTACGAACCGGCGATGGACAAAGAGCCAACTCGTGCAGGCGAAATACCCGTCAGTTACCAATGCGCGAATGTTTGCCCAGTATTTTTTTGAGAAAAGGGTGCTCATATTATCCAGGCAATGCGAAACATTGACTTAATTGCTGGTTTGCCTCCGTGCGGATGGTATCGAGTTCATTTGCGATAGTGTTGCGGGATTGCTCGGCGACGGTAACATCTAGTTGATTATGAACGAGGTGTGCCCCAACAAGCTGTTGGTATTGGAGCGCTGCCTGCGCAAGTTCCGTTGGGGCGCTCACATTTTCCACCCGCGTCCGGAGGTTCTCAAGTGTTGCTATATTTTGGTCTGCCGCCATGATATCGGCTGCTGTGGTTGTCAGTCGCGGCGTAATCTTGGTAGCCATGGTAGTTGTTGCCTGAAGCACGGC
>ORMF012085570.1_pt1 | contig 27295 bp, 30 predicted proteins | sample 1779871 | NCBI WGS metagenome assembly ORMF01 (sample SAMEA104232316, study PRJEB22302) | groundwater metagenome | biome: forest; feature: aquifer; material: groundwater | place: USA | collected 2011-08-07 | depth 5.4 m | reverse complement strand
TGGCACAGCAAGGCCTTTCGGTATATTCAGGAAAGGTTGGGGCAAAGATTGCCTCTCCTTTAATAACCGTAATAGATGATGCAACTATTCAATATAAAAGAGGTTCATTTTTCTTTGACGATGAGGGAAGTCTGGGTCAGAAGACTATCCTTGTAGAAAACGGGGTCTTGAAAAACTATATGTATGACCGTCTCTCTGCAATGAAGGACGGCTGTAAATCCACAGGCAACGGTAGGCGGGGGTCTTATCACCACAGGCCAATACCGAGGATGACAAACACAATGATTGCGCCGGGCAAATCAAGTCCGGATGAAATCATAAAGTCCCTTGAAAAAGGGCTTTTTGTAAAAAAGATGGGCGGCGGCCAGGTGAATACAGTCAACGGCGATTTTGTGTTTGAGGTTACAGAAGGCTACTTAATAGAAAAAGGGAAGATTGGAGAGCCTGTAAGAGGCGCAACCCTTACAGGGAGCGGCCCTGAGATATTAAAAAACATAGACATGGTCGGCTTTGACCTCGGCTTCGGGATAGGCACATGCGGAAAGGATGCGCAGGGTGTGCCGGTTTCAGATGCCCAGCCCACGCTGCGCATACCGGAGATTGTTGTGGGCGGAGAGGTAAAATAATAAAGAAGCACAGTGTCAGAGTATCAGAGTAAAAACTTTGACACTGTGACTCTCTGACACTTTGACTCTTACTAACTCACTCAATGGTAAGAGCGGCTTCTTCCAGAATTACCTCATACTTATATCCGCCTCCAAAATCCTTATCTGCGGCCAGCACACCGGTTGCAAGAATGATATCACCAACCTTTGCATTCTGTTTTGTAGTGACTGTAATATCGTTAGTTCCTTGTTTGCCGCTGCCATCCTGCAGGTGAACCCAGTTCTTTCCACTGATGCCTGTGTTAATTTTTACTGCCTTACCGCGGACAGCGACCTTCTTGCCCTTTAGCTCAGCCTTTTTGGCATACAGCTCTTCAACCGTATATCCGCCTTTTGCCTTTGTAATCGCGCCTTTTTCATCAGCCAGGGAATCTTTATTCAAACCTGCTGCAATGAAAATAGCCAATAGTAAGGCCGTGATGCTTAATAAATAGACTCTCATTTGTATCCTCCTTATGTTTTTTTACCGGGTTAGAGAGACATTTTATAAAGGAGAAAAATCCCATTTGGCAGACACGATGCAGAAAAGATGGGTTTGACCCTTTTTCCCATGACATTCTAACGAGGCTTATATGTTTTTTAAAATAACACGCTTCAACCAACTAATCAATCTATTTCTCTCCATATATGGAGGATTTAAAATCTATACTTTTTAACGGGGTTTACAGATGAGGCCTTCTATGGTAAGAATTATATACTTATAAAATATATTTTTATGCTTTCCATAAAAATCCTCTCCATAGTATTTCCTGTATTCAGCATCATAGGCCTCGGGTTTATATTTGCGCGCTTTAAAAAGATAAGCCTTGAGCCGGTGATTGAAATCCTTCTCTATCTCACCATCCCAGCTCTTGTAATATCATCCCTCACAAAAAGGCATCTGGTTCCGGGCGAATTAGTTATAGTATCCCTTGCGGCATCCGGCGTTGTTGTCGGCACAGGTTTAGTAAGTCTCATATATCTAAGGATTATAAACAGAAAGGAATTAAAGGGCTTCTATCTGCCGACGATGTTTATGAACTCAGGCAACATGGCATTTCCCATCGCCCTCCTTGCATTCGGCGAAGAAGGCCTTACAATAGCAATAATATACTATGTGGCAATAAGCCTTCTTGTATATTCCCTCGGGATATATATAGCAAAGGGCCAGGGCGGATTTTCAGAGATATTCAAGCTGCCCTTGATATACGCATCTATAGCCGGCATAACCATAAATCTCACTGATACATCTCTGCCAAAATCTATTCTGTCTACAGTTGAGATACTCGGCAGCGCGACAATCCCTCTGATGCTAATAAGCCTCGGCTATCGGCTCCATTCAACACGTCTGACATCGCTTAACATATCCATAGCAGGGGCGCTCATAAGGATTGCAGGCGGGTGTCTGATTGCGTATCTTATAACAACACTGTTCGGGATAGACGGTTTGAATCAGAAGATAATTATTCTGTCATCATCAATGCCCTCGGCAGTAATAAATTTTATCGTAAGCTATAGATATAAATTGCATTCAGAACTTGTCGCCTCTATTATATCCATAAGCACAGTTTTAAGTCTTATAACAACACCGGTTATTCTGGCTATGATATTATAGATCTGTTTTTATGGCGCTATTGATTCATATACCTTGCCGACCAACTTGGCAGAGGGTTTGAGGGTCTTTTCCCCCTCTGTCCAGTTTGCCGGACATACCTCGTCAGTATGACTTGCTACATAGACATTTGCCTTGACCTTTCTCAAAAACTCAGATGCGTTTCTGCCGACATTGTAGAAATTCACCTCTGATGCAACAAGTTTCCCTTCGGGATTTATAAGAAAAGTCCCTCTCAGCGCAAGACCTGTTGCCTCATCGTATACCCCGAACATCCTTGATACCTTCCCTGTAGGGTCTGCGGCCATAAGATATTTTACACCCTTCAGAAGCCTTTCAGACTGCTGCCATGCGAGGTGAGAAAACTTTGTGTCAGTGCTTACAGAAACAACCTCGCAGCCCGCTGCCTTCAGTTCTTTGTGTTTTTCAGCAAGATCATTAAGCTCAGTCGGACATATAAAGGTAAAATCTGCGGGATAGAAAACGAGAGCCATCCACCGTCTTTTTGTCTTTACCTCCTCAAGGCTTATTTTCCCAAAGTCTCCCTTTACAGGGTCATACACCTCCATTTCGAAGTTTTCTACCATTTGTCCTGTCCTTAGATAGTTTTCCATGTTTACTCCCTCCTTTTTTCTTTTTTTGGCATTCCCTGCAGATACCATAGCATAGAAATCTATAATGAACTACTTAGAAATTTACAACCTTAAAGCCTCTTGCATATACTCTTCCACAACCTTCTTTAGGGATTCATAAACCTCATCTTCATTAGAAAGCTCTTTAAGGACATCCGCAAGTTTCGGATGTCTGCCGAGTTTTCCCCTTGCCATGACCCGGGCTCCTTTTTTCTCAATAACAATAGATTCTGTCGGACAGGCTTCAGCACAATCATCACATAAGACACAAAGGTTATAATCAAATACAGGCCTTGCGCCAATTATCCTTACAGCGCCTTCCTCCTTGCATATCTCAATGCATTTCATACATTCTATACAAGGGGCGTCAGTTACTATGGGCTTTGCCTGGCCGCTTATACCAAAGGCCTTTATCTGAGGCTGGGAGCAGGCATTCGGGCAGCCTGCAAGCGCAATTTTAAACTTCATGTGATAGAGGAGTTTTCCCATGGCCTTTGCCTTTATATGCCCGCCAAGACCTAATTCATCCAGCAGGGTCTCTATCTTATCAGCAATTGTTTTTGGATTTATGATGGCATGGGGACAGCCTGTTGTCCCTGCCCTGCAAATAACTATATCATAGGGCGAAAGAGCTTTTTCCTCAGGGCTGGGCGGAAGCGCTATTTTGAGAGGCTCTTTTTTCATCTGATTTGAGGCGGAAGTTTATTCACATATATCCAGCATGCTTATCTTTGAGGCCACTGCCTCAGAGATTTTTATGAATGTCTCTGTCTGTGGTGAAGATGGGTTGAAGATAACTATCGGCTTGCCGCTGTCCCCGCCCTCTCTGATACCTGTGTCAATGGGGATTTTGCCGAGGAGCGGCACATTGTAGCGCTGGCTTGTCTTTTCTCCGCCGCCGTGACTGAATATCTCGGTCTTTTCTCCGCAGTGCGGACACTGAAAATAGCTCATGTTTTCTATAATGCCAAGTATGGGAACCTTTACCTCATGGAACATCTTTATGGCACGTCTTGCATCTATCAAGGCAACATCCTGAGGTGTTGTAACAACAATTGCGCCTGTTAGAGGGATTGTCTGGACAAGTGTAAGCTGTGCATCTCCTGTGCCTGGCGGAAGGTCTATAACAAGATAATCCAAATCGCCCCATGCCACACCTGTTAAAAACTGTTTTACAATCTGCATGACCATAGGCCCGCGCCATACGAGCGGCATCTCCTCATCCAGCATAAAACCCACTGACATGAGCTTTATGCCATAATTGCTTATGGGTAATATCTTTTTATCTTGTGTGGTTTGAAGCTGCTTATGAATTCCCATCATCATTGGTATGCTGGGGCCATAGATATCAGTATCCAGAAGGCCCACCTTTGCGCCGCTTTGACTGAGCGCAAGGGCAAGGTTTACAGCAACAGTGGATTTACCCACACCGCCTTTACCGCTTGCAACTGCTATGGTATTTTTCACCTTTGGTATGGGTTCTTTATCCGGAAGTTTCCTGGCTGATGGAACCTCTGCCGTTCTTTCAACAACAACCTCTTTTACTCCTGGGACAGCCAAAACTGCATTTTTAGAGTTTTCTGTGAGTTCTTTTCTTAGAGGACAAGCAGGTGTGGTTAGAACAAGCCGGAACGTTATCTTTGCCCCGTCGATCCGTATATCTTTTATCATATTGAGGGTAACAAGGTCTTTGCCCAGTTCCGGGTCCATTACCTTGCTTAATGCCTCCAATACTGAAGCCTGAGTTATTTCTTTAACGGGATTCATTGGCCGCCTCATTCAATTTTTTTAAAAGCGCATCTAAATCCGCCTTATCCCTTTTTGCAGCATCTTCAATGCTTACAGCGCCTCCGCAACATGAGTCTATATGAAATTTGCTGAAGACCCCGATTGTATCAGGATACAGTTTGATTGCATCATTGACAACCATAGTGTGTGTAATTTTTTCTTTAAGTATTATGGCATCCATTTGTTTAATCCCTTCTTTATTTTGCGGCAGGCGGCGCAGGCGCAGCCTTTATTGTTTTAAACATATTTATAACAAACATTACTGCTGCTGTGGCTGCCACAATTGAAAATATAATGAGCGTATTGGAGTCTCCCTGCCGGCTTTTTACCATCCAACCAAGGACCATGCCTACAAGTCCGATATTTGCCAGCCAGAACTGCCACTCTGCAATCCTTTCGCTGTAGAGGGGCTTTCCGCTGAATCTTGGCAGAATATGGTAGCCAACGCCGTATATCATCATTGATATCCAACCAAGAAGATTAAAGTGCGCATGTATCGGCATGTACGGATATGTCGTGCCTGAAACCGCCATATAAATGCCCAGCACAATTGCCAGTAAAAAATACACCATTGCGCATTTGATAAACCAGACTGTGATCTTACTCATTTAAAACCTCCATTCTGTCTTTTTATCCTATCTTTGCCTGCGCCAGTATAGGTTTGCATGCATCAACAGGACAGACCTCGGCGCATGCCCCGCAGTCTGTGCAAAGTTTAGGATCAATTATATAGGGATTGCCTTCGCTTATTGCGCCTTCCGGACATTCAGGCAGGCAAACGCCGCAGCTTACACAATCTTCTGTTATGTAATAGGCCATAAGTAGCTCTCTTCATTGTAAAATGCAAAGTGTAAATTTAAAATTGAAAGCCACAAATATCTTTAAATTTTGCATTTTGCAGTTTGCGATTTTATACTGATATTACTTCTTTTACTTCAGGCACCTCTTCCTTTATTGCCCGCTCAACACCCATTGCAAGGGTTATCTGTGCGCTTGGGCAGCCTGCGCATGCCCCCTGAAGCTGAACCTTCACGATGCCCTTCTCTTCGTCAACATCCACAAGCTTGATGTCGCCTCCGTCTGCCTGAAGCGCCGGTCTTATATTGTCCAGGGCCTTTTCTATTCTTTCCTTCATCATGGAATACACCTCCGAATAAATTTATTGTTACGATAAACTCTACAATAATGATGCAATATCTGCAAGGATTAAAATATGATTTTTGTCATATCAAAGGGCAATCTGTTCAAATATAATCTACCTCAACTTAATTGCGGATTTAAAAGCGGATTAAAAAAGACTTGATATGTGGATGCAGAGTAGTAAAATAAAGCCAATTTCTAAATTGGTCTGTAAAAAAGGAGGTGAACTGGAAAAATAAGGCCTATAGGAATATACCTTTGGGTCCTTTAGGTGATAGATATTTTGGAAAGGTTAAGAGTAAAAAAACTCGTTTTAAAAGGAGGTTTGTATGTTAGTACAATTTAGGAGTCTAATAAACTCAATATTTGGAAAAATGACCTTAACGGTCACCCTGTCTATACTTATGATGATAGGGTTTGCTTACTCCGTTCATGCTGCAGAAGTTTTGAATGTAGCGCGGGATCCTTCAATAGTGCCTCCACCAATAACCCGTAAGGAGCCAACCACTGTCAAGATAAAGCTTACTGTTAAGGAAGTTACAGCCGATATCACTGATGGATCAACTTATGCTTTCTGGACATTTGATGGAACAGTTCCTGGCCCTATGCTTAGGGTGATGGAAGGTGACACAGTAGAATTTACACTTGTTAACCCGAAGGAAAGCGTATCTGGCCACAATATAGATTTACACGCTGTTAATGGCCCTGGTGGTGGCGCAGCCGTATCAAATGTTAATCCTGGCGAAACTAAGACATTTACTTTCAAGGCGCTGAACCAGGGCGCTTATGTCTACCACTGCGCATTCAGTCCGCCCTGGCTTCACATCTCAAATGGGATGTATGGCGGTATTATAGTCGAGCCCAAGGGAGGTCTTCCAAAAGTTGACCGTGAGTTCTATGTAATGCAGGGAGACTGGTATACCTCTCCTTCCAGCGCTAAGGGACATCTGGATTTCAATGCAGAAAAGGCAGCTGCCGAGCATCCGGATTATATCACCTTTAATGGTCATACAGACGCTTTAACCAAAATCTATCCTTTGAAGGCAAAGGTAGGAGAAAAGATACGTTTATTCTTTGGAGTCGGTGGACCTAATGTAGGGTCAAACTTCCACATCATCGGCGAGATATTTGATAAGGTAATTACTGGTTCTAACAAAACCCCTATAGCAAACGAGGAGACATGGTACGTTCCACCAGCATCAATATCAGCATTTGAATTTAAGCTGGATGTACCAGGGACATACCTGCTTGTAGATCATGCTATTTGGAGATTGACTAAAGGCGCTGCCGGCGCATTAGTGGTAGATGGTAAACACGATGATAATATCTATTCTCCATCTGCAGGCGGGAAAAGTCATTAAATTTTTGCAGAAAAGGTTAAATACAAAAGAGAGGAAAGAGAGGGGCATTGATATCGGCCCCTCTCTTTTTATTTCGCTGTGGCGCGCTTAACGCGCTGTTGCCGGGCAGATATTATTAAAGGCGCAGTATTCGCAGTTTAAATAATCAGGTTTTGCAGTGTAATCCCTCTGTCTTATGCCTTTGGCCGCCCTGTCTATAATATCAAGGATCTTTTGAATGTGTTTTTCCTCAAAGACTGCTTTTCCCACCAGACCTGACTCAAGGAAATGCAGCTCGCAGCCTGACGGCAGTTTTTTGAAGTTCTCCCTGTATGCCAGCGCATAGAGCATGAGCTGGAGGCTATCCTTTGTTTTCTTGTCAGCGTTTTTCTGTTCCCTTACATCCGATGTCTTGAAGTCTATGATATAAGGGCCGTCTCCCCTCTCCTCTATCAAGTCCCATCTCCCTTTTAGCCTGTTCATCCCAAGGTCAACAACAAAATCCCTTTCTATTGCAGCAGGGTTTATGCCGTTCTGTTCCTGCTCATTGTAAAATTTTTTTATGGCCTCTTTGCCTGTCTCGTACCTCTGAAGTTCATGCTTCTTTGTCACAAAACCCTCGCTCCGCCAGTTTGCGTCAAAAACTGTAATAAGTTCATCAAGGCCGGCAGGCCTTCCATCTAATTTTTTCCTGAAATATGTGGATACCACCTCGTGCATTGCCTTGCCGTACATAATGGAATGATGCGGCAACAAAGGGACTTTGAGTATATGAACGTATTTATACTTTAACGGGCATGTGCGATAGTCATCTATCTGGTAATGGCTCAGGGAAAGTACTATGTCATCCGGCATGGCCGGAAATTCATTCGTCATCTCCTTAACAGGCGCATATCTCTTTATAGCCTCCATCGGTTTGGTCTTTACCGCCGCAACTTCAGCCTTTGGCATATCCAGCGCCTCTAACACAAATGGACTTATCTTTTTTGCGCGCATGCCGCCGTAATCAGATGCGCTTGTGAGATAGAGTTCGTTCATAGCCCTTGTCATGCCCACATAAAAAAGCCGCCTCTCTTCCTGAAGATGGAAATCGCCGGAGGGAAGAATATCCTTTATAAGCGCATCAGGCAGCTCTATCTGCTCGCTTCGCTCTTTTCTGGGGAATCTGTCTGCAACAAGGCTTACCATGAAGACCACAGGGAACTCCAGCCCCTTTGCCTTATGCACAGTAAGGACCTGCACCCAGTCTGCCTCTATGTCAGGCTCGGCAGCGCCGGGATTATCTCCGGCCTCAAGGAGGAGGTCAAGGTAGTCCGCAAATACAGCCACCTTCTTTACCGAAAGGGTATTTTCTATATGCTGCGTAAGCTCAAAGAATTTTGCGATGTTCTGCACTTTTTCCACTGCATTGGCGGAATTTTCCTGCGACAGCCCTGTGATATATCCGGTATCCATAAGGAATGAATACAGGACTCTGCCTGCTGTCTCTTCCATCGCCATCTGGCTGTATTTTTCAATATCCTGAATAAGCTTTTTTATGGTTGCCATGCCTTCTTCACTTATGGGGGTCTGCTGTCCTGTTTTCTGGTTTACAGGGTTTTTCATTCCGAACTCACTTATCTCCTTCATCACATAATAAAGCGGCTTATGGCTTACCCTGGATATGCTGTGGCACGGGATAAGGTCTTTTGCATTAAGCTGATAGATCTCCGAACATGCCAGATGATACAGGCTCATGCTGTCATTAAAATCCGTTATTACATTAAGGAAGGCGATTAAAATCCTTATCTCCTCCCTTGAGTAAAGCCCCTGATTTCCGGAAAACCTGTGCGGTATGCCCTTTGATTTAAGCGCCTTTAAAAGCGGCTCTGCATCGCTGTTTGCCCTCACAAGGATTGCAAAGTCTTTATAGCTTAGTCCATCCTTCTCCACCTTTGCTGCAATCATCTCCGCAACAGTTTCAGCCTCTTTTGTCAACGTATCAAAATGCAGATGTTTTACTCCTGACCTCTGACTCCTGACTTCTGACTTCTTTTCTGTTATCAGCCTCTTATCTATCCCGCTCTTTACCTCAAGCCTGTCCGGATTGTTGTGGGATATAAGCCTATAGGCTGAATCAAGCACAGACTGGACAGAGCGGTAATTCTTTGTAAGCGTGACAAGCTTTGCATCAGGATACAACTCCTGAAAGCCAAGTATATTGCTTATGGCAGCGCCCCTGAACTTGTAGATTGACTGGTCATCGTCTCCGACAACCGTAATATTCCCGTGTCCTTCTGATAGAAGCCTCACAAGCTGGAACTGGGCATAATTTGTATCCTGAAATTCATCTACAAGGATGTATCTGAATTTTTCCTGATACCGTTTTAAGATATGCGGCCTTGTTCTGAAAAGTTTTAACGGCAGAACAACCTGGTCTCCAAAATCAAGATACCCGTACCTTGCCATAAGTCCCTGATATTTTGCGTATGTCTTTGCCAGCTCATCCTGCTGGATTGTTTCAATCTCCTCACCTAACCCCTCTGTTGCCTTTTTCAGTTTCTCTGCATAATCAGCATATTCTTCCGTCCCTACATCCTCATCCTTTAGCCTGCCTATAAGCTTTATGATGGCATAGATATATTTGGTGGGGTTGCCAAGCGGCCGATAGTAATTAAGTGGAAGCTCAAAGAGTTGCTCCTTCAGAAAAATAATCCTCTCTGCATCATTCAATACCTTGAAGTCAGGGACAAGGCCGATTTCAATGGCATTATCCCTCAGTATCCTGTCGCCGAATGAATGGAATGTGGATATCCAGACATTGGAATACCCATAAGGCACAAGTCTGTCCACCCTTTCCTCCATCTCGCCTGCTGCCTTTTCTGTGAAGGTGAGAGCAAGTATCTGATTTGGGTTTACTCCGCTCTCAATAAGATGTGCAATCCTGTGCGTAATGACCTTTGTCTTGCCTGTGCCAGCGCCTGCAATAATTAAAAGAGGCCCATCGCCGTGGGTTACGGCAGAGAGTTGTTCGGGATTAAGGGTTTCATCGTTAATGAGTTTCATGGGGAATAATGCCTGAAATCAGCGGCGGTATTTCACGCCATACGCTGGGATGATTTGTTAGGTTATTTAAACCTTTCCTTGACAGCCGCCTAATCCTCATATGGACCGAGGAACCGTTCGCCGTTGAAGTGGATCAGATGCGTCGGAGTCTCTGCAATCCAGACTTCAGTTTCCCAGGAAATTTCATTGAGATGTTTAATCATGGTTCTTCTATCAAGAAATGCCGTCACATACACTATGCCGGCCTTTGATCCGGCAAACAGTTTCTTTAATTCCTGCCTGCGCTTTGGGTTTACAGGACCGTGGCTGGTAACCGCTTCTATCAGAACAAGCCAGTTCTTCTCAACGTGATGCACCACAACATCCGGCATCTTTCCATGCTCTTCTACCTCTATGCCCAATTTCTTAAGAGCGTCTGAATCCAGATATGCCCATTTGGTCTCCGTATCGCCTACATAAAGAACAAACCCGCCTGGAGTGAAAAGCGGACAAAAATCGTCGATAATCTTTTTTACCAATACATTCTGGCCGCCAGGTGAAAGCCTGATCTTTTTGCCACGCGACAAATTAACGGGAATCCTACACATATCCCGCTCTCGCGCATAGAGTTTCTTCAAACTTTCGACCGAATGCAGATACTCGCGTAAATGACTATTCCATCCTAGCTTTCCAAACTCCCGAAGCAGTTTCAATGCCGAAGGCTCGATCTGATATACCGCCTTTGGGCTGTTTGTCGGCCTTGAGGGCATATCAGGATTAGACAAAATCAGCCCCGCCTGCACAAATTGATGGACAGTCTGGCGACGCACTGTCTCCCTTGTATTCGGCGCGTATTGCTTGCCGTAATGCTCAGCAAAAAACTCCATCATGGGTGTGATGCCCATTAACGGATCTCTCGCACTCTCCCAAGAATCGGCAGGCTTCAGGTTCAGCAATGAGAGAAGTGTCAATGCAGAACGTTCATTTAGCTGCTGCCGAGGTAAACCAAGCGTATCCAATATCTCCAGCGCTTCCTTGATTTTTCGTTCGGCCTTCTTTGTGTTGTTTTTTTTAGTCATCTATATCGCATTCCTTTCTTAATATCTCATCTACAGTTGCCTGAACAGGTATCTGATGTTTTATGTGAGCCCCGAGCCGCAGCAACTGTTCGTGAGTAGGATAACGCATCTTTCGGAGGTCAGTGGCATTGACTTGCGTATGTCCGCTGAAAAGCCGGAAGTATTGATCGAAGAGCGAAGAATTTAGATATAAGGCCAGGCCTTTTGCCATGTTCGCCGACAGACTCTTCCCTTTCGCATGGAAATAATTCAGATGGTTCTCAAACCCGACAATCTCAGCTTCAACCTTATTGGGATCATATATGGCGGCCACTACACGCCTCGGCTCTTCTTTTGTCGAAAAACGTTTTGTGAGGACGTAATATCCAGCCGGCAACAGTAAATCCCTTGTCTGTGGCACGTTTACAATTGCATTCGGCTTCTTTCTTGATTCCGAAGGCCAACCTATGAAGCCGGATACAAAATGACATGGATATATGAGCGGAACGGTCCCCTCTTCCGGCAGAGGACGAAGGAATTCACTGACCCGGAAATCCACGACCCTTCCAGTGGAGACATCCACGCCGAGTTTGACAAGCGAGGTCTCAAAGGTTTCAATTTTCTCCATTACGCGGTTGTCGGTATCATTCAACACAAGATGAATGAAGGCGTCGCGGTCGTTTGGTGAAATTACGAGATCGTACGGGACGGACCTGCTCCTTGATTTGTCGAAGTCCACACCCTCGGACGATGATAATATCAGCCGCTCAAGTTCTCCTTCCCCGCGCACCATATGATAGATCACATTTTCCTGAAGCACATCGTCATCCCCGAACGCCTTCTTGCGCGACTCGAATACGTGGAAATGATGAAGGCTCATCATCTTCAGCAGATCAATTCTAAACCGGCGGAAATACGGGCCATTACAAAAACTCCGGGGCGTAATCGCCACCAATTCACCACCAGGCGTAAGCAACTTAGCCGATAGCCACACAAACGCAGCATAGAGATTCGATACCTCAAACCCTGCCGCATCAAGCAACCGGCGAGTTGTCGATTCCCCGCCGATCTTTTTGTATGGCGGGTTGAGTATTGCATGAGTGAAACGCTCGCCATGAACAGCAAAGAGGCCTTCTTCCGACTGAGCTATGGCCGCAGCAATAAAATCATCCTCCCGTATCTCCCCTTGAAAGGAAATACCGGCCCTCCGGCAGATCGATTCGCACTGGTTTATTGTTTCTTTCAAATACGGCAATATCTTCTGGTCGTTTTCGTAGGCAACCACATGAATTGAAAGCGGGCCATGCTTACCTGAAACCATTGCCTCTACGCATGCCGCAAACAGTGCGCCAGCCCCCGCGCCGGCATCCAGAATTCGGACATGTTCTCTCTTCCGCTCAAACAACGATGCCATAAACCGCGCAATCCTGCCCGGCGTCAGGAACTGCCCGATCATCGAGCGTTCAAGCCGACAACTGCTGCCATTTACAGACTTGCGAACAATGTCAAGAGTGTTTGTTAGTTCAATCATCATATAAGATTTGCGGTAATGGGGGTTTGCATGTATCTTTATTTTTGTGATCACCAAAACTTAGCAGCGCAACCTATCCGCGTCCACTGGAGCAAATTATTATATGTTCTTCTTGATGATTTTTGCCATTTCATCTTGATTACAGACTTTATCATATTTTTCTTTTCTTATTTCTTTGCTCGAAATGTCAATTTTTATTCTTTTCAGAAAATCTTTGAAATCAGGGTTCATTGTTAATTTGTTTATTGTATCCCAATCAAGGGTTTCACTTGTTCTTGCCGGAAATAGTATTTCTGATGAGTCTGGTTCTTCTACATTGATTTTGATTACACCAATTCCAAAAGAAGTTGAAAGTCTCCTTAGTTCTGTTTGAAAATCTTCATCTACAGATATTTCGGCTGCAACTAAGTATCCTTCATGTGCCCATGATGAATTAGAGACGGTTTGGAAGAATGATTCTCGTAAATTTCCGAATGTTAGTTCTCGCTTGATTTCAAAAGAAAAAAGTTTTATTGCCATGCTTCCAATCGACGCACAGAATTCAACTACCTCAGGCTTCCAATCATCAATGGGAAAATAGCAACCCACTATGTCCGGATGAATCCATTCTCCAAATTGCTTTTTATCCGACTTTGAATGTTGAATGGTCTTTGTGTATGCTTTGAGATAATAATTTGCGTAATATGTCAAGAAGGGGTGAATATCTTTTTCCAGATATGCAGGCTGTTTTGGAAGGATTACATTTTCGTCTTGTGCTTGTTCAATCAATCTTAGCTCATCATTACTGGCATTTTTTTTAAGATGAAAGAGCTTAGGCCTCGTTCCTACTTTAATAAAAGGGCTGTCCTTTCGATCTCTTACATTACAATAAATCTGTGCTCCCAATGTTGCCCATGGTGTTTTCCCTTGACTGTGGAGGAGCATATCATAGCCCTTTGTTTTAGCAATCTCCCAAATATCAGTTGCAGATAATGGTTTTTTTTCCTCTTCAAGAATTCGCTTTGCCAGTTCAATGAATGTCAGTTTTTCCATTTGTCTCCTCTATATTTTAACACACATAACGACAGTTAATTGGTGTGCTGTCTTTGTACGTCAGGTTGAAGAACGAGTTAGGGCGCAACTAACGCTCAGGTAGATAAATCGCCGCACGCGAAGCTTCCAACAATCGCCCATGAATACCGAGAATTTCGCTGAGGCCTCTTGTTTCCCATTTGGTGACCGCCAGCCCGAGCTCATTGGTGAGTTGATTAACCTTGCGATGCGCCTCCATATCAAGATTAAGCATGAGCTGCGTCTTCAGAATTAATGGCACAACCTTTTTTCTCTCAGGCATTGGATAGACCTCGGGATCGGTGTGCGCCAACAATTCGGAAATTGTCGATACGAACTCTTGCTGCCATTGGGACATCTGTCTGAGCCGAAAGTCCGTTTGTAACTGAATATGCAATCTCTGGTGTTCAGAGCGAAGTATGGCTCTCGTAACGAACCACTGCACAAGAGCGGTAGCAACTCCTACACAAAACATGCCTCCAACAGTGATATACGCAGCTACTACAACTCCATCTGGCTTTGACAGAAGCTGCTTAAGCAACTCTATGATTGTGTTTACAGTGCTCTGGTCCATGTGAATTGTCTTACAGCCTGACTATATTTTTATACTCTTGCAATGCTTTAAAGAAAGAATATATCAGAGAAAAAGGGGGACAGATTTAATTTCCATGATAGCGCAAACCTCCTTGCCAGAGCGGACGCGCAGCTTATGCAAATGGTACCTCAACTTGTGTGATGAAGACTTCGCCGTGGAGACGCTGCTTTATTTCTTCGGGAGAAGCACATTCGAAAAAAAGCTCCAATGCCTCCCTGAGGTTGTCGCGCGCCTGCTCAATGCTGTCTCCCTGACTTGCAATATCAAATTCCGGGCAGAGAGATATATATCCATTACCTTCACGTTCAATAATTGCAGTAAGTTTCATTAAACCCTCCTTTTCAAGATTTAAATTCATCAATGCAGAGAGGCATCGCAACACGCTTTACCTAAAAACTGCGTGTACTCCCCATGCAAAAAGTTTTATTGTTATAAAAGAGCCTATAAGGATTAAAAAAGCGATTATAGAATAAATGGCCGCCTTTCTCCCCCGCCAGCCAACAGTCAATCTCCCGTGAAGCAGGGCAGCATATAAAAACCATGTAATAAGCGACCATGTCTGCCTCGGCTCCCATGTCCAGTAACTGCCCCATACATATTCAGCCCATATCGCCCCGGTGATTATGGCCAATGTCAGGAGAGGAAAACCATAGGTAAGGCATTTGTAGCTGAGCTCATCCAAAATATCCAAAGACGGGAGCAGAAAATATAATCCGCCCACCTTTTTGCTCTTTAGGTAGTGCTCCTGGATTAAATACATTATACCAAATAAAAAGGCCATGGCAAAAAAGGCATTTCCGAGAAATGCAAGACCTACGTGGATTGGAAGCCAGTAACTCTCAAGGGACGGCGCCAGCGGAATTATCTCTTTGGGAAGAAACGATGCAGTAATAAGAAGAAGCATTGCAAACGGCGCAACAAATGAACCCAGTACAGCCAGCCTGTATCTGAAACGGAGTAAAAGATATATAATTACCACCATCCATGAAAATAGAGAGAAGACTTCGTGGAGGTTTGCAAATGGCGGTCTGCCTGCCTCAATCCACCTACTGACAATGGTAAGGGTGTGAAAGACAAAGCCTGCAAGTATGGTCTTATTTGCAATCCCTAATATCTTATCATTGTGCAATATAAGATAGGCCGTGGTTATGAATGTGGCCAGGAGATAAAGAACTACTGTTATATAGAAGAATGTAATGTTCATCAATCACCATCTGCGATTTACGATTTTACCCCCGACAGAGTCAATCGGGGGCAAGCCTACAACAGATTAAACCTGTTTCCCAAAACCTTCTGAAGAAGTTTATTTATCTCCTTCTTCTTCCCTTTGCGAATCCACTCCAGCATGGGGGAATTCACAAGTTTTTCAAACATCTCTTTATTTTTATCAGATTCCTTACTTCCGGTCAACACCTTCTCCCTTACCTTGCCCATAATATCAAGGAACACAGCATATTCCATGCCGAATTCTTTTTCCAGTTTTTCCCTTATCTTTTTTGCCATTGCAGGGCTTTTGCCTGAAGTGGAGATGGCTATCAAGAGGTAGCCGCGCTCCACAACCGAAGGCACAATAAAATTACATAACTCAGGCACATCCACAACATTTAAGAGGATGCCCTGTTTTTTTGCCTCTTTAAATACTGCCTTATTTACCAGAGGGTTATTTGTGGCGCTGTAGGCAAGAAAAAAACCCTTTAAATCCCCTGTTTTGTAAGGATTGGGGCAATAGCTGATTTGCTTTTTACCGGCAAGCCTTTTTAAGGCAGGGGTAAGTTTCGGGCTTATGACCAAAACCTTTGCGCCTGCATTGAGGAGAGAGGCAACCTTTCTTTCTGCAACACTGCCTCCTCCTACGACAATGCAAGGTTTATCGTTTATATCAAGAAAGATAAGATAATACCGCACAGTATATTATTGTGGTTTTTCTTCAAGCAATTTTAATAATGCAGGGGCATCCACATATCCCGGAACCAGCCTGCCGTCGGGAAAGATAATGGTCGGCGTGCCTGTAATACCGAGGGTTTGTCCCAGCTTGAGGTTTGCATCTACCTCTTTTGTGCCGCAATCCTTTTTTTCACGTAATCCTGACAAAAGACTTTCCCACGGCTTAGGAAGTTTTTTCCCTTCAAAGGCATCCTCAAGAAGGCTTGCCGATTTTTCACAGACGATTGCCCTACTTTTACCGTATGCCTCAGGATGGATCTGAACTAAGGGAAAAAGTTTTATATAAAATGCAATATCTTTTCTCTGTTCCAGAACCTTTTTTACTTCCGCGTGAAGCCTTTTGCAATAAGGACAGTCAGGGTCGTCAAAGATGATAATCTTTTTAGGGGCATGAGGGTCGCCCATAATCACAGCTTCATCAAGGGGGATTTGAGCGGTGTTTACTTTGCGCAGTTGTTGAGGCTCGGCAGATTGTTTGCCCAGAGCAGAAAGAGGTGTAACCCGACCCTCCACAATATATTTTTTTGTAAAATCCACATAGACTATAAAGCCCTGCTGCCCTTCTCCTGTTCCCATGGTCCCCTTTATTTCCCAGAGCCCCTTTATCGGCGACATCTTGATCTCGGTTATCTCCGCCTTATAGACATCGGCCTTGATCAATTTTCTTGCCTCATCCTTTGTCAGGGTATGACAGCTTAAACATTCTTTGCCCTTCTTTATGTTCTGAAAGGCATAACCTCTGCCGGCAGACAACAGGCAAAAAGCAGCAGTAAGCAGTAAGCAGAAAATAGCGGATACCAGCCGCTTCACACTTTGGACTTGCAATGAATCTCTTTTCATGTATCCTCCTTTCTATGGTAAACAGTTTACCAACTATTTTTCAGAACTACTTGAGTTCCAGCACATCCTGCATATCATACAACCCCTTTGGCTGTTTCACAATCCAGAGGGCTGCCCTTACAGCGCCCCTTGCAAATGTCTCCCGCGACTGAGCGCGGTGTGTTATCTCCATCCTCTCGCCCATGCCTCCAAAGATTATTGTATGGTCGCCGACTATATCGCCTGCCCTTATAGTCTGGATTCCTATTTCGTCAGGTCTTCTCTCGCCTATTATGCCGTGCCTTTCATAAACCGCCACTTTATCCAAATCTCTATTGAGGCTATAGGCAAGCACCTCTGCAAACCTCATTGCAGTACCGGAAGGCGCATCCTTCTTAGTTCTGTGATGGGCCTCAATGATTTCAATATCATAATCCTTACCCAATACCTTTGCCATATCAGAAACAACCTTAAGCAGCAAATTTACTCCAACGCTCATATTGGGCGCTGCAACTATCCGCAGTTTATTCCCCGCATCTTTTAACCCCTCCCTCTGATGAGGGGAAAAACCTGTTGTGCCGATAACCATAGCGATATCGTTCTTAAGCGCAATATCAAGGTGGTGCATGGTTGCCTCAGGGAATGTAAAGTCAATTATACAGTCAGCCTTCCTGATTGCCTTTTCAAAGTTACCCGTTAACTTAATGCCTATTTTTCCAGACCCTGCAATCTCTCCAGCATCTTTGCCAATATCGCCATGACCGGACATTTCAACCGCAGCCACAATCTCTGCATTCCCGGTTTCTCTGATAACATTTATAATGCCCCTGCCCATCCTGCCTGCCGCGCCTGTAATAACAAGTTTGACCATAATCTATTCTTTTTTCTCCTTTGTCTTCATATAGAAGAGCAATGCTTTGCATTTTCAAGGATTTTCCTTAACATTTATATAACCCCGAAATCCGTAATAACTTTCTCCAGTTTCTTCCTGTTCGCCTCTCCCATTTTTACAAGAGGCAGCCTGAACTCCTCCTCTATTTTTCCCATCATGGCGAGGGCTGTCTTTACCGGTATGGGATTGGTCTCCAGAAACATTGCCCTGTGCAGAGGCTGGAGTTTATAATGAAGCCTTTTTGCCTTTTCAAGGTTTCCCTCAAAGAATGCCCGATACATCTGGCTTACTTCTTTTGGCGCTATATTTGAGGTAACAGAAATAACACCATGCCCGCCTATTGCCAAAATAGGCAGGGTTGTAAAATCATCTCCTGAAAGAATTATAAATCCCTTTCTGCATAATTCAATCGTATCGCTTACCTGCTGGAGGTTTCCTGTCGCCTCTTTTATGCCGATAATATTCTTAATCTCAGACAATCTGGCGACGGTCTCAGGAAGCATGTTTACGCCTGTCCTGCCCGGGACATTGTAGAGTATTATAGGCAATTCTACCTCTTCAGCAACTGCCTTATAATGCTGATATAACCCTTCCTGCGTTGGTTTGTTGTAATAGGGTGTAATCAAAAGAACCGCGTCTGCCCCTGCCCTTTCTGCATGTTTCGTTAACATGATAGTTTCGGCAGTGGAGTTTGAGCCTGTTCCTGCAATTACAGGAATTCTTCCGTTGACCAATTCAACTGTAAGTTCAATAACCCTTTCATGCTCTTCATAGGAAAGTGTCGCAGACTCCCCTGTTGTGCCGCACGGGACAATGGCATTTGTGCCGTTCTTTATCTGAAACTCAATCAATCCCTTAAATGCCTTTTCATCCAATCCGCTGTTTTTAAATGGCGTGACAATTGCCGTCATTGAACCTTGAAGCATAAAACCCTCCACTCCCATTAAGTTTTAATAAAGTATCTTACTTCTGAGATTATTACAACACTTTTATAGAAGGATTTTATAACAAAACCAAACATCCCAGTCAATCAGATGAAGGAAAAACAGAAAAACCAAAAGACCTTGACAGCATCTTTGTTACATGTTAGTTTATCAAAACTTGAACGTTTTGGGTGATGGAGTCCGCCATTAACCGTTTGCCTTGCGCAAACTGATGACCCCTGCATAAATAGCAGGGGTTTTTTTATTTAGAGGGTGAGTATGTCCGCACAGATTTTTTATATCGCCTTGTTCGGCGCGCTTGGGTGCCTGTCACGTTACTTTCTCTCAGGTTGGGTTTATAATCTTTTTGGCAGGAGTTTTCCGTATGGGACCATAGCTGTCAATGTAACTGGCGCTTACATAATAGGTCTTGTCATGGAGTTCAGCATAGGGAGCAATCTTATATCGCAGAACCTCCGCGTAGGTATTACAATAGGCTTTTTGGGCGGACTAACAACCTTTTCTACATTTAGTTATGAGACTTTCAGGCTTCTTGAGGACGGTGAGTTCCTTATCGCCTCAATAAATATTTTTATCAGCGTGCTGGTTTGCCTTTTCTTTACCTGGGCAGGTACAGAAACGGCAAGGTATTTATTATAAGGAGGATGCGATGACAAAATTTATAGGGGAAAAGGCGCTTATGCGGATATTTTTAGGTGAGAGCGACAAGATAGGTCACAAGCCGGTGTATGAGGCCATGGTTGAGTTATTCAGAAAAGAGGGGTTTGCCGGCGCCACCGTCTTGCGCGGGATAGCCGGGTTTGGCGCCCACAGCATTTATCATACGGACAAGTTACTAAGGCTTTCCATAGACCTGCCTATAATCGTTGAGGTAGTGGAGGGGCGGGAAAAGATTGACGCTATAATGCCCAAGATTGATGAACTTATGAACGGAGGGGGGATGATAACCTTGGAGAAGGTAACAGTTGTATGGTATACCCATAGAAACGAGAAAACCAGGGAAAGCTGAACCAGTAGACACAATAGGAAAATTTGCTTGCATTTCTCTGTTTATTAGGCTATATTTTGTAAAATTAAACTTGGGGAAATAAACGAATGATAGTTCAGTGCGACGCCTGTAATACAAAATTTAAACTAGATGATTCAAAGATAAAGGATAAGGGTGTAAAGGTCCGCTGCACCAAATGCCAGAATGTCTTTACAGTTATGCCTCCTCCGTCTGAAGAAGCTGCGCCAAAACAGGAGGAAACATTTGAGGCCTCATTTGGGGCTCAGCCTGAACCTTCCCCAAAAACAGAGGGAATAGATTTTGGCGGCCTTTCTGAACAATCTGCCGCGCAAAAACAGGAAGAAAAAAAAGAAGAGGCCTCGCAATGGGGCATAGATTTTACCTTTGATGAAAAACCAAAGGAAGGAGAGAAAAAGTCGGAATGGGATATAGGCCCCTCTTCTTCAAAAGAAGAGGCGCCGTTTTCATTTGAAGAGGAAAAAGAGGCTCCGAAACAGGCAGGAGAAAAGGGCGGGTTTGGTTTTGAGATTGGAAAAGAGCCGGCATTTGAAGCAGAAAAAAAAGAGGCTGTCCCGTCTCCGGAGTTGTCAGGTTTTAGCTTTGAAGGGGATTTTGCGCAAGCAGCAGAGAAAACATCCTTTGAGATAGAACCCCCGCCAACAGAAGAAGAATTTGTTGTTCCTCCAAAGGAAGAGGCGAAGACTTTAATAATGGGCGCTCAATCAAAGGGAGAGGCAAAAACTTTAATAATGGAATCTCCGTTATCTCCCAAGGCGCAGCCAGAGGCAAACGAAATGTCATTTAAAGCCCCTTCAGAAAAAAGAAAGATAAGCGCCCCTATAATAATTTCTGCGGTGATTATCCTGTTGTTGGCAGCCGGGGGAGCTGTCATTTATCTGAATATTGGGGCTGGATTTTTATCCAAACCCGCGGCGCCGCAAAAGACCATGGATATTATTGGTCTGCAAGGGTATTATATAAATAATACTTCCCTTGGCCAGTTGTTTGTCATAGAAGGAAAACTTGTAAGCAACCTCAATGCGCCAAAAGAGGTTACAGGCATACATGGCATGATATTTGATAAAATGGGGAAAACTATAAAGGATGCCTGGGTTGCGCCCGGAAGGATTGTAGCCCGGGATGAACTAAAGGCCATATCCGCGGCTGACCTGGAAAAAAGATTTAAAGATAGAAATGGCACAGTGCCGCCTAAAGGAACTGTACCTTTTATGATAGTCTTTCAAGGTGTTTCCGGTGAACTGGCAGAGTTCAGTGTAGAGATTAGCCAGTAAATCCTCACACCAATTTGGCGGTGGTTATTTTTAATCCCAATTTTTCCTCTCAAGAATTTTATCCAATCAAATACTGGAAACAGAATTGCTCGCCTTTGTAAAAAAACTTACTGAAGATATATCATCTCTGCCTGAGCATGATATGAGGGTTCAGCCGCGCATATCCCTCGGCCTTCTGGAATTTCTTTTTTTCTCAGGACCTGAAAGAAATTGTTCAGGACGAGGAACTGCATCCGCAGATCAGAATGGCTGCAAAGGAACGGCTTGAAGAAAAAGGGCAATTATGCCTTTTTGGCAGACTCTTCAGGTTTGGAGGGCGCTGATTCCAGTTTTTCCTTTTTGGGGGTTACATCAATTTCAGATTCAGAAGACGCCTTTTTAAAGTTTCTTATGGCCTCACCAAGACCCGAGCCTATACTGGGCAGTTTCCCAACGCCGAATATTATCAAAACGATTACGAGAATAACTATAAGTTCTGTTGTCCCTATTCCAAACATAAGAATCCTCCTTCAAAGATTTTAGTCTTGTTATTATTGCAGGATTGTTTTGTATATGTCAATAAAAATATTGAGAGTCACTGACAAAGGCCGGCTTATTGTTTTTTTGCTGATTTCCATTCTTCTCCATATTGGGATCCTTATGATTGTCCCCCAGACAAGAGAAGGTGAAAAGACCTTGCCAAAACTGATACCTATTGATGTGATAGAGCTTCCGCAGCCAACAGAGATAAAGAAGCCCTCCACATCAGGTGTAGCCGGGGAGCAGCCCCATCCACTCTTGCCTTCTGTCCTTCCCTTCGCAGAAGAGAAAAGGATTGTAGAACCTCTGCTGCCTGCTAATCCCCCGACCCATCCTTCGGATGAGTTCCCCGCCCCCTTTGACAAAGGGGAACAAAAGGGGGATTTTGACAAAGAGGCTGGGCTCCAGTTGCAGCGAAGCATTCCAACGGGAAGCGGGGGATTAGAGGAAAAGACTGAACAGGAACCTGCGATTAAAAAAGGGTCTGTAGAAGATGAAAAAACTCTCCCTTCAGAACCAATAGTAAAAGAGGAAAAACCTTTAAGCCTTTATCCCACAAAAGAACGTATCGCAGAGCTGTCTAAAAAATATGAAAAAGAGGCGCCTGTTGGAGAAAAAGACAGGGACATTTCTTTTGACACCAGCGAGCCGCGCTATACCTCATATTTTGAGGGACTAAAGGCCAAAATTTACCATGAATGGGAATATCCGGATGCGGCTGCAAGGGGAGGCCTGGCAGGCAGGCTTTTTGTTCATTTTGTTATCTTAAAAGATGGAGCATTAGAGGATGTAACGCTTATCAGAAGCTCCGGCTACCCCATTCTTGACAATGCGGCGATATCTGCTATAAGATTGGCTGCGCCGTTTTACCCTTTTCAAAAAAGCTTTGGCAGCCTTGAAAAGATAACAGTAAATGCCTCATTTGAATATATACTGTATCCATATATAAACAGGCAAGGGCGATAGGAGATATTATTTTGAGGGTATCTGAGATTTTTTTCAGCATTCAGGGAGAATCCACATATACAGGGCTTCCCTGCGTTTTTATAAGGCTTACAGGCTGCAATCTTAGATGCACATGGTGCGATACAACATATACTCAGGTCTCTGAACAGGGAGAAGACTTTTCCATTGAACAGGTCATTAACGAAGTTAGAAAGTTTAATTGCCGCTTGGCAGAGATTACCGGCGGTGAGCCCATGTTGCAAAAGGAAACGCCAATGCTTATAAACAAGCTATTGAAACTTGGTTATGAAACACTCCTTGAAACCAATGGCAGCATAAGCCTTGAGCCGGTTAATGCCAATGCCATAAAGATAGTGGACGTCAAATGCCCGTCCAGCGGCCATGATGGAAGCTTTTTAATGGAGAACCTCAAACTTATTACATTGCAGGATGAGATAAAATTTGTTATAGCTGACCGCAAAGACTATGAATTTGCGCGGGATTTTTTAGAAAAATGCATCAAGGACAAAACCGCCAAAATCCTTTTTGCGCCTGCGCATCCGCTCATGCCATCACAGGAGCTGGCAAAATGGATACTTGCAGACGGGCTTATGGTAAGGCTTCAGCTCCAGATACACAAGTTTATCTGGGGAGAAGAGAAAGGAAGATAAACATAGATGCGGATGTTTGTTTTCAGCGCCTTAATTCTATATATTTTCAGCTTTTTTATTGTTGCCCTTTACCATGTAACAAAGAAAGGACTTTTTGCATCGCTTTCCAGAGCCGTTGTTGTTATTGGACTTCTTACACATACAATTGCCCTGTTTATAAGAACATACGAATCAGGCCATGCGCCGATGCTGGCCATGTATGAGACACTGCTATTTTATAGCTGGTCAACTGTTCTTGTAAGCGCTATTGTGATATTCAGATACAGAGAAAGGTTTACAGAGCTTATAACCATTCCTGTTGCCATTCTGGCCATGATATTCGCCCAGATGAGTGAAACGCTGGCCAAACCACTGACGCTAATCTTAAAGACCCGCTGGTTTGAAACCCATGTGATATCATCATTTGCAGCCTATGCCCTTTTTACACTGGCATTTTCCGGCGCAGTTTTATATTTACTTTCCGAACTCCAAACCATGTCATTGCGAACCAACGGTGAAGCAATCCCATCAATTGAGATTGCTTCCTGGACAGAGCGGCTCGCAATGACAACCGCAGAACTTAAGAAAGACTTTCAGGATATTGCTCATCGCAGCATACTCTGGGGATTTTTATTTTTCTCTGCATCCATGTTTGCAGGCGCAGTATGGGCATACCTTGCATGGGGCGCATACTGGCTGTGGGAACCGAAGGTTATCTGGTCGTTTATTGTCTGGTTTTACTATGCAGGGGCTATGCATGCGTATTATGTAAAAGAGTGGCGCGGAAAAGGGCTGGCAATAGCAACGGTTGTCGGCTTTTTTGTGGCGCTATTTACTTATCTGGGGGTTAGTCTCTTAATGAAAAGCAGTCATAGTTTCTGACAGCTTCTTAAAAAGCCAGTAATCGGTTAATCTTTCTACCGCACATCCTAATACCCTTTAATCACCTTGTCCTAACTGCAGGTGATGCAACAAAATGATTTCGGGTAATTGACTATGTTGGAAGCATATGTTATCTTACTTGCATAATACATAAGGCTTTTTCTATTGCCTGTAACCTAAAAATAACAGAGGGAGACAAAGATGTGTAATTTTAAAAGGTGGGGTGTTTCTTTATTCTTTTTATCAATAACCCTCATTTCCTGTACAGCAGCTAAAGAAAGGATTCTGCAGAAGGAGACGCCGGCAACCGCCCCAAAAGCCTCTTCCCCAGAGACAGGAAACAGCTACTATCACTTTTCCCTTGCCCAACTGCTTGCGAACAAGGGAGATACGGATGGCGCTATAGAAGAATACAAAAAGGCTATGAAATTAGACCCAAAGGAGCCGGCGCTTTACATAGATATAGCCACCCTGTATATAAAAAAAGGCGATAATAACGCGGCGCTTGAGAACCTTGAAAACGCTGTGAAGATTGCAAAGGATTATGCGCCTGCACATCTGCTTCTTGGGAATGTTTATACTGCCCTTAAACGGGATGATGAGGCTGTTTCTGCCTATAAAACAGCCATCTCTCTTGAGCCGGAAAATCCAAAGGCATATATGTATCTTGGTATGTTATACGCGGAACACAAGAATTATGACCTTGCCATAGAAATATTTAAAAAACTTATCGGAGTAAACCACGAGTCAATTATGGGCTATTACTATCTGGCCAGGGTCGAGGCTGAGAGAGGCCGTTATACGGAGGCAGAGGATTATTACCTCAAGGCATTGGATATAAATCCTTCAATAGACATGATTCTTGTAGAGCTTGGAATGGTGTATGAATTTGAGAAAAAGCTTGATAAGGCCATAGAGTCCTATCAAAAGGCGCTTAAGTTTCAACCCCGCAACACAAACTTAAGGAACAGGGTTGGTCAGCTTCTAATTCAGCAGAACAAGCTTGATGAGGCCATTACAGAATTCAAGCAGATGGAAACATCCGGCAATGCAAGGCTTGACATCATGGCCAAGATAGGGCTGATATATTTTGAGCAAAAAAAGTATGATGAGGCCATTATACAATTCAGCCTAGCCCTGACAATTGACCAAAAAGCTCATAAGGTCAGGTATTATCTGGCTACCGCATATGAAGAAAAGGGGGAGTTGGATAAGGCTCAGGAGGAATTTAAAAAGATTCCATCTGACAGCGAGATATTTGTGGATGCAAAGATACATCTTGCCTTTATGTATCAGAGGCAGGGACGTCTTAATGATGCTGTAAAGGCCATAAAGGAGGCAATAGATATAAAGGGCGCGGATATCGAGCTTTACAGGCTGCTTGCCTCTGTTTATAAGGAGGCCAGCCGTCTTGATGATGCTGTAAAGATAATACAGCAGGCGCTTCTTCTTGAACCTCAAAATGCAGAGCTGCATTTTACGGTTGGGGCGCTGTATGACGACGCAGGCCAGAAGGAAAAATCAATGGAGGAGATGAGGATTGCAATAAAATTAAATCCAGACCATGCCAATGCGCTGAACTATCTTGGCTATACATATGCTGAATTAGGGATAAACCTAGAAGAGGCGTTGACCCTGATTAAAAAGGCGCTTGCTATAAAGCCTGAAAGTGGCCAGATTATAGACAGCCTTGGCTGGGTTTATTATAAGATGGGCGAGATAGCCTTGGCTGTGCAGGAACTTGAACGCGCTATTAAGTATATGCCTGATGATCAGGTGGTGCTTGAGCATCTCGGCGATGCCTATCTGAAAAAGGGGCTGAAGGATAAGGCCATTGAAATCTATGAGAAGGCATTGAAGGTTGACCCCAAAAATACCAAACTCAAGGAAAAATTAGAGGGGCTTAAAAAAACTAAGGATTAGGAAATAACACTCCGGTGGCAAGAAATAGAAAATATGGCAAACAATTACTGCTTACTGCTTAGTTTTTTTTGCAGGATGCGCCTCTCTAACCCCCCCTGCCCCCCCTTTAACAAAGGGAGGGATAGGGGGGGTTAAAATATCCGATGAACAGAATATTTGCTTCGACCCTGCCTCCATTTCTTTACTGCAGAAAAAGTATGATAATCTGAAAACTCTTAAAGGCACTGCGCTGGTAAAGATAGCCTCCAAAGATAACAGGGACATGGCCGGCAGGGCAGTGATTATCGTCAAGAGGCCTGACCAATTTCGGCTGGAGATACTTGGTCCCTTCAATCAAACTGTTTTTCTCATCACATATAACAAAAAAAATGTATCTCTGTTTTCATTTCAGGAAAATAAGGTATATAGGGATTACCCCCTGCCTGTAGAGGCTTCCCTGTTTCCTCAATATCTTTCAGGACTGCCTGCCGCAGGGGTCGGAAGCCGAGAAATAAATAATCTGCGCCAAACTCTGTTTCACGGCCGGTGTGTTTATACAAATTCAGGAGATGAACAGATATTGATAAATCACGAAGGTAATATTCTTGAGATAACTTTGCCAGACGCAAGTGGCGATATTTATCCGATAAAGGTGTCAATGGATTCCTATAAAGAAATAGACGGCTTTAATTTTCCATTTGCAATATCTTTAAATAATAAAAAGGCCAATATTCTTATAAGGTATGATCATATAGAACTAAACCAGGATATTTCAGACGATTTGTTTAATCTACCTGAAAAGCGAGAGTAGAGGATATGTCTTCACTTCCTTAAAAATTTCTGACTTTAGAGTATTATTATGCTATACTTAAAAACATTTATATCAGGTTTATCCGGGAAACAATCGGTTTTTGGGGTTCAAAATCAATAAGGAGCTGCTTAAAATCTAATCGAGAGGAGAAAAATGATGTTTAAGATTGGAGACACAGCAGTATACCCCGGTCATGGGGTAGGAAATATTGAATCAATTGAAGCCAGGGAAATATCAGGCGGCGCAATCCAGAGATTTTATATCATAAGGGT
>ORMF011536997.1_pt1 | contig 27301 bp, 23 predicted proteins | sample 1779871 | NCBI WGS metagenome assembly ORMF01 (sample SAMEA104232316, study PRJEB22302) | groundwater metagenome | biome: forest; feature: aquifer; material: groundwater | place: USA | collected 2011-08-07 | depth 5.4 m | reverse complement strand
GGCTGGAAATGGAGTTCGCCCCCGAGAGCTATTCACAAGAGCAGTTGGACGAGCTGGATCGGCTGACAGAGAAGTGGATCGATGACCATAATGGCGGGCGTAAGAGATGGTGAAAATCGATGAGAACTCCGCACTCATGAGACCGTTACAACGGGGAGCAAATTCGCTTCGGTGACATCGTGTTTGTTTACGATCTCCAGCCGATCCCGCAGCTCCTGATCGCGCCTTCCATCGATCCGCTCAGCGACAAGCTCGGTATCGATGGGAAAGAGCAGATACGAAATGATTTCCTCATCACCCGACACATAAAGGATTATTTGTTACTTTTTCTGTCCCTTTTCCATGAGGGAGACGTGGTTTGTCTGTGATGGACCTTGCGCCGGAAAAAAATCGGCAACTGGACCTGGGCGGGCGCAGATTGGTGATCGTTTCCAATCGCCTGCCTTTCAATGTCAGCGTGGACGGTAGCCGTATTATGTACCATCCCAGCACCGGTGGGCTGGTCACCGGCCTCGCTTCCTTCAGAGAAGCCCAGAAAAAAGCCTCGGCCCTTCCGTCGGAACATCTCTGGGTGGGCTGGCCCGGCCATAACGTCGAGGGTCCGCTGCGTGAGCGGGTCATCGAGGAATCTCTCAGCCGCTATCAGTCTTATCCCGTTTTTCTTTCCGCAGCGCAGATGGAGCAGTTCTACCTGGGCTTTTGCAACGCGACAATCTGGCCTTTGTTTCATTATTTCCCCACGTATGCGCTCTACCAGCCAGCGTTTTGGGACCAGTACAGAGAGATTAATCAACTTTTCGCCGATGGGCTGGACGCCATTCTGAGACCGGATGACGTCGTTTGGGTGCATGACTATCATTTGATGTTGCTGCCCCGCTTATTAAAATTACGTCGCCGTCAGATATCCCTTGGGTTCTTTTTGCATATTCCATTTCCTTCCTTTGAGGTCTTTCGTCTTCTTCCGGGGCCGTGGCGGCGTGAGATCCTGGAAGGACTGCTGGGAGCTGACCTTATAGGTTTTCACACCTATGAGTACACACACCATTTCCTGCAATCCGTGTTGCGTATTCTGGGCTACGAACATCAACTCGGCCAAATTCTGACGGCGGATCATGTTGTCAAGGTCGATACCTTTCCGATGGGCATCGATTTCGAAAAGTTGGCAGGCGCCATAGCCGATCCCGATACCGCGCGGGAGGCGCAGCAGCTCAGGAACGCGCTCACCGGAGTCAAGTTAATTTTGTCCGTGGATCGGCTGGGTTACACCAAGGGGATATTGAATCGGTTAGAGGGCTACGAACTGTTTTTAGAAACCAATCCCGCCTATCACGGCAAGGTCGCGCTCTTGATGGTGGTCGTGCCCTCGCGCATCGGCGTCGTGCAATACGATCTCATGAAGCGGCAGATTGAAGAACTCGTCGGCAAGATCAACGGTCGTTTTGGGAAAGTGGGCTGGACGCCGGTGGTCTATCAATATCGCCATGTGCCGTTCACGTCGTTGGCCGCGCTGTACGCGGTCAGTGACGTTTGCCTGGTTACGCCGCTCAGGGACGGCATGAACCTCGTCGCGAAAGAGTATTTAGCGACGAGGGGCGACGGCACAGGAGTGCTGATCCTGAGCGAGATGGCGGGCGCCGCCAAGGAGTTGGCGGAAGCGATCATCGTCAATCCCAACAGCCGTCCGGAAATTGCCGCTGCGTTAAAAGAGTCGCTGGAAACGCCGGTGGAGGAGCAACAAAGACGCAATCGGGTGATGCAACGACGCTTGCGCCGTTATGACGTGACCCGTTGGGCGAGCGATTTTTTGACCGGGCTGCTTGGCATGCGGGAGGTGCAGAGTCGCATCGAGTCCAAACTGCTATCGGACTCGGCCAGGAAAGATATTATCGCTTGCTACCGGAGGGGCCGGCGGCGGCTTTTGTTTCTCGATTACGACGGCACCTTGACACCGCTGGTTCGCGACCCTTCTATGGCCGAGCCTGATGAAACATGGCTGGATATCCTCAGGTCTCTCACCGCCGATCCAAGAAACGGTGTGGTGATCATAAGCGGCCGCGACCGCGCGACTCTGGACGCGTGGTTCGGCGCCATGCCGCTTGGACTGGTGGCGGAACATGGCGGGTGGATAAAAACCGCCGGCCAATCGTGGCAACGCGCCAAATCCTCGACCGGCGAGTGGAAGGGGAAATTGCTTCCGGTATTGGAAATCTACGCCGACCGTTTGCCGGGCGCTTTTGTCGAGGAAAAGGAAGATTCGGTGGCTTGGCATTACCGCATGGCCGATCCTGAACAAGCGGAACTCCGAGCGCCTGAACTGGTCGATCACCTCCTTAATCTGACCGCGAAAACCGATCTGCAAGTCGTTCGGGGAAACAAGGTGGTGGAAATTCGGCGCGCGGGCGTGGACAAGGGGAGCGCTGCATTATTGTGGCTCGATCATCGCGAATACGATTTCATTCTCGGCATCGGCGACGATACCACCGATGAAGATTTGTTCAAGGCACTGCCGGCAAGCGCCGTATCGATCCGCGTCGGTATTTCCGGCACAAACGCGCAATTTAACGTCCGCAATTGCGCCGACGTGATCGATCTGCTTCGTTCACTCGCAGGTTTGCCGGCCCCGGTGTCGGTTCGGAGTGCCTAACTCGCGACGGGGTATGGCCTTCGAAGTCATTCGTTTCGCCCCTACGGTTTGATGCGAGAAAGAATCACATGGACGCCCTTGAGCGACGGATTGTCCTGGATCATTCTGGAGAAATTTGCGTGAACCGTCTGCATGATTAGTTCATAAGTTGACTGTCTGAGTTCGGCGAGCGCGTCGACGACGTTCGCTATTGCCCGCGGCATACCGACTTCGCCCTTGAGCCACTTCGCTCCGCCGGGGTTGTCTGTTTCGGTCAGAAGCAAACGGTCCGGGATCTGTTTGGCGATCGTCTTGATGTGATCGGAATAAAGCACTTCGACGCCGACGGTGAAATAGCAGCCGAAGGTGATCATTGCTCGAAGGATATCCATGGGGCCGGAGTACCAGTGGATGATCGCTCGCTGAATATCGTACTTCTCCAGGAGATCGAGGATTTCCTTCTCGCCGCCTTTGGTGTGCAGGTTGACGATTTTCTTTTGCTCGCGGGCGGCGGCGAGAAAATATTCCAATACTTTGCGTTGCGCCGGATAAGTGGAGGTGTCTTTCACCCAGTGAAAGTCCAGGCCGATCTCGCCGATGGCCGGGCTGGCTTCTATGTAACGAGCGACTTCTTGTAACCGATCGGTATAGTCCGCCGCGCGTCTCGGATGGATTCCAAAAGTTGGCAGTACCAGTTCGGAGCGCTCGCCGATCTTCTGAAGCTCCAAGTAGGACGGCACGTCCATGGCCGTGGCCACGGTGAAAATTGTGTCCTGCTCGATTTGCCGCAGCGCTTCGTCGAGAAGGTCGCCGTATTTGTCCAGGTGAACGTGGGCGTCGATGAGCATGATCGAGTCCTTCGTCTATTCCGGTTTCCAACCGCGGGCCTGGAGTTCCTGGAAGACTTTCCTGGCGATGGCGAAGTCGTAGATCTTGTCGAGACGCGGCGGTTCTTTGAGCGTGGCCGGATTGATCAGATACTCAAGCGCCTTTCGCTGTTCGTCTTGACTGATCGTTCCGTCTTCGGTTAGTGCCGGTCGCAATTCGTCGAAGCCGCCGCTCACGGTGTCTTCTTTGACTTTGAGCGCGCGGGCCAGGGAAGAAACGGTGCGATCTCGGCTGTTGCGCATGTACAGCAGCCCTTTGACCTGGGCGCGCACGAATCTTTCGACGAGGGCGGGATTGGATTGCAGCAGATCCTCTCTCGTGAACGTCGCCACCGGGATATCCACATAATCCTTTTCACTGATGAAAGAGAAAAGCTCGCGATAGCCGTCCTGCTTGGCGTTGACCGTGAACGGCGTGGCGAGGACCGCGGCATCGACGACGCCGGTTTTGAGCGCGAGAAATCGCTCGCCGCCACCGCCGACCGCCAGGACCGTCACTTTCTTGCCGCCGTCAGCTGTCCGTTTCTTCAATAGATCACGCAAGAGCAGATCGGGGCCGCTGCCGAAACTGGAGATGCCGACGCGTTTGCCGTCAAGGTCGGTGAAGGAACGGATCTCGGGCTTGGCGTAGAGCGCATAGGTGGGGCGGCGCAGCGGCGCGAACGCCACCCGGAGCGGCAAGCCGCGCAATATGCCGATCAAGCCGCCGCCGCCAATCGTCAGAAAATCGATTTCCTTGGCTGTCAGTGCCAATACCGACGGCGCCGACCGGATGACGATGAGCTCGACATCGAGCCCTTCTTGCCTGAAGTAGCCCCGCTCACCGGGAATCAAAGACGACGCTACGATCAGGGAGAGTGTGGGAATGCCGACGCGGACTTTCTTGAGCTCTTGGCTCTGCGCCGGAGCCGCGAGCCAAACGATGACCCACAGGCAGAGAGCGAGTTGCGTTTTTTTCATTTTCAGAACCTCCCTTCCGATTCCGAAGCGATAGCCGGTGTCGCGGGCATTGGGGTGCTGCGCCGCCAATAGATCCAGAGTCCGGCGAGCGCTACCATGGCTGCCACAACATACATCAGCGAATAACTCTGATCCACCAGATCGAGAAAGGCGCCGAGCGTCAGCGAGCCGACGCCGATGCCGAGATCATAAAAGCTTTGATACTGCGCCATCGATTGGCCGCGCCGCTGCGGCGATGTTTGGTCCACAGCGACGGTCATGAGCGCCGGCTGCGCGGCGCCGGTGCCGAGGCCGCCCACCACCGCGGCGGCCATCAGCCAAGCGGGCGAGTCCGCCAGCACGAGCAACACGATGCTGGCAAAATTGAGGAATAAGCCGGGCAGGATCACCGCGCGCCGGCTAATGCGATCCGACAGCGGCCCGGCCACGGGACGCACGATCAAAAGACAGAAGGCATACAGTCCGAACCAGTAGCCGGGATTTTCCAATCCCAATTTGAGGGCGTGGATGGGGAGAAAGGTAAGGATGCCGCCGTGGCCGAAGGAAAGGAAGGCGACGGCGACAGCCGGCAGCAGAGTTTCCGGAACGACCAGCAGATCGATCCAGCGAAGCTTCTTGGCCGAGGCCACCGGCGCTCGCTTTGGCTCCGGAATCAGCGCGGCCAGCAGAAGGCTGCCAAGCAACAGGGCCACGGTGCCGAGGAAGACGCCGGGGTAAGCCAATTGTTTCAACAAAGCGAATCCCAGCACCGGCCCTACGGCGCCGCCCAGGCTGCTTGCCATGGCGGCGTAGCCGATCAGTTCGCCGCGCCGTTTTTGCGGCGCGATGTCGGCGGCAAGGGTGGCGACGGCGGTGGTGCAGGCGGACCAGCCGATGCCGTGGATGATGCGGGCCGGGATCAACAGCAGGATGGTGGGTGCCCAGAGATAGCCGAAGTTGCCGACCATGAAAAAGGCGATGCCGGCGAGGAGGAAAGGCTTCCGGCCGAGGCGATCGATGAACATGCCGATGGGAAAGCGCATGAGGGTCGCGGTGATCGTGAAAACCGCCATGACGGCGCCAATGACGGTTGACGACGCATCGAAGCTCGCGACATAGAGAGGCAGAATCGGGCGGGTAAGATGGTGCGCCAGGAAAAAGCTAAACCGATTGATCCAGGTAAGGAGAAAATCTTTGAGCCATATATTTTCTTGAAGCTCTTGTTGTTCTGCCATCGCCGCCGCCGGAAAATATATTGACGCTCGTCACGCGGGGATGACAAGTAGAGAAGGATGAAAAGCCTTAGCGGAGCCTGCGTCACCGGATATTCAGCCCTCCGCCTTCATCCTTTCGCCTTTCGCTCAGACCTTGTGTATTCCGCCGCCTTCCGGTGGTTTGGGCTGATCTCTACCGGGCAGCCAGTCGACGTCTTTGCGCGGGCTGTTGCCGGTCACTTGGAATTTGGCTCGCCCCATGTTTTCGAACTCGAACTCGATCTCAATCGTATCGCCGCAGTTGACTGGTTTAATCAACCGCGGCGCCCGGTCACGATACCTTTCCGGCACACGCGTCGTCCAACGCTCCGGTGAAATTTCTTAAAACGAGTCCCCGGAAAAAATCCCATACTTCCGAGACATTAATGAACATCCGATTGATACTGATTGACGTGATTACGATCAGCAATCACGATCAAGGGTCCATTAATTTCTATTCTTATCTCTTATACAATCCAGCCACTGCTTAGCGAGCCTCTTTGTCGATTCACTGCTAGGCTCCGGACCCGAATAGAATGGGAACATCCACTGCTCAGTGGTCTCTAGAAAAAGAATTTCGCTCTTTAGCCGCAACAACGTTAGCACGGAAACTGTCGTTACACTTTTCAGTAATCCCTCATTTGTAGGCGGTGTGAGACGAGCCAACCTCGCCGTAGAAATCATGTCATCGGCCTCCTCAACTACTCCTAATGGGATATCTTCTTTCAACTGGAGAGCCCCGACAGGCTGGTTCTGGTCGCTCACATAAGCTCGCTTTCTGACATCATCCTTCGCGTTCTTGAACTTTTCTATCGACATCGAATCGACCCGTTGAACACTCATAGAGCGGGAGTGCTCAATGACTTCAAACTTTCTCGAGCGCTCCCATTCTTCCGAGCTTACAAAAACGGCAAGTGTTTTGCGTGATTCCGGCGAGTCAACCATCAGCAGGAAACACATCAACTCGTCACGGGAGCAAATATCAATCAATCCCGACAACGGTGCGAAATCGATGGAACTTCGCCCTTTCGGATCAATAAACGACTCACAGGATGTGGCAACTTGGACCGCAAACAATACCGAAAACGAGCAAACTACTACTAGTGTTCCTAGTGGTGCGTATGTACGTATCCGGCGCAAATTCATCGGCCTACATTCCCCAAAATATTCCGACTACTACTAACGATCACATCAGCGCCTGCAACCACTTCCTTGGCACCAATCCAGGCCCGTTTATACTGCTCCGCGATAGCGCGGACCTTCGCATGAGCCGCTGTGGCGATGCGACCATCCTTATAAACATACTTGTCGCCGAGCTCGAGAACGCCGCCTCGGAGTTAGTAAGGATGAAGCCTTGTGTCCGCCGGATCGGTCGAGGTTTCATCTTCCGCCTTTCGCTCAGACCTTGTGTATTCCGCCGCCTTCCGGTGGTTTGGGTTGATCTCTTCCCGGCAGCCAGTCGATGTCTTTGCGCGGGCTGTTGCCGGTGACGTTGAATTTGGCCCGCCCCATGTTTTCGAACTCGATCTCAATCGTATCGCCGCAGTTGACCGGCTTTAACCCTTCGTGAAATGTGCCGGTGGCGACGATATCTCCTGGGCTGAGAGTGATAAACCGGCTAAGCCAGGCGATTTGATCGGGAATCTTATGCGCCATCGCGCTCGTGTTGTAGTTTTGGCGTGGCTCGCCGCTGGTCCAGGACTTCACCACGACATTGTGCGGATCGGGAATCTCGTCTTTGGTGATAATCCAGGGCCCGCAGCAGCCGTGCGAGCCTTGGCCCTTACCGACGAAATGTGTGCGGCGTAGGAGCCCGCGGGTGGAGATGTCGAAGAAGGGAAGGTACCCGAAGACAAAATCTAGGGCCTTGGATTCCGTGACGTTCATGGCGGTTTTTCCGATGACGTAGGCGAACTCGGCTTCGGGCTGGTAGACGACGCATGCTGGAATGTCTCTCAATTCGACGGCTCCGCCAGGGCCGACGAGATCCGGCGATTTGTAAAAATATTCGTGAGGAAAGCTGTCCGCGGTGCGACCGGCCCGGTCGATATAGTTGCTGAACGCCGCGATGCATTTACCCGGCCGGGGCAGCGGGCAGAGGAGCTGGACGCTGCTTAACGGCACGCCGTTCTGCTCCGCCAAGATCTTCTCGAATCGGCGCCGATACTTGCGCCATCCCTCGATGATCTCTTCCATCACCCGCTGTCCACCCTTGGCCTTGCGCGAGCTGATGGAGTCGCTGACATCCACCACCATGTCGCCGTTCTTGATCACGCCGACGCAATCGTCGTTGAATCGTAGAATCCTCACTGTTCACTCCTCCCCCCGGAAATTTTCGCCTATCATTGCGACAATGGGCGGGAGTTGTCAAACCAATTTCACGATCAATGCGGTTCGGTTTTAGCCGTTAATACATGAACGATCCCTCTAAGGGGACCGTTTGACAAATTCTAAGTTCGGCGATATAGGGCTATGCCTCTGCTTGGGGGTGTGCCGGGGGCAGCGCACGGATTGTTCTTCGAAGGACCCGTGTCATCACACGGGGATAGAGCGATGGGCGGCAGAGATATAGAGCGTGCGATCAGCAGCAGCGCGTGGATTTCAGATGCGCGCCGCTCGGGTAAAAATGTTGATGCGCAGCCTAGGTCCCGGACGACAACGAGTGAAGTGGCTAGCCCTAGCTGCCTTCCTGCTCAATCTGACTAGTGACGCCCTCGCTGATGAACTTGCCGATAACGGTTCGCCCGCGCTAGCGGCGCGCAGTGAAAGTCTCATCGCCGCGCGGTCGCCGCAAAAACTTCTTAACCGTTCAGATCCGACAGTAGCCGCCGAGCCGGCGCAGCGCAACGCCGTTCACACCTCACTGGCGAAATTGCCGCTCGCTTTCGAGCAGAATCACGGGCAAACCGACGCGCAGGTAAAATTTCTCACCCGCGGCCCGGACTACTTACTCTTTTTGACCGCTGACGAAGCGGTGTTTGTTTTACGAGGCAAAGGTCCTGAGTCGCCGGCAACGCTGCGTCTCAAACTCGGCGCGGGAAATCCCGCGCCCGAGATTGAAGCGCTAGATCGGCAGAGCGGTTACGTAAACCATTTCATCGGCAACGACCCGGAGCGCTGGCGCACCAAGGTGCCGCGCTTCGCCAAGGTCCGTTACAAGTCGGTTTATCCTGGCATCGATCTCGTCTATCACGGCTCCCAACAGCAATTAGAATACGACTTCGTCGTTGCGCCAGGCGCTGACCCGACGGCGATTCAGATGAGCTTCAGCGCCGACGCTTCCGATCTATCGCTAACTGTGACCGAGGACGGCGACCTGCTAGTTGAGACCGGCGGCAAGACACTGCGCCAGAAAAAACCAATTGCCTATCAAGAGATTGACGGCAAGCGCCGCACCGTCGACGCCGAATATGAAATTCACCGAACTGAACACGGCGCGCAGAGGGTTACTTTGGCGCTCAGCGACTACGACCGCGCGCAGCCGCTGATCATCGATCCCGCGCTTATTTATTCTACTTATCTTGGCGGACCGACGGATGGGTTTGGTCAGCCCTTTGGCCGTACGGACGGCCGCGGTGTCACCGTCGATGCCAACGGGTTTATCTACGTGACCGGCTCGACCAACTCCACAGACTTTCCTGGCGCCACGTCAACGCCAGCAGCGGCGGTAACCCATGCGTTCGTCGCTAAGCTCACGCCCAGCGGTCTCGGCGCAAGCGATCTGGTTTGGGCGACGGTATTCGGCGGCACCGTTGCGCCGACGGCCGGTTTTTTGGCGTTCGATATCGCCCACGCCATCGCCATCGATTCGACCGGCAAACTGAGCGTAAGCGGTGAAACCGGATCGAGCGATTTTCCGGTGACCACGGGCGCCTATCAGACCGCTATCGGCACTTTTTTTAGCAATCCCAGCGCCTTCATCGCCCGCTTCGATACCAACGGCGCGCTGGTCTACGGCAGTTATTTCGGCGGCGGCGCAGTGACGCGCAGTGTTGCCATCGCCGTCGACGCTTCCAACGATATCCTGATCACCGGCGAGATGGTCGGCCGAAACTTTCCGACCACGCCGGGAGCTTTGAGAGAAACAACGCCCGGCGTAAGATTCTTCGCCGCCTTTGTCGCCAAGTTCCGTCCTGGCGGACAGGGCGTCAGCGACTTACTCTATTCGAGTCTCATCGACAGCGCCGCAATAGGCTTCGGCATCGCCGCCGACAGTCGTGGGCGCGCCTACGTGGTCGGGCGGGCGGGCGCAGGGCTGCCGGTGAGTACGGGCGCTTTTCAGCCAACGGCCGGCGGCGCCGGCGCCGGAGATGGCTTCTTGGTGGTTATCGATCCCGTTGGCAACGGCGCCTCCGATCTAGTGTACGGGACCTTTTTCGGCGGACCTTCAGACGATTACGCATCGGCTGTTACCGTCGATGCTCTCGGCACGGCTTATCTAACCGGTACTACCGGCGGCGGCATACCGACGACACCCGGCGCGTTTCAGACCAGCGGTGTTGATTTAAGCGACGCCTTCGTCGCCGCCATTCAACCAGGGGGACAGGGCGCGGACGATCTGCTCTATTCGAGCTATCTCGCCGGCCAAGGCACGGATATCGCCACCGGTATCGCGCTCGATCATGCCGGGCTGGTCTGGGTCACCGGCTACACGACTTCCGACGATTTCCCCGTGAGCGGCGTACACTCGCCGCCAGCATTTTCCGAGGACTCCTTCGCGATCGCGCTCAATCCCATCGGCTCCGGCGTGAGCGATCGCGTCTTTGGCCAATTCCTCGGCGGCACGGGCAACGACGAAGCCAACGGCATCGCCGCCGGTCCGCGCAATGTCGCCATCGTCGGCAACACCGGCGCTCCAGACTTTCCCACCACGGGCGGCGTGCTACAGGGGACGAGGCCAGGCGTGTTGAGCGCTTTCGTCACCGCGTTTTCTCCCGGCTCAAGCGATCAGCAGACGACTACGACGTTAATCTCTTCGCTCAATCCCGCCGGGCTCGGCGTCGCGATTAGGTTCACCGCCACATTGACGGGCAATAACCCGACCGGCGCCGTGGTGTTTCGCGACGGCGTCAACCGCTTGGGTTCCGCGCCGCTGGTCGGCAACAGCGCGCAACTCACCGTGTCGACGCTTACGGCCGGCGATCACTCGATTACCGCGATCTACAGCGGCGACGCCAACAATCGGACCAGCACATCGGCTCCGCTCATCCAGCGCATTGGCGGCAGTGCGACTGCTATTCTTCTGCTCTCCAGCGCCAATCCGTCCTTCGTCGGACAATCAGTCACCTTCACTGCGGCGCTGACTTCGGCTAGCCTGCAAGTGCCGACGGGCACGGTGCGCTTCGAAGACAACGGTACGCCGCTGGCGACGGTCAATATCAACGCCCAGGGCAACGCCATCTTTACGACTTCAGCGCTGACTCTCGGCAACCACCAGATCACCGCGATCTACGACGGCAACGCGACTTTTCTCGCCAGCTCGGCCTCGCTCACCCAGCGCGTCACGCAGGCGGTCGATCTGGCGATTTCAAAAAACGTGTCCGCCACTGTCGGAACTGTCGGCCAGTCGCTCACCTACACGTTGCAGGTGAGCAACAACAGCGCGAACGACGGTACCGGTGTGGTGGTGCGCGACACGCTGCCCGCCAATGTGACGGTGAATTCTTTGCCGCCGGGCTGCACGCAAGCCGCCAACCTCGTGACCTGCGCGCTCGGCAACTTCGCCGCGAAGAGTAATCTCACGCTGACCATTCTCATTACACCCACCGCGCCGGGAATTTTTACTAACACCGCCACGATCGGCGGCAACGAAGCCGATCCGGCGCCGGGAAATAATTTTTCCAGCGTCACGACAACGGTAGATGCGGCAGATCTCGCAGTGACGCTCACCGACGCGCCCGACCCGATCGCCGTCGGCGGCACGCTCGTTTACACCATTGGCGTTTCCAATGCAGGTCCATCGACGGCGACGAACGTCACGCTGACCTTTACCATCGATCCGTCTCTCGTTTTCGCATCCTTCAGCTCAAGCGGCCTGCAAGGGGCTGCCTGTGCCGGGCAAACAATCATCACCTGCAGCTTTGCTTCTCTGCCGAGCGGCACGAAGGGGACGATTACCTTTGGATTCACGACGACGGCGGTGGGCACGATTTCCGCGACGGCGACCATTGCATCGCCCAATCCCGATCCGAATACCGGAAACAATTCCGCCAGTGCGACAACGTTCGTCGCGCGTCCGGCGGACCTCGCGGTCTCCATCACTGACGCGCCCGATCCGGTGACAACAAACGGCGCGATCACCTACACGATCACGGTTACGAACTCTGGACCGGTGACAGACGCGGGGGTCAACGTAAGTGGAACGCTGACCGGGGTTGCGGCCATTGACGTGAATTCGATCGGCTTTATCGGCGGAAATTTCAGCGCGTGCAGCGCATTAACCGCTTCGTACTCTTGTCAGAACGGGAGGCTAACCCCAGGAGAAAGCGCGACGATCACGCTCCGAGCCTTTCCGAACGCCGTGGGCATTGCGACGTTGAATGCAAGCGTCTCCGGCGGCGAGGCCGACCCGAACCTCGCCAACAACGCCGCCAGCGCGTCCACGACTGTCCAACCATTCGCTCTAGCTCCAATATACACTCAAGGGGCCAGCTATCGCATCGAGTTGCCACCGCAACCGCTGGCGCCGATTTACACCCAGGGCGCAAGCTACCGCATCGAGCCGCCTCCTCTGGCGCTCGCGCCAATCTATACGCAGGGCGCCAGCTATCGCATACAGGAAGTTGACGAGCTAGCGCCGATCTACACCCAAGGCGCGAGCTATATGATCGGCAACACGCCGCCGGGGACCAACGTGACCGTGCAGGTGGGCGGGGTCACGATCACCTATTCCAATGTGCAGGTGCCGGGCAATACCACCGTCACGCCGATAAGTCTGGCTTCTGTGGGGCCACTGCCCAGTGGCTACGCCGTTATCGGTAATCTCGCGTTTGAAATTGCTACAGACGCAATCGTCTCAGGACCGATCACGCTTACTTTCACCGTGCCGTCAGTGAACGATGCGCAAGTCTTTGCCAATTTGCGAGTGCTGCACAGTGAAAACTTCAAGCTGATCGACCGCACGATCCTGCCGCCGAATGCGCCGGCGCCGAATTTTGCCAGTCGAAGCATCAGCGCGAGAGTCGGCTCGCTCAGCCCGTTTGTCATCGCTCTGTTCGGGCCGCGCGGCATCAAGCAGAGCGTGCTCGATGAGCTGGCTGCGTTGCGGGCGAGCGTTACCGACAAGCAGGAAGGGATGAAGCTCGATGATGCCGTGAGAAATTTGCAACAGTCGCTCAGTTCCGCTTACTGGATCGATGAGATTCGCCTGGCGCCGCGGTACGGTGACCAAGTATTCCAAGCGGAAAAACGCGCGATCACTAGCCTACAGACGCTGATGAAGCAGAGGAAGAGTTTGCTCTCGCAATCGGTCTTGCGCGGTTTCATCAGCCGCATCATTGATGCAGATCGCCTGCTGGCGTTTGTCGCCATCGATGACGCGGTCGCCGCACAGAGAGTGCCATCGGAGATAAAAAAAGCGCGAGAGGAACTGGCCAGAGCTGATGCTGATATTGCCAACAACAAGAACGAAAGCGGCATAGAACACTACCGCCAAGCGTGGAAGTTGGCGTTGAAGGCAGTGGGACAATGAAATTTTTTCGAATGATGCATCAGGCGGATACGTTCGCGTCGACAGCAAATCGTCATGCCCGCGAAAGCGGGCATCCAGGTTGTGCTGCAAGAGAGCTGGATTCCCGCCCTTCGGCTTTGCTCAGGACATGTTTTCACGGGAATGACGGTCGAGGCCAGTTTGTTTCGGTCCGCGGGGCTTCTTTCGTGCGTCGGATTTCGTTTGCGAATTTGTTTCGAATTTCGATATTCGGATTTCGAATTTGGATTTTTAGAGGAGGTTTTAACATGAAGAACTTGATTACGCTGACATCGCTAGTGATCTTGCTCTGCGGCAGCGCGCAGGGTCAGACGTTCAACAGCGGCAGCACGGGAGCGGATGGCGCGTTCACGGTGTCCATCGCGATCCTTCCGAATGGGGTTGTTCTTGCGATCGGAAATATGCCGGTGGGTACGACCCATGAGTGTAACTTTAACCTTGTGGGCCAATGCACGGTGACCCTGCCCCTGCGCGAGCCACCCAACCACGTCTACAACTTCACAACCGTCGACATAGATCAATTTGTTACGGTCAAGTTCGCGCCGAATAAAGCCAATACGCCTGTGTTCATACTCGCCAGTGGCGACGTCACTATCAACGGCATTATCAGTGTAAACGGGGAGCCCGTCGGGAGGGGCTTGATTCCCCCCGCAGGCGGTCCTGGCGGGTTCAGTGGAGGGACGATGTTCGGAGCCCAGGCTCAGACACAGCTCGGCGGTGCCGGAAGTGGGCCGGGCGGTGGAAACGGCGGAAGAACAGCACAGGCACCAGGTGGACAGGGATTATTCGGCCCCAGTCAAGTGGGGTTTCTTTTCGGCGGGTTCGTTTATGGAAATCCAGAACTTCAACCACTCATCGGGGGCTCTGGGGGTGGCGGAGGAGCGATACTAATAGCCGCTAGTGGTACCATAAACTTGGCAGGCTCCGATGGTCGGGCCGCAATCGCGGCGTCTGGCGGACTTGCGGTTAGCGACTTCTCTGCGGGAGGTGGGAGTGGTGGAGCCATTCGATTAGTAGCCTCTATACTTAAGGGAAGCCGTGGTATTAGGGCAGATGGCGGAAGCTTCATTTCCGGGGGGAACGACGGTCGAATACGGATTGATCTGACTACAGCCAACCAGTACGTCGGTCAAGCGATACCGTCGCCGACTATCAACTCTCCAGGCGAGCCGATAGTGCTCTTCCCGCCGCTCATGCCGACGCTGCGAATCCTATCGATCGGAGGGTTTCCGTTGCCTGCACAACCGACGGCCGCTGCGAACACTTCGGACATCGCCTTGCCTGCTCAATCGCTAGTTCCAGGATTTTATCCGGTAAATGTCGAGCTGGAGGCGACCAATGTTCCTAGCGGGACGATGGCTAAAGTGCTGGTGGGTCCGCAGTACGGCGCCGGCGACAGAATCATTTCGCCGCCCGTGGCGTTAACCGGGTCTGTGGGCCAGCCGAAGCGAGCCACGGTCCAAGTAAATTTGCCGCCGAGCGGCGTCGGCATCATCAGCGCCCTGATCGACTCCGTGGTGCCGGAACCGTGAGGAGGTTGACAAGCAGGATGACGTTTGGCGACTTTTAACCTTAGAATCGATTGTGGTATGATTCGGGCGACTAGAGATTTGAGGCCGAATGTTTATTTACGGTGGTTATGATGTCAGTTCAGGTTGCGCGTAGATACTTTTCCGTAGATGAATACCATCGCATGGGAGAAAAAAGGGGTCAGGAGCCATTATTCTTAGGCAAGAGACCGATTTTGAAATTAGGGGTCGGGAGTCTTTTCCTGTTTCGGAGGGCTCGCCTGAGTTGCATCGAAGCGAGATGGAGTTCTCGTAATTGAGCGGCAAGCAAGCCGAGCAATGTATATCGGCGTCAGCGTAGTTAGATGCCGCGGCCGGATGTATCTTCAGGCGCAATGTGATTGGAGGGGGTATCGGCTGAAAGACCCTCCGCCTGGGCGGCGGTGAACAGGGTGTTGTCGCTGGTAACGAAGGTAATCTGGGGCGAAGCCAAAACTTGGCTGTAGCGCAGAGCTACTGCCAGTTGCACGGCGTCGTAGCCTTTAAGGGGATGCCGCTGGGTCAGATCGGCGGCCGTCTCAAAATCGCTTGTTGTCAGCGGAACGATCGCATAGCGATTTGTGAGTTGAGCGGTGAATCGGCGATATTCCCGGTCGCGCTCTAATCTCTTGATCCGACCTACACGTTCGATGACAGCTAGCGCAGCGGCGACCTCCACGCGCGTAATTTCAGCCACGAGGATAACATGGGAGATTTGGTGGGTTTGCGGATCCCGCTCTTCCACGAGTTGACGCGCCCAAGTGCTGCCCGGTTCGGTGACGTAGTACTTCACCACGGCGCTAGCATCGAAGTAGTAGAGCGTCATGCTCAGCGGCGGCTCTCAATAATGATCTGGCTTAACAGCGGATCAAGGGCGAGACTATGCATGAGACGGATGTGATTCTGCTTCTCCTCTTCGGGCACAGCGTCCCACTCAGCCGCCAGACCGCGTTCTTCCGGTGTCGGGTCACGGACTAATCCCTCGGCCTTAAGCCATGCCACGAGCTGCTCAGGGTCTGAGGCTTTGGCTCCCGCCAGCGACGCAACCTTTTGTTTCCTTTTCAGTATCGTCATATCCATCGCGCCTTTCTGAGTCATTATAATCACGGGTTCAATGAACGGGCAAGCGATCCAGGCGATGTTCCGCTGGCCGTTAGGAAAAGTAAAAGGGGTCATCACGCCGCCCGTGGCCTTAACCAGGCCCGTGGGACAGCCGAAACGAGCCACGGTCAATGTGAATCTGCCGCCAAGCGGCGTGGGCATCATCAGCGCCCTGATCGACTCCGTGGTACCGGAACCATGAGGAGGGTGACAAGCAGGATGACGTTTGGCGACTTTTAACCTTTGAATCGATTGTGGTATGATTTGGATGACTAGAGATTTGAGGCTGATGTTTATTTACGGCGGTTATGATGTCAGGTCAGGTTGCGCGTAGATACTTTTCCGTAGATGAATACCATCGCATGGGCGAGGCCGGTGTCTTTTCGGAAGACGATCGCGTCGAGCTGATCGAAGGCGAGATCCTCAAGACGAGTCCATCGGTAGCCGTCATGCGGCGTGCGTGAAGCGCTTAAATAAGCAGTTCAATAACCTTCTTAGCGATCGCGCGCTCGTCGGCGTGCAAAATCCGATTCTACTGAGTGACTTTACTGAACCCGAGCCGGATATCGCGATCCTCAGGCGTCGGGATGATTTCTACGCCCAGGCTCATCCGTCGGCAGCGGATGTGCATTTGGTCATCGAGGTGGCTGAAACGACACTCGCCTACGACCGTGATATCAAATTGCCCGCGTATGCAAAGTCCGGGGTTCCAGAAGTTTGGATAGTCGATCTTCCCTCCCAAACCGTTGAAGCGCATAGCGATCTTACCGCCGGTGTCTATCGTAACGTGCGTTCATATCGCCGCGGCGAATCATTGTCACCCTTGCATTTCCCTGACCTGACGGTTGAAGTCGTCAGCGTCCTCGGTTAGCCGCGCGTTCCGCGCATTGTGGGCTGGCACGCCTTTTCAATCGCTGGTAACGTGAGGGTCAGTGGTAACGTGAGGGTCAGACTTTTACTTCGAGACTTTCTTCTCAGATTGTTGCGATGTGGAAGTCCGATCTGCCTGCTAATGGGCGAGCCCGTAACGCGCTTCCCGCCGATCACGCCGACGCTGCGAATCCTATCGATCGCAGGTATTCCACTTCCTGCGCAACCGACCGCCGCTGCACATACGCCGGACATTGCCCTGCCGGCACCATCCCCAAGTCAAACATCTATTCCGGTAACTATCGAGCTGGAAGCGACCAATGTCCCGAGCGGGACGACGCTGGTCAAAGTGTTGGTGGGTCCGCAATTCGGTGCCGGTGACAGAATCTTTTCGCCGCCGGTAGCGTTGACGGGCCCCGTGGGTCAGCCGAAGCGAGCCACGGTCCTTGTAAACCTGCCGCCAAGTGCGTGGGCATCATCAGCGCCCTGATCGACTCGGTGGTGCCGGAACCGTAAGAGGAGAAAAAATTCGAAATCCGAAATTCGAAAGTCGAAACAAATTTAAATGATCAAAAACAAAAAACGCAAAATTCAAAACAAGTTTCAATCGGACTCGGGGTTTTAGAATTTCCGGCTTTTAATTTGGCCGCTAGTTTGTTTGGGTCCGCGGGGCCGCTTTCGAGCTTCGGATTTCGGTTTTTGATTCGGAACGGATCGGTGCATCGGAGCGATGTGAATTGAGAAGGGAACCGCTGAAGAGTAAAGGGTGAGATGTCTGACCAACACCTTTACTACTCTTGACACGCATCCGATCACCTTGCTACGCATGAGGCTATGGGAGTATTTCATGTTGACTGTGTCGTGGTTAGCCCCACGACACCGAGTAAGAAGGTTAGCTTAAAGCGCTTGCTGGTGGACACAGGCTCGGAATTTACTTGGCTTCCGGCTGAAAAGCTCCAGGCCGCTGGAATTACCGTGCGAAAGAAGGACGTGTCTTTTCGCATGGCGAACGGCCAAATCGTCACACGCGATGTCGGCTACGGCATCTTACAAGTGAATGGCTTCGAGACCGTGGATGAGCTTGTCTTCGCTCAGCAAGGTGATTTACGATTGCTCGGGTCCCGAACCTTGGAAGGCTTTGGCGCAATCGTTGACGCCAGGCGAAAGAGACTTGTGGCGTCGGGTCCCGAGCCAGTTGCCGCACTCAGCCGATTACATTTTAGACTGAAATAAGGGGTCGGGAGTCTTTTCCTGTTCCGGAGGGCTCGCCTGAGTTGCATCGACGGGAGATTGAGTTCTTGTAATTGAGCAGCAAAGAAGGGGAGTAGTGTTTATCGGCGTCAGCGTAGTCAGATGCGTTGACCGTTAAGTAGTAGAGCGTCATGCTCAGCGGTGGCTCTCAATAATGATCTGGCTTAACAGCGGCTCAAGGGCGAGGCTATGCATGAGACGGATGTGATTCTGTTTCTCCTCTTTCGGCACAGCATCCCACTCAGCCGCCAGGCCGCGTTCTTCGGGTGTCGGGTCACGGACCAATCCCTCGGCCTTAAGCCATGCCACGAGCTGCTCAGAGTCTGAGGCTTTGGCCTCCGCCAGCGACGCAACCATTTGTTTCCTTTCCAGTATCGTCATATCCATCGCGCCTTTCTGAGTCATTATAATCACGGGTTCAATGAACGGGCAAGCGATCCACGCGATGTTCCGCTGGCCGTTAGGAAAAGTAAAAGGGGTGATCACGCCGCCGGTGGCGTTGACGGGACCCGTGGGACAGCCGAAGCGCGCCACGGTCCTCGTAGACCTGCGCCACCGAACGGCGTGGGCATCATCAGCGCCCTGATCGACTCCGTGGTGCCGGAACCGTGAGGACTGGTGGTGAGGGGTGAAGGGTAGGGGTGAGCGCGTCTTAAAAACGAAGAGGGTTGTCGAACAGTTTGACACTTAACCGGCTTTCAATCCCCGCTCAAGTCGTTCCGCGATCCAGATGAGCGCGAGAGTCATAGCGTCCGTTGTGCGCTGGCGCGCGTCGAGCGGTATTCGCTCTTAGATGAATAGGTCTTTGGCGGCAAACTTGAGATCGGCGAACGGCGGCACGGGAAGTGGGATTTCGCCTTGCAAGGTGACGGCAAATAGATAGCTATCCACGTTGAGAAGGTAGACTTCCACGGTCTCTTAGTCGGGGTCAACGATCCGATAGGCCGGCACTTTATGGCGCGCATGAATTTGCGCCTTGGTGACTCGGTCGCTCCGGCCGGGGCAGCGGGCAGAGGAGCTGGACGCTGCTTAACGGCACTCCGTCCTGCTCCGCCAAGATCTTCTCGAATCGGCGCCGGTACTTGCGCCACCCCGCGATGATCTCTTCCATCACCCGCTGCCCACCCTTGGCCTTGCGCGAGCTGACGGAGTTGCTGACATCCACCACCATGTCGCCGTTCTTGATAACCCCGACGCGGTCGTCGTTGAATCGTAGAATCTTCACGGTTTGCTCCTCTCGCGGAATTGGCTGTTTCCAAGGGTTCTTTACTGGCCCAGAATTATTTTCATCCGGTCGATAATTTCCTTCGGCTGTCCAAGTACTTCCTTTGCGATCGCTTCTAACTCCTCGCCGCTACTGGGTTTGATTTCGAGGTTTCGCTTGCTGGCCTCGGCTAAAAACTCAGGATCGTTGATTGTCTGCACGAATGCGTCTCGAAGAATTTTCAAGCGCTCTGCCGGAATTCCCGGAGGAGCGACGAAGGGGCGGCCAATTTCCCCTGCCGCTAAGATGACTGTCGCCACACGCCGGCCCGCCTCGGGAGTTTTGTACTGATCCATCAGTTCGTGGATCGTTGGCACGAGAGGTAACCGGTCATCTCTTTTCTTTGGGTCCTGAATCAGCTCGCGAACGAAGTTTCTTTTTCGCCAACTGGTAAAGGGTTCGCGCGCGAAATACGATTCGATGGTGAAGGCCCGGCATGCGAGCTCGCCGCGCTCGACCGCAAGATCGACATCGTTCCCTCCCGGATATCCTGAGATGATGTTGAACCGGGTTCCGATCACGGCCTCGAACAGTTTGGGCAAATAGTAACCCGTCGACGCCGTCCCCGTTGCGCCACATTTGGGCGGTTCCTTGGCATTGCGGATATCCTCAATCGCTTTGTAAGGCGTATCCGCCCGCATATAAAGCAAGTGATTCACCTTGGCCGGATTGCCGATCCAGCTAAACCTGGGCCAGTCAAACTGCACTTCTTTCCTGCCAACGATCTGGTCGAAGTAAAGCGCCGGGAAAATGGCACCGATGGTGAGGCCGTCGGGCTTAGCCACGGTGTAAACATAGTTGGCGGCGATCATGGACCCGGCGCCGGGCATGCTCTGGACGATGATGTTGGGATGCCCCGGGATGTGCCTGGGCATGAACTGGGCCAGAACCCGCGCGTAAGCATCGTTAACGTTGCCGGTCGGCCCTCCCCGCGCAATGGTAATGGTCTTGCCTTGATAGTAGGGCGCCTGGGCGTTCAGGAGTGGAATTTGGAACAGGAAAAACAACAGCGTAAGAATTGCTCGTTTCATAAGTCCTCCCTGCTGGGCTCATGCCCTGCACGCGCTCCTTTATCAGAGATCCAGAGCGGAGGAAAGAGTGCCGAAAAACGACAAAGGGCTTTCGCCAATTTGCTTCCGTTCGGCTAGCTGACAGTTTTGTATCATTTGTGACCGCAGCTTTGCGGACTTTGCGGGCCACCCAGAGCGTCACTGCTGATGACCAATCGTCAAGTCCCGCACGCCATGCGCTTTGCAAATCGCCGCGATTGTTGTAATCGAAGGGGAGGAGGACGCCATGCTGCTGATCAATAACCAGGAAGTCGAAAAACTTTTTACCATGAAGGATTGCCTTGCCGCGCTCGAGGACGGCTACGACGATCTGCTCAAGGGCGATGCGGTGTACCGGCCGCGCATCGATCTCTGGATGCCCTGCGACCGGCCCGACGGTTATTACCGCTGGGGGACGATGGAAGGGGCGAGCCGCAAAATCGGCGTGTTTGCCATTCGCATGAAATCCGACATCGTCTATTGGCCCAACGGCGATACGGAAGAGAAGTATTGCATGCAGCCGGGGACCTGGTGCGGGCTGGTCATGGTCTTCAGCGTGCGTAACGGTGAGCCCCTGGCGATCATCAACGACGGATTGATCCAGCATATGCGTGTCGGCGGCTGCGCCGGGTTAGGCGTGAAATATCTGGCGCGACAAGATGCGTGCGATGTCGGTATCTTCGGTTCCGGCGGGATGGCGCGCAGTTACCTGGAAGCATTCTACGAGGTGCGCAAGCTCCGCCGCGTGAGAGTTTACAGCCCGACCAAGGAGAACCGCGAGAAGTTTGCCCGAGAGATGACCGGTAAACTGGATATCGAAGTCGTTGCGGTCGACTCACCCGAGAAAGTTGTGCGCGAGGCGGATATCGTGGCTACCTGCACGGACTCGACGCGGACTGTCTTCGATGAACCGGACTGGTTGAAGGAGGGAGCGCATATCACCAGCGTGCGTGCCTGCGAGATCGGCCCCAGGGTCATCAAGCGCTGCGATCTCTCGGTGAAGCTCGGCAAGAATACCATCGAGGCGATGGATGAAGGGATGATCCGGCTCCACGGCAACGTCGGCTACATCGCCGGCCAGCCCGAAGAGCGCAGCCGCATTCCCAACCCCGCCGTCGATAACTACAAGGGCGATTACTTCAAGTACTTCATGGATGTGAGAGCCGGGAAAGTTCCCGGGCGGACAAGCGATAATCAAGTGACGTACTTCATCAACGCCGGCACCCAAGGTCTCCAGTTCGCCGCGTGCGCGGGAAAAGTCGTTCAATTGGCCAAGCAAAAGAAAGTGGGCCGCGAGCTGCCGACGGAGTGGTTTCTGCAAGACATTAGGGACTGAACGAATGATAGGAAGTTCCTTTTGAGCGTCAGCCACTGAGAAATAAAATTCGCCCCCGGCTTTCTTCCGCCGACCCGGTTTTGAGAACCCAAAGGGCCCACAGAAAGCACCGAATGACCCGCGTCTCCAACTTGGCTGGACCGAGATTCGATAAGGTAACGTTATGTCGACTTGACCTTGAATTGTAGGCAGGGCTGGACATCTGCCCTCCAAGCCAGTAAGGAGGCTTTTAAATTAGCTGACTATCCCTCGATGTTCCTCAAGACGGTGAGTTTATCGAATCGTAGGAAGGGTCGAAGGTAATGCCAAGAACCGGGACGCAAACGGATACCGTTAGACGCATTCTATCAACTTGTGCGTTCCCGGGTAAACACGGATCTCCGCGTCGCGGCCGTGTGGTCTCTTGGTCCGCCGACAAGAGCTATGTCTTGGTACGCTCCCTCATCAACGTGACGGGTGCACGGAAGCGTGTGGGGTGGATGACTTTGCTGTAAATTTGGTGTGCGTCGGCGACTCGTCCCCTTGTGGAGATCGTACTGCGTGCGGTACCCTGATCGAAAACTATGGGCATATACACCGAGTACCTCGACCGGCAGATGAGTTTTTAGGATTTGGCTGCCGAACGCAAAGCGCAGCTGCAGCGTATCTCTGCTTTGCGTGGCGGTCGCGACATTCTTGTTTTCGCCGCCGACCTCTCGAAGGGGCAGGCGCCAATTTCGATCGGCTACAACGACCTGCTGCCAATCAACGACCAGCTTGCGAACCTGAATGGCTCGGCACTCGACCTGATTCTCGAAACGCCAGGTGGGTCCGGTGAGGTGGCGGAAGATATCGTCCGCTCACTGCGGAACCGCTACAACGACTTGGCCATAATCGTGCCGGGCTGGGCGAAGAGCGCCGGCACCATAATGGTGATGGCGGCCGATGAGATCCTCATGGAACCCTCGTCGGCGCTGGGGCCGATCGATGCGCAGATTCTCTGGCAAGGAAAGGTGTTCTCCGCGGACGCTCTGCTTGAGGGATTCGAGAAAATAAAGAAAGAGGTCGAGGACACGGGCGCGCTCAACCGAGCTTACATTCCGATCCTTCAAGGAATCTCACCCGGAGAGTTGCAGAGCGCCGAGAACGCGTTGAAATTTGCTAAGGTGCTCGTTACTGACTGGCTTGCACGGTACAAGTTCCAGGGATGGTCTCAGCACTCGAGCACCAGCGCGCCCGTGACGACCGACGAGAAACGAAAACGCGCCGAGGAGATTGCGGGACAGCTTTGTGACCACCGGCGCTGGTTGACCCACGGGCGCTCAATCAAGCTGGCGGATTTGGATTCCATGCGGCTACGAATCACGGACTACAGCCGACAAACAGAGCTGGCGGATGCGATACGGCGATACTATACCCTGTTGCAAATGACATTCGCCACGAACATCTACAAGGTGTTCGAGACGCCGACGTCGCAAGTCTATCGCTTCATCATGCAGCAGGTGCCGCCGCCGCAGCCGCCACCGGCATCGGCTGAGGCAGAGGTGGCGATCATTGAAGCGAAGTGCGGAAAGTGCAATGCTGTTACGCGTGTTTAGGCGAACATCGGGGAGGCGAGGCCACTACAGGCAGGATGCGTAGCGTTCCCGGCAAGCAACAAGCTGACGTGCCAAAACTGCGGGGCAGAAATGGACTTAGCGGACGCGCGGCGGCAAATTGAAGGGCAGGCGAAGAAGCCAGTCGTCGCGTAGTTGAGAGAGGCCACCACTATGGAGCAACAGACCCGTTTCAGAATTGTCTTTGAAAAACTTGCGGAAGCGCAGCGCAGCGGGGCGATTACGGAGGCAGAGGTGGAGGAGAGCGCCCAGCTGCGTGCGGAGTCGGAGGAGATTGCCGAACTGCGGCGGGTAGTGACGGAGATCGCTGATCCGGAGCTGAAGTCTTTCACGACCACGTAGGTGCACCGCCGCGGAGCCTGAGGATGCCCGAAATTTTAGCCCCCTACGCCGCAGCCCCTTCATCCTCCGGCCCCGTTGAGACAAGCGACTTGCAAGATCCCTCATCACTTCCCCCACCGACGTTGGATTTCGCCTTCGAGGAACTCATGCCGCTCACGATGAGCATCCGCGGAAATGATAGGAACTTCCTTTTAAGGGTCAGCGACTGAGAAATCAAATTTGCCCCAGCGATCTTCTACCGCCCCGCTTTTGAAAACCCAAAGATCCCAAAGAAAGCACCGACTGGCCCACGTCTCCAAGTTGGGTGGGACGATATCCGAGAAGGGTGGTGTCACATCAAATGATCAAGCGCTGCGACCTATCGGTGAAGCTCGGCAAAAACACTATTGAAGCGATGGATGAAGGGATGATCCGGCTCCACGGCAACGTCGGCTACATCGCCGGCCAGCCTGAGGAACGGGCGCGCATTCCAAATCCTACAGTGGACAATTACAAAGGCGACTATTTCAAATACTTCATGGATGTCCGGGCGGGCAAAGTTGCCGGGCGGACAAGCGATAAGCAAGTGACGTACTTTATCAACGCCGGCACCCAAGGTCTCCAGTTCGCCGCTTGCGCGGGGAAAGTCGTTCAATTGGCCAAGCAAAAGAAAGTGGGCCGCGAGCTGCCGACGGAGTGGTTTCTGCAAGACATAAGGGATTGAAAAAGTCCTGGGTAATGAGTGCTGAGTCCTGAGTTCAAAATTCACGTTTCAGCGTTTCGCTCCAGGTGCTCAGGACTCGTTACTCAGGACTCAGGACTGTACAGTCAGTATCCTAGATCCTCGATCTCCTCTTCTTCCATCCCGAAGTAGTGGGCGATCTCGTGCACGACCGTCAGGCGGATTTCCTCGCGCAGCTCGTCCGGGTCGGGAAAATCTTCCAGCAACGGCTCGGCAAATATGGTAATCTTGTCGGGCAGCAGCGGCGGATCGAGCGCGGAACGGTCGGGGAGAGGGACGCCTTGGTAAATGCCGTACAGCGTATCTTCGCGCGGATCGAGGCCTTCGGCGCGCAGGAGTTCCTTGCTGGGCCGCGCTTCGACGACGATCTCGACGTTGCGCAGTTGCCCGCGAAACTCTTTGGGCAATCGGTCGAGGACGCGGGCGACTTCTTTTCGGATATCGTTGTGATCCAACGTTAGTAAGTTTGTCTCAAGTGATGGATGGGTGCAAGGCATTGCCGGCGAGAAATAAGCTTCATCTCATTGCCGTTCTCATCGTGTCGCTGTTCGCCGCCGCGTGCCTCTATCCGCCATCGTTGCCTCCACGGGTCCCACGCATCGCCGATGATCTCGACTCGGAATCGTTGCGCGCCGCGATCCGGCAAAGCGTTTCCTACCTGAAAAGGCTGCCGCCGGACCGGGTCGTCGGAGAACAGCCGCGGCGCTTTACCGTGAAGGAAGTGCTCAATTCCTTGTTGGCCTTCGACGAGCTATTGAACCGACGCGACTGCCCGGAGTGTTGGGCGAAAGAATTCGCCGAGCGCTTCGAGTTGATCCCCTCAACAACGGATGGCGCCTTTCTCGACGTCCTTTTCACCGGCTACTACCAACCGGTGATCGAAGGCAGTTTAGTTTCGACGGCGCAGTATCGCTACCCGCTGTACGGCAAACCCGCCGATTTGATCGCCGCCGAGGAGGTCACGCTTCCGCCCGGCCCGAGGACGGAAAGAATCGTCGGGAGGCTCGAAGGGGAAAATTTCGTTCCTTACTATTCGCGCAGGGAGATCGATGTCCTTGGCTTGCTGCGCGGCCGCGGCTATGAGATCGCCTGGGTGAAAGACCCCATCGACCTGTTTTTTCTCCACATCCAGGGCTCGGGAATTCTCAAATTGCCGGACGGGCGCCGCGTGGGCGTGGGTTACGCGGCGCAGAATGGTCGGGCCTACCGGAGCATCGGCAGGTTGCTCATCGACGGCGGGAAGATTCCCCAGGAAGAGATGTCGATGCAGCGTTTGCGCCTCTACCTGCGCGAGCACCCTGAAGAGATGAGCGAGATACTCGCGTACAACGAGAGCTACGTGTTTTTTCGTTTCGTCGAAGGACCCCTGGGAAACCTCGAGGTTCCCGTCACCGCCGGCCGCTCGATCGCCACCGATTTGCGGTTGTTCCCCAAAGGAGCGCTTGCCTTCATCGAAACCCAGGAGCCGGTGATCGACGACGCCGGCCGTTTAATCGGTTGGAGACCGTTCTCCCGCATCGTCCTGAACCAAGATTCCGGTGGCGCGATCCGCGGTTTTCAGCGCGTGGATCTGTTTTTCGGCACCGGCGACCAGGCGGCCGCCGCGGCCGGCTACATGAACAGCCGGGGGAGACTTTATTTTCTGGCGCTAAAAAATGCACCGGCGGTAAATTAAAGATGACGGATACTTGAGCGCTTCTCAAGGTCAGAGTAATTTGAACCGAACAGGGAACGACGATGGAGCGGCACAACGAAACGCGGCGGCTTAGACTCGCTTTGATTATCATCTCGGTCTATTTCTTTGCCGAGCTGATCGCGGGGTTTTTGACCAACAGTCTGGCGTTGTTGTCGGATGCGGGACATATGCTTTCCGACGTCGCGGCCTTGGCGCTGAGTTTATTTGCCTTCCATATTGCCAAGCGGCCGGCGACGGACAACAGCACCTACGGCTACCATCGAGTCGAGATTCTCGCCGCGCTGTTCAACGGGTTGGCGCTCTGGCTGATCGTCGGCGTAATTTTTGCCGCGGCGTACAACCGGCTTCTTGATCCGCCCGAAGTCGCCAGCCGCGGCATGATCGTCGTCGCCGTTATCGGCCTCGTCGTCAATATCGCCGCGGGGTTTATCTTGTACGATTCGCACCGCCACAACTTGAATCTGCGCGGCGCGTTCTTGCATGTCGTGAGCGATGCCGTGGGCTCGGTAGGCGCCATCGCCGCAGGTGTGATCATGCTCTTCACCGGCTGGTATCTTGCCGATCCGTTAATCAGCATCTTCATCGGTCTGCTCATTCTCTATTCTTCCTGGAATTTAATCACGGAGTCCTTGAGCATCCTGATGCAATCCGTGCCGCGGGGAATTCGGCTCGACGAGGTGCGCGATACCATCGAGTCAGTCGACGGCGTCGCCAAGGTTCACGATCTGCACGTCTGGGCGGTTACCTCGGGAGTTTACACGCTCAGCGCCCACGCGGTGGTGGAGAACGGCGGTGATTTTCACGAAGTGCTCGACGGCATCGAAGGCACCCTCCGGCGGCGTTTCAATATCGAGCATACGACGATCCAGTTGGAGGTCGAAAACCGGGAGGAAACGGAGTTTAAAGGATTCTAGCTTCGCCGGCTACCGATTCCGGTGGCAAAAGAAGGCTTTTCTGGGTTTGGTGTTGAGGAGTATTCACCACGAAGGTCCCAGCGCGGCTACGCCGCAACCAAAATGGGAAAAGTCGGATTCACCACGAAGGCACGAAGGACACGAAGGTTTTCGTAGGGTGCGCTTCGCGCACCGGTCGGTCTCGGACTATCTCTCGCAAAGACGC
>ORMF012447302.1_pt1 | contig 27333 bp, 27 predicted proteins | sample 1779871 | NCBI WGS metagenome assembly ORMF01 (sample SAMEA104232316, study PRJEB22302) | groundwater metagenome | biome: forest; feature: aquifer; material: groundwater | place: USA | collected 2011-08-07 | depth 5.4 m | reverse complement strand
ACTTTGTGCTCAGTGGGGCGCGGGTCTCCCGCAGCGGCGCACCCGCAAATCCATCTCCGTACTTCGGCCGCAGCCGATCACGCGAGATCGCCAGAGAGATCTCTCGTATCTTTTTGGCAAGATCGTGGGAGGGGTGATCACCCCGCCCTGCGGGGTCCCGGTCTCGGGGTGCGTCACCGCCCCTTCCTCCAGCACTCCCGCCTTCAGCCATTTCCCGATCAGTCGCCGCACCACTCCGTCTCGCACCCGATGGCCCAGAAACTCCCGCAGCTGCGCCTTGTCCAGACTATCGAAGAACCCTTCGATGTCCAGCTCAATCACCCAGCCCCCACCTATCGCCATCAATTGGTCCCGCAGCGCCCCCAGCGCCTGGTGCGCCGACCGTCCAGGCCGAAACCCGTACGAGCAGTCCAGAAAGTCCTGCTCGTAGATCGGCTCCAGCACCAGCACCACCGCCCGTTGAAGCACCTTGTCCTCAAACGTCGGTATCCCAATCGGTCGGGTCTTGCCCTCTCCTTTCGGGATGTACACCCGCCGCACCGCCGGCGCTCGGTAGCGCCCAGACTTGGCTCGGTCTCGCAGCTCCTGCAGGTTCGCCTCCAGATGCTCCGCGTACTCCGCCGCCGTCTGCTCGTCTACCCCGACCGCCCCGTCCTTGCGAGTCCGCCGATAGGCCTCCAGAAACCAACTCTGGTCCAGATAGTGATTGAGTGACGTGAAACTCAGCCCAGGCATTTGCCGCGCCAGTTCCGCTATCCTCCGTTGTCCCGTTGAGATGGGCTCGGACTCCGTTGCGTCCGCCATCTTTCCCTCCGAAAGTTCCGTGATCCGACGCCCCCTTCCCTCCACGGGGTCCCTTCTGAGTTCGGTTCCCCCGCTTCTTCGGTACTATGAGGCGCTCCGACTCCCTGCCGCCCTTCCCGCCACGCTACGGTTCCCCTCGCGGGACGGTACCGCTCTTGCACTCGCTTCCTTCGCTCCCGGGGAGCCGAGTGCTGCTTCCCACGGGCCTGGGGTTTGCTGTACCGATTGCCCCCTTCGGTGTCTCTGCGGGAACGACAGGGTCTCCCAGGTTCCTCGGGAACCCCCTGTGCCCATGCCCTGCTCTCCGACCCCGGTGGGACCTCCACGCCAGGCCACTACGGCGCTTCGGTGCTGCCTTCCGCTCTCTCCACAACGTCGGCTCCCACAACCAACCCGCTTTCGGGGCTCTATCACACGGCCTGGACACTCGCTGTCTACGCTTCGCCTCCGGGTCACCCCGGCCAGCGCAAGACTCGCTTCCGGCTGCTGGCCAAGCTTTGCCGGGCCGGACTGACTACCCGCTGGGTCCCATTACAAGGTTTCCGAGATACTTACATCTCATCCTCCCTGTCGAGGCTTATCCTGGCGCACAGAGGGTTAGGGTGAGGGCGTTTCGCCGCGCGCGGCTCCCAAAGCTGCCCGGTACAATGGCGTAATTCCGAGCCGGCCGCCTCATGTGACGCGGCGCTCGTCCGCAGGGGGAGCCGCATGGCCGAGAAAGTGTCCACCCGCTTCAAGTCGCGCATCAACCGCCCCGAGCTCTTCATCATGCCGGGCGGCTTCAGTCCGCTCTTCGCCCGAATGGCGGAGGAGGTCGGGTTCGAGGCCTTCTTCATCGCCGGCTCGCAGACGTCAGCGTTCCTGTACGGCGTCCCGGACGTTGGCATCATCGGGCTGCGGGACATGGTGGACCACGCACGGCACGTGGCCGCGCGCACGTCGATCCCGATCCAGGTCGACGCGGATACCGGCTACGGGAACTCGGTAAGCGTCTACTACGCGACCCAGGAATTCGTGCGCGCGGGCGTCGCGGCCATCAACATCGAGGACCAGGAAGCGCCGAAGAAGTCGGGCACGGTGGCGGGCAGGCGGTGCATCTCCAAGGCAGAATCGGTGGGGAAGATCCAGGCAGCCGTCGCGGCGAAGAATGAGCTCGACCCGGACTTCGTCATCTGCGCCCGCTGCGACGTCATTGGCTCGGAGGGCGGCAGCTTCCCCGAAGCACTCGACCGCTGCATCGCCTACATCAAAGAGGGCGGCGCGGACTACATCTGGCTGAACAACGTGACGACGCGCGAGGAGTGCCGGGAGGCGTGCGCCAAGATACCAGCGCCGGTCCTTCCCCTCTTCAGCGGCACCAAGGAGCCGTTTCCCACCACCGATGAGCTGCGGTCGCTGGGCGCGCGCATCGCCCTCTACCCCACGATCGCCGCGAGCGTCGCGGTTCAGGCGGCGTGGCAGATCCTGAACGATCTGAAGGAACGCGGGTCGCCCGCGATCGAGGACTGGGCGAAGCAGTACCGAGGCACGAAGTGGGGCTCCGCCTCTTCAGCCGAGCTCGTGAATGCGCCGCTGGTCCGGAAGCTGGAGGAGCAGTTCATTCCTGACGAGCTCCAGCGCGACTATGAGACCACCTTTGGCCACACGCCGTCCTTCGATGCGAAGGAGAAATAGCCGGCTCGTCACCGTCCCGAGACGCGCCTGATCGGGGCGTGGCCGCGCCCGTATGATAGAGCCACGCGATGGTGGTGAATCCATCGCTCTCCAGATTCCTGACGGGGAGTACTGATGATCGCTACTGCCGTCCGCGGAAAGGCCAGGCCCCCGTGCGCTGAGCCGTGCGGGCCGTGCAACGGCTGCTGCGATTGCGAATCGCCAGCCGAATTACAGCAACGCCGCCTGATGCGTGCTGCGTGGCTCCTCACCCTCGCCACGATCGCGTGGAACACCGTCGAGGCCCTGGTCGCCACCATCAACGGCCTCATCGCGGGGTCGATCGCCCTGGTAGGTTTCGGGCTGGACTCGATCGTGGAGGTCAGCAGCGCGCTCGTCATCGCGTGGCGGCTCTCCCGGTCCGACGAAGACGAGGCGACGCGGGAGCGCTCCGAACAGCGTGCCGTCCGACTGATTGCGCTCTCGTTCTTTGCGATCGCGGCCTACGTATCGTATGACGCGGGAAGCCGGCTGCTCGGTCTGGGCGAACGGCCCGAGCACAGCACGATCGGACTCGTTCTGGTTGCGGTCTCGCTTGTGGTCATGCCTGGGCTAGCGTGGGCGAAGCGTCGCGTTGCCGCCGGGCTTGATTCCGTTTCGCTGCAGGCCGACGCGTGCGAGACCCAGCTCTGCACCTATCTTTCGGCGGTCGTGCTGAGCGGCCTCGTCTCCAACGCACTTTTCGGCTGGTGGTGGATGGACCCGCTGGCGGGCCTCTTCGTCGCGGGTCTTGCGATCCACGAGGGCCGCAAGGCCTGGCTGTGCGGCGAGCTCTGCGCGGATGACGGCTGCGGTATCACGGAGAGCATCGTTCTCCAGTGCCAGCGGCTGTGCTGCCCAACGTGCCCCGCCGCCATCTAGCGGCACACACCCGCTAACCGACCCAACGCCCGGCACCTAGCCGTCCAGCCGCGTCCGACTCGTGGTCGACCTGGGTACGAATCTCGGATGTGGCGCTGCAGCACGGGCTGATGCACGCGTAGCTCCCCCCGGATGCGGCGATCACGATATCTTCGGCGGCGTCAAGGAGCGTGCCAACCGCGGGATGCGCGAGGGTATACCAGGCCTCGCGGCCGGCTGCCCGGCGCACCACAAGCCCGGCGGCGTGAAGGTTAGCGAGGTTGGCCGAAACCGCGGACTGGGACTGCCGCGTTTCCCCCACCAGGTCGGTGACCCGGCGCTCGCCCCCACCCAGCGCCTCGAGGATGATGAGCCGGGCCTCGTCGCTGACGGAGCGGAATAGCTTCGCCTTGGCCGGAATGACGTCAATCGGGCGGATCGTCGATCCTTCGCTACGTCCCCCGACAACCGACCGACTGCTCCGTTCTCTCACCGTCAGATCCTCCTTGCGGCCCCGCCCTGCTCGCCAACTTCTGCAATCTCGCCACGCGCTTCTGGATACGCGTGTGTTGTCTCTAAACCAATTCACATCGACTAAACGATATATTATGATATCTTGATGCGATGCAGGGGCGGAACGTCATCTGCCCGGTTAAATAGGGAGAAATATGGTCAGCTTGTTCGTCCGCGGCCTTGCGCTCCTGGTGACCCTGGTGACCCTGGTGGCGGTCGGGTTCCCACCCAGTCCAGCCGCTGCTCAGCCGGCCCGGCTCAAGGTTGTTGCGACGTTTAGCATTGTGGGCGACCTCGTGCAAAACGTCGGGGGCGATCGCATTCAGCTCACGACGCTCGTTGGCCCGGATGGCGATACCGAACGGTTCGAGCCGACGCCTGCCACAACCCGCGCCCTTGCGGAGGCAGATCTCATCTTTGAGAACGGGCTGGGGTCGGAGCCATGGCTCGAACGCTTCTTCACGGCCTCGGGCTCGCGCGCGTCCCGCATCCGCGTCTCCCAGAGCGTCGATCCTCGCCGCGAGGGCGAAGAGGTCGATCCGCACGTCTGGCATGACGCGGCGAACGCCGTACGCATGGCGCGGACCATCCGCGACGCGCTGTCGGGCGGCGACCCCGCCAACGCGGCCACCTATGCCGCCAACTTTGACGCCTATAACACGAGGCTGGAGGAGCTGGATGCCTGGATCTTCGATCAGGTCGCCACGCTTCCTGCCGTCCGGCGCAAGCTCGTGACCTCGCACGATACGTTCGGCTATTTCGCCGCGCGTTACGGGTTCGAGATCGTCGGCGTTGGCCTCCAGTCGTTCTTCACCGACGCCCAGCCATCCGCTCAGCAGGTCAACCGCCTGGTGCAGGACATCCGCCGCGCCGGCGTTCCCGCCGTCTTCATCGAGAACGTCACTGACCCGCGGCTGATGCAGCAGGTCGCGGCCGAGGCCGGGGTCGTCGTAGGACCGCAGCTCTACACGGACGCGATCGGCGAGGCGAGCAGCCCCGCCGGCACCTATATCGATATGATGAATTACAACGTCCGCACTATGGTCACGAGCCTCAATCGGTGATGAAGCCAGCGGTCTGGGAGATTCCGTCGCCAACCGATAGCCGGCCTACCGCCGATCCGGCCATTGCGGTGTGCGACGTTCGCGTCCACTACGATGGGGCAGCCGTCCCCGCGCTGGACGGCGTGTCAATCGAGGTCCCTATCGGCTCGCGGGTCGCGCTCCTGGGCGCGAATGGCGCGGGCAAGTCGACGGTGCTGAAAGCGATCGTAGGTCTTCTGCCACTCCAGACAGGAACGATCCAGGTGTTCGGCGCTCCCTTTCCCGCGCGCCGGCGCCAGGTTGCGTACCTCGCGCAGCAGAGCGAGCTGGACTGGCGCTTCCCAATCACCGTGCAGCGCTTCGTGGCGACGGGCCGCTACGTCCATCTCGGATGGCTTCGTCGGCCGGGCAAGCAAGACGGTGAGCTCGCTCTGGCGGCCCTTGAACGGCTCGGGGTCGCCACGTTGGCGCAGCGCCAGATCGGTCAGCTATCCGGCGGCCAACGCCAGCGCGTACTTCTGGCCCGCGCCCTCGTGCAGAGCGCCGAGGTTGTGCTGCTCGACGAGCCATTTACCGCGGTGGACGTGGAATCCCGCGAAATCCTTATCGACGTTCTGGAAGAACTCCATTTGCAGGGCACCACGTTGTTGATCGCCACCCACGAAACGGAGGCGATGGCGCTCGACCAGACCGTGTGCCTTCATGGTGGCCGGATCCTGTCCCCAGACACGCGCGAGCGGGAGCGATTGGCGGGATGGTGCGGCTAGTCGAGCCGCTGCAGTCCGGCTTCATGCAGTCGGCGTTCGCAGCGTCGCTGATGATCGCGCTCATTTGTGGGGTGCTGGGGGTCTACGTCGTCCTCCGCCGCATGGCCTTCATCGGAGACGCCGTCTCCCACACGGCGCTCCCGGGGCTCGTCGTGGCGTATCTGAATGGCTGGAACCTGTTTGGCGGAGCCGCGATCGCCGGGGTCGCGACGGCGCTGGGGATCGGTTGGATCTCGCGCCGTGGCCTGATTCGGGAAGACACGGCGATCGGGATTGTCTACACCGGGCTGTTCGCGCTCGGTGTGGCCATGATCAGCGTGACCAAGAGCTTTCGCGACATCACGGCGCTTCTCTTCGGCAACGTCCTGGCGGTCACCACGCGTGATCTGGTCACGATCGCGATCGTCGCCATCGTCATCTGCGCGGTGCTCGCCCTCCTCCACAAGGAGCTCGAGCTAACCTCATTCGATCCGATCCACGCCCAGGTCGCCGGCCTCAACCCGGACATCACCCGTTACGTGCTGCTCGTGCTCCTGGCCCTGGCGGTCGTTGCTGGGATCCAGGCGGTAGGGGTCGTCCTGGTCAGCGGCCTCCTCATCACCCCCGCGGCGGCGGCCTCGCTGCTGACGACCCGCCTGGTGCGCATGATGCTGCTCGCGGTAGCCGTCGCATTTGTTTCGGTTTTCGTTGGCCTCTACACGTCGTACTTTTTCAACGTCTCGTCCGGCGCGGCCATCGTGCTGACGTCGAGTCTTTGCTTCCTGGTCGCCGCCGCTGTTCGAGCCACGATGGTCTCCCGAACTCCTCGCAGCTCCACCGTGAGCATCGTCACTAGCTCACCTCGGCTGTAGCCCCAGCAACGCGACAGCTATCTGCTTTCGAGCGCGCTCCCACAAAGGGGGGAGGGAACCATTGATGGCTCATCCCGGGCCCTGGCCGACAGGCGGGAGACGCAGATCGATGCCTGCCTTCTCGAGCTCGCGGTAGTAGGTCTCGCGGATGCGCGGGTCTTCGCGCTCGTAGGCGATCTTGTAGCCTGGCGCACTGGGGTCCGTGACCTGGGCTGCGCCGAGCGGGTCGTACCGCTTGCCGAGGCCGTACCGCGTGGACGTCCCGCGCAGGGCGAGCTGGCGGAGTGAGCCCTTGCCCGTATTGAAGTGCTGGTGGAACTCATTGCGCTTCGGCGCGACGACGCCGTACGAGCGCAGCGGCATGCGCCGCGGCTCGGGCTCGCCCTCGAAGTACAGGAGCTCGTAGCCCTCGCCGCCGACCACGATGACGTGCGCGCCCGCGTCGTGGCGGTGCGCCGTCGCATACGTGCCCTCGGCCACATCCAGGATGTGGAGCCCAAGCGCCGTGCTCGCCATCGAGAGCCGACTGATGCCGGTGCGATGGCCCTTCTCCGACCAGGCGTCGACGCCGAAGGTCGTGACGTCCGCGATGAAGTTGGTCTCGAAGAGGCGGAGATTCCAGTGCTTCGGCTGGTCTGCGAAATACGCGTCCACGTTTGCCGTGTAGCGGTCCGTGAACGAATACGGATTGTTGAAGATGAAGTCGACGTTGTGGTAGTGGTTGATCATCTGGGCCATGTTGGTGCCCATGACAACGCGGCACGGCTCGGTGCCCGACGCATTGAACTCCTGGTGCCAGGCGTTCAGCGGGATTGCGAGCAGGGACCCCTCCTGCCACTCGACGGTGTGCGGCTCCTCGCCGGTCTGCCAGACGTTGCTGATCCCGCGGCCCGCGATCGCGAGCATGATCGCGTCGTACATGTGGTGCTCGGGCTTCAGGGAGCCACCCGGTGGGATCTCGATGATCTGCAGGGCGTAGGTCTCGTGGTCGCCGAGCCGGGTATAGGCAACCTTGCCGCCGCGGCGGTCCCAATCCGCGAGCTCCAGCGCCCGCAGGTCTTCCAGCGCACTGCCCTCGTACAGCGGCGCGTCCTCACGCCGCACGAACTCCTGGTAGGAGCTCTCGACGTACCAATCGTTGAATTGCGCTTCGTGCTGAGTCGGAACCGAATTGGTCATGTGCCCTCCTCGTCGCACCCGCGTTCAGTCGGCGACGTATCGTTCCTGCCGGCCCGGTCCCGCTCGAAGGTCCGTGCCAACCTGGGGACGCTGGCGGTTGCGCTTGGAATGCGCGGCCAGGCTCGCCTCATCGGTCCATCGCTCAACGAGAAGCAGCCGATCGGGATTCTCCACGTTCTGGAACAGGTCGAACTGCTCGCAGCCGGCCTCCTTGCGAACCTCAGCGTGATGGGCTGCCCGGATCTTCGCCAGCTCGTTGCCCTTACCCGGAAGCGCGTCGATCGCAACCATCACTCGAACTGCCACGTTTTCCTCCTTGCGCCCCACCGCGGGGGCATCCCAATTCTGATTCAGTCGCCCTGAAATCGTAGCCACGCAAGAACGGCACCGCCATTCATAGAGCCTGGCCACGCCGAATGCAAGCGCCGTTGCCCGACGAACGCTCGAGGCCAACGTTACAGCATGGTATAAGCGACGCACATCGGGAGGTGCGGCAAATGAGCGAGGCAGCACTCAGTGGCAAAGTGGCCATCGTCACCGGCGCCGGCAGCGCCATTGGTCTCGGCCGAGCAATGGCGTTGGCGCTGGTCGGGGCGGGAGCCCGAGTGGCCATGCTGGACGTGGACAGGGCAGCGCTAGACCAGAGCGCGGCGGACGCGCGCGGGATCGGCGGACCCAGCTCGGTGCTCCCGATCGTCGCGGATGTGACGAAGCGTGAGGACGCCGCGGCGGCGGTCGAGCGCACGATCGCGGAGCTTGGTGGGCTCCACGTCCTCATCAACAACGCGGGCATCAATCCGCGGTTCCCCGGGTTTCGCGATATCGCGCTTGACGCCTGGGTCAGCACGGTCGCCGTGAACGTCCATGGGCCATTCTTCATGGCGCGGGCCGTGATTGGCCCCATGCTCGCCCAGGGCTGGGGACGCCTCATCGGCGTCACGACCAGCCTCGACACCATGCTCCGCACCGCGCCCTACGGCCCAACGAAGGCAGCTCACGAGGCGCTGCTCGCCACGATCGCGCGGGACGTCGAGGGCACCGGCGTCACCGCGAACGTCCTGATCCCCGGCGGCGCCGTCTTCACGAACATGACGCGCGGCTTCTATGAACCTGACCGGGAAGTCGGCCTGCTGGAGCCGACGGTGATGCAGGCTCCCGCCGTGTGGCTCGCCTCCCCCGCGGCCGACGGCGTCAACGGCCGTCGCATCGTGGCGGAGAACTGGGACGAGGCGCTTCCTCTGGACGAGCGGCTGGCGAAGGCGTCCGCGCCGATCGGCTGGCCGCAGCTCGGGCGCGCGGGCCGAAGCTAGCGGCGCGGGGCGATTGCTACTCGGCCTGGCGACGCAACGCGCGGCTGACGCTCTCGCGGACCAGCTCCTCAATCGGGAACCAGCGCTCCGTGCCTTCGCTGCTGCCGTTCTCGCGCACCCGGTAGCCATTGGGCTCGCAGATGATCGCAGTCGGGTGCCCGCCGGTCCGGTCGAGGTCCTGGCCGATGGTCCGCAGCAGCTCGGCAAACGATCGCCGATTGACTCCTCGCAGCGTCCCGGTCAGCGTCGGCGCTTGCCGGCCCAGGTCTCGGCTGGCGTCGCCATTGACGGCTGGCGCTGCAACCACGAGCGGAGCATCAGGCATGTCCGGCGCGTACAGGGCTACCCCGCCGCCGGCCCGTTTGGCCGCGTACATCGCGGCGTCTGCCCGCAGGAGGAGCGTGTCCCCATCCGAGCCATGGGCGGGAAATACTGCTAGCCCGATGCTCGCGCCTACGGTGACCTGCTGCCCCGCAAACACGCACGGCTCACAGATGACCTGGGCGATTTTCCCGGCAATCGCCACGGCGTTCTCGGTGTCGCCGATCGAGGTGAGCACGATCGCCATCTCATCCCCGCCGATGCGCGCAACCGTGTCGGACGCGCGGAGCGCGGTCCGCAGTCGCGCAGCTACTTCCTTGAGGACCAGGTCGCCCACGTGGTGGCCGTAAGTGTCATTCACCGCCTTGAAGCGGTCGAGGTCGATGAGGCAGACCCCGAGACTATCCTTCTGTCGTTGCGCGGTACGAAGGCTCTGACTAAGGCGGTCGCTCAGCAGCGCACGGTTTGGAAGGCCAGTCAAGACATCGTGGAGCGCTTGATAGGCAAGATGCAGTGCCGCTGCTCGCCGTTGCTCAACGTCCGCCATCCGGCGCTCCGCGACCGCGAGCCGCGTGGTGAGGAATTCGGTCTCCGGCGTGACGACATCGTCGGCAACAGACGCAAGCTGCGCGATGTGGCGAGGGTGAATCGAGCTCCCCACCACCACAAGGACCGCGTCCGCGCCGTCCGGTGCTTCACGGATTCGCGTACAAGCGTCGAGCGTAGACCCGTCGTCTTGCCACCCCAGGATGACGAGCGGGTATTCGTCGATGTCCCAGTGCGCCAGCGCGATCCCGGGATCATCCACGGACACTGATTCGTGCCCGCGCAGAAAGAGCGCGCGGGCGATTACGGCGCGGATGCCGGGGTTCAACTCGAAGACAAGGACCTTCAACGGCGGGTGCCACTCCTGACAAGGAAACGAAGCGGATGGCCGTAGCGGGCGACCTCGGCGTAGCCGTGCGGTCGTTTGTGAGTCCTGTTTGACAATTAATCAACCGACAGCGGCCAAATGGTAGCTGATCGCTTTCACCGACACCATGTCAGCGGACTAGGCGACCAGGCTGAATCGCCTAAGCGAACTGGGCTCCAAATGGGTCATTAGATGACCATGAGGCGCTGACCATCACGAACATTGAGGCGACCGTCCGCGTGGCGCTCCAGCGCACGTCGGTTGAGCCTCAATCGGGCATTCGAAAGCGCGCGCCGAGCACCGCGAGGGTCAGGCCGATCGCGGCGGCATCCAATTCGAATACCGCGCGCTGCTCCGCGGTCTGGTCGGCCTGAACCCAGGTGAGCCAGAAGCCCTTGGGGATACTCGACGTGTGCCCGGACGGCGCGAACTTTCGTCCGGATTCGTCCTCGATACTCAAATTGTCAGGCCGCAACGTACCAGTCCAGCGCTGCAGGTTCTTCACCGCGAACTCCGCGACGACCAGGTTGTCTCCCGACCCAGCAGGCGCAGTATGCCCAACGAGCTTCTCATACGGCCCGAATGCGCTGAGAGTCACTTCCCACTGCGCGTCGGTGACCGTGTCGCCGACAGTCGGTAGCGGATCCCCGGCATGCACCGCGGGCCGAGGCGGTACATCGGACGCGGCCTCGGCAGGCATAGACTGCGGCGCCAGCCCCGGATGGAGCGGTTCGCTGGAGGCGGGATCCGGCAGAACCGGGGCCGCGCCAACCGGCGCCGTCGGGGTCGGACCTGCCACCGTCGCAGCATTCGCGTCGCCAATGGCAGCCGAGACGAGCGGAGGTTCCGCTGCTTTCGCCGGCGCCTGTGGTGGAGAGATGGGTTGCCCGGCTGGGCTGGGAACGTGCCACACCGGGTCGTCTTCGGCTCGATAAGGCTGACTAGCGGCTCCCACAGGAACCTCGACTTGCTTGGCCTCAGTTGGTGACTCGTGCTCTGACCCGGTCTTCGACCCGGCTTCGACCATTGTAATCACGTTGCCGAGGGTGCCCACAAGCTCCGCGCGGCCTGCGATGAGATCGGTTGGCACCGTTTCCAACGCGGAGGCTTCTGCCGGAGGCGGCGATTCAAGCCATTCGGCGCACGCCACGGCCACCTCTCGCAATGCCCCGCTTGCAGCCACGAGGCCTTCCTTCTCGACCTGCACCGCGCCCGATGCATCCGGCGCATCGACGACCACCCGAAGTGGCGTGACGAGGACCAGTGCGGCACGGAACCGCCTGTCCCGGAGCAGGGTCGCCGCCCGATCGCTATCGCTGGCAGCAGTGCGAAAGTAGTCCAGCACCGGATCACCGTGGATTCGGACCGGCGTCATCCCCGGCTCGACGATCGCGGCCGGCCCACCGCGACGCATGACAAAGCGGAAGCCCGTCGGGTTCTGGCAGGGGACGCGCAACCGCGTGACCCAGTACTGGCTCCCTCCGATGCCGTACCGCTCCGTTGGTCTGAAGGCTTCCAGTTTTACGAAACGGTCGCCACTCGAAAACTCGACCGAGCTCTCACGGAATGGCGCGGTCACCGTTTGCCAGGGGTCGGACTCAGTGAGCGGGGTGCTGAACATCGCCAAGGCGTCGTCGAGCCACAACGGGCCGGTCCGCAAGCGACCACCCTCTTGCTGGGCCAACCGCTGCAGCGCCTGCAACCGCTGGACGCGCGGCCAGATGACGAACGCGCCGACCAGCCCAGCTCCGACGAGAAGAGCCCAGAACGCGCTCCGCCCCGCGTTGAAGAAGAGGAAGTAGGCAAAAATCAGCCACACTAACGGCGCGCGCATCAACTTTTGCACTCGGTTCGCTCCCGGCCTTGGTCGCCGTCTCCAGCCAACCCATCGCGGGCTCGGCCGGCAGCGGCTAGCGTACTCCCTTTTCGGATCGGCCGGCGCGCGCGATTCGCCCCTCGCATTGCCCGGACCGCGGCCGCTCAGGCGCCGGGCACCCCCCGAGGCGCTGGCCGGCCTGGCTTGCCGACCGTTGCATGGATGGCGATGCCGCAGGAGACGAACCCCGCGACGATGAGATAGAGGGCGGTGTAGCTGCCTGTGTGGTCGAGCAGCGCCGCGAGGAGTAGCGGCACACTCGCATTCATGAGCCCCTGGAGCATCTGGGCCGTGCCGATGATCGAGCCCACCGCGGTCCGCCCGAAGTACTCGGGCCAGATCTGAAGCTGCAGCACCAGGTTGCCCCCGAGGCCCAGCCCGAGTACCCCCGCGGCGACGTACGACCATATCTCGCCCTCCGCCAGCGCGAGCAGCAGGCTGGAGCACAGGAGCAGGCTCCCCCAGAGCAGCAGGATCCACCGGATCGTCTTGATCCGCGTCGTGACCGGGGCCCAGAACACGAGTCGTGACACCACCTGCATCGCGCTCACCATGCTGATGGCGGTAGCCGCCGCCGCTGGGCCGAGCCCCTTGCTGCTGAAATACGAGTACATGAAGACAATCGACACGTTCGGCGCGAGCAGGATGAGCGACATCCCCAGCGCGATCGACCAGAACGCCGGGCTGTGCATCGCCTCCCGGGCCGTCCAGTCGGCACTGCGCACCGCGGTCGGCCGCGCGCCCGACGCGGCGCTGCCGTCCGACACTGGGTCTGGCGTGTCGCCGTCTGGCCGAAGACCCATGTCCTCCGGGCGCCGCCGCACGAGGAGGATCGCCGGCGCGAGGCCAACCGCCAGGCAGATGACCCCCAGCGCCACGAAACCCGATCGCCAGCCCAGCCCGCCAACCACCGCGGCGATGAGCGGAGGCAGGAGGAAGTTCGCCAACGGCGGGCCCATCGCCGCGCTGCTATATGCAGCGGAGCGGCGCCGCACGAACCAGTTGGAGATCATCACCCCGGGCAGCACGCTCTGGAGCGCCGATCGCGCCATTCCCGTCAGCAGCCCAAACGTCAGGTAGAACTGCCACGGCTGCTCTGCCATCCCGGCGCCGATCAGCGCACCGCCCATCAGGATCACGCTCGCGACCAGCACCAGCCGCGGCCCGCGGCGATCGACGATCCGGCCAAGGACCGGGCCGCTCAGCGCCGCCGTGATCGAGCCGATGCTTCCGGCCAGGACGATCGTGCTTCGCGACCAGCCGAGATCGGCGCTCATCGCGGGGAGGAAGATGCTGAAGGTAAAGCCTCCCGTGCTTGCCTGGATGAACAGGCAAAGGAAGGCCATCCCTACGATGTACCAGCCGTAGAACGGGCGACGGATCCGAATCGGGCTGCTTCTCCAGGGGGGATCGCGCCAACTGGCGCCACATGTCGACGCCGCGGGCGCCGTCTGGAATCATTACACGCGAATTGGAGGCGGGAACATGACCGACGAGCCGCACTACGCGCAGGTCAATGGGATCCGAGTTGCCTACGACCGCGTCGGCGAGGGCTACCCGCTCGTCGCCCTCCACGGGTTCCCGCGCAACCGCAGAGTCTGGAGCAAGCTGACGCCGCTCCTGACCCCACGGTTCACGGTGATCGCGCCGGACCGGCGCGGCTACGGCGATTCCGATCGGCCGCCTGACGCGGGCACGTACACCAACGCCATGATGGCCCAGGACACGCTCAAGCTCATGGACCACCTTGGGATCGACCAGTTCGTCGTGATCGGCCACGACAAGGGCGCCCCGACCGCACAACGCCTCGCCACTGACCATCCGGGTCGGGCGCGGGGCCTGGTCGTGCTCGACGCCGCCCCCGCGGGCTCCGGTTCCGGCGCGCCGCGCGACCCGAGCGGTCGCTCCTGGTACTTCGATTTCTTCCGCCAGCGCGGCGTCGCCGAGCAGATTATCGGGCAGAACCCGCGGCTGTTCTTCTCACTCTTCCTCGATCGGAATCCACACCTCAACCGCGAGGAGCACGAGTACTTCCTCGAGACGTTCTGCCGCCCCGGTTCCGTGGAAGCCGTGCTGGCAGACTACCGCTGGAGCCTCGAGGAGGACCAGGTCCACTGGCAAGAGGCTGCGAAAGCCGGCGTCAAGGTGCAGGTGCCCGTCTGCGCGCTCTGGGGCGGGCGGGGCCCCTCCGCAAACGCTCCGATGCTCGACCGCTGGCGCGACGGCGCGAGCGACGTGCGGGGCGCCCCAATTCCTGATTCGGCGCACTACGTCCAGGAGGAGCAACCCCAGCTCGTCGCAGACCACATCCTCCGCTTCGCCGACGAATTGGGCATCAAGTGATGCAGCCACGCACGGGTGGGCTGGTGTTCGAGGTCGAAGAGCGGAAAGACGTCGAGTACGCCGTGCACGACGGCGAGCGTATGCTGGGCGATCTCTACCTGCCACGACGCAACGGGCCAGGACCGGCGGTCATCGCGGTCCACGGCGGAGCCTGGGGCGGCGGCACGTCCGCGCATTACCGGTACTGGGGCCCATACCTGGCAACGCGCGGCATCACGCTCTTCTCGATCAACTACCGGCTGTGCCAGCCCGATCGTCCAACCTACCCACAGGCCGTGCACGACGTGGCCGCCGCGGTGCAGTTCGTCCGCGGGAGCGCGTCTGAGCTCGGGATCGATCCTGATCGGATCGCGCTCATGGGTGACTCAGCCGGCGGACATCTCAGCTCACTTATTGCGTTGGCCGGCGAGGAGCCGCTGTTCCGCAGTCCGTACGATGGGCCGTACTCCTCGGTCAGCGCGCGCGTGAAAGCGGTCGTCTCGGTGTATGGGGTTTATGATCTGATCGCGCACTGGCATCGTGACGATCTCTTGTTCCGCATGCGCGAGCCGCGCGGAATCGAGAAGTTCCTGGGCCGCAGCCCGCTCGACGACCGCCGCATCTACTTCGACGGCTCGCCGTTGAGCTATGCGACCGTGCGGCCGGATCCGCCAGCGTTCCTCCTGGTCTGGGGTCAGGAGGACGAGCTCGTGGATTACGCCACCCAGGCGATGCCATTCCGCGACGCTTTGCGGCGAGCGCTCTACTACGTGCGGACGTTCGTTATTCCGGGCGCCGGACACTTCTGGATGACCGAGCCCGTGGACGAGCCCGGCACCTACACCAGCCTGCTGGCGCCGCGCCTGCTTCGCTTCCTGGACGAGCGGCTCTAACCGGTAGACCCGAGCAACGCATCGAGTGAGGATTATGGACTACGACTTTTCGGGCAAGATCGCCGTTATCTCCGGCGGGAGTCGCGGCATCGGCTTCACGGCCGCGCGGCGTTTCGCCGCCGCCGGCGCCAGCGTCGCGTTCGCGGGCCGCCGCGAGACCTCCGTCGCCGCCGCGGTCGGCGGGCTCGATCCGTTAGCCGCGAAGACTGGCGCCGGCGGCGCGATCCTCGGCGTCGCGGTGGACCTCTCCGATGGTGCCGGCGTCGACGAGTTCGTTGCGCGGACGATCGACCGCTTCGGCGGCGTTGACGTGCTCGTCAACAGCGTCGGCGACTCAAGCTACGGGTCCTTCCTCGACGTCACTGACGAGATGGTCGTGTCGTCCTGGACGATCAAGGTTCTCACGGCCGTCCGCCTGACCCGCGCGCTGGTGCCGGCCATGGAGCGGCGCGGGGGCGGGGCGATCGTCAACGTGAGTGGCGGCGCAGGACGCGAGCCCCAGCCCGCCGGCATCCCCGCGGCGCTGGCCAATGCTGGCATCCGGGTCTTCTCAAAAGGCGGCGCGGCCGATCTCGCGCGGCGCGGCATCGCGGTCAACAGCATCTCGCCGGGCCTCGTGAACACGGATCGGCATACGGATCGAGCGCGCCAGGCGGCCGAGCGGCGGGGCGTGCCGATCGAGGAGGTGCTCCGCGAGCTGGACGCGGCGACTCCCACCGGCCATGTGACGACCCCCGAAGAGGTCGCCGAGCTCGTCCTCTTCCTCGCCTCGCGCCGGGTCTACAACCTGACCGGGGCCGAGATCGTGCTCGACGGCGGCGCCGGGCACGCCGTCTAGACCCAACTCAGTCGCGGTCAAGCAGTGCCGAGACCTCCTGCAGGTTCTTCGCCATCCCCCGCATGATGTCGATCACGATCGCGGGATTGGCCGCAATTGCCTAGCGGAAGGTCATGCGGGTGAGTACCATGCACGACCCAGGGGTCAGGGCCCGGGCGCTGGCCCAGCGCAGCGGCACCGTTGCTCAGTGGCTCGCAGCGCTTGACGAAGGTGGCTTCCAGTAGCTACCATCGCAGGCATGCGCGCAGTCGGTTTGAAGGTGCTCAAGAACAAGCTGTCAGAGTATGTCCGTCTTGCCCAGGGAGGGGAGACGATTCTCGTGACGGATCGGGAAGTTGTTGTCGCCGAGCTCGTCCCCCCGCGGCCAGGCCGCGGCCCGGCGGTGGCCGATGCCGTTCTCGCCGAGTTGATGCGCAAAGGGTGGGTCACGCCGGCGGCACACCCGCTCGCCGGCCCCCCGCCGCGAGCGGCGGTGGCCGCCTTCACGGAGCTGATGCGCGAGCTGGACGAAGCTCGCGCCGACCGGTGATCTACCTCGACTCGTCAGTCGCGCTGGCTCAGCTTTTCGCCGAGGATCGCCAGCCGCCCGAGGACCTGTGGCGGGAGCCCCTCACCGCGAGTCGGCTCCTTCAGTACGAGGTCTGGAATCGGGTGCACGCGCGCCGGCTCGAGGCTGAGCACGGCGACAAGGTGCGCACCTTGCTGGACGGTGTTGCGTACATCGAGCTCATTCCCCTTGTCCTCGCGAGGGCCGTGGAGCCCTTCGCCGAGCCCGTCCGGACGCTGGACGCGTTGCACCTGGCCACCATGGACTTCCTCCGGCGCAGCGGCCAGAGGATCGAGCTGGCCAGCTACGACGCCCGCCTCCTGGCGGCAGCTCGAGCGCTTCAGATCCCGACCCGAACGCTCTGACCCGGGCGCCTAAGGGCAAGGTTGGCCGATTCGCGAAAGATCCAGGTCGGTGCCAACCGGACATCATTCGCCGGTGGCTAATCTGTCGTCACTCGGGCCGGCTGAACGTAACAAACGTCGCCGTCGGCTCGATCTGTGGTACGGTTAGGCCGCTCCCCCCGCACACCCATTTCCTGCTGCACGTCTGTGCCAAATGTTGGGTTGTGCTGTGTGGATCGGCACGAGGCGGACTGAGCCGCCTCCGAATACGACGCCTGACCGCGAAGGTCCGGCCGGAGGAAACCGCATGACCGAGGCAGAAGACTGAAGTGGAGTCTCCTGGCGTTCGCAATTCTCGCGGTGCTTAGCGTAGGAGGCACAAGCAGCGCGCGGGCGCAGGAAGCCAATCACTCATATCGCGTGCAACTGGACGTCAACCTCGACGTCAATGCCCTACAGGGAACCGACGAAGACGCGCGAGTCTTTACTCGCGACGACATGCTCGCCGCGCTCGAGGGTCAGCCCCTCGCGGTCCGCCGGATCGTGTACTGCGAGTGCAAGTACGACCCGAACATCATCATCTACCGCGGAGACGGCACCCCCCTCTATTACGGCTGCGCCCAGCTCATGACGGGCCGCGGCAACGGCTACGACATCTTTCAACGCTGGGGCTACAGCAACTGGCGCGACCCAGAACAAGTCGTCGCCTTCCTGAACGAAGTCACGCGGCGCGGGATGCTCGGGAGTCAGTACCCGAACACGCAAAACGGCTGTGCAGGATCGCCGTAAGCGACCGAACCGTCACCCATGGCGTGAAGCGAGCTATTTCAGAAGCACACGAAGGGGGCCATGGCGAATGCCATGGCCCCCTTCGCAATTGTCATCCTGAGCGCAGCCAAGGATCCGACTCCAGGGTTACACGTCCTTCGCTTGCGGGCTCAGGATGTCAATTTAGCCTTTGGACAATTGGCTCCTAACCAGAAATTTCGCACGTGAGCGGTTGACGGCGGGCCTGATAGTAAGCTTCCTTCGTCACCGCTTCCGGCTTGTCCAGCACTGGACTCATGACTCGGGTCATCATCGCAACCGGGAGCGTTGGTACGTCCAGCGGGTAGGGGGTGATCCGAAGCCCGTTGGGCCCAGTGGGGACGAGATGGAGATCCACTGTCTCATCCGAACCGGCCCGCACCGGAACGTGCTCAAGGACGACCTCCCGCTGCGCACCGCGCTCGGATCCGTCGCGGCAAAAGTAGAGGGACAGCAGGTCGAACACCTGGAGCAGCTTGTAGTTGTGCCAGAAAGCCTCTTGCGCCCCGCGATCGCCAAGGTCGAGCTCGTCCCTGACTTCGAGCAGCCAGCCGCTCAGGTCGTTGAAAGCATCGTCCATACCCAGGTTGCCCCACGGCTCCGGATCCGGCCCACCGATGGTCTTGCCGCGGACCGTGTCGTACCGCCGTTTACGCAGACCCGCATGGTGCATGGAGACGACGAGGCTTGCATACGGATCACGCCCCCGAATCCAATGCGCATTGACGATGTCGGCCTCGTTCTTACGCACGCCGGGCGGGGTACGGCCGATGGCGTAGGGCACGCCGCGCTCGACGTCGATCGGCAGGTCGGCCTCCATCTCGCGGTGGCCGCTGTCGTGGTAAATGGTCCCGAACAGCATTGAGCGGTACGGCTCGGGGCGGGAGAATCGGTCGTTGCCCCAGTGCGCGGCGAACTGCGCCGCGAGGTCCGTGTGGTCCTCCTGCTCGATCATCAGGACGGTGCCGTCAGCCAGCTCGCGTGCAAACATCGTTCCTTCCTCTCTGCGCCCAATCGATTCTGCGCCCGATCGATCTCCAAGGCGCTCCTGCCACGAATGCCGTTCGCTTCGGTCAGCCAGCGCTCAGTGCACCGGCTCATGCAAGGCGTCTTCCCCATAGCGCTCGACGGTTGCTTGCGTGACCACGGCCGAGTACTTCCGGGCGTCATTCGTTCGATCGACGATGCCATCCGGACGGAGCCGTGGAATCTGTGAGGACCAGGTCGGAATGAGGCATTGGTTCTCCGCGGGGTCGCGGAACACGTTGATCGGATCGCCGCCCTCTTCCACGATGCTGATCTGCTCCTCCAGCAACGCGCGGGAGCGCATGATCTGCGCGTCGCCGGGGCCGAGATGCTCCCTCGTCCGGTCCTGAACGGGGCCCTGGCTGGACCACATGAGCAGGTCCTGGCCGCTGTTGCCGTCGAGGAGCGGCCACTTCGGCTGCCCCTTGCTGTCGAGGTCTGGCATCGGCACGTCGAAGAACGGAATCGATGCCGCGTCCGGCTGCGGCGTGATCGTAATCCCGAGCTCCTTCTCGTCCTCTTCGGTGTAGTAGACGTACCAGATGTGCAGCGTGTGGGTGTCATCCACGGGTACGCGCATCTGGTACTGGTCGTGGATGGCACCGGAGTACGGAAACATATGGGAGCCCCAGCCGTACTGGCTCCGCTTCGGCGGCCGGGCTGGCATGAAACCGGTCATGCCGGACGAATACTCATGCCGCTTGAGGTCCGGCCGCCCGAGCTTTTCGAAGACGTAGCTGGAGAAGGCGCGATGCGCGTAGACGACGTGCGTGTGATCGCCAGAGTTTTCGATGCTTTGGAGCCAGTTGCACGGCAGCATGGCCATGCCGATCTCGCGTTTGACGTCATCGCGGACGAGCCCCTCCCAGCGCGGAACGAGCGGCCGCGGCTCCGGCCCGAGATAGGTCCAGAGCAGCCCGCCCAGCTCCTCCACCGGATAGGCCAGGAGACGAATCCGGTCCTTATAGCGACTGTTCGCGTCCAGGAACTCTTCGTACGGCTGCTCGATGCACTGGCCCGAGGCGTCGTACACCCAGCCGTGATAGCTGCAGCGGATCCCGCACTGCTCCGGCATTCCAAAAAGCAGGCCGGCCCCGCGGTGGGCGCAGTGCGGCTCGATCAGGCCGTAGCCGCCCGCCCGGTCGCGGTACAGCACGAGATCCTCGCCCAGCAGCCTGACCGCACGCGTGCCAGGTTCCGCGAGCTGACTCACCGCGGCGATGGGATGCCAGTAGCGGCGCATCAGCGCTCCGCATGGACTCCCCGGACCGACGCGGGTCAACCGATCGTTCTCTTCCTTGTTCATTGCGGCCGGCTCCGTTCCCCAGCCCAGAGCTGGGGTCGCGCGTTCGGTCGCGCGATCAATTCCAGCGCCATTCGCCGACGTTCCATAACGGTCCCGCCGCGAGCGCGTCGTCGGGCATTTCGGGACCGACGGCGCGTCCATTGTAGGCCATGACCCCGGGCTGCATGTGCGTGAGGGTGACCACCGCATCATCCATCATGCTCTGCAGCGCCTGGATGAGCAGCCCTTCCCGCTCCTTCTGATCGATCGTTCCGAGCGCGCGGAGCCAGGTGTCTTCGAGCGTCTGGTTCTGGTACCCGTTGCGGTTCTGGCCCGCCCAGCGGTTTTCTGCCCGCGGGATCTGTGGGCTGATCCAGACCATATCCTCCAGCGTGAAGGCCCGGCGGCTGTAGGCCACGCCCGCATAGGTACTGCGAAGCTGGTTGTCCCGCAGCTCCTGGGGCGACAGGCGCCGGACCTCGCTGTTGATGCCGGCGCCCTTCCAGTTGTCCGCCACGACGAGTGCTTCCTGCTGATCGAAGTCATTTGGCTGGTTCTGCATCGGGATGTCCAGCGGCTCGCCGACCGGGTTGCGCGCGATACCGTCCGCGCCCTTTGTCCACCCGGCTTCGGTCAACATTGCCGCGGCACGGGCCGGATCGAAGTCGTATTTCGGGACCACCCGATCGGCCGCCGCGAATGAGGGATCGCTCGGCGGGAGCCAGAAATGGACGACCCGCCCCTTGCCCGCATAGATCGTGTCCACGATTGCCTGGCGGTCGATCGCGTACAGCGCAGCGCGCCGCACCCGCACGTCGCTCACCGCGCGCTGCGTCTGCCCCCAGTCCCGAGTCTGGAACTCGAGGATGCGCGGGTTCCGCGGCCGGTATGTCACCTTGCCGTCGCTCCACGCTCCCTCGAGCGCCTGGCCTTGCGGGAACCCGATCGATTCCGAGAACGCGATGTCCGCCTGGTTGCCCAAGAGGCTCGCCGTGATCGTGTTGGAGTCGGGAATGATCTTGATCAGGAGCTGATCGATGCCCGGCTTCCCGAGCACCCAGCCCTCGTGGGCCCGAAAGGCGATCTCGACCCCCGGCTCCCAGCGCTCGACGCGATAGGGGCCCGCGCCGACGAACTGCTCGCGCCAGTGCGGCCCGTCGACGAAATTCGGCTTGTCTTCGTTGAACACACGCTCCAGATTCTGGCGGTGCATCGGCGCGAAGTCCGGCGGCGCGATCCTGCCGGCGTTCATGTAGGGCTGCTTCCATTCGAGGAAGAGCGTGTGGTCGTCCACCGCCGTCGCGTTGCTCAGGCGCCGCTCGATGCCGATACGCTGACCCGGGAACGTGGGGTCGAGGCGCGCCTGGAAGGCGAAGACGAAGTCGTGCGCGGTGAGCGGCTGACCATCATGCCAGGTGGCATTCGGCCGTAGCTTGTACGTCGTCTCCATCGTGCCGTTCGGCAGGACTTTCCAGGTCCCGGCCGCGACGCTTGGGAGCTCGGCCGCGAGATATGGCTTCGCCTCCTGCTGGGGGTTCACCATCACCAGGAAGGCGCTGGCCAGCGGGGCGATCTCGCGACTGGCCGAGAGCAAGCTGGGCTCCAGCACACCGGGCTCGCCCGCGAGCGCGATAGTCATACTCCTGCGGGCCGGCTCGCTCGCCGTCGTCGGCGCAGCTATCGGCGCTCGCCCGCTGGCCGGCGCGCAGGAAACCAGCAGGATGGCGAGCCATAAGCACAGGGGGCCGATACGAGCGGATTCCATGGAGCTCCTCCGAGATGAAGATAGCGACAATCGCGGAGCCCGGCGTCGTAGCATGCGCCGGATGATCTGCTCTGGCATTTGAACCGAGTAGCCAATGCCGCGCGGGAGGCCAATCGACCCATGATACGAGCCGCGGTCAACAACCGCCCGCGCCGCGGCGGTTGGGGAGGAGCAGCAACCGATGTCGGACGTAGAAATCACCTTTCCCTGGCTGCGCTACGATACGACGCTACCACTCCTGGAGGGGCGCGTCGAAATCCCCGGCGTGCGGCTCAACATCGCACCCGGCCCGCAGGGCAGCACGATCCCGGACGATAGCCCGCTCCCCGCCGGTGAATTCGATCTCGTCGACCTGAACCTCGCGAATCTGCTGCCCGCGATCGAGGCCGGCTGGGAGCTCGTCGCGCTCCCCGTCTTTACCAAGCGCAAGTCCGTCCTGAACTACGTCTTCGTGCGGAAGGACGCCGGCCTCCAGACCCCGAAGGATCTCGAGGGCAAGCGCATCGGGGCGGGCCGCTACCTGAGCCTCGTCGGCCTCTGGCTGCGCGGGCTTTTGCGCGACCACTACGGTGTCGACGTGTCGACCTTCCGCTGGGTCGTGACCGGGGGCGACCGGTTTCCAATCGTGAAGCCGCTCGGAAGCGTCGAACGCATCGATGCGGATAACATCCTGGACGCATTCTTCGCAGGCGAGGTCGACGGCATCATGATGGACGTCGCCGATGCCGAGGTGTTTGCGCGGTTGGAGTCCGACCCGGACATCCAGCGCCTCTTCCCGGACTACGCGGCGGAGGACTTACGGGTCTACCGCGCCACAGGGATCTACGCGCCGCACCACGTGCTCGTGATGAGCAAGCGGCTCGACCGGCAATATCCCGACCTCGCTGCGAAGCTCTATGCGGCGCTCGAGCGCTCCAAGGAGCTCGCCACCCGCGACCTGCTCAGCGACACCGGCCCCCTGCCGATCCTCTATCTGCGCGAGCGCGTCAAAGAGCAGATCGCGCGCTGGGGTGACCCCCGTCCCTACGGGATCGCCGCCAACCGCCGGACGATCGACGCCTTCCTCCGCTACAACGTCGAACAGGGCATGGTACGCTCGCCGCTCAGCTACGGGCAGGTGTTTGCGGCGGGCACGCTCGATACGTAGAGGAATCTGGGAGCGCAACCCGGCCCGTCTTGACATCGCCGCATCCGTAACAGCCGGCTCCCCGCAATGTCACCCTGTGCGGCTCCACCGGGTGTTTGGCACAGGCGCGGCGCATAATGGGCCCAACGTGAATGCGAGAACGGAGGGTTCCATGGCTGATCTTCCCAGGCGCCAGCTTGGCCGCACCGGTCTCAAGGTCACACCGCTCGGCTACGGCGCGATGGAGCTTCGTGGGCGCGACCGGGAGGTCACCGACGCGGATGCGGCTGCCATTCTGAACGCGGTGCTGGACGCCGGCATCAACTACATCGACACCTCGATCGACTACGGCGTCAGCGAAGAGCGCATCGGCAAGGCGATCGCCCATCGGCGTTCGGAGTATTACCTCGCGTCGAAGTGCGGCTGCCTCGTCGGCCCGCAGGCCGCCCAGGCCTCCGGGCGGGCTCCTCACGTGTTCACCGCTGAGAACGTCAAGGCTGGCGTGGAGCAAAGCCTTGAGCGGATGAAGACGGACTACCTGGACCTCGTCCAATTTCACGCCAGTCCAACTCCTGCAGAGCTGCGGGAGAATGGCGGGCTGGACGCGCTGCTGGAGCTGCAGCAGCAGGGGAAGGTCCGCCACGTCGGCATGTCGGGAATGCTCCCCAACCTGACCGATCAGATCGCAATGGGTGTATTTGACGTTTTCCAGGTACCGTACTCGGCCCTCCAGCGCGAGCACGAGAACCTCATCCAACAGGCGGCCGCGGCAGGCGCCGGCGTCGTCGTCCGCGGCGGCGTTGCCCGCGGCGACCCGGTGAAGCAGAAGGGCAACCTCTGGGACATCTGGCAGGAGGCCAGCCTGGACGACCTGCTCGGCAACATGACCCGCATGGAGTTCATGCTGCGCTTCACGATCAGCCACCCCGGCATGGCAACGACGATCGTCGGGACCGTGAGCCGCGACCACCTCCAGGAGAACCTGCGGGCGCTCCAGCAGGGTCCGCTCCCCGGAGAGATCTACACCGTGGCGAAGAGCCGCCTGGCCGCCGCGGGCTCCGCCCCCGCGTGACATTCAGCGCTCCGGCGCAAATTCCGTACGAAGAGGGTGTTGTGAAACGATCCGGGCGCAGATCCAGGGCGAGAACAATCGCTGGCGGAGCGGCAACCGGGGCGGGTGGAGCAATCCAGCCTACGATCGGGTCGTCGAGGCCTACAGCAGCTCGCTGGGCCGGGCGGAGCGCATCCGCAACGCTGCTGAGCTGGAGCGGATCTTCAACGACGAGCTCCCCTCCATACCACACTGGTTCAGCCCCAACGTCACGGCGCACGTTGCGTCGCTCGCGGGACCCGTGGCGCGGGTGATGCCCGAGACGACGAGCGGCACCCTCCGCGTCCACGAATGGGAGTGGCGCTCGTAGCCTGCGAGCCAATGGTCAGATTGGGCGCCGCGTAGTAGTCTTACGGTGGACGAACCCGTGCTGGGCCGAACCCGCACGTGGACCAACAGCGCGGGCACGGGCGGAGTCCACGTGATAGGGGGTGTCGAGATGCTTGTACGATCGACGCGCGTGTTTGTGCTCGCCTTGGTGTCCGTCCTTACGGTCAGCGCGTGTGCCCCCCGCCAGGCCCAGTCGCCGCCGCAGACCGCGCCGCAGGCCGCGTCCCAGCCCACGGCGCAACCCAAACGCATCGTGGCCGCCATCCGCGGCGATCCCCGGACGCTGAACGATTCGATCAGCAGCACAGCCGGCGGCAGTAGCGTCCGCGGCGTGCGCGAGATCGAGATGCTGCTCAACGCGGGCCTCGGCGTCATGGATGACCGGAGCCTCGTCCAACCGCAGCTCGCCGCGTCCGTACCAAGTGTGGAAAACGGGCAGTGGAAGCTCTTCCCGGACGGCAGGATGGAGACGACCCACAAGCTCAGGCCGAACGCAAAATGGCAGGATGGCTCGCCGTTCACCGCCGATGACGTGGCCTTCTCGATCACCATCGGCCAGGATCACGAGCTTGCGATGAACCAGGACGACTACTTGAAGCTCGTCGAGCGAGTGGACACACCGGATAGCCAGACCGTCGTCGTGACGTGGAGCCGGCCGTACATCGCGGCGGACGCCCTGCTCACCAAGACCCGGGTCCAGTCGCTGCTCCCGATCCCGAAGCACCTCCTCGCGGCGACCTACGGGGAGAGCAAGGAAGGATTCATCCAATCGCCGCGCTGGGGCGAACAGTTCATCGGGACCGGCCCGTACAAGCTCGCGCAGTGGGTGCCGGGCAGCCACCTCCTTCTGGACGCCAACGATCAGTATGTCCTGGGTCGACCGAAGATCGACCGCATCGAGGTGAAGTTCATCCTCGATACGAACACCATGGTCGCGAACCTGCTGGCCGGTGCGCTCCACGTGACCCTCGGTGGCGGCCTCACACCCGAGCAGGCGATCCTCGTCCGCTCGGAGTGGCGCGAGGGCCGCGTGGATGCCGGCCTCCAGAACACGACCGTTATGTTCCCGCAGTTCATGGACGCGAACCCGGCCGCCCTTACGGACGTCCGGATGCGGCGGGCCCTCCTGCACGCGATCAACCGGCAGGAGCTCGTGGACGTCTTCCTTTCGGGGATCGTGCCGGTCGCGGATAGCATCTGGAGCCCCGAGGAGCCCGAGGCGCGGGAGATCGAATCCTCGGTCGTGAAGTACGCGTACGATCCCCGCCGCTCGACGGAGCTCCTCGAGGGCATGAGCCTGCCGAAGAACGCCGAGGGGCGGTACCTCGATCAGAGCGGCAAGCCGCTCGCCTTCGAGCTCCGCACGCGCGCCCACGCCCTCCGCGAGAAGATCCAGCCGGTCGTGAAAGAAGCATGGCAGCACGTTGGGCTTGACGCGGACGTGCTGGTTGTGCCGGAGCAGCGCGTCAGCGACCGGGCCTACCAGGCGACCTTTCCGGGTTTCTACTTCCGGTTCATGAGTCCAGACATCACGATCTTCAAGAGCAGCTCGATCGCCGTACCGGAAAACAACTACACCGGCAACAACCCGGGGCGCTACCGCAACCCGGAAATGGACACGCTCATCGAGCGCTACTTCAGCACGATTCCAAAGGGCGATCGCCTGGACGTGCTGCGCCGCGTGGCGGGCCTGATCACCGATCAGCTCATCGTGCTCCCCATCTACCACGAGCCCGAGCCGGTGCTCATCCAGAAGAACCTCGTCAACGCCGCCGGTCGCAAGGGCGAATCGGTGCAAACGTGGAACGTGCACCTCTGGGACCTCACCCCATAGCCCGGCGCGTCCACGCATTGGCCCCTTCCCCCCTTGTGGGGGACATCGGCAATACTTTGGAGCAGGCTCCGCGGAGCCGAGGAGGAAACGATGGTCGCATTGACCCAGGAGCGATTCAACCAGGGGGTTTCCTACGCCGAAGCGAAGGAGCGCATGCCCCGTAACAAGCCCAACATGGACCGGATCGAGGGCCTGGTCAAGCTGTCCGAACAGGACCTGGCACCCTGGCGCGCGCTGCCCGAACCCGTCAACGCGATGGTCCTCGTGATCGATCCCTGCCCGGACGTGTACACGAACCTGCCCATCCTCCAGAAGATCGCGACCGAGACCGGCAAGGTCAACATCAAGATCTTCTTCCGCGACGACAACAAGGACCTCATGGCTGACTTCATGAACGGCCCGTTCGAGTCGGTGCCGGTCATCGCGTTCTACGACAAGGGGATGGGTCTCCGGACCGTCTTCATCGAGCGGCCAAAGACCGTGACCGAGCTGCGGATGGAGCGGACCAAGGAGATCCACGCGGCGAACCCGGACTTCGGCCCCTTCGGCCGAACCCCCGCTGAGATGGACGAGGCCGTTCGCGCGAAGTTCCAGGGCGCGATCAACGAGATGCGCACGAACACGACCGACTTCTACATGAGTGAGTCGATCCGCGAGTTCCGTGAGATCGCCGGCGAGTTGGCCAAGGCCGGCAATAGCAGCGCTAAGTGGCGCGGCAACCTCCTCGCGGGCGTCGCCTAGCCCGAAGCCGCGTCCTCACCTCCCGCGCTATATCGATACACGATGCCAGCCGGAGCCCGAATGGGACGGCTGGCATCGTGTATCTTCGACCCGGCTAAGAGCACGTCAAGAAATAACATTGGCGGTAGAAAGGGTTGTGGGAGATGGCGCGATGGTGTAGTTCCATTCCCCATGGAACTGGTGCGGGGTCAGCTGCAGGGCGGCGAACTCCGCTTCCGGGACTTTCACCTTCGT
>ORMF011757487.1_pt1 | contig 27358 bp, 36 predicted proteins | sample 1779871 | NCBI WGS metagenome assembly ORMF01 (sample SAMEA104232316, study PRJEB22302) | groundwater metagenome | biome: forest; feature: aquifer; material: groundwater | place: USA | collected 2011-08-07 | depth 5.4 m | reverse complement strand
TCATCTGCTTGCTGAGGCTTTCCGCCAGAAAGTCCGAAGCAGTCGGAAAAATAAAGGTTCGCCTGAGACGGCGCTAAAGTCCTGCACTGCATTCTTTTCAACAAAGCGCCAAAGCGAAGGGAGTGGCTTTCTACTTCGAGGAGAATCCCCTTCGCATTTGACAGCTTGGGGACAATACCGAGCGTGTGTTTTCCTCTCTTGACGAAGCTCGGACGCAACCGCTTAAGGATCAGGGTTGTATCGTCTTCCGCTCCGAGGGTTAACAACAAAGAAAGCTCAATCTTCTTCTTCCCGTCATGCGAGCTTGTGATTAGCAAATAAGAACGAAGCGCATGGGCCTCCTCAGAAATTGAGCAGGGCACCTCTGCCAGCCCCCAAACAGTCACGCCGTTATTAATTTCCCCGGCATACCTGTAAATAGCGCCGCCATAAGCAGTCAACGCAGAGGCCAATATCTCCAAAAGGTTTTGGTTTTGCAGGGGGACGTACTTCTTTCTAACAACCCCCAAAACGCGCCGACTGTCTTGACGAATGACCGCCATAGCGAACGGAACCAAAGCGCCGTTCCGATCAAAGACCGGCTCAGATTCAACTCGCCAATTCAGTCCAGACAACCTGGTTGCCTCCTCAGCGGTTTTTGCGTCGTTAATCGTCGCGCCAACCGCTTTCCAAGCGACTGCAACATAATAACTGAAAGCCCAATACGCAGGAAGGCGGCGAATAGCTTCCTTCCTCGGAAGTGAAACAGTTTCATCCACGTGTGACATGGTTTTTCCTTGTCAATGCGCCTAATACAAACGCCAATTATATTTTAATCTCGCTGCCTTTTCAACCGTTTTTTAAGTTAGGGGTGAACCGTTCAAAGGCCAATACTCTTAAACCCCCGCTGGAAATTCGGATTTCTCCTTCCCGCCAATAATTTCAAACCACACCTTCCCGTAAAGCCGAATCAACGAGCGGGGAACAAAGTCCCTCTTTAGTAGTAGCGTAGCGCTATAGTGCTATTGCAACTGTAGCAATGCTACAATACTGTTTGCTTGCTATCGCGGGGAAGGAAAGCGCCGATTATTTATGGCTCTTATTTAGCATTATTGCATATTCCGCGCCAAAATGCAAGCATTATTTATTTTTCAGGATGAAACATATCAGGCATACGTTGTTTCATAGTAAAGCTACGAAAATGCAACTACAAAATTGTCGTGAAATCTACAAAATGGAAGCGCATTGTCGTATCAAATACGCAAAACAAGTAACGTGGTGCTCCTTTTTGATCGGCATAAGGTTTGCAATAAGCCAGAAGTATGTTAATTAAGATACAAAGCAAACGAAGGAGAGAAAATGGGACGCATAGAGGCTACAGCAATTTTTGCGACACCTATAAGCCTTATAAAACAGGCTATCAGGTCTGAATCCAAAAAGCATACAGCCCCGTTAGCGGTGGAGATTGTACACTCGGATCAATCGGGGGAAAAATAATGGATTGCCCAAGGTGTAAAGCCAAAAATAGTTATTGGTATAAAAACGACACGCTACGGGAAAACGGGTTTATCTTACAAGGATACTGGCAATGTATTATCTGTGGTCACGCAGAATTTGATGCACTAGAGATAGACCGGGAAGCGATAATGCTATTAATTGAGGAAAAACACATATGAGCTTTTCAGCACTATTGACTATATTAATTAAAATACGGGGGCTTACAGAAGTGGCAAAAGTGCTTGGATTGCCGGAGTCATGCCTTGCAGAACTTGTAAAAAGGAGGAAATAAAATGGCAGACACGAAAGAAGAAAAATGCGAGTTAACACCAGAAAATACGCAGGAATGCGAAAACTGCGGTTACACCATTAATGCGAAGGATGTGTTTACGCGCGACAACGCAGATTATTGCGCGGCATGCTATGACGAAGGGTTTTTTGTGTGCCGGATATGTGGGTCTAGTGCGAGCACAAATGACCAATGTGAGGCGGATAACCACCTTATGTGCCGCAGTTGCTACGAAGATAACTACACAGACTGCTGTGATTGCGGTGATACGATTAACATCATTAACGGGTACACTGTGGGTGATGACGGCACTTATTGCGAGTCATGCTTTTATGACCAATTTTTTGTATGTGAGGTATGCGATACAACCCTGCCATATGCCGCCCTTGCAACAGATGGGATATGCCGGGATTGCGCCGAAGATGCAGAGGATGACGGAATACACGATTACGGGTATAAACCAGAACCCGTTTTTTACCGCCGTAAAAACGATAAAACTCGCCTGTTTTTTGGTGTGGAATTAGAGACAGCTTGCGAAGACAGTGATAAAATCCCCGGCGCTGTTAAAGAGCTAATGGCATTCGACAGTGACAGGTATTACCTCAAAGATGATAGCTCTATCAGCCCGCACGGATTTGAACTCGTAACGCACCCCGCAACTTTAGCCTACCACTTGCGGGAAATGCCTTGGAAAAAAATAACTACATTGCTTAGCGCAAGGGGGTTTGTTTCTCATAACAATAAGTCATGTGGTCTGCACGTTCACGCCTCCAAAGATTTTTTTACTCAAGTAGATTTAATCAAGTTAGCTCTATTTGTACATGGCAACCCCGGCCCTTTAGAAAAATTAGCAAGGCGTAACGCCGCACACTACGCCGCGTTTGCCGATAAAATCAAGTTAGTGAAAGAGAACGCTCAAGATGATGCAGACCTTGCAAGGTCGGCATGCAAATGTCCATCCTGTAGCGCGTCGCACATCCCTGCTAATGTGCAAAAAGCAAAAAAGTTTCAGATCTTGCTAAATAATCCAGATAGGTACGAAGCAATCAACTTTCTGCCTGAATACACTGTAGAGTTTAGGCTTTTTCGCGGGACATTAAAAACAGGTACGATATACGCAACCCTTGAATTAGTTGATGCAATTTGTCAATTCGTAAAAGTATACAATACCCGGCAGGTATGCTCCACGGACGGATGGAATTATTTTTTAGAATTTGTAGGTAAGGCAAAATATCAGCATTTGCCAGCCTATATGGTAGCACGCGGAATTAAAGAGGTAGCACAGGGAGAAACAAAAAAACAAACAAAAGGAGAAAAAACACATGCTTAAAAAAATAATCAAACCTGAAACGATGGAACGAGCCAAAGCAGTAATACAAGCTCATATTGGAGTTGAACCGGTTATGACAGGCCGACACTTTGCATGGGTTGAAGATGGAAAACTTAAGGCGGTAATAGGCCTAAAACGTAAATCGTGGTTCGTAACAGAAATTTGCCATTTCGTGGTTTTGCCGGGATACCCTCATGCAGTTTTACAGGACGCAATACGAGCCGTGATTGAGCAGGTTAAAACACCAACTGTAATGGTTGCAATCCCGACAAGAGATCACACTACAATGTCTGCTTTTATGGATTGTGGTTTTATTACTACCGCTTTCGGGTACCGTGGCCATAGTCCTGATGACCTTCTGCATGCTTTCAATAATGCAGAGGGTAAAGATTTTCACTTGCTAACATTGGCAGTCTAGGCTGTAAAACGAGTCCCGGCCCTTGAGTGCTGAAAGGGCCGGGACACAACCTATAAAAGAGGAGTACGGTAAAATGTGCGTTGCGATTGTAAAAAAGCCAGGTATCGGCATGCCGACAGACAATATTATAGCAACTTGCTGGGAAAATAATCCAGATGGTGCCGGTTACATGTTCCTGCGATCTGATGAGGTGCATATCCGTAAGGGATTTATGAAATTAAAACACCTGCGCAGGGCTTTACGTTTTGAACAGTTCGGCCCAAGTGATAGCGTTTCAATTCATTTCAGGATTGCAACATCCGGGGGAGTATCCAGAGAAAATACCCATCCCTTCCCGGTTTTAGCGGATAGACCGGCATTAAAATCCTGCCATACTAAGGCGGATGTTGGTGTTGTGCATAATGGCATTTTTGATTTTCTCCCGGAGGATATAGATGATTCTGATACACAGGCGTTTATTTTGCATGTGCTAGGGCCCCTCAAGGATAGGCTAAAGGATCAACCGATACAATCTCTGATAGACTTAGCTACAGCAGGATCTAGACTTGCTTTTTTGGATAATACGGGGGTTTTTAGCTTGTATGGCAACTGGATTACTGATACCACTTCGGGATTACTGTTTTCCAATAAAACGTATTTAGTGCAACTTCCAAAGTCTGTATTTGGTGTACACAGAAATTGGTATCAAAACCATATTGGAAGCAAGCCTAGCTTGGGCCTCAAAGAAGTGGTAGTTAATCCCACAGCGTGTTTTGTGTGCGACCGGGAAGGGATCATGCTAGATGATGATGATTTGTGCCAACATTGCGCTAGTGAGTTTTCCGGTCAACCGTATGGCAGGGCGGGACTGGTATTTTAACCTTACAGCGGTTCTAAACCCCCTCAAAGTGTCGAGGGGGTTTTTTATTGCTTGCGCTTTGACTATAACATAAACACTTGTAACATTCTTTAAAGAGGGGCTTGACAAAGTGCTATAAAGTATGCTATAATACAGAAAGTGGGGGAATACTCCGCTCGGGGCCGATATCCCCGTCATCAAACTACTGGATGTTGTTTTAGCCACCTACAACCCCTTCGGGGTTGTGGCAGATAACTCTTTGAGTTATCAGGCGTAGCGCGTGGTAACGGTCAACATCCTGCTTATACTGATATTTTGCATTCAAGACATAAGGTAGGGTAGTCTCTTTTCCGGCATGTTTACTGGATTCTCTACTACCCGTGGAAGCAATGCCAAGGTAATGCGTGGGTCTCCCCTGCGGTCTTCCTTATGCGCTGTTTAGTGCTATTAGCCAAAGAGGCACTAAGCGGGGGTTCAGCAAGATGCTCTTGCTCTATTAGTATAGTTATGCCTTGCAACTATAGCATACTGCATATAGTGTCTCCCACTACTTCGTATACACTATGTAGTGGTATCAGGAAAGCCCTATCAAAACCGTAAGGGAGCTATAGGTATTTTGATTGCATCTCCAAGCCATAATAGCAATTAGCAATCGTAGCAAGGTGCAATTATAGCATGTGCATAACCCCCCGATATTGCTATAGGAGCATATGCAACTATGGCATTTTGCCACATTTTAAAAAGCAATAGGGGCATTTGACCCACTTTCTACAGTTGCTATTGTAGCATTTTGCCTCACTTAATGAGCCATGATAGCATCACTTGTTATAGAATCAAGTGCTCATATTCAATACTACATTGATTAATAAGGTTATTGCAGGCCGATAGGCCGTAAATGTAACCTTTTTGTAACTGCTACAGGCTGTAGCACCATGCTACATGTAGCAAGGCTTCGATGCAAGCCTCCTGAAATAGCAGGGTAAATAGGGGGAGGGGGGCCCCCCAGGGCGGGGTCTTGAGTCTTGAATATACACTGTCACCCAAGTTTTGAATTTAGGCATCCATTACATAAGATTTAAGCACCTTATCAATGTGTTAGCAGGAGGACTTCGAGCATGCACGGTAATAAGCAATCACTTAAAACCTTCAGAAAGACTGTGACAACGCCCGGTACGGCGGAGCAGTTGCCGAATGTCGAAGTGCCGGATGGAATGCTATTGGTGGTGAAAGCCTTAGACGCCAACACAGGCGACATTGAGGTCGGGGAGACGCAGGCTATCGCCCAGGGAGCCAGTGCGTTCATTCTTCGGCCTGGTGAGGCTTTAGAGTTCGCTGTTATCAACGCAAATTTGATTTGGATTGATACAACCGTTGCAGGCGGCGGGGTGTCGGGTATTGTGGAGAAGCAGTAATGATATTCATTGCTAGTAGGAGACACGTCAAGGACCCTGTTTTCACGGGCAAGGTTGGAATCGGCACATCCACGCCCGGCACGAGCCTAGACATTAATGATCTCGGCACCACCTCACTCGACACAATCACAGCAAGACGCGCCATTGGTAGTGCTGGTGACTTTACTGGAATGCTATTTGGCAGCACTACAACTGCCTTTTCAGGCGCTTTAAGGTACGTCGTTGGTGCATCTGGCACTGGCCGTGTGGGAATATTCGTTGGCGATAATGCAGGAAACGCTTTAACTGAGCGATTTGCAATTACCAGTGAGGGTGTTTGCCGTTTCCTCGACAGTGGAGCAAAACCAACAGCCTCAGCAGCGATACGAGGTGGAATTTGGTATGACGCGGGAGGGGCCGGGGTTGCTGATACCTTTGAGGTTTGTCGAAAAGACGCTGCTGATGCTTATGCGTGGGTGAGCTTATTTTAATGATGGATGACCAATAAAGGTCATCCTATCTATGATTGTCAGAGACAATCCAGGAGGTAGTGGTGGACAAGACAATGGAGTTTGATCCCGAGTTCGTGCAGCAGCTTTTAAATTACCTTGTTACAAAGCCATATTCTGAGGTTTATTCGTTTGTCAATAGTATTCAGCAATCTGCTATGAATACGCACTTGAAGATGAACGCCATTGTTATTGAGAGTAAGCCATGCACAGACTGATTCTTCAAGCCAGTAAAGAGTACAGGGATAAAAAAGAGGCGATCCTGTCGGAAGCTAAAGCCCCCAGGAAGATTATCTGGTTGGTTATCTCCTTACAAATAGTAGAGCTTGGGTTGCTAACTTATTTAATAATGCAATAAGGGCAGTGGAGAGAAGATGGACTATATCAGGCTGAAATCCGAAATAACGCTCGACTTCGCAGCCCTTGGCTACGCCGGGAAGACAGACAAGCAGACTGCCGACCTGCTTAATTCGTTAACAACAGGCCGGTCGATCCAGAGGTTGGTTATTCCGGCGCATGAGATCCTGGAGGCGACTGTTCCTTCGGAATGGGCGGCGCTCACGGCAGCAGAAAAGCAACGGTATCAGACGATCACCGGCGCGGGGGAGGTGAATCTGAGTGGAGCAAATACGCGGTTGACGATGGGGGCGATGTTCGGAGCGGGGACAACCACCAGGGCGAACCTGATTGCGCTCCAGACCAAGGTAGTCTCCCGCCAGGAAGAACTGGGTCTTGGTCTGATTGAACCGGGGCATGTAGCGAAAGCGAGGGTAGCATAATGGCCGTTGATAAATGGTCTGCGTTAGGAACACTTACAACCTATCTTTCGACGGAGCTAAATTCTCTTGCATCGGCGGCGAACAAACTTGGCGCGGCGATTGCGAATCAGACAGACAAGAACAAACTGGCGGTTGTGGAACTGGTCGTTACCTACGGAACGGCCCCGGCTGCCGGAAAATCGGTTGATCTATACGTTGTGTTCAGTGCGGATGGAACGAATTACTCAGACGGCGATGACACGATTGATCCGGCTATTACCTCCTATGTCGGATCGTTCCCACTTCGGGCCGTTACAACTGCGCAGAGGATCGTCATAGCGAACATTCCGCTTCTGGCCCCTGCGTCATTTAAATTCCTGGTTCTGAACGAAGCGGGTCAGGCGATGGCCGCGACAGGGAATACTCTGAAGTACGGGACTTACAACTCGGAGATCGCCTAGATGGTGCTGGCAGATAAAGGCCGATGGACGCGCAAGCCACTCTCTGCGGAGAATGCGGAGATTGACCGGTCACACCCATTGGCGCGAGGTCTGAACGGGTACTACTTGCTCAACGAGGGCGGGGCAAACGTCAACAACCTTGCCCGTCCACGATACAGAGGGGCACTCACGGCAGGCGCAATTTGGGGCGCGACGGAAAGAGGGGTCGGCGTATTTTTCGGGAACGGGGCAGACGACAACATTTTAATCACCACGCCGTCCGAATTGTTGCTTGCTAACAATTTCACCTGGTGCGTGAGGGTCTTTTTCCGAGCCGCTAACGCGATTCAAACGGTTCTGGAGCAAGCCAATCCCGGTTATTTTATAAGAATGGACGCCGCTGGAGGCGCAGTGTTTGGTCGTACCGGCGTTGCAGCGGATCTAACGGTAGCAAACCAATTCACAGCCAACGCATGGTACGACTTTGGTTTGACGTTGGGTTCTACTACGGCAAGGATATACATTAATGGTATAGACGTGGGAAACGTCGCTTTCACTTCTGTAACGCCCACCGGGAATATGAGGATCAGTTCGCAGGGAGGCTCTACGAGAGCCGTAAACGGGTTTATCCTTTTTTCACAGATGTACAACCGGGAGCTTTCCGCGCCGGAGATGAAATTGCTATCTGCCGAGCCATACGCCTTTCTTCGGCCAGTGCTTCGGAGAACATATTTTGTTAGCGGCGGCGTTGTCGCTCCAACACTGCCACAACTTGAACGGTTTCAGCCTCGTGGCATTCTGAGGGGAGTCTTTGCACGATGAGTTTCTTGCGGAAATATGCAACCGGAGCAGGCGCGGATATTTACATACCTATTGTCAAGCGGGCCGTGGTTGATTTTGCGGTAGGGGCTGACTTTACGCCTGTAGCAGGTGACGTGAAGATCAGCATTGACGGCGCAGCGGCGGCCAACATTGGCACTCTGCCTGTTGTGTTGGCGATGGGAAATGGCGCGGCTTGGAAGTTCGTCTTTACCAACGCGGAGTTGACCGGGAAGTATATCACCGTGACGGTGGTAGACGCTGCGACCAAGGCGGTGGAGGATCAGGCTTTCACGATTGAGACCTACGGGAACGCTTCGGCCTTGCATCCGTTTGATCTTGGAACGGCGAGTACGGCGCAAACCGGAGACAACTTCGCTCGGCTCGGCGCTCCGGTTGGTGCTTCTATTTCGGTGGACGTGGCGGCGGTGAAGACGGAGACCGCCTCGATTCAAGCCGATACGGATAACATTCAGACGCGCCTTCCTGCGGCCCTGGTTTCTGGCCGCATGGACTCCAATGCGGCGGTTGTCGGAGATAAGACCGGATACACATTAACTGCCGGAGAATACGCGGCGCTGGTAAATTTGATTTGGGATGAACTTACGGCAGAGGCGAGGACGGCAGGCTCATTCGGGCAGTTGGTAAAAGACGATATCAACGCGACGATCAGCAGCCGGGCGATTCCGGGAGATCTGATGGGCTTGGTTGCCGACGCGATCACGTCGGCGAAGATCGCCACGGATGCTTTTGGGGCGCTGGAACTTTCTGCGGACGCTGCAAACGAAATCCGGGATGCGGTAATGGCAAAGGTAATTGAGGCGCAGGGAAGCATCACGATGCAGCAGGCTATGTCGATTGTGCTTGCAGTCTTGGCCGGGGTGACAGCAACAACCGGATCGACGATTAAGACGCCGGACGGGGTAGCAACGAGGGTTGCCGCAACTCTCAATGCGAGCAACGAGAGAACGGCAATGACTTTAACACCGAGCGCATAACATGGCAGCAGGCGGGGCAGGGTACTATCACACTAACTTCTTTCATGACAACTTCTGGCATGACGACTACTGGGCGGATCAGGCTTCAGCACCAGTTACAGGGCCTCCTGTAGGCAGTTTGTCAATGATGGGGTGCGGTCGAGTCTTAGTGTGGTTTGTGTTGAAACTTATAATGACGGGGTACGGTAGTGCATACACTTGAACACGCAGTTAAAAGCGAGCTAACCGGCCAAGGGATCAGTTACACGACAGCAAACGTGGCCGCCTCACAAACCGATTCGTCCGTGGTAGCGGCTACGGCAGGCAAGCGAATTAAGGTTTTGGCGCTTGTCGCGCAGGCTGGCGCTACCGCCACGAACATCACCTTCAACACCAAGCCTGCTGGTGCTGGAGTTGCGATATCTGACACGATGCAGAACGCCGCTAACGGAGGAAGGGTGCTTCCGTTTAACCCGTTAGGCTGGTTTCAAACAGCAGTCGGAGAGGGTTTAACCGCAACAACCGGCGCAGGCTCTACAACCGGCGTTACGCTGGTTTACACGCTTGTTTAGCTTGATGGCGCGAAGTGAGGAGGAGGCCGCATGAAAAAATCGGCGTTGTTGCTAGGCCTTTTCCTGGTGTTCGTCTGGTCTTCTACTGGTAACGCGGAAGGCTACCTCAAGCTTGGAATGTGGCCCAGGCATAACGAGGACATCCTGGACGTTCATGGGGGCATTAACAAATACAGGCTGGAACTGTCGCAGAAGTTCAGATTTAAACTGCTTGAGGTCGAGATAAACCCGAAGGTTATGGCCGGAGGTGACTGGCCAAAGCACACGAAGGATTGGGGCTACAACTGGGTCTACTTAGAAAACAACATCATCTTCCGCGTCTTTATGACAGATGAGGTGAGCTTCTTCTACCACAAAAAGCGATATCACGGTCTGTGGGAGAGGGAGGGAGTGAGGGAGTGTAACTGCACTTACGCGAACGAGGTTGGGCTTCAGTTAGACTGGTAACGCAGTATATTAATCAGCGTACCGAAAAGGGGAGCATGGGTAAGAACCGAACTGACAAAGTTCCAGCGAAGCAGGTTGAACTAAACGAGCACGGGTTCAAGAAGCTGACCCGCATAACTAAAGATGACCTTGTAGACGCAACTACGATGCTGGAGCGGGGTCATTCGGTCAGCGTTATTGCTAAGCGCCTTGGGCTGTCAGACCACCAGGTCCGGACCATTCAGGACAAGCGAGTAGACCTGAAGAACCGCACGGATGTCATAAAAGACGTGCTTGGGGATTTTTGGTATGTGCTCGCGGATGCCGCACTCTCCAAGATCACCGATGAGAAGTTGGAAGAGTGCAGCGTCGCGCAGCTTACTACGATTGCTGCAATCGCAACCGACAAGGCAAGGGTGCTAGAAGGCAAGCCCACCGAGATTGTGGCGGCTTATGAGTCGGTGATAAAAAAGTTCATTCTTGTGAACGAGACAGTGGAGGGGAAACTTGAAAATAAGAAAAACAGCGGGGCTATTGATGTTCCTTTTTCTGTCGCTGATCGCAATGGAGGCTTTTTCTCACAAGACACCATACCCGACGCACAGCAATACGCTAATCAGGACAACCATAATTCGAGTGACGGAGAAGGGGATTGAGCCAAGGTATATCGTCGTAGACGTGTCGTCCAAGATCATGATCGTGTCGAAGATCAAGCGCAACACAAAGATTAAGGTGGCGAATACCCCTGGGTGGATGCGCTTACCCGCAGGAGGAGCTATCTTTTTAAATGCTGCAAACTACCCGTCGATGACGCGGATTACGGAGCAGCGGCATCCTCAGAGGCGGGTTCCGCTCATTGTTGTTGATCCAGGGGATCATAAAGTTCCGATTGCATAGGTTGTTGCACTTTTACAACAATCTACTTTATTAGGGAGTAATAGTGAGTCGCACCAAAGTAAAGGTTGATGGTACTCCGGTTACGGCCAGCCTCAAATTGGATAAGGTCGAGCTAATCAAAAAGCTCGGACTGGCGACGAACGAAGTGCAAGACCGGCTGATTGCGTCGAATGCTCGTTTCAAGATTTTTCGTGCAGCAAGGCGCGTCGGGAAGAGCTTCAGCGCCGCTAAATGCGCTTTGCCGGAAGTGTTGATGCCTAACACGCGTGGGTGGATTGTTGGCCCTACCTACGATCTGGCGGAGAAGGAATTTCGCTACCTCCTCGACTTTTTAATGAGGATGAACAAGAAATTTGGGCTACCGAAGCCTACGAAGGTGCGGAGCAACCCCAAGTCCGGGGAGCTTTACATAGAGACGCCGTGGGGCGCAGAAGTTCATGGCAAGAGCGCGGACCGGCCACTATCTCTGGTTGGGGAGGAGAACGACTGGATCATTCTTTCTGAGGCGGCGCAACACAACGCCGATCCTTGGTCCCGTTATCCCCCCCCGACACTCTCAACGCGCCGGGGAAGGGCAATCTTTCCTACGACCCCTGACATTTCCGGGATCTGGCTCTACGAGTTGGAGCTTGATGCGGAGAAGTGGATCGAGGAAGGCGACACAGATTGGGAGATATTTACACAACCGGCGTGGGAGTGCTCACACTTTGATCCAAGAGAAATAGCGTCAGCCAAGAAAGAACTCTCAGAAGACGCGTTCATGGAGCAGTTCGGCGGAGAGTGGCGTTTCCATACCGGGCGCGTGTTCAAGCCGTTTGTGCCGAAGATTCACGTTGTGGAGGCGTTTGATATTCCTCGCAACTGGAAAACCTGGTCCGGCCTGGACTACGGAGTGAGAGACGCGACAGCCTGTGAGTTCGTCTCACAATCGCCTTTCGGTGATTATTATTACCATGACGAGTACTACGAGCATGAGAAGGCCACTGAGGTTCATGTTGAGAAAGTAAAAAGGATTCAATCAAAGTATCGCATCGTTTCCAGGGTTGCTGACCATCATGCGCTCGGAAAACAGTTAATGCTGGATTGGGCGAGATACGGAATACCAACGGTCCCCTCTAATGCAGATCGGAAGACCCGGCGCGACAGGATGCTCGCGTATCTGGAGGTGAAAGAGGATCGGCATCCGTTCCACATAAGAGAAGCAGGTCTTCCTTCTGGCGCGTACCCGCGATTGTTTTTCATGAAGGGTAAAGTGCCAAACTTGATACGGGAGATTTTGATCCTCCGGTGGAAAGACACTACTCAAAAAGAGGGCGGGCAGGGAGACACCGTAGGGGACGATCATGCAGTAGACGCGGCTGAGTACGTGTTGTACCACTGCACACAGTCTACTCAACGGCACGGACCGAGGAACTTTACAGGCTCGCGGGTTGTGAATACCCGGACAGGATATTGAGAGGCTATGGAAGAAGAAAAGAGTTCAATCAAAAAAGGGACCGACCAGGCAGCCGTAGTTAGCTACGTTGTTGGTAACTACGAAGACTGGAAAGATCGCCGCTCTAGCAAGGAGCAGGCGTGGACTGATTGCCTCAATAACTACCTGACCTTCGTTGACGAGTCGAAGTACGAGAATTGGCCTTGGCGGAGCAAGGTGTCGGACACGTTCAGCCAGGAGATCGGGGACGTTGTTGCTGCCGCGATTAAGAACGCTCTTTTTCCTTTCAATGAGGACTTTTTCAAGCTCGAAGGGCTTGACGACCGGAGCAATGAGAGTGCTCCGAAGATGTATGAGTACATGCTTCAGCGGCTTGACAACGCCAGGTACGTAGAGCGCAATCGTCCATTTCTGAAGCAACTCGCGGTGTATGGCAACACAGCGGCAATTTTGCCTTGGGTGCATAAAGTTCGCCCCAGGAAAATGAGGGACCAGAAGACTAAACAAGTGCGCCTTGTCCGGGAAGTGCTTTACGACAACTTCACATTCACAACGATGGATATGTTCGACGTTGTGATGAACCCTCGGAAGATGTACGACCCGCAATCTTCGCCGGTCATTTACCGGACGGTAACGACGCTGGCGGAATTGGGCCTTACAAAAGAAGACAAGGTGTACGAAAACCTAGACCAGTTGGAGAGGAAGACAGACGGCACAACGCCAACGGATAAAAGCGACGGCCAAAAAGCAGCAAGGGCCTCTATCTTCGGGCTGGATAGATCTATTGAAGCTGGCGAAGACGAGATTGAGCTTCTAATCGCTCTTGGCGATCACATCATCAACGGCGAGCTTCACATGGAGCATATCGCTGTTGTCGCAAATCGGGAAATTCTACTTCGCTTTGAGGAAATACCTTTTTGGGCCGGAAAGCCACTTGTCTTTACCACCTACGACGATTACTGGTTTGCTCCGTATGGGCGTGGCCCGTTGGAGCCGGTGATTGGCATTCATGATCTGATTAATACGTTCGTGAACCAGAAGGCGGACGTTCTGAACCTTATCATCATGGGGTCATTTGCATACGTGAATGACGGCGTGATTGATCCTGACTCTCTTTTCCAGAGACCCGGAGGGGCGATTGAGGTTGGGGACCTGAACAACCTGAAAGCGATTCACCCGAACACGAACGTAGCGCTCGCATACCAGGAGATTGAGCAATTGCGTGGGCGCGGAGAGCGGTCAACGGCGGTGTCCGACTATGAAGTCGGTGTTTTCCCCGGAGGCCGGAAGACTGCCTACGAAACCAGCGTTATCAAGGCCGGGTCTAGCAACCGGTTCAACGACACGATCAAGCACGTGGGAGAAAGCTCTGTTGAATACTCGTTGAGGCATTTCCTCACTTCACTTCAGCAATTTAAGTACGGAAGCGGAGAGGTTTCTGACGACGTGTTGCTCGGCAACTATAAGGTTAATTATTTCGGAGCAGACATGAGCGCACTCCGGCAGATGGAGCAGCAACAGCTTTCACAGATCAGCGATGTGGTTGGGCGCAATCCGGTGTTTGCAAATGCAATCGAGCCGGTGGAGCTATTGAAGGAGTGGTTCAGGGCGATTGGGATTCGCAACAATAAGATTCTCAAGAGCGCAGAAAGGTTCGAGATGGAGCAGGCTCGGAGAGAGATCCTAGATGCGGCGCAGGCGGCAGGCAACCAGCAGCAAGTCGGCGCGGCTCCTCCAGTTGAGGAGCAAACGCCACAGGCACTAATTGGAGCGCAACTTCAATGATGCAGGCTGAACGGGAAGACTTAAAGAAGGCAATGCTCGAAGGGTCAAAGACCGCTTTCTGGCGGCTATTATCCGCGTACATTGACGAGGCATCCAGCACTGAGCGGTTCTTGGGCATCAAGGAAGAAATGGGAATGAAGGGCTACTGGTATCTCAAGGGGTACATCAAGGGCCAACGAGACATCAAAAGGACAGTGGAGGCGGCTGCGCGAGCAGCCGAATCGAACCTAAAAGCCCCGTAAGAGGGAGAACTTTGGAGGGTCAGATTGAAAAACATGAATGAGGGCATAACGAAAGCGACAGAACAGAAACAAGCTATTACAGTGCAAGAGGCGGTTGCGGCTGCTCCTGTGGCCACAGGACTGCAACCAAACAGGTCTCAGGTGAGTCGCATCAGGGTTGCCCACGAACCAAAGGTCGAAAAAACCGAAGAGCTTCAAGACGGCGATGAAGAGTTCTTTAAGCCAGTGGTCTCGACTAGAGCAGAAATTGTTCCAAAGTACGCTGAGGAAGAAGACCCGTCCCCTTCTGTTGAAGGACAAGGCGAGAAGGAAGCAGAGTCCGACCCTGCCAAGGCAGATAAGTTGGAAAAGAAAGTTCCGAAGAAGTTTGAAGGAAAATCTGCGGAAGAGGTTATTGCAAGCTATACCGAGTTGGAATCGCTAACGACAAAGTTGGCGCAGAGAAATGCTGAATTGGAGAAAGGCACGGCGAAGCCTGAGAAGCAGCCGGAAGCCGACAACCAATCGAAGATCGAGATTACCGAAGAGTTAGTTGAGAAATTCTACTCAAAGCCGAAAGAGGCTCTTGAAGACCTTCTCAAATTAGCAACATCGGTAGCCGAAAGAGCGGTTGTGTCCAAGAAGCAAGAGGACGTCAAGAAGAGCGCAGAGCAGGACAGAGCAGATACAGTCTCGTGGGTTCAAAAGAACCGGCCTGACCTGCTTACCGATACTCACGCTGCAATGCTTGACGGAATCGCTGCGGTAACTCCGGGAGCTACCTTCATGGAACGCTACACAAAGGCCATTGAACAGTTCGATCAGACAATGGGCAATGTGGCCGCAAAAACCGAAAAGGAGACGAAGAAGCAAATGGCTGACGTGACCAAAGAAAAACAATCAGCGACTCTGCCTTCTGGATCAGCTGCCGACCACGGCAAAGGCGGGAAGATTTGGAGACGAAGTGAACTTGATCGTCTTATTACCAAAGATCCCGCGTCGTATGCAAGACAACAGAAGTCCATAGCGAAAGCTCTTCAAGAAGGGCGAGTTCGAGAAGACTAAAGGGGAAATTTAAATGGCAAATATTACTATTACAACCGCCGCTGTTTTTGTGCCGGAGGTTTGGCAGGCAGAGGTTAGGGCCTTTTTGAGGTCCAAACTGCGGCTCGGCGGGATCGTCAAAAGCATCAACTTCATCGGGAAAGCCGGGGATATTGTTCACATCCCGGACATCACCGAAATGACCGCCAGCAACAAAGCAGCGTCTACGGACGTTACTTTCCAAGCAACCACGGAGACAGAGTTTACTCTGACGATTGACAAGCACAAAGAGAGTTCCTTCCTGCTTGAAGATCTGGCTAAGATCCAATCGGCTACCGACCTCCGCTCGGAGTATACGAAGTCAGCCGGATACGCGATTGCCAAAGCAATCGACACCGACATTTGGGGCCTCCACACTTCTTTTGCCGCTGCAAAGAAAGTAATCGGCGGAGACGGAGTGACTCAGTGGAGTTCAACTGCTAACACGAACACCGGGAATGGCACTGACCTGACTGACGCCGGTATCAGACGGATGATCGAGACGCTTGACGGTCTTGATGTTCCTGAAGAGGATCGGTATCTCGTCATTCATCCCTCGCAGAAGAACGTGCTGCTTGGGATTGCCCGGTTCACCGAGTACCAGTTCTACGGAACGGCAGATCCTATCCGGTCCGGCATGTTCGGAGAGATCTACGGGGTTAAAGTGCTTGTTACTACTCAGGCCCCTCAGATTCTTGCGACAGACGGGACTACTGCATATAAAGTGAACCTCATGATGCACAAGGATGCGCTTGCGCTGGCGATCCAACTGAACCCTCGTGTTCAGGCGGATTACCTGATCGAGAAGCTTTCTTGGGCGGTGGTTACGGACGCGGTGTACGGAGTCAAGATCTTCCGCACAACTCACGTTCTGGCAGCTGTCACGCCTGCCTAATATGCTAATTAAGATACTCTTGGGGGCTTTCCTGCCCCCAAGGGTTTTCTTGTTTAAGAAAAGGGGAACATGCTCACTTCAATTCTTTTGAACAGGGCGCTCCGTGTTGTTGGCGACACCGGACTAACAACCCAAGCCCTAGAGTGGCTTGAAAATGTGCTGTACGAGCTTGAGTCTGTCGGAAATTGGCGATTTTTGGAGACTAGCGCAACACAAGTGACTTCAAACGCAGTGGACAACTACGCGCTACCAGCCACTTATAGCAAGGGGCTTTTTGTCACCAGCGACGAGCCGAGGGTGTTGATCCAGGTTCCAAAGCACGTGTTCGAGGAAATGAAGCAATCAGCGGAGACCGGCAATCCTAAGTTTTTCGCCATTTGGGACAACAAAGTTTACCTTTACCCTAAGCCGGTGACAGGCGCGTTGCCGACACTGACGCTGTGGTTTTTCGAGAAGATTACTATCCCCACTTCTGGCCAGGACTTCAACACGATCACAGGCATACCTGCCAAGTGGAACAAGTACGCGATGGATGGCGTTATATCGGAAGGGTTTGCTTACACAGACGACACCCGGCAAGACCAGGCCAGGGGGAAGTTTGAGCAGGACATCCTAGTCATGGTGCGGGAGAACGAGGAGTTCTTCAGGTTCAGGGAAGCGCAAGTTGATAGATCGTCAACGCAGGTTAGGCCGGAAGTTCATCAATAGAGGTAAAGAATGGCAATCCCCACAGCACCAACCCTAGACTCGATTGTCATTGAGGCGCTTCGCAAAGCGAACTCGATGGAAAACTATCAGCGAGCGAAGATTGAGTGGATTGAAGAGATTAAACGCGATATTGCCGGTCGCAAGGACTGGAAGTCTTTAGAGGCTACGACCGTCTTAATACCGACCGCGTATAAGCAGTCTGTGGTCCTTCCTACGGATTTTGGTAAGCCAGTTAAGGTATTGTTCCACTCCGGCGAGCGCACCGGGACTTCGCCAACTAGCGCTAACGGCGTTGGGTTTATCCTTTTAGCCGCAGCTGAAACAATCTCTGAGGCAGACGCAAAAGGTAAGCTGGTGTTCGTCTATTCCGGCACCGGGTCTAAGCAGGTGTCCAGGATTGTCGATTACAGCGCGACAACGAAGCTTGCAACCGTGTCTCCTTCGTGGACAACCGCCCCCAATGACGGCACTTCTAAGTACATGATCTCTGATTTTGAGCGGGAGCTTTCCTACACTCCCTGGGAAGATATCGACCTGAATGTAAAGACCGGGAAGCCGGAGTTGTTCGCTATCTACGAAGGCTCGATTTATGCGAACGCAGTGCCAGACGTAAGCACCTACGCGATGGTGGTTGATTACTTAGTGGATATTAGTTTGATCGACGCCACTGGAACGAAAGCCACAGAGCTTCATCGGGAGTGGAGAAACGCGCTGTTATTCGGCATTGAGTTCAGGGCGTATGTGGAAAAGGGCGACGCCCGCCAAGGGTTTGCTTTTCAGCAGTACGAGACAGCCATTGCTAGGATTGCTGGCGAGGATGCGCGTAGTCGGCGCACAAGGCGGTCTGCGGCCTTAAAATCTATCGGCGGTTTACCACTGCGGCGAGGGTAACTATGGGGTTTTCAGGGTCTTCAGTAACGCACTTGCTCCAAAAGGGCGGGTTCAACCACAGCCCAAGCCAGGACTCCATTCTTGAAACCTCTATGGTGGAGGCGTCCCGCAACATCAACCTGCACACTGGCGGGAGAGAGAAGCGCGGAGGGACAGCGAAGGTCTACGGAGCGGCCATTACCGGCACTCCGCGGATTCGTGGAATCCACCACTTTGCCAAGAAGAACGGGACCAGCTTTGTTGTCATTACCACGAATGACGGGAAGATATTTAGCGGCAACGCCACTGTGCTAAAGACCGGGCTGGCTACCGGCGTCAGATCTTCATTTGTGACGTTCAAGGACAAGGTGTACGTCTCCAACAAGTCGAACAAGGTGCAAACCTGGGACGGCGTTGCTGGAGCCACATCAGACCTCGGCACTTACCCGGCTGATTGGGGCACCGGAAGCCCTCTTCAGATTGTTGCACACGGCAAGCAGAACTCTCAGCGGCTATGGGCTATCGGAGTTTCTGGATTTGAAGAGAACGTATACATCAGTGCAAACAACACGGATGACTTCGGGACTACACCGCTCGTTTTCAACATTGCAACTGGAGACCAGAACGGCTTAGTTGGCGGGGTGGACTTTGGGGACCGGCTTATCCTGTTCAGCCGCAACCGGGCCTTCCTTGTCAACGACACGGACGCAAGTTCAGCAAATTGGGGATACTCTGAGGCTCAATGGTACGGCGGGGCCGCCAACCACAACCTGATAATTCAGACGCCAAATGACCTGATTGCAATGGCGGTTGATGGAGACATTTACTCTGTCTCTACCGCCCAGGAGTACGGAGACTATAAAGCCGCTTCCCTAACGCGACCTGCGTTCATCCATGAGTGGATCAAGGAGAATGTAGACCTCTCCGTCATTACGACCGAGTTCCACGGAACTTATGACCCGACGTTGAGAGCCATAAAGATCTTCGTTAAGCGCTTGGGCGTCGCAAACATAGATACCGCCTTGGTGTACTTCATCGACCGGCCAGCGGAAGAGGCGTGGATGATCCACACTAACGCCGATGCAGCTTCCGGGTATGACGCTTCCGCATCTTGTTGGGGGCCGGACACCGCAGGCACCCTCTACTTGTTGACCGGCGATTACGCCGGGAACGTCTGGAAGCTAGAGCAGGCAGTCAAGTCGGATAACGCGGTAGGCTTTAAAAGCATACTCCGAATGCCAGCGTGGTCTTTCGGGAACACAAGAAACCAGAAGCAGTTTCACCGGGGCCACATCATCACCAAAGGGACCGGGACCGTAAACGCCTCTGTTCGTGTTTATGTTGACGGAGAGTACAAGGCTGTTGAGGGTGTTTCCTTTTCCGGCACAGGAGATGTTTTCGGCACAGGGCTTTTTGGGACTGCGACTTACGGCGGCAGGAGCCTGACGCAAGGCTCATTCGAGGCCAGGTTCATCGGTACACGCATCCAGTTTGAGGTGTTTAACAACGTGGCTGGTGAGGACCTGTATGTTGCCGGAGTGATGACTGATTTTAAAGAATTAGGCGTAAAGCCGGGATGGAGCAAATAGGGTGGACTACGTGGAGTTTGACGAGTTCGGTTTGAAGGAGTTGCGCTGTATGAACTGCAAGATTCCGATTGCCGGTAGAACGTACATTACCTTGCCTAGCCGCTCAGAGCCGGGCAAGACCGAGAACGTCTTGGCGATGTCCAGGTACGCCAACCACAAGCAGGTGGGGGTGAATCTCTCTGATGGCACTTATGCCGAACTGCCGGTTTGCTCCGAGTGCGCGCTGAAACCGGCGCTAGACGTGTTGGAGCTATCGAACCAGCTGCTTGCCGGGTGGGAGCTAGAGCTTTTTGCTGCCGGTAAGTCTCGTAGCGACGTGGCGGAGATGAAGTGGGCGAAACGCCGCCTTAAAGTGAAGGGGAAAGGGGCCTAACCAATGCCAGGGACGTATGCAAAAATTAAGACCGTTGTAACTGGGGAGGTGATTACCGCCAGTGACAGAAATGCGGAGCATGATAACCACATTACCTTTCAGACTCCGGCAGGCACGGATGACCAGTCTGCCGATGTTACGGCAATGCGGGCCACGGTTGACCCATATCCCGGAGCGGCAGAGTCTTTGCCCACATCGTTGCAGGGCGAGCTTGAAAGGCTGCGGTACCTCATTGCCCAAATCACCGGCAAGACCTTCTGGTATCAAGATCCAGATGGCGCGCTGAATAACGCCGTCTTCCTCACCGGAAATCAAACGATTGCCGGAATTAAGACGTTCAGCACTCCTATCGCTAAAGCCTCCCTGGTGTCTTCTACTGCTTACGAGGATGAGGCGAACGTGTTCACGGCGGACCAACGCATTCACAAAAGCATTCCAAGCTTACATTTAAGGCCAAGTGCCGATAGTGAACTGCTCGGCATTATTATGCGCACCGCAGCGGATGCCGTCAGTGGTCACTTTCTCTATAGGCCGAATGACTCGACGTTTTATTTTACTGACGCCGCCGGGGCTGTAAAATTCGGCCTCAATATAGCTACAGGGGCAATGACCACAGGCATCGTCCCGCTGGCGCGGATTGACGGGCTTACTGGGTCAATTGTTGCTGATGTCACGTCTATATCTGTAAATAATTCTGGTTTTATTTCATTAACTGTTACTGGTGCTGCATTCGGCGATTTTGTTCTTGTTTCACATAGCTCGGCGCTGTCAGGAGATTTAACAGTGACTGCAAGAGTCATTGGGGCAGATACCGTTGGTATATATTTGCACAACACTGGCTCCGCTGCCGTAGATCCAGTTTCCATGACCTACTACGTCAAAGTCATCAAAAAGGATTTCTGATGGTCGCCGAACTGATCCTCACCTACGCCCTGATCTCCAACGAGCCGATTCTCCTCCGCTCACCAGGCGAGCCGTTCACACGGCACGAGGTTGCGCTGAACATGGAAAAGCACTGGCCGAGCGGCCTCTTCTTCCGGCTTATGCCTTACGTCCAGGGGTCAGACAGAGAAGCTACGGAGCGGGCCGGGGCATTTGCAGAAATTGGAATTAGCGTCGGTGACGTAGATGTTTCCGTGTATCACCACTCAAGCCATAACTTAGACCGGCCAGGTCGGGCGCTTGAGGTGGATGTTGTACGGTTAAAGTGGAAATTAAGTTAGCGGAGGTTTACTTTGGGTCTCTTAAGGAAGTTAGTTAAAAACCCGGTAAGGGGTCTTGCGGCGGTAGCCTCAGGCGGTCAGTCGGAAGTGACGTTGGCTGCACGTGACGTACTTATGAACGCTATCACTCCGAAAGTTCCAGGGGCGGATACCGGCGCTACAGCGACCTCAGACGCGCAGTTGCGTCTTCAGGAAGGCCAGGCCAACCTCCTACAAGAGCTTGTTGAGAGTTCAAAGCAGACCAGGGCGGACGCTGCGGCTCTCTCGGAGGAGGCTAAGAAGGAGGCAGAGGCGGGCAGGAAGCGGGACGCCATCTTCACGCCCTTACTGCTAAAGTCTCTAGGGTACAGCGGGGAGTTTGACGCAGACGGCAACCTATCCGGCATTCGGCAACTAACTGAGGAAGAGTTAGTGAGCCAGATGTCTCCTCTTGAGAAGCAGCAGTACCAGGTTGCTCAAGAACTGTCTTCAAGGCAGTTGAAGGCGTTGAGAGGCGAACTTGAAGTTGACCCCGCGCTGACGAAGGACATTGAGCGGAACAGGGCTATCCTCGAAGAGCAGCTGTCACGGACTCTTGGCCCTAACTGGCAGCAGACAACCGTGGGGCAGCAGGCTTTCCAGGACTTCCAAGAGCGGGCTACCAGGATTACAGACAGCGCTCGCCGTGGGGAAATCTCTCAGGGCGTTTCCTTAATCTCGTCAGCCCTTGACAACACCGGCAAAGTTGCTAGCGCTGGCAGGATTGGCGCGGCAGAGTCGGTTGCTGAGGCTCCGTTCAGTAAAAACCTTGCGCGTAAGACTGCGGCGCTTGCTCCAACCGCGAATGCAGCCGCCGCTTCGTTTCCTCTCTTGAGTGCATTCACACAAGCTCAATCGCCGTTCCAGGGAGACAAGGCAATAGCGGCAAATTTGACAATGCAGCACAACCAGCAGCAATTTGAGGCGAATCAGGCTAGATCAAATTTTGTTAAAGATTTGTTTGGCACAGCGGTTGGCGTTAGCACCAGCATAGCGACAAAAAAATTCGCGTGAGGTTACGATGGGTAATGACGGTTCCTTCATAAATGCTTTCCAGGCTGGCTTTACGCTTGTCAATAGTGTCAGGCAGCAGCGGCTTGAAGAGCGGAAGCTTGAACAAGAGAAGTCGTTTAAGGAGATGGACGAGAAGCGGAAAGGGTTTGAGCTAGAGGTCCAGAAAGCGAACAACATCCTTGACTCCGCGACAACTGTTTTGTCGAATGCGGCTGTTCCGAGGAAGACTAAACTAGGCCTCTACAACCAGGTTGTGAAGCCGTACATGAAGAACTTTGCAGGCGTAGACACGCCTGACCTTCCTGATTGGCCAGACTTCGGGGACGACGTGATGAACAAAGTTGCCGAAATTCGCAAGCTTAAGAATGTCACGCCTGGTGACAAGCTTGCGATGATGTCTGACCTGTTCCTGGAGCACACTTCTGACTTCGATCAGTGGTTGAAGACGCAGCAGACGGCGCTTGATCCAGAGAAGCAGCCTTCGGTTGAGCAGCAGCAGTTTTCTCTCCTCACGGACGAAGAGAAGCGGAAAGCAGCAGTCGAGAAGTTTAAACTCGACCCTGACCGGAAGTTGACGATTAAGCAAGTGCCGTTCGGCAATGACCAGGTTGCCGAAGTAGTTATTGACGAAGACAGCTTTGACCCCAAGACCGGCAAGATCAACTCCTATGTGCTTTCTATCGGCGGCAAGGCCGCCGTTGGATCTGGCACCAAGACTATCCTTGAAAAGGGCCTTCCGGCTGAGACTGGCGGGAAGCTGGCTCTTGTTGTTTCAGCGATGGACCGCACGGATGACACAATCATACCTCTCCTGTTCCCAGGGGGTAAGCTAGACAAGCAGGCCCTTCTTGAGGGCAAAACCGGCACAACTGCCCGTGGCAGGCGGCTGGTTGCGGCTCTCTCTACGCTCAGGTCCGCTATCTTGCGTCCTGAGACCGGAGCGGCAGCGCCTACCCAAGAGCAGAAGGACATTGCAAGCAGGTTGGAGCCTTCGCTGTTCTTTGACAGCACTGAGTCTGCTAGGGCGAACCTTGAGGCGGCGATGAACCAACTAACTGGGTTTGCTGCAATCGTGGACCCGGATCAGCGCTTTAGAAAGACTATACGGGCAGAGCAAAAAGCAAGGAAAGACAAGATCGGCAAAGCGTCAGAAGGCGCAAGCAAAGAAGAGCTTCTCGACAAACTAGCCGAATCACTTGCAGGGGGAAAGTAATGGCTGAATCAGAACCGCTCACTACAGAAGAGATCCTCGAAGCGCTGAGGGAAAGAGGCATGTCCGACGAGGACATCCAAAAGGCCCTTGGAGACCGGCTGAAGAAGAAAGACCCTGGGTTTATTGCCAGGGTCATGGCCGGGATGAAAGACGACGCTCTGGTGTTTGGCGGAGCCACGGTTGGAGCCAAGATTCTTGGCATTCCTGGGGCAGTCCTTGGCGGTGCGGCAGGGGAAGTAGCGACGCAGATAGAGACCGGCGCTGAGCGCCTAGCCGGTGTGCCGGAAGGCAAGACCACGTTCCAGCGCTCAGACGAGCTTCTTTCCGACCCGCTCGCTTCCATCTCCAAGACGATCAGCCAGGGCGCAGGTCAGGGTGCCGGAGAGGGCATGGGGCGAGCCTTTTTTGCTGGCGCGGCGAAAGTAGCCGCTCCGTTTGCTGAGAAGGTTACACCAGCCGTTAAGAGCGTCGCAGAGAAGTTCTCCTCAAAGGTCGGTGGGAGGATGCTCCCTGGCCAGATGGCAGAAAGCGAAGCCTTAAAGACCGCCGAAAGCGTAGCTCAAAGCGGTATAGGTGCTGGTGGGATTATGGAACGCTTCTTGAAGAAACAGGCCGGTGATGTTGACGCCCTCGGAAAAGCAGTTGTGGACGAGTTCGCCCCGGCTATCGTTGAAGGAGAGGCTGCTGTCGGGTCTCTTCTCCTCGACACGATCAAGAAGGGCGGGAAGGCGCACAGTCAAGCGGCTACAAAGCTCTTTGAGCAGCTAGACGCTATGGCCGGGGGCACAGTAACCTCTATGAAAGCCGGTGGTCCTGTCGCGGGTACGCTGGTGGATCTTGGTCCAGCAAAGAAGGTTGCTTCTGAGATTGCAGGTAAGTTTCGGCGCATCGGCGATGTTGGCAAGTCTGACTCGGCTGGCTCCATCCTGTCTAAGTTTGAGAACATCGGGCAAGGCGTGAGCTTTATGGACGCTCACGCTCTCCGGTCTCAGTTAGCGGCAGACTCAAGAGAACTGGCAAAGAAGGGCGAAAGCGCAGCGAAAGCCATTACAGACAAACTCGTTACCACTATCGACGACCAGATGGAGGCAGCAGCCAAGGACGTTGGCGGAGATGTCTACAACTTTTGGCGGAAGGCGAATGCCTTCGTTAAAGAGGGGAAAGAGTCATTCAACAACTCCCTTTTGGCTAACCTGATAAACAGGAATAAACAAACCCCCTCAAGCCTTGGCGAGGAGCTATTCAGGTCCGGCAACTTAGAGGAGGTAATCACGGCTCAGCGGGCGATTCACACCGCATCCAGAGCGACCAAAGGTGCTATTGACGAAAAGGCCACCTGGGACACAATTTCCCAGGGGTATTACAAGGCCCTGATAGAAGACGTTAGCAAGTCAGGCACACTGGACGCAAAAATTCTTACCACAAAACTTAATAGCCCGAAAACACGGCGTACTTTAGAGGCAGCATTTTCAAAAGAGCAGTACGGAGCGATCAAAGACTTTGCCGAGGTTGCCCGGAGAACGCAAGACAACCCAGGCAGATCAATGGTAGTGAAAATCGTGCAGTCAGGTATTGTGGTAGGAGCAACTACGGCTGCCCTTAACACAGAGTTTCAAAAGACTAGCGCAGGGGTTGGCGTAGTGTTCGGGCTAGGCCCTATTGGTATTGCGTGGGCGTTGACTAACCCAAGGACGGCTAAATGGCTCACTACCGGATTAAGTATGCCGAGCGGCTCTAAGATGGCCGCTGGCCTGATTAGCAGGCTAATGGGCGAGGCAATTAAGTTCGCTCCAGAAGGCTCCATTCAGGTCATCAGTGGCCCGGATACGAGCAGTTCTGCTGCTACGGCAACTCGCGGCAGGCAGAAAGTAGATTTGATTGATAGAGCGGCTGAGCCAGCATTTGAGCAAGGGAGGTAATATGGCATTTAAGATCCCAAAGAACAGGAAAGAACTAGCATCAATGAGCCAGGAGGATCAGACGCAAGTAGGGAACTTCCTCGGCAGGCTTTTAGCCCATGATCCTGCTAAGTTTGAGGCAGCGGTGGGGATGCCCCCGGAAGAGTATGGAGCGCTGTTTGGTGAAGAAACAGCAATTCAACCGCAAACCGTAACTCCTGAGCAGCAAGCGGCCCCATCACTTATGACCCAGGCAGCTAAGACGATGAAGCAGCCTAAAGCTGAAGTAGGGGAGCCGGAGAAGTTTAAGATGGATGTGCGCCACGGGCAGAAGATCCCGATGGCCGTTGAGGACAACGGTGTGCCAGGCCCGTTTGATTTAATATTCATCAAGAAGCCGGGGGGAGAAGAGGAAGTTTCGGCCTATGGCACGAGGGCGAAGGAGTTCCTACGATGAACTGGGAGACGCTGTTTCAAGCGCTGGTAACTACCGGCATCATCAGTTCAGTGGCGGTCCAGATCAAGCTGCTGTTGAGTTTTACAAGGCTGCAAATGTGGGCCTCGGCCCATGATAAACAAGACGACGAACGGCATAAGCAAGTCATGGATATTGTGAAAGGGCATAAATGGGTTGGTTAAGTTCCGTGTTTGGCGATAAGGGGCTTGTAGGCGGCGTAGTTGACGTGCTGAAGTCTACCGGGGTTATGAAGGACCCGGAGATGGAGTTGAAGGTCAAGCAGGCTCTTATGGAGTACGAGATCAAGGTTGCAGAATTGGCGGCCAAAGAGCTTGAGGCTGTCAATGCTACAATGCGGGAAGAAGCTAAGAGTGAGCATTGGGCGCAATGGCTTTGGCGGCCAGTAGTTGGGTTCACCTTCTCCGTGATGCTGATTAACAACTATGTCCTGCTACCATACTTCTTCAAGCTCGGCTTGCAGCCGATAACTGTTCCCGGTGAGGTTTGGTCGGCGATGCTGGTCATCCTTGGAGTGTCAGCAGCTACAAGAGGTCTGCAAAAATGGCAGGCTGAAAAATCGGTTGATTTGCGCTAATTGCCGGTCGATAGTGGGGGGAGGTCATTCAGGCTTCCCCCCACTTTTGTTACCTACGCCGCTCCCTCTTCCGTGAAGCGGTCGGATCGTTTCCTACGGGCGGTCACGGCTTCATCCCTTTGTCGGTGTCGGCAAGGCGATCATTCGCCGCCTTGATTGTGAGGCAGATAGCGCGCGCCAAGGATTCATCGGTTTCACAAAACATCTCACCGGCAGTTTCATTCGATTCGCCAATCAGGATCGTGACAATCGTTTTGGTGCAAACTGGCCCACCGAAACAGACTGTGGTTTGTGCGGCTTTTATCTTTCCGAACTCGATCAGCGCATCTAGGGCGTCGTGGTTGTCGGATTCGTATGGTTTCAATTCAAAGCTTTCTTTCGCGCAATGGATGTACAGATCGCAACCGCAGGTCAACGCTCCCTTAGCAGGGAACACCTTGCAGCCCAACGCCTCCGCCACTTCCATCCGAAGTTCTATGTCGATCACGCTCAGCCCTCCGGCGTTCGCCCGCATCTCCCCCGCCGCCGCTTCCGATGCCGCAAGCTTCGTTTCCAGCGCCAGAAGTTTTCCATCAAGATCGAGTATGGTGTTTTGGTATGTCCTGGCTGATTCCATCATCTCCGCTTCCGATGCCGCGAGACGGGCCTTTAGGTCGGTAATCAGGTCCGGTTTCTGATAGGTTCCATCGGTTGTTACTGTTTCAACAAACTTTCCGGCGTGCGGTTGCTCAAGACTTTTCTCTTCTTCCATCGTCATCTCCCCCGATCACTTCAACATACTTCTAAGGCGTATTCTCTCCTGCTCCGATTCCTCCAACTCCCCCTTGAGCCGGTCGATCTC
>ORMF010910826.1_pt1 | contig 27368 bp, 27 predicted proteins | sample 1779871 | NCBI WGS metagenome assembly ORMF01 (sample SAMEA104232316, study PRJEB22302) | groundwater metagenome | biome: forest; feature: aquifer; material: groundwater | place: USA | collected 2011-08-07 | depth 5.4 m | reverse complement strand
CAGAGCCACATACATTCGCAACAAAACAAGCCTCATTATTACAGCCGTTGGAACCCATAAGGATGTCTTAGGGAATTAAAGCAGTCTGCGAATCCACTTTACCCTTTTTCCTTCCCATCAGTTCTTCAATCTCTTTGTAACTGCCCAGGCTCAAAGGCACAGAGGTGTCTTGCCTTTTTGCCGCCAAACTTCACGTTTTTATTTTTTCTTTGTGCCTCTGTGCCTGAGTAGTTACGTTTTTATTATTTCAGTAGCATCTCTTTTTCAGATCGACTCGGATAACTAATCAGCACTGCCCGATAGATGCCTTTGAATACAAAAAGGCTGCCTGCGGCGGCGCCGATGATCCCATACTTGCTGATTAAGCTTTCAATGTCTTTCAGCGATCCTGCCCCACCCAGCACCGTCAACGGCAACGTGATTGATTGCCGAACTTGATCAACCAGATCAAAATCATAGCCTTTCATTACACCGTCGTTATCAACGGAATTTATCGTTATTTCCCCAGCGCCGCGTTGTTCCATCTCCTTCGCAAACTCGAACGGGTCCTTTCCGGTGTTTTTCTCCCCATGATGGGCCCATAACTCGTACCGCCCGTTTCCCGGGTTTTTCCTCACATCCAGAACCACAACCACACTTTGGCTGCCGACCTGCTTCGCAATCATAGAAACCAGAACGGGGTTATCCAAAGCCGCCGAACTGATTGCCACCTTTTCAACCCCCAATTTAATGATCTTTTTTACCTGTTCCACTGTTTTTACGCCGCCGCCGTAACAGAAAGGCATGCGGCATTCTGCGGCAAGATTTTGAATCATGAGATAGTCCGGTTCAAGATTTTTTGCAGTGGCATCGATATCAAAAACCACCAACTCATCCACTTCCTTTTCGTTAAAAATTTTTACTGCATTAATCGGATCGCCGACGTACTTGGGCTGTGAAAAGTGGACTGTTTTTACAAGTCCCTTATTCTGCACCAATAGGCAAGGAATAATTCTAGGTCTCAGCATGATTTATTCAGAGAGCCGCAAAATTTTTAAGTAGCTGGATGCCGGACTGATGGCTCTTCTCTGGATGAAACTGAACGCCATAAATATTTTCGGAATTGACGGCCGAAGCGAACGGCCCGCCATAATCGGTGACAGCCAGTAGATCTTCCTGGCGGTTACAGGAAAAATAATAGGAGTGAAGAAAATAGTATCTTGAACCGGGCCCCACCTCCTTAAACAATGGACTATTCTTGGCCGGCTCAACGTTGTTCCATCCCATGTGAGGAAGATGTGTTGCCTGATTAAAACTCGAATGGTCAAATTTTCTTACCGATCCATCAATCCAGCCAAGACCTTTTAAAATACCTTCTTCACTCTCTTTGGCCAGTAATTGCATCCCCACACAAATACCCAACACCGGTTTCTTATGATGCAAAACATGCTCGTCAAGCGCCTGACGCAAACCGGACTTTTCGAGGTCACCGATCGCCTGATCAAAAGCGCCCACACCCGGAAGAATGATTTTGGTTGCTTTCTTTAAATCATCGGGCTGCGCCGCGACAAAAAATGGAAGATTTAATCTATTGTAGATATTGCCGATCGCTTGAATATTTCCGGAACCGTAATTAATGATTGCGATCATCTCTTAGCCATTCTTCCATCTAAGCGAAGGGCGGTCATTACTTTAGAACCAAGAAGAAAGAGACTCTCTTGTGATTTGTAATCTCGAAAAGATTTGTTTGGCGCATCCATATATCCTTGAAGTTCATTGACCGATATCCCAAGTTTGGTCGCCACATATTCAAAATCCTGGGCGATCGTGTTTTCATCATAAGGTGGACGCGACAGCTTTTCCAATGCCTCTTCCCTGGTCATCTGTTTGGTTAAAATCAAACTTGAAAGCTGAACTTTTCTTGTGTCATAGCCAAATTTCTTGGGAAGCCAATATCCTTCATAAAACTTCGTAAATCTCGATTCAAAATGCTTTTGAGGATACTTTTGCCACCCAAAGTGGTCGACAAGGAAGTTCATCGCTTGCTCTTTATGATAGGGAACATGGTTCAAAGGCGTGACCACAGTAATCCCTTTAAAGTACCGTAAGTAGACCTTATGCCTTAAAATGTTGCTTAAAGGGAACTTCACAAGGGGGCGTTGTCCAAATCTGGCATGAATATCCCTTATTTGTATTGTATCGGTGCCATAATAAAACCATTCCAGCGGATTCCTTACGCATTCAGTTGAAATATTCGCTCCCGTCAGGATGTATTTAATCTTATATTTTTCGGCAAAATGATACATGGTGGCAAAAAATGCATGGTCTTGGGGCAGGTCGATATGTGAAACTCCGGATTTGAAAAAGGCGAGCTGAAGATCGCGCATTTCTTCCCAATCGATGACCTCGGTATACAGATCCAGCCCCAACTTTTCCACCAGTTTCTCAATATTATTTACCGCGATTTGAGAATTCCAACCGGCATCCACATGAAAAACCAAAGGTCGAAGCCCAAGTTTTTCTTTAGCGATGTACGTTAAGTACGAGCTATCGATGCCACCGCTCATTCCCAGGACACAGTCAAAGTCTTTGCCTTCTCCCTCCCGTTTAATCTTATCGACGATATTTTGAAGCGTATTCCATCCTCTTTCATCTGTATGCCAATTGGGAAGGACATTCGAATAGAAGCGTCGGCAATGATCGCAGATCCCTTTTTCATCAAACGTAATCTTTGGATCGGTCGTATCCATGACGCAATTGGAGCAAACCTGGTATTGATTCCTTTTCATGATTTGAGCTTCCTCCATTTTCACTTCAATGAAGGAGGGATGCGGCCTGTTCCCTCTCTGTAATAAATTCCTGCGCTTTATCGGGCATTCGACGGTACGCCGTAAAACGTCTCAGCAATGCTCTTCATAGTTCTTTCCTGATCGAATAAATTTAACGCCATTTCTGAAGGGATAAAAGGATCCTTTGTTATTAAATGAGCGGAGGCGACCGCGTTATCGAACCACCCCTCCTCCTCAAGATTTACAATGAATAGTCTTGATCTCATGCAGGGAGGGAGGTTTTCAATCCAGGGGTTGTAGGTGACGGCCACGCAGCACCCGCAAAAGATCGCTTCATAGACGCTTCTTGGGGATGAATCACTCTTGGGAATCGAAATGGCCAGGAGTGTGGCGAAAAGCAACTCATACATTTCATCTTTAAGAAGGCGGCCCAGCGCCGCATCACCCGGCCCTGATTTCGATAAAATTTTTTCTTTATATTTTTCTTCCCAAGATGGATAAATGAACGTTAACTGTGGTTTTAGTTTGGAGTTTGCTCGCCCCTCTAGAATTGCTTCTATACGATAAAGCGGATACATTCCCCTAAATGAAGTAATCTTGGTCCGGCCATTTTTCCCATTTCCTTTCGTTAAAATAGTGGAAGCATCCATTCCATTTTGTATCACCACAGCATCCTTGCCACACAACTTCCGGATTCTATTTTGCAGATTGACAGAGTCGACAATCACATAATCGGCTGCTTTTAATGATTTACAGGCAAAATACTTATAAATGGATGATCGATCCGGCCGGACGAGAACCTCACTCCCTTGTGGCGTCCCGATGAATTTGATCCGGGCCAGCCAGCATAAAAACATATAATACATTGTATGGGCGTGAAAAATGGCGTTCGGATATTTTTTCTCAATTGATTTTATTTTCAATATTTGCAGCGGGGAAACAAGGAATTTTACAATATTCCTCCACACGTTCCCCATACTGGTTTGCCTCTTGAATAGGAGCCAATCGATATTATACAAATCGATAATCTTATCATCTTCGCAGACGATCTTTAGATGGCTTTCGCTATCAATCAAGTCGGTTGCAAATAGAGTCTCTCTATCGCTGCAAACTTTCTTTATCGTTCTGTACCAATCCATCGCATGGTAATCACGTGCATTCCCAATGATTATTATTTCACCCATGGAGGCCTTTAAATCTCCCACCATTTAATCGATTCCCTTTCTCCCCAATTTTTTCAAAATCGGCGTGGCGGTGATCAACCTTGTGTTTCTTCAAGCGCATGATTGCGCTAGACGCCTTTCCAATCTGAGCTTAATTTCCCTTGCTGGTGCCTTTTATCATTGACTTTCCACCCGATCTGATTACGTTTATGCAAGATGGTCACCGTAAGGATCGCTAAGAAAATCCATTGCTCCCAGAGGATGCAGTTGGTAATCCCTAACCCGATAAGGAAGTAAACAATAAATAAGAATGATCTATTATTGACAATATTTTCCTTAAGAAGGTTGATGAAAAAACCAAACCACAAAACCGCAAAGATAGGCCCAAATTGCAATGAAAGAAGCCAATAGGAGTTATCGGAAATTCCCACACCAGATGTAGAAAAAGTGTTAGCGGTCAATTCACTAGAAGCTCCAACCAAGAGATGCAGCATATTGGCTGTAATAAGCTCAAAAGGAAGCAGTAATTTATCGATACGCCCGCCAGAATCTTCATTGAATCTCAAGATAGAGAGGAACTCAATGCTTTCCATGCTCGCAAATAAACCAAACGATAATAGAGCGAGGACTCCAATCGCTGCCCAGTGGCGCCAATTAAATAGAGAATTTGAAAAGAAAATGAGGGTCAGCAGACCAGCAATGAGGATCGGATAGCGCGAGCCGCTGAGGGTGACCGCATACAGCATCGCCACAGCTGAAAAAATGGTTAGGATAGATGAGCGAAAAGATGTCTGAGTTGAGCTTTTTGACGCGAACAGAAACATCCCGCAAACGATCACATTTGCGTAAATGGAAGCCCCCAGCGTTCCTCCCTCTCGGGTCCTCTCCGCGTCAAATACAAACTCCATATCTTTAACATTATTTGGATCAAAACTAATATTTAACTCAGGGAACAAATATGTATGCAAGATCCCCAAAATGGCTTGGATAAAGCATGTTGCAATCAAAACCGAGGAAAGAAAATTGATGTTTTTCTCGCCTTTAACAAACCGCTTCGATACCAATAAAAAAATGGTTGGCGCAAATATATATCGAAAATCCAAAAAAGAACGGTGTTCCGTATATACCAGCTCTCTTAAATAAAAAATCAATCCGCCGAATATCATAATCCCAAGGAAAACAATATCGGATTTTTGAACAGTGATCCCTTCTTTTGCTCCAAGTACTGTTGATAAATAGAGGGTCAGAATCACGAGAACCGGAACCACAAGCCAAATGTTCTTGCCTAAGAAGTTGATAGGGTAGAAAATATAAAGGATATTTACAAAAGGAAAAATGAAAGCAACGATCGCGATAAGCACAATCGGTACTGAGATGGAATCAGAAGTGCAATACTTGGTCAGGATCATTTTGATTTTCCAGATAAGATGCCGTGAATGTATTAACAGATCCTTTTTAGTTGAAATTGCATACGATCAGGATATTAACCGTTTGTTAACGATGCCGTTTTTCCAAAGCCCGGAAGGATCTTTGACTAAACCAAATAATATATATTTGAACCCATTAAAAATATCCCATTTTCTCAATAAAGCGGCGCCCAGTTTTAATTGCGATACCGCTTGTCTGAGGTTATTCTGCTTTAATGCTTTTTTTGACAACGAAAAATTTCTGGCGGTCTGTTTCAGCAATAAAAGCCCTTCTGTTGCGACTGTGATACAGTATTTCGGAGAACGTGTCATGTTCGACCCTGTTTCTCGCAGTTTGCAAAGGGATTTCCCGATCATCGCCAAATGAGAAACCTTGGCAATATTTAGAATGAGCGCTTTATCCTGAGCATAGATATACGCCTCTGGATATCCACCGGTATCCCTTCCGAGTTTGGTTCGGTACATAATTGAAGAGTGCACAAATGGGTTCATCCAACCCAATGAGTCATACAGGTCACCTCGCTCTATGGGTGGCTTAAATTCAGCGACCATATCACTTTGTTCATTGATGTATTCTACCCAAGACCCAACCAGCCCGACATCCGGTTGTTGATCCAGGTATTCCGTCTGCTGTGCGAGCCGTTCCGGATAAGACACATCATCCGCATCCAATACGGCAATGTACTCGCCTTGCGCCTGTTCGAAGGCGTATCGCAGCGCGGGGGTGCGGCCGATATTTTCGGGCAAAACAAATGCTCGTATCCGTTTATCCGCATAGCCGGCCAAGATCGCGGGCGATTGATCCGACGAGCCATTTTCGATTGCAATCAACTCCCAATCGTGAAAGGTCTGCGCGACGATGCTGTCGATGGCTTCTTTAAGGTATGGCCCCGCATTATAGATGGTCATGATCACTGAGACTTTGGGAGCCCTCTGAAGTGATTGCTCGGTCATCGTTTTGCCTCACTCCATGTCTGTGAACAGAGAAGGAGCGTGTTATCAAGCTCCTGTTCCACGACACCCTTCAGGCGAAAACCGGTTCCCTGAAGCTTTTCGCAGTTGTATCGTAGGGATCGAGCCTGCTCGCCTAATGCCGGCTCAGGGCGGATCATTTCAGGGGTGAACCCCAAAACGGCCTTGCAGCGTGCCGCAATCCGCTGCGTCATCTCCCAGATACTCAATGAAGTGCCTCCCCCAAGGTTGAACAAGCCATCGCCGCACTCCTCTCGACTGAGTCCAAGCAGATGCCCGGCCGCACGCCCCACATCTTCCAGCGGGATGAAATCCCGCTGTTGCAACCCATTTGAGCGCAGGACCATCTTGTGGGTTTGCGCCGCCTGGCGGCAGAGATCATTCGCCAGCAGTGTCCAGCGATCCACATCCGGGTGGGTGGGGGCCCCAAATCCATTCGAAAGCCGCAGCACAGTGCCCGTGATTTTTTCCTGGTGGTGTGCTGCAAGCACAAAATCCTCGGCCGCATGGTGTGTAATGGCATAGGGATGAATCGGTCTCGGCAGCGTGGTTTCGGTAATATGGCCCACCAAAGGTGCGCCATAAACATGCGCCGTCGAGAAGTAGATAAAGCGCTCCACCCCTGTATCCATCGCCGCCTGCAGGACATTCAGCGTGCCGAACGTGTTGACCAAGAGCGCCTTGCCGGGATCGGCCAGGCACTCGTTCTCATTCATCGCCGCGAGGTGGACCACGGCCTGGATATCGCGCATGGCCGCCGAGAGCGAAGCCGGCTCCAGTACATCCATGGCAACAGTTTCAGCCTCAGAAAGCCACTCGGGCGCCGACTTCGCCTTGCGACTGCCGAGCCGCACGGTGAGCCCCGGCTCACGCGTCAACGCAACCGCGATCCTCCCTCCCAGATAGCCAAACCCGCCCGTGATCAGGATGCGTTTGTTCATCGATGCTTTAACTCCCAATTGTAGGGGATCGAAGGGTCGAAAGGATCGAGGCGATCAATTTCATCGGCCCGATGAGGAATCGAGGCGCAGTTGGCGACAATGGCCATTTCTTGCCCAATCCCCTTAAACCCATTCCAGATACCGGGAGGGACCGTGACCAGGCAGTAATTGTCGGGGCCCAGAAATATTTCCTGTAGCTTGCCGCGACTGGAACTGGTTGGGCGATCGTCGTAGAGAACAAACTTGATATTGCCATGCGGAACAGCGTAGTTCAGCACCATCTCCTTATGGATATGCCAACCTTTTATCGCCCCCGGATGCACACACGAGAAATAGATTTCCCCGAACCCCTGGAAACCCTCCGCATCACAACGCATCATATGCATGATCTTACCCCGCTCATCCAGAATCTGCATGAGCGGGGTAATTTTGACCCCTTCGATCATTTACGTCTCCATGTATTCCAGAATTTGCCTGCGGGAAATCTCTAACGCGCTTTGACCTTCGAACACACCCCGGTACCAGCCCACTGTCTCCGCAACCGCCCGCTTTGCATCCCACTTGGGCCGCCATTGCATCAACTGATGCGCCTTATCGCAGTTCAGATGGAGCAATCGCGCTTCGTGGGGCGCGTCTGCCTCTGGAGAAATTTCAACTTTTCCACTTCCCCATTCAGCGATAATCATCTGGACCAAGTCGCCGACGGTGCGGATCGATTGCGCATCCGGGCCAAAGTTCCATGGCCCGGCAAAGCGTTTTGGCTCAGTTAGCAGACGGGCCGCCGTCAGCAAATAACCCGATAAAGGTTCAAGAACATGTTGCCAAGGGCGGGTTGAATGAGGATTGCGTAGATGAATCGGCTTACCTGCTTCCAAGGCGCGAATTGCGTCCGGCACCAGACGGTCTGCCGCCCAATCCCCTCCCCCGATGACGTTGCCCGCACGGACCGTCGCCGCGCCGAAATTCGGTCGCGCATTGAAGTATGAATCTTGATAAGCAGAGAAGACCAGCTCGGCGGCGGCCTTGGATGCACTATAGGGATCGTGCCCGCCAAGCGCATCATCCTCCCGATAGCCCCAGATCCATTCTTTATTGCGATAGCACTTATCGGAAGTGACATAAACGACTGCTTTTAGCGAGTCGCAATGCCTGGCCGCCTCGAGAACATTGACCGATCCCGCCACGTTCGTATCAAAAGTCAGTTTTGGCTCCTGGTACGAATAGCGCACCAGCGGCTGGGCCGCCAGGTGAAAGAGGACTTCCGGCTGAAACCCATCAAAGGCTTTATGAACGGCTGTGCAATCGCGAATATCGCCGGTGACATGCTCGATGAGACTCTCCAGGCCCAGTAGAGTGTAGTGATCCTTTTCCCGCTCGGGCGGCAGCGCAAACCCAAAAACCTGAGCGCCCAATTGATGCAGCCAGAGACAGAGCCATGAACCCTTGAACCCGGTGTCGCCGGTCACCAAGACCCGGCGACCGCGAAATGTCTCATTGAGCAGAGATCCACTTACCATCTGATCCATGGCGCCTCGTCTTTGGCAACCAAGCCATTCAAGTAGGTGTAATCGCGATAAGTGTCCATCGGTTGCCAGAAACCATTATGCGGGTACATCATCATCTGCGTATCCTTCACCAATCTGCGCATCGGCTCCAGTTCGAACACCAAATCTTCGCGATCCTCCAGGTAGTCAAAGATCTCTTTACGGCAGACAAAAAATCCTCCGGAGATACGGCCGCCCGTCGCCTGGGGCTTTTCGTTGAACTCCGTCACCAACCCTTCGGGAGAATTCATCAGCTCACCGAAGCGGCCGGGTGGACGGACACCGGTCACCGTCAAAATACGTCCGTGTTTTTTGTGGAAGGCGAGGACCTGGTCTAAATCAACATTCCCCAAGCCATCGCCATAGGTGAGCATAAAATCCTCATTGTCGCCGATATAGTGGCGCACTTTTCTCAAGCGGGCTCCGGTCATGGCATCGGTGCCGGTGTCGGCCAGTGTCACGCGCCAATCCATCTCTTCGTGATCGGTGTGAAATTCGATCGACTTTTGAGCGCCCAACGTGACCGTACAGTCGCGGGTTTGCGCCTCGTAATTGAGAAAGAACTCCTTGATGACCTGGCCTTTGTATCCCAAGCATAAGACAAAGTCCTTATGATCAAAGCTGGCGTAGTACTTCATCAGATGCCAGAGAATCGGATACCGTCCGACGGGGATCATCGGCTTGGGCAGGTTGTCGGCCACGTCGCGGATCCGGGTGCCGTAGCCGCCGCAAAGAATGATGGTTTTCATTTCACTCCCTCCTTCAGTGAATGATATAGGTCGATGTAGTTCTTCACGGCAATATCGGCTGTGAACATTTTAAAAAATCGTTCTCGGCCCTTCGCTCCCAGGCATTTGGACCATTCCGGCTGCTCAATCAGCCGGCTCAACGCCTTGGCGAGCGCTTCGGCGTTACCCGGCTCCACCAGGATCCCCGTCTCTCCTTGCACAATCTGTTCGGGGGTCCCCGCAAGCGCGCTTGCGATAACCGTCTTTCCTAGTGCCATCGCTTCCAGCGTCACATTTGGAAAATCTTCACTCTCAATCGACGGCAGGACGAGAATATCCAGCGCATTCATCATGTCCACCACGTTTTTTTCTTTTCCGATGAAATGCACGACGGCCGATAGCTTTTTGAGACGCACGAACGATTCAAGCTCGCCTCGGAGCGGGCCGTCACCTTCCAGCCATACGACGAGTTTTTGGGTGATCAGCGGATTCTGTTCCAACAAGATCGTCAATGCTTCAAGAAGGACCCGATGTCCCTTTCTCGGTTCCATGAGCGCCACAACACCGATCACGACGCCATCGAAGCGGACATCCACTCCGAGCCGGCGACGGGCTTGAGCGACCGACTCAGTGAGCGCGCGAGAACGAATGCCATTGTGTATCGATTGGACTTGATCACTTTTCAGAGCAAGGACTTCCTGCAGTTGATGAGCGGCTGCTTGCGAACCGGTTACGAATCGATCCGTTGCCCTCACGACCAGCCGATCAATGGGAAAATCAAACCAGCGATCCGGGCCTGTGTAACGCACCGCTAAATTGTTAACGACCATGACCACTTTTTTTACACCGGCAAATCGCGCTGCAATGGCCGCGGCCCGCGCCGATCGCGCCGCCGGATATCCTCCATTGTTGAGATGCACCAGATCCGGAGCGATCTGCCGCAGGAGTCGGGTGAGGATCACGATATCAAACATTAAAAAAGGAATGTTTGTAATCAGCCGAAACATAAACCGGATAATGCGACTCACAACGGCAGGCAGATAGTGGAAATTCTTAAGTGGCCAGTTTTTCGCAGGAAGCGACAATGGAAAAACAGGGAAATCAGGTGTCAGATGTTCATACAGCCCCCTGGTATATTCGGCGCTCTGCCGATAACTAAAGCTGATTTCATGTTGCCGGCGGAGCAGCGGATCCGTCCAGAAATTGATAAGCATTTTTTCGCACCCCGCAAAGAACGGGCAATCAGAATGGTAGTGAATTTTCAATGTCTGCTACTCTTCTGTAATAACTTTCGGAAATACTCGACAGTCGCCGTCAGGCCGTCGTGCAAAGTGGTTCGAGGGCGCCAGCCAAGAATGTTTTCTGCAAGCTGATAACCGGCCACGTAATCCATGATCTCATTTGCTCGATAGTCCATTTTGCCGATGTCGAGCAGGTTTTCTGCATCCTTATCAATCGTTAGAGCCGTAAGCCGTGCAATCTCCTTCAACAAAACAGGGACGCCGCTGCTGACATTAATCACTTTGCCAATCGCCTCGGGCCGGGTTGATGCCAGCAAAACGGCCTCAATCAAATCATCACGGTAAACGTAGTCGCGTGTTTGTTCACCCGCACTCATGCCAAACCGTTTCCCGATAAGCAATGTCTCAATCAGCGCAGGAAGGAACATGTCGGTCGATTGACCAGGGCCATACGCCAGGGAGGGACGGAGCACGACGGCAGGAAAATGATGCGTGCGGTAAAACGTTTGCAAGAGGTGTGTCACCGAGGCTTTAGATAGGGAATAGGCACTCACAGGAGATTCCCGCATTGCCTCATGAAAGGGTGGTTTTACCTGACCATATTCCTCACAGGTGCCGATTGCTACGAACCTTTGGATGTAAGGTTTGTCAACGCAGGCCTCGATCAGATTTAATGTGCCGAACAGGTTCTCTTCCAATCCATGCCTAAAATCCTCAAGATTTCCGGTTCGTGTCTTGTTTGCTGCAAGATGAAAAACAATATTTGGACGCGCCTGATGAACGAGATCAAGGACAAACGCTCTGTTTGTAATATCTCCGATGAATATATTTCCAACCGTGGCCGAGTGGGCCTTATTGCGTGTGACACCTATCACAGCAACACCTTCAGAGTGAAGTGTTCTCGCAAGATGACTACCAAGAAAACCAGTGATTCCGGTAACCAGTGCCACTTTCATATGAACCACATTTATTTAATCACTTTGAGATAATAGGTTAAATCATCCAACGGATAAAGATGGGACAAGAATCGCTCATAGGCACCGGGTCGAAGATTTGCCATATACATGATCACCCGCCTGATGAATCCATTTTTTAACGATTCATTAAATACTTTTTTCTCCACTTTGAAACGAGCGAGACTGTAGTCATATAGCAGACAATGCGAGTGATCAGGATCAAAATAAGATAACGAATCGACCGTGAAAAAATGGCGGTGAGTGGGGTCAATGTATGCCCATCTCGCCCGGAAGTAGGGAACGATTATTTTTACCAGCGCTCCGGGCTTGCCGATACGGTGGAGCTCTTCAAGCGTCTTGATGACATCATTCAAGTGCTCCAAGACATTGTCGACAAAAATCTCATCAAACGTGGATGCTTCGAATGGGTAAGGCACGACATTCAAGTCGTGCACAAAATCTGCTTGCGACCGTGCGTTGATATCAATACCGATCGCGCCCGATCGCTTGCGGTTCCCGCAGCCGACATCCAGCCTCTTATAGTCATTGTTTGTGCGTACCAGGGTCATGGTCATTAGAAATGACTCTCCTTTACGTTGAGGCTAAATCTTCCACGCTTTCAAGTTCCGAAGCGAACTCTTCATTTCTTCTCGTTCCATCCCGATGAGCCAGGGAAGCAGCCATACGATCCACACCACCAAAACAACGTAAATAAAGGACGCAACGATCACCGGGATCATCAGGTCGGTCAGATCGAAGCCATCTAAATTCCACAGCAAGCCCACCATTGTCTTCGCAAAATACCCCGCCCCCACCATCATCGGGATACCGACCACTTGAAAGATCCAATCGAACTTCCACCCGCTGTAACGAGCGATTACCCACGCCTGAATATTGACGGAGACGATCCCCAGCAACACCATTTTGGTTGCAATGCCGATGGCTCCCATCCCCAAGCCGGGAACCCATCCCCCCTTTGTCGGGGCCAGCGCCAGGTAAGAAAAGGGGATAGAAATCAACATCACGGCAGTGCTGACAAGCATATACTTGTGTGTCTGCCCGCTCGCCAGAAACATGGTCCCGCCGATTTGCCCCATCGATTGATGGATCGGGTAGAGCAGCATGATCGCCAGAACCGGCCAAGCTTGCGCATAGGCCTGTCCCAAGACGATGATCACGATCTGCTTCGACCAAGGTAGCAATAAGCCGGTCATTATGGCGCCCAGCATGACCAGGCCGCGACTGACCTTGTGATAAAGCATGGCGACCCTCGTGTGATCCTGCTTTGCCCAAGAGGCGGCGATTTCTTTCCAAAAAACACTCAAAATGGAAGCCGTGGCTAAAAGGCTGACATTTGCAAACTGGCTTGCAATCTGAAAATAGCCTTGTTGTGTCGCCCCTCCAAATTTTTGAAGCAGCCATTTGTCGGCGAAGTCGTACAAAAAGCTAACCAGAGAAAGCGCTATCAAAGGCTTGCAATACACCCAATATTCCCGAACGATCTGTTTGAGGGTTGCCTCGGCTTCAACGGGTCCGGATTGATCTTCTCTCAAGAGCCGATAGGCCAACAGGGTCGCGACCGCATATTGGACGATGATCAACAACAGGATATTTTCAGCCGACATACGAGCGGAAACTAATAAGAGCGAAACCATCGCCAAATAGAGTACCGCAACGGTGAGGTTCAACAATTGCACTTTTACGGTCTTCCGCATGCTCTCGCCGACCTGACTCACCGTTTGCCACACCTGTTGCTGCATGAAGGCCGCCAAGGAGGCAATGATGACAATTTTACGGTTATGTCCCAGCCAAACCCTTTCAAAAAGGCTGGACGGGATAATCAAGGCAACCAAGGACAACGTGATCATAAATTGCAGTGCCAACCAGGAAATATAGAATAAATAGAATCGGGGCCCTTGGGCATGCCGGGACAGAAAAGTGTAAAACGCGTTCGAAGCTCCCATATCCAGCAACGACCGAATGGCGACAAAACTGCCCAGGAGAAACATCAAATCGCCATAACCAGATGGATTCAAACCGCGCGCGATGAGCACCCCGGAAATGAACCCGAGTAGGGCGCGGATCCCGTTGGAGCCGACAGACACCAAAAACCTGGTTTTCAATGACGTGGAATGGAGCAGGGCTTCGTGACCTAAGAACCTGGTTTTCAATGATGTGGAGTGGAGCATGGCTTCGTGACCTACCCTTTTCGATTCGCCTGAGGTCCCGGCATCGCTGCGATCCTCTTGAATTCAGCGACCCACAATTCAACGGCATCCGGAGAATTCCTGGCGAACCGCTCGCAAAAAGCCACAACGGCATTCTGCCTTTCCGGGTCATTCCACCAGGTTTCAACGTCATCATAAATTTGATTGACGGCAACCCCGGCGCTTTCCGGCGTATCGAAAAGAATGCCGCTCTTTCGTAGCAAATCATAATAAGGCTGAGCCGCCGTCCTCAATTTGTTTGCTTGGGGATCCCAAAACAGGAGGGTCGGTTTATTCGCCGCGAGTGCCTCCGCAAATGTCGTTGACAGGTGATCGCAGACATACAGCCGACAATTCGCCAGGCTTTCTTGAAAAGGAACGTCCCAGGTTTCAATCGTCACACCCGGAATACATTCCTTGATCCGCCCGGCAATCTCCCAGCCTCCATCCTCGCGATGAGGGCGTAGGCGGAGTGCAGAGACGATTTTCGGATGCAACGTTTTGGCAAAGCGACCTTGCCAGAAGAGGTATTCGTGAAAAAACTTAGGCAGCAGGGGAAACTGCATGAGGTACCTCGGAGAGGAGGTGGTCGCCCATAAAATGCCGCTCTTCCGATTGCTGGCGCCGACTTTTTTTCTCCCGACCAACTTGTTCGCAGGAAAAGGGATCACTTCTGCAACGCAATCCTTTCGCTCCCACCCCCATGAGTAGTAACGATCCACGATGGCGGTTTCGTGATCTTCAAAGGGCATATCTGCCAGGCCACCATAGTTTCCTCCATGAGGGGTTCCGATCAGGAGCGTCCCCTTCTCGGCAGACATCGCCGCCCATTGCTTAAAAGTCTCTTCGAAATGCCAGGCATTTGCGCTCAATATGGCCTTGGGATTTTTTGGATAAACATGTTTGGCATCATGATTGACCCTGCAGAACCCTTCCAAAAAACTCCGAGGCATATCGGAAAACAGGATCGCTGACAAACATCGTTCAAACTCACCGTGGCCGATCTCAATTTTTGGTAAGTTTTTTCGGAGATCTTCGTTGTCGGGAGGCAAAGACTGCTTTGTCAGCGGGCGTATCATCGGCAACACCTTGCCCGCCGTTTTTACTGAAAACCGAAGCTCAGAGAACTTGGAAAAATAAGAATTTCTAAGAAAGACGGGTGAGAGGGCCTTTGCACCGACACCAACATATATTTTTGCGATTGCGTTGAGCGCATTCTCCTTCCATGAGCGATCGACAAAGTTGTATACGGAGGCATGTTCGATCCGGGCTCCGCAGGGATAAGTCTTTCCCAGTGCAGTAAGGATCTTTGTGAAAATCTGGAGATTGAAAGAATCCTCCTTAACGCGCCAAGCAAAATCGAGCGTATCAGATGGAATCACAAACGAGTTCTCCGGCAACACGATGGTGGCGCAGTCCGGGTATTGCTCCAGTGCGCGCCTTAAATCGCTGTACCGGTCATAAATGACCGACAGATAAAGCTGCAGCCAAGGGCCGAGGACGATTCTCCAAAAACGCAGGCTGTAGCATTGTCCGTGGACCGTATTGAGGATATCCCGAAGAAGAGGCAAGATCTGCTCATAAATGCCATTGATATACTGGTAAGCGGTATGGGCCGCTTCTCCATTATTAAACGGACTTTCCAAAAGCCGGCCGTTGAGCGGTTCCCAAAATGAACGGCGGCCATGTAGCAAACACCATTCACCCAAGAAAACAATCGGCTTCGTGGTGTCCCAAAATTCTTCCAACGCCGTTGTCGCGAGAAACACTTTTTTATTTCGATCCGCTTGAGTATGGTTCATTGGTTATTTCTCGAAAAAGAGTAGCTGACTCATCCCATCAGTCCCCAGGCCAGCGCCGTTCCGCGCTTTACATCTTGCTTCACGGTCTTGCCTAACACCTGCTCCAGATACTTTGTCGGCAACCCCAGCCCTGGCCTGATTGCCCGGACATTTTCACGTGTCAGCAGATCCCCGGCCTTGAGGTCTTGCACGATATAAAGCGACCGGCGGAACTGAAGGGACTTTTTCTCGGCCTCCGTCGGGCCATAAGTCACTTGGCCGAGCGCCTGCCAGGCGCGTTCGGTCTCCACCACCAGTTGCGCCATCTCGGCCGGTTCCAGGGAGAAGGTGCTGTCCACACCGCCATCCGCGCGGCTGAAGGTGAAGTGTTTTTCGATGACGGTGGCACCTAGGGCCACGCCGGCCACCGAAACGCCGACGCCCATGGTATGGTCGGACAGGCCGACTTCGCAGCCGAACAGCTCCCGCAGGTGCGGGATCGTCAGGATATGGGTGTTCTTAGGTGTGGCGGGATAGGTGCTTGTGCATTTCAGCAGGATCAAGTTTTTGCAGCCCGCTCCACGCGCAGCACGAACGGTTTCGTCCAGCTCTGCGACGGTGGCCATGCCGGTCGAGATGATCAGCGGCTTGCCGGTGGCGGCGACGCGCCGGATCAGCGGCAGGTCGGTGTTCTCAAATGACGCAATCTTGTAGCAGGGAACATCCAGGTTTTCGAGAAAGTCGACCGCGGTATCGTCAAACGGCGTGCTGAAGGGAATCAAGCCCAGCTTGGCCGCCCGGTCGAAGATCGGCTTGTGCCACTTCCACGGGGTGTAGGCCTCGCCATAGAGATGATAGAGAGACTTGCCGGCCCACAGGCTCTTGGAGTCGCTGATATGAAACTCCCGCTCGTTGAGATCAATCGTCATAGTGTCAGGCGTATAGGTCTGGATTTTCAGCGCATGCGCACCCGTCTTGGCGGCTGCCTCGACGATTTCCAGCGCCCGGTCTAGCGACTGGTTATGGTTGCCAGACATTTCGGCGATGATGAAGGGGGGATGGTCTAGACCGATCTTTCGGCCCGAAATTTCAATCACGACGGCTCTCTTTCTTCTCTTTAACAAGCGTGATGCGAACATCCGCGATCACCTGATCTTGCTTGCGGGCGGCGCGCGTAAATTCAAGGCGAAAATCTCCGACCTCAAGAAAAGCCTTTGGGTAGCCCTCTGCATCCAGCATGCGTATCATGTCGAAGAGCTGATCGAGCGAAGAGGCAGAGGCCAGATTGCTTTCTTCCGGTCTGCGACGCTTGAAAAGCGTGGGCTCTCCCTGCTGCGCCATCGGTTCTAATTTTTTTTCCAGAATTTCGACGATCATCTCTTCGATGATTTTGGATGTTCGGAGGAAAATCTCCTCCGCAGAACCGTAAAGACTGAGGGACTTTTTAAGGTAAATCGGACCTCCGTCCATTTCTTCAACACAGCGGAGAGCGGAAATCTTCGTTTCGTCAATGCCGCGAACGATCAGGTTCTGTAAAGGGCTTCCACCACGACCGAAAGGGAGATCGGTCATATGAAAAATCACAGACTCAAAGCGACCGAAAACGCTTGCGTCAATGCGGTGCGACCAATGAGGGAAAAATATGACCTCAGGATTAATAGAAGTCAGATTTTCTATCGTTAGATCTTCCTTGGAAGTAATCAGGACAAAATCCCGTCCAGTCCGCGCAGCAAGGCGCTCCGCCATCCCTTCGTTCCAGGAACGACTCGTCGCTAAAACATAGACTCTTTTATTCTGATTACCGGACATCATCACGCTCTCAAGGAAGAATCATTATTGAAGTGGCTTGGCGCCGCCTCTGGGCCACGATAGAAAACCAAGTCGTTGTTTTTACCTTCGGTCATCGTAAATCCCAAGCTTAAAAATACGGACCGGGAGGTTTCGTTGTCTGTTTTCACTTCTGCTCGCAATCGTACCGGCTCGATTTTTTCAAACAGCTTTGAACCGAGTGAAACCAGCCTCGAACCCCATCCCCTGCCGCGAACCAATGTGTCGAGCGAATAGTCGATTCTGGCCTCAGTTCCTTCCTTATCGAATCGGATCTGTCCGACCGGCAGCCCCGCAGCATCAAAAACATACAAGTGGCTGTCTGAGTCATTCAGTTTTTTTGTAAACCATTCTTGATGGGTGACCCAAGGGATGGTCTCTGTATGTATGGCGCTTTTTCGTACTTCTGGATCGTTTGCCCAGTTGAAGTAGCTCACCACATCCTCTTCGCACGCTGCGCGGAGGCGGGTGTGAGCCGTGTCAGTCGGCAACATGACTTCCCGAATCCGCGATGCTCCGAGTCCGTCGACCAGGAGTTGATTTTGTAAGCTCATCTCAGTCAGGCGGCTGGGTTTGGAGACCCATCCAATGATCGCTTTTGAAAGGCTTTCAGCGGAGACTTCTGAAGAATGGCCAACATAGTGAATAAGTTGCGCCGCAGCGAGCGCTTCAGCCGCAGGACGCTGATTGTCGGCAATCGTCACCACGAGGGTGGGGAGGCCTAAGCACATCCGCTCCCAGGTCGTTGCGCCACCTGCTCCGAGGGCCAGATCCGCCTGCGCCATCAAATCGGCGAGGGAGGGTCGCGACCGGTGGAGGGTGGTATCGGGCCTTTTCGCTGCTTGCCGTTGCAATGCTTCGCCATGCGGGTAGTTTGCCCCGACCACAAGATCCACGGTCAAATGGCGGAGTTCAGGATTTGACAAGGCTGTCAGTGTCAGTCCGGTCATATTGTCCGGATCGGTGCCGCCAAAGAACGCCAAAACGCGGCGGACCTCTCGATCATAGGGGAGAAGGGTTTGCCTGTAGGCTGCATATTCGGGTCTCAAAAGCGCATAACGCGGCCCCACCAGCCGCTTGCAATGACCCGGCGCCCGCTCCGCGTAGCGTCGCTCGCCCTCTGCGGAATAGTTTTGGTCCAACAGCAGGTCGCATTCGTGAGGACGGTTGGCCAGATCGTCAATCACCATCTGCTTTCCGGCATAAGGACGCAGCCGTCTCTCCCAATCGCGATCCAACCCATAGTGATCCACCACCAGCCAATCCGGCTTTTCGCCTTTGAGCGCTTCAATGGTCTGTCCGGCATCTTCGGCCTGTGTCACCCCTAACCAGGCGGCGTAATCTTCGCCAGGCGGGGTATCGCCCGTTTTCGGGGCGGGCAACACCGTGATGGGGATGGCTTTTTGCTGCAGCAGAGGGATGAGGTGACCCGTCTGCTCCCGGCAGATGAAGTGCGTCTGCGCGCCGCGCTCGCGAAGGGCTTCCGCCAGGGTGAGGCACCGCATCAGGTGACCGGTTCCCATTCGGGTAGAAGCATCAACACGAAAGACGATCTTCATGCCAATTGTCTCCCTAAGATGAATGCTTCGGCAGCATCCGTACCCACTGTCGCGCCGCGCCATCGCGCCAGATGCTCGACCCCTTTCCTGGAACGCGGGTGCGGCCAGGCCCGGAGTTCGGCGGCATAGGCGTCCAGCGCCGTAAGCTTGCGGTCGAGCGTTCCCGAGATATCGACAAACCAGTTGGGCGCGAAAGCCGGTGCGCTGCCGGGCAGTTGCCATTCTGTGCTGGATGGCACTTCAAAACAGAGAACGGTCTTGACTGGATGCCCGCTCTGCGGCCGACAGGCCGTGACGACCGCTTCGTGGGTAAGCCGGTGGTCGATGTTGACATCGCCCGCGTGGTGAGTGAAAACCGTGTCGGGCCGGTGCTCGGCAATCCGTCCCTCCACCGCCTTGATGATGTCGAGCAGCGCAATCGTGTCCATGCGATTATCGGGGAAATCACCGAAGGAGACCAATTTCACGCCGAGAATGTCGCAGGCCTTTCGGGCTGCGGCACGGCGGACGTGAAGTTCTTCCTGCTGCATTACTTTATCTCCAACTCGTGAAAAGACACCATCGGCTAAGAAGGCGACACAAACGATTGCGCCTTGACCGGCCAACTTGGCGAGGGTCCCGCCACAGCCGAGGACTTCATCGTCAGGGTGAGCGGCGACGACAAGAATGGAGTTCATCATCAATTCAGCCTCTTAAAACCGCTATGACAGACGGGCCCTTTAAGGAGTTTCATCACGTCACGTCCCTCTTCGCATTCTTTGATCGACGCAAACACCGGATCGAGCGCATCAAAAAATTTGGCAACAACCTCCGGCGTATGCTCAGTGCAGACATAGACGCTCGTTCCGGCCAGATATCCCTTGGCCAACATTTCCTGGGTGATGAGGGTTTTATAAGCCAGCGCGTTCGGGCCGTTGAAGGAGAAACCGGTCAGTGCGGGTAAGCCGTTGGTGGTGATCGAAAGCCGATGCTGGTCGGCCAGGGCGTTCCACCTGGCGGTAATGTTTCGCCCGGTCTGAGTAATCTGCTCCCAAGACTTCTCACGCTCCATTACCTCCAGAGTTTTGAGTGCGGCCGTAGGTCCGATCCGCTCGGTCCAGAAGGTGCTGCTGATGAAGGTGGTCTGTGCGGCCTCCATGACTTCGCGTTTTCCGATGGTGGCGGTAATGCCATAGCCATTGCCCAAGGCCTTACCGAACATGGCCATGTCGGGTTCGACGCCATATTGCTTGTGCAGGCCGCCGAAGGTTTGGCGAAATCCGGAAGTGCATTCGTCAAAAATCAGCACGATGCCACGCTCGGTGGCGAGTTGCCGCACCTTGTGAAGAAAGTTGTCTTGCGGGCCCTGGTTGCGCACCACTTCCATCTTAATCACGCCGATATCATGGGTTTTGACCAGAGCGTCCAGCTCCGCAAAATTGTTGTAGTTAAAAGGGAACACGGTGCCACGCAGGTTTTGCGGGACACCGTTCGGCGCCAAGCCGGGCAACAGGTGACCGGCGAGGTTCTTGTCGTCGCCGAGGTTGGCCGACAGATACCAGTCGTGCCAGCCGTGATAGCCGCAGATCGCCACTTTGTCCTTACCCGATGCGGCCCGGGCAATGCGGATGGCGATGGCATTGGCCTCGCCGCCTGTTCGTGCAAGGCGCACCATCTCCGCCCAAGGGTGTATTTCGACCAACTTCTCGGCCAGATAGACTTCTTCCGGACAATTGAGAGTGGACATATTGCCGGCATCAATCGTCCTGCGGACGGCATCATCGACTTCCGGATGGCCGTATCCCAGGATGTTGGTGCCGATCCCCATGATCGACATGTCGATGTATTCGTTGCCGTCCAAATCCCACACCTTGCAGCCTTTGCTCCTGCTGAAGTAGGCCGGCCATTGATCCGGGAGGAACATCTCGGCACGCTTGGAGAGGAGCATGCTGCCGCCGGGAATGACCTGTTTCGCCCGTTTCCAAAGTTTTTGGCCTTTTCCCATGGTCGTTCCTTCGTTGCGGATGATGTGTTGGTTGATGTTAAAAATGTCCGGCTTTTGGTGTTGTAACTGGAGCACTTCAGCCCAAGTAAAGTCGGTGCGGGGATGAAAATATTGAAACACTTTTTCAATCACAGCGAAGTCAGCCGGTTCATCCACGGTCCAGCGCATCCCGGAGAAATCTTGGCTGTGCTTCATGGAGGCGGTTTTGAAGCGCCCCGGTTCGCGCAGGTAGGGGGTGACATGCTCACGATCAAAGGGTTTGCTGGTTTCTTGACTGGCTTGCTCCAGCGCATTGAAGGAGCAGACTTCGATATCCAATCCGTCCGGGTAGGTCGGTGGATCGACATTGCTGAAGTAATCGACCCCTGTCGCCTTGAATCGGCGAACGACTTCGTCTACCAGCTGCGGGTCGACCAAGGGACAGTCGCCGGTAATACGTACAACCACATCGGCCTGGTGCGTCCTCGCGGCCTGTACAAAGCGGTCGAGCACATCATTTTCACTCCCTTGTTCGCAGGCGTAGCCGAGCGTGCGGACATGGTCGATCAGCGGTTGGTTGTGCTTGTCGATCGAGGTGGCGACTACGATTTGATCTACCTCTTTCGCCTGCGACAGGCGCGAGAGCAGCAACTCAATCATGGGGACGCTGCCGATCGGCTTCATCACCTTATTCGGTAAACGGGTGGAACCCATGCGGGCCTGGACGAGCGCAACGACCTTCATAATTGGCACCAACGGGCTGGGTTAATCAGGTTCTCTGCGTCGCAATGCAAGTCGGGCAAATCAACGGGTGCGATGCGGGTCGCTGCATTGATCATTTGCTCCAGTTGGTTCACACTATCCGCACCCACGACGACACGGTCAATTTCAGGAAATGAGAGCGGGTACGCCAAGCATGCCTGGACTGCCAAGGCGGTATCGTGCGCAAGCCAATCGTGCCATTTGCTCCACAAGTCAGACCAGGGCGCAAATTTATCCGGGAGGGTTGCCGGGGGCATCAACAACAAGCCTTGCAAGAAGGCCGAACGGGTGTGGATCTCAACGTCTTCATCCTTCAGCCGTTGCAACCAGCCGGTTCTGTGCAAGCGACGATCCACAAGATTAAAAGGGGCTTGCACGAGATCAAAACGGTATCGCGAGGTGAGCACTTCTAATTCGCTCGGAGCGTAGACGGAGACCCCCACCTTTTGCACCTGCCCGGTTTCTTTCAGGCGTTGCAAGGCTTGATAAAGCGCTTTGCCCTCTGCCCCAAGCAATTGCTGGGGGCGATGCAGCAGCAGGCCGTACACCGCACGTACGCCAAGGCGGGAGAGCGATGCGGCAACTTGTTCTTGAACCCAATCGTTTATATCAGCACAACCGTTGGGCATGGCGGGTAGCTTCGTCACCAGCTTGAAGCCTTGGGCGCCGACTTCACCCAGGCAGAGTTCGCTTTCTCCGTAGGCGATGGCGGTATCGATCGTGTCGATACCACTTTCCGCCGCCAATTGCAGCATCGCCTTAGCTTCCGACCGAGTGACTTGGCCATTTTTATTGGCGATACCGTAAGGGAGGCCGAATTGGGCGGTACCGAGCGCGAGTCTCATCATTGGATTGTTTTCTGGATTGTTTTCTCCAAGACATGCACCACATGATCCTGCTGTTCGTCGGTCAAGCCGGGATATATTGGCAAGCTAATCGCTTCTGCGTAATACTGCTCCGCCGTCGGATATTGCCCGGACTTGAAGCCGAGCCGCTCGTAATAGGGTTGCAGGTGCACCGGAATGTAATGCAGGTTCACGCCAATCCCTGCGGCGCGCAGTGCTTCGAACACCTCGCGATGGGTTTTGCGGATTTCGCCGAGCTTGAGACGAATCACATACAGATGCAGCCCGGAGTAACCGTCCGGGTGCTGCCAGGGTGTGTTGATTGGCAAGCCGGCCAGCCGTTTGTCATATCTTTCGGCAATAGCATGTCGTTTGGCGACAAACTCATCCAGCCGCTGCATCTGGCTCAGGCCAAGCGCGGCCTGCAGATCGGTCATGCGATAGTTAAAACCGAGGTCGATCTGTTGGTAGTACCAAGGGCCGTCCGGTGCGTGGGTCATGTCCGCTGCGTCGCGGGTGATGCCGTGGCTGCGCAGACGTTGCATTCGTTTCGCCAATTGTGCGTCCTGGGTCACCGCCATCCCACCTTCACCGGTGGTGATGATCTTGACCGGGTGAAAACTGAACACGGTGATGTCGCTGTAGCGGCCATTGCCGATCGGCTCGCCCCGATATTTGCCGCCGATAGCGTGCGATGCATCTTCGATGATCTTGAAGCCATATTTCCGGCTCAACGCGTGAATGCCGACCATGTCACACGGTTGGCCAGAAAGGTGCACCGGGATCACCACTTTGGGCAGCCGGCCTTCTTGCTTGGCCTGTGCCAGCTTTTTGGCGAGGCAATCTACGCTTAGGTTGTAGGTCTTGGGATCGATATCGACAAAATCGACCTGCCCGCCGCAATAGAGCGCGCAGTTGGCGCTGGCAACAAAGGTAATGGGGCTGGTCCAGACCCAGTCGCCTGGCGCCACGCCCAACGCCAGGCAGGCGATATGCAGAGCACTGGTCGCACTGTTGGCCGTCACAGCATACTGCGCGCCGCAGTAACCGGCGACGGCCTTCTCAAAGCATTCCACCGCGGGTCCCTGCGTCAGCCAATCGGACTTCAAGACCTCAACAACCGCCTGAATGTCTTCTGGGGATATCGATTGCCTTCCATAGGGGATAGAAAACGTGCTCACGGCTTCTCCATTAAACGGCAAAGCTGGGATCCACATGCGATTTGATCAGAGCCCGGATTTGCTCAACGGTCAACCACTCCGGATTTGTTCCACTCTGATATCTAAAACCCGGCTGGCAGAACTTCCCATCAAACTTTTGCATAAATTCATTGATATTCCACAACTGTAAAGAGGGGAGGATGACGAAATATTTGCTAAACTCAATGGTGTTGGCAGCATCCGTTTCGGTAATCATTTCTTCATGGAGTTTTTCTCCCGGCCTGATTCCCGTCATTTTTCTTTGTGCGCCGGGAGCAATCGCTTCCGCAACATCGGTGATCCGATAGCTTGGTATTTTAGGAACAAAAATCTCTCCTCCCCACATATTTTGAAGCGCATAGAGGACAAGCTTTACGCCTTCTTCGAGGACGATATTGAACCGGGTCATTCGGTCGTCCGTAATCGGCAGCACATTTTCCTTCCGCTTTGCCAGAAAAAAGGGAATGACACTCCCTCGACTCCCCATGACATTCCCATAACGGACCACTGAAAACTTGATGTCGTGTTTCCCTTTAAAGTTATTTGCGGCGACGAAGAGCTTGTCGGAGCAAAGTTTCGTGGCGCCGTAAAGGTTGATCGGAGCGGCAGCCTTGTCCGTACTCAGGGAGACGACCAGCTTAACGCCGCGGTCGATAGAGGCCTCGATCACGTTTTGTGCGCCAAGCACATTAGTTTTAATCGCTTCAAAGGGATTATATTCCGCGGCGGGAACTTGCTTCAGGGCGGCGGCATGGATGACGATATCGATGCCCTCCATCGATCTGGATAACCGCTCTTTATCACGCACATCCCCGATAAAGAAACGAATCTGAGGATAAACGCTCTCCGGCCACTGCTGGGCCATCTCATACTGCTTCAGCTCGTCGCGCGAGTAGACGACAAGACGTTCAATTTCCGGATGCTTCAGTAAGATGGTTTCAGCAAATTTCTTCGCAAATGAACCGGTCCCGCCTGTAACAAGAATTGATTTTCCTTTTAGCATTTTAGTGCCCCAAGATTCCATATATGTTGAGGATACCCTACGAACAGTCGGTGTCAAGAAGAAAAAAAGGGGCTCCCTCTCTGTTTTTCAGCCACCCATCCTGGATGCACTGAACCATTTTCTCAACCTACCTTCAACTGAAGGTCACGCTTATCATTTGACTGTCGAGTCTTCGTCCTTCCGAGGAATTCCATAAAAAACGCCAAGAAGGCGGAGGCAAAGGCCGCAGAGAAAATCGACAGGAGAACGATCTGTTTCCTCTTCGGTTTGATTTTTCTCTCAGACGCTTTTGCCGCATCCAATACCTGAACCGTCGGGCTGTCCTTGGCTTCCTGTATTCGCGCCATTTCGTACTGTTGTGTTAAGAGCTCATAAAGGGTCAGCTGAATTTTTGCTTCTCGCAAGAGCCGCGCAAATTGGAGCGACAAATCGGGAATCCGCGAAGTGGGGATAAAGATACTTTTAGGCGCGGAATGACCGCCTTTTTTCCCTTCTTCCATCTCCTGGAGACCTTGGCGTAGTTCTCCTATCTGAGATTTTAATATCTCAGCCTGTGGGTTATTCGGCGTCGCATAAGAGAGGAACGTTTGCAGTTCCACCTCTTTTGCCATGAGCTGGCCCCTCACTGCTCCAATCGCTTCAATGATGGCCTTCGATTGATCATCCAGCTTAACGGCGCCATTCTTATTCTGAAATTCTTTTACCGCTTCCTCGGTTCTTGAAAGTCCGTCTTGCGCTTCCCTGAGCCTCTTCTCTATAAAGGTCCTCATGCGTCCGCCGGATGTCATCACGATACTTTTATTGATCCGATCCAACTCTTCGACAAAGGCATTTGCCAAGAGGGCAGCCTGGGTAGGATCTTTATTTTCAACGGTAATCGAAATAATATCTTCTTTTGATTTTTTAACACTGACCATTTGACCCAAGATATTCCTGGCATCCTCAATTGTTGCTGCTTCAAAGCTTTTCACCAGATCAAAGCGGGTAATAACAGCATCAAAAATGCTCCGGCTTTTCAAGATTCCCACCCACAAATCAGCAGGAGATTTAAGCCCCAAGAAACCGCCGGCCATACCGCCAACCCCCCCAGCCAGCTGAGAGGCGGCTATTCCCGCACCCAGCGAACTCTCCTGCTGCGGAGGCAAGATGCTGGTGGTGGAGGCATAAATCTTCGGAAGCAGGAGGCCGGCGACGATCGACAGGATAAAGGCCGCTCCCACAATCAAACTGATCAGCTTCTTCCGCTTCACCAACCCCCGCCAGTAGTCGAGCAGGTTTATTTCGTCCTCGTGAGAAGGGGAACGTGAGACGTGAGAGGGGTTTTGATTATCTGGCATTTTGTTTGTCCGTAGGAAACCGGATGGGTCCCAGTAGTTTGCTTTTTAATCTTTCGATCTCTGCAAAAATCTCCTCTTGGACCAAGTATCTATTCCAAATAGGGACAGCCACCATTTTCCTTCACTCCAAAATCTCTTTAAACCAATTCCGCATTTTCAGCGCCTGATCCGCATTTTCCCTTGTGGGTTCTCCGATTTGGCAACAATCCCAGATCAGGCAGACCCGCGAGATCGAGGAGTTCGGTTAAAATAAGTTCTAGCGCGAAAAGTTACGGCGCTCAACCATAAAACAAGAGCCCGCTAGGCCAAACGGATGATTTGATTCAAGCGCTCACACACCTGCGCAAACAGGCCACCCGACAATTCCCCGCGCGGGTGGGGTTTGGCGCCGCGCAAACGCCAGTCGAAGGACTTGGGTTGGTGACAGAGCACATAGCTGGTCTGCCCTGTCTTGCGCCCCTTGGCCTGCCCGACTGCCACGGCAAAAGGGTTGTCGGCGTTGTATTCCGCCGTGGTCATGGGCAACCCGATGACCAGCGAAGTTTTCGCGTTGAAGATGCGCGGCGAGAGTACCAAAAAGGGATGAACGTCGCGCATTTCCTGCCCGACCTGCGGGTTACAGTCGATCCAGATAATGTCCTGGCGATCTGGCATCCAGAGGCTACGTTTTTCCTGGGCGGACTGCTTTGTGGCTACCACCGTTCTGCCCCGATGTCTTTACTCACCATGACTTCACCGCCGTGCCGCGCCGGATCAAAGCGCGCCAGCCGTTGCTTTAATGTAAGCGGGGCATCGGTGACCGGTGTGATGACCACTTGCCCACCTTCCACCGAAACACGAACCCGCTGGTCGACGCGCAGATGCGCCTTGCGGGCGACTGCCGCAGGCAAGCGAACACCCAGGCTATTGCCCCACTGCTTGATATCGAGAACGGCTTCGGTCATGATTCACTCCTAAAATTGAGATGTATAAACGCAAGTATAAACAATGCGGCATGCCACCGTCAACCTCAACCTCAACCTTGGCCTCAGCCTTCGCCTTTGATCGTCAAAACGCCACGATCAACACCCCGGCGGTCACGGCGATCTGGTAGAGGATCTGCGTGATGTCCTTCACCTCCCGAAGCCAGGCGACCCGCTCGGTTT
>ORMF011197310.1_pt1 | contig 27369 bp, 20 predicted proteins | sample 1779871 | NCBI WGS metagenome assembly ORMF01 (sample SAMEA104232316, study PRJEB22302) | groundwater metagenome | biome: forest; feature: aquifer; material: groundwater | place: USA | collected 2011-08-07 | depth 5.4 m | reverse complement strand
TACGCTGTCATCCCGAACGAAGTGAGGGATCTGCACTTCTGTTTTCTCTCCGCGAACTATACACCAACCCTGAAAACGCTATAGTCTCCGGAATTTTTGGAGTCCGCACGCAGTTCCCCGCCCCCGCCTGAACGGGCGAGAGCCTTTCTCCTGATGATGTACTCAACTACGGGCGCGGAGAAATCCCTACCCTAACGCTGTCATCCTGAGCGAAGCGAAGGAACTGCTCTTCATTGCCACGTCCACGCTATATCAAGTGGAGAAATCCTCTAGTTCATCTTGCGGTGCATTTCGATGAAGGCTCGGAGTGTGGCCCGCTGGTCGGTTGTTAAATTCTTGAAGCGCACCGCCACTCCCGCATCGGTTGAATAGACGACAATACCGGATAGCGCTACGTCCGTATCGTAGGAGTCCAAAGCCAGGATCAAATCCACATCTTGCCCAACCAATTCCTTGTGTGTGGAAGCGAGCAGAATTCCGAATTCGCTAAATTGCCTGGCGCGCCACCGGTATTCCTTTTTGCCCCAAGAAAGGGTGACTGGAAAGTCGACATCGATTCGTGGCGAGCGTCTTTTTTCAGACGGCCGGAGTGGTTCCCTCATGAATTCCTTTTTAGGTATGGAGGCACTGGGCTTGCTTATCTCAGCACCTGATAGCGCAGCCCTTATAGAACCGAAGACATCACTGCGCCGGTTTGCCGCAATGTGTCACCTGCTAACGGAGCCACCTCGGTGCAGGGTCCTCATTATGGCACATTTCGCTCTTTGTGGGACCATAAATTCGAACCGGAAATTCCAGTCGATTTTCCTGAGGAAAAGCGGAGGCGCCATCGAGACTCCCGATATCGCCGGCGCGGAATCTCCGTCCGAGCTTCTCCGCCAGAGAGCCGGGTCGCCGTGCAACAATGACGCGGGCATGGTAAGATAATTTCGGCCGTGGGACGGCTGATTCCGCCGAGGTCGGGTCTGTAGCTCAGCCTGGTTAGAGCGCCTGCTTGACACGCAGGAGGTCTGCGGTTCGAACCCGCACAGACCCACCATTCCCTTCCCGATAGCCGGCGTTTATACTGTCCAGTTCCCCGATTTGACGGCAACCCTTCCGGGTCCGTATAATGACTAGGTTGGAATTCTAATCGATAGAGGCTAATGGCGCTTATGTATGCCGTGATTCAGTCCGGCGGTAAGCAGTACCGCGTATCTCCCGGCGATGTGATCCGGGTCGAGACCTTGGATGGCGAACCGGGCGCCCAAGGCGAGGCCGCGGCTGTGCTGGCCGTCTCAAACGAAGAGGGAACCGTCCTGACCGGAAACAAGATCGCTCAGGCCAAGGTGGAAGTGACCATTCTCGGACATGGCCGCGGTCCCAAGATTTTGGTCTTCCATTACAAGAGGAAGAAGCAATACAAAAAGAGACAGGGGCATCGCCAGAACTTCACCCAACTGCGGGTGGACAAGATAACGGTTTAAGGAAATCCGAGCCGCGACCGACAGGAAGCGGTAATTTGCGAATCGCAACGCCACCGCTCCCTTTCGGTCGCGGCTCGGATAACAAGAGGAAGGTGTATGGCACATAAAAAGGGATTAGGGAGTTCCCGAAACGGCCGCGACTCGAACGCCCAGCGGCTGGGCGTCAAGCGCTTTGGCGGGCAGTTGGTCTCGGGCGGCTCCATTCTGGTTCGGCAGCGCGGCACCCCTTACAAGCCGGGTGAGAACGTCGGGCGCGGCAAGGACGACACGCTCTTTGCGAAGGTCACCGGCGTGGTCCGCTTCGTCGACCGGGGCCAGTACGGAAAATTCATTCACATCTCCCCGCTTGAAACAGCGGTCGGGTAATCTCTGCGCAGAAAGCGGCCGGCGAGGTTTGCTTTCTGCGTTTTTGTATCTGGCCGGTCCAATATTAACGATCAGTGACGAGTGACAGGTGACGAGCAAAAACGCAAGCGTCATCCCGTTTTTGTTTTTTACCGGTCACTTGTCAGGTCTCATTCGTCAGTTCTCCTATGTTCGTCGATGAAGTAACCATCTCGGTGAAGGCCGGCGACGGCGGCAACGGGTGCCTCGCATTCCGGCGTGAAAAATACGTGCCTCGTGGCGGCCCCAGCGGCGGCGACGGCGGCAAAGGCGGCGACATTGTCGTCGAAAGTTCCGAGCGGCACAACACCTTGATGCATTTCCGCTTCAATCCGGAGCACAAGGCGCCGCACGCCTCGCACGGCGAAGGCAGCAACCGCAAGGGCCGCGACGGGGAAGACATTGTCTTGAAAGTGCCGGTCGGATGCATTGTCTTCGACGCCGATACGGGCGAAAAACTCCACGACTTCACTAGCCCCGACCAACGGATTGTGGTGGCCGCCGGAGGCAAGGGCGGGCGCGGCAACGCTCGCTTTGCCACTTCGACGCATCAGGCTCCGCGCGAATTCGAGCTGGGACAACCGGGCGTGTCTCGCCGCCTGCGCCTGGAGCTGAAGCTGCTGGCCGACGTGGGCCTGGTCGGTCTTCCCAACGTCGGCAAGTCGGCGCTCTTAAGCCGCATATCGGCGGCGCGCCCCAAAGTCGCCGACTATCCTTTTACAACCCTCGAACCCTGCCTCGGCATGGTGCGCATGAAAAATGACCAGGGCAATGACGACGAAAGTTTTGTCGTCGCCGACATTCCCGGCCTGATCGAAGGCGCACATCTGGGCCACGGACTGGGAACCCGCTTTCTGCGCCACATCGAGCGGACCCGCCTGCTCGTTCATCTGATCGATTCGAATGAAATGGCTGGAGGGGACCCGGCCAGCGACTTCGATGTCATCCTGACAGAACTTGGAAGTTTCCAGGCGGACCTCTCGCACAAGCCCATGATCGTTGTGGCATCGCGAATCGACGTTGCGGGCGACGGCCGCCGCCTGCGCGACATCGAGCAACTGGCCTCCCGCCGCGGTCTCGATTTCTTCGCGGTTTCATCGGTGACCGGCGAAGGCGTGGACCGGCTGTTGTGGGGCATTGCGAAGAAACTCCGCGAGCTGCGCAGCGCGGAACAATTGGAACTGGCCGTGGCCTCGCGGCCGGACTCTCCCGCGGCGGGCGGCTTCGCGCCTCTCGCAGAAACGGAGCACGAGTGAACGTTGCCCTATTCGGGGGCACCTTCGACCCGGTGCATTCCGGCCATCTCGCCGCTGCGCGCGCCGCGATGAAAACCTTCCGGCTGGACCAAATCCATTTTGTGCCCTCCAGCGTCCCGCCTCACAAACGGAACCGTCCGCTCACCGAGTTCGCGCATCGCTATGCGATGGTGGCGCTGGCCTGCGCCGGCGTGCCGCAGTTTTTTCCTTCGCTGATGGAAGCACCCGGCGCGAACGACAGCCACCCGAATTACTCGATTGTGACCGTGCGCAAAACGGCGGCGGCGCTCGCGCCCGGCGACCGGCTCTACTTCCTGATCGGTGCCGACGCATTCCGCGAAATCGCCGAGTGGCATGAGCCGGTGGCGCTGCTCGACTCGTGCGATTTCATTATCGCGAGCCGCCCCGGCTTTGCGATCCGCGAGATACAGGCGGTGATTCCGGCCGAGCTGCGCGGAGGCGAGGCCACCGAAACAAGCCTCGCATTGCGGCGCACCTGCGTGCATCTGCTGAACACGGTCGAAGCCGACATTTCCTCTTCCGCCATTCGCCGCCTGGCATCGGAGGGAAAACCGCTGGCGGGCCTGGTTCCCGACGGCGTTGCGGAATACATTCAAAAGGCCGGTCTTTTTGTAAATGAAAAGTGAAACGAAAGGAATGCCGGCCGGGCTGCTTCTGGCGTTGGAGGGGGCCGCGGAAAAAAAGGCCGACGGAATCACGGTGCTGGAGCTGAAAGAGCCGGCCGCTTTCACCGATTACTTTTTGATCTGCTCCGGTTCGAGCAGCCGTCAGATGCAGGCCATCAGCGACGAAATCGACCGGCGGCTGAGGGCGGCCGGTTTGCGCCCCCTGCACGTCGAGGGCTATAATCACGCCGAGTGGATCTTGATGGACTACGTGGATTTCGTGGTCCATATTTTCTCGGAACGTTCTCGGTTGTTCTACAATCTGGAACGGCTCTGGAGAACGGCCCGAAGGGTTGAGATTAGGGAATAGGGAACAGGTGACAGGGAACAGGAAAGAAAACAGGGAGTGGATTCCAGGCGACGCAGGTGATTCCTGTTCCCTATTCCCTGTTCCCTGTTCCCTCTGAAGCCATGGACGTGCGCGTTCTCTGGATCGGGAAGACCCGGCTGCCCGGCGTCGCGGAGCTGACCGGGGAATACAGCAAGCGACTGGGGCATTATTGCCGGTTCGAGGCTCGGGAGGTTCGGTCGGCCAAGAGAAAGAGCGGCGCTGGTTCCGCCAGTGAGGAATCCGCGATGCTGCTGAGTTCGGCTGGCTCGCACCGCGTGGTACTCGATCCAGCGGGACGACAGTGGAACTCGGAGCAGTTCGCCGCATTCCTGAACGGACTGGAAACGCGGGGAGTGCGGGCCGTGTCGTTTTGCGTGGGAGGCGCCGATGGCTTTTCGCCCGAGTTCCGGAAGCAGGCCGACGTGCTGCTTTCGCTCTCGCCGTTGACGATGCCGCATGAGCTGGCGCGAGTCGTTTTGATCGAGCAGATATATCGAGCCTGGACAATGCTGGCGCATCATCCGTATCCGAGGTAAAGGCAGGGCAAGTGATAGGAGACAGGATGACAATACGTCGAGAACGCTCCTGGTTCCTGCTTGTCACTCATCGCTAATCGCTCGTCACCTTATTTTATATGGCTTGGTTTCGAAGAGAAAAACAGCGTTTGCAAGCTACGGAAGGATCCCGGATTCGCACCGAAGGACTGTGGATCAAGTGCGACGGATGCCGGCAGATCATCTGGAAGAAGGACCTGGAGACGACCTGGAACGTCTGCTCGAAGTGCCATCACCACTTCCGCCTGGATGCCCGCGCGCGCCTGCGTCTGTTGCTCGACGACGAAAACTATACGCAGCATGACGTGTTGGTGGAAAGCTCCGACCCGCTGGGTTTCGTCGATCTGAAGCCGTATCGCGAACGGCTGGAAACCGCGCAGAAAACCACGGGATTGAAGGACGCCATCATCACCGCCGAAGGCCGGATGGGCGGTGCGCCCGTGATCGTCTGCGCCATGGAGTACGCCTTCATCGGCGGCAGCATGGGTTGCGTCGTGGGAGAAAAAATCACACGCGCCATCGAGCGCTCGATTGCGATCCAAGTTCCGCTCGTGATCGTTTCCGCCTCCGGCGGCGCGCGCATGATGGAAGGAACCATCAGCCTGATCCAGATGGCGAAGATCAGCGCCGCACTGGCGCGCCTGGACGAAGCCCGCATTCCTTTTCTCAGCGTGCTGACCGACCCGACAACCGGTGGCGTCACGGCAAGCTTCGCGATGCTCGGCGATTTGAATATCGCGGAACCGGGCGCGCTGATCGGCTTCGCCGGACCTCGCGTCATCGAGCAGACCATCCGCCAGAAGCTTCCCGCGGGATTTCAGCGCTCGGAATTTCTCCTGGAGCACGGCATGCTCGATGCCGTGGTGCCACGTCCGGAGCTGAAAGGATTCCTGGTCCGGTCGCTCGGGTTCTTGCGGGGTTAAGTCATGAACTATGCGGAGGCGACCCGCTATCTGATCTCGCTCGGCAACGAGGTCCGAGCCTCGGCCTCGGACTCCGTACACGCCTTCAAACTCGGCCTCGAAAACGTCATCGAACTGCTTCACGATCTCGGCAATCCGCAGGACGCCTATCCCAGCGTTTTGATCGCGGGCACCAATGGAAAAGGCTCCGTGGCGGCCATGCTCGACGCGGTGCTGCGCGCCGCGGGCAACAGGGAACAAGCAAAAGCAGATCCTTCGCTTGCGCTCAGGATGACAACCTCCGACCCTGTTCCCTATTCCCTGTTCCCTGTTCCCTTCTGCACGGGTCTTTATACGTCGCCGCACCTGGTTGAGATCAACGAGCGGATTCAGATTGCGGGTGTTCCCATCGCGCCCGAGGAGTTCGCCGCGCTTTTTACGTTTCTGCACGCGCGAATCGAAAAGCTCCTCGCCTCGGGACGGCTCCGTTTTCATCCCACGTTCTTCGAGTGCCTGACCGCTATGGCGATGGAGCATTTTCGGCGGCGGAATTGTTCTCTGGTTGTTTTCGAAGTGGGCATGGGTGGACGGCTCGATGCTACCAACACGGCAACACCCTGCGTCGCCGTCATCACGGAGATCGACTTCGACCATGAGCGTTTCCTGGGCCACACCATTGCGGCCATCGCCGGAGAAAAGGCAGGGATCATCAAGCCCGGCGTCGTCGTGGTGAGCGCGGCTTCTCATCCCGACGCTGCGCGGGTCGTCCGCGAGAAGGCGGAGCAAGTGGGCGCGCGGCTCATCGAAGTGGCCGCCGAATATCAGTCGGAAGAGGTTAGCCAGCAGGATGGCCGCTACAGTTTTCTGATCCGCCATCGCGACGGATTTGAGCTTCGCGTCTCGCTGGCATTGCGGGGAAGGCATCAGGTGGAGAACGCGCTCGCAGCCGTAGCGGCGGCGCGGGAACTGGCGGAACAGGGATTCCCTGTCGCGGACTCCGATATTCAGCGGGGTCTGGCCTCGGCGACGTGGCCGGGACGGCTGGAGCTAATTCGCGAAAGTCCCAGCGTTTTTCTGGATGGCGCGCACAATCCATCCGGCGCCAAAGCGCTGGTACGCTTTTGGGAGGAGCAATATCCGGGGCGCCGCATTATTTTGGTTTACGGAGCCATGCGGGACAAGGCGGTGCCGGAGATCGTCGAGATCCTGTTCCCTCGCGCTTCGGCTGTCGTCCTGACGCGGCCGGACCAGTTCCGCTCCGCGAGTCCCGAAACGGTGCGCGAACTCGCCGTGCACTTGAATCCGAACCTGTCGTGCGTCGAGGAGCCAGGGACCGCGCTCGATGCAGCCGTCGCGATGGCGAAGCCCGATGACGCGATCTTCGTGACCGGGTCGCTCTACCTGGTCGGAAACATTGCCCGAGAAATGCGGAGGCGTGCGGCGGCGGCCGGCACTCCCGAGAGTCCCGGCGCGGAACCGCAGCCAGCCCCCGCGTGGCGCCATTGATGCTAGAAGCTGTTGCATAACCCGTTCTGACGAATTGTAAGGGCACGGTTTTAACCGTGCCGAACCGGGGTCCTCAGGAACTACGGCTTCAGCCGCTGAGGGCCAAAGACGCACCTCAGGGGCTGAAGCCTCCTTACCATCCTGCGGTCGGCACGACTAAAGTCGTGCCCTTACGGTCTCCGGGAAGTTATGCAACAGCTTTTACGGAATACGTTGAGCTATCTCCGCACGCTTCTGGTCAGCATTCCTCTCGTTGTTGCTTGTACGATCGTCATGGGGCTCGCAGTGATCGCAGGGTCGATGTTCGGAAGCAGCCGAGCCTTCGCGGATCGCGTGATGCGGCGGTGGGCTCGCGTGCTTCTGGCCGCGAGCTTCGTGCACGTCCGCGTCAGTGGGCTAGATCGTCTCGGCAACGAGCTTGGCCGCACGCGCTCCTGCGTCTTCTGCGCAAACCACCTCAGCTATATGGACCCGCCGGTTCTCGTGGCATCGCTTCCGGCGCGGGTGCGATTCTTCGCGAAAGAATCGCTGTTCCGAATTCCCATTTTCGGATGGGCCATGCGCCGGATGGGCCACGTTTCCATCGACCGGGAGAATCCGCGTGCGGCTGCGCGGAGCCTGGCGCGCGCCTCCGCGCAGTTTCACGATGGAACCTCGGCCGTAATCTTTCCCGAGGGAGGCCGCAGCGAGACAGGAAGTTTGGAGTCCTTCCACGGCGGCGCAATGCATCTCGCCATCCAACTCCAAATACCGGTGGTGCCGGTGGCCATCCTGGGCACGCGCGCCGTGCTCCCGCCCGGCTCCATTCACATCCGCGGCGGGCAAGTCCGAGTGATGCTGGGAGAACCGATCCCTACGCATGGATTGAAGTCGAAGGACCGTCATCAACTGGCCGCTCGGGTTCGGCAGGCAATCGAGAGATTAGCCGAGGTGAGAGGCGACAGGTGAGCGACTTTCGAAATTCGGCGGTGGGGAAAATTCGACGTCAGGGCACGGCTTCAGCCGTGCCGCCAACGCGCGTAATGAAAGCGGCTTCAGCCGCTGAGGGCAGGACCGGAGAACCAGGAGACGACAGCAGCAAAGACCCACCTCAGGCGCTAAAGCGCTCTTTACACCGCTCGCAACGGCATGACTGAAGTCGTGCCCTGACGAATCCTTCGCGGAATTTTGCAAGGCTCTCAGGTTTTAAGCCGCAAAATTTGCGACATCTTCTCCGTAGCCTAAAACCATTACCAGCCCTGGTTTCCCTTGCAATGGGAATTGAGAGGCTCTACAATCTTCCAACTGAACTCCGAAAGGCGGGCAGCATAGATTTCCAGCGTGTAACAAGGAGAAGGTATGAACGCGATGGCAAAGAAGGCGGCGTGTGCCGCGGCGGGTGTGGCGTTGATCCTGGTCTTGGCGGCCGGCGCGGTGCGCGCCCAAAGTGGCGCCGGGCCGAAAAAGGCGGAAGACGTTTACAAGAACATCAAGGTGCTGAAGGGAATTCCGGCCGACGATTTGCTTCCCACGATGCAGTTTTTTGCGGGTTCGCTGGGAGTGGGATGCGACTTCTGCCACGTCGAGCCGCGCGACAAGGATGACAAGAAGGAAAAGGACACGGCTCGAAAAATGATCGAGATGGTCCGGGCCATCAACAAGGATAATTTCGAAGGAAAGCGCAGCGTCACCTGCAACTCGTGCCATCACGGCTCGACGGAGCCGCAAGGAACGCCCCCGGTTGCAGACGCAAATTACAGGCCCTGGGACGAGGACAGCCCCAACGGCCAGGAAAATCAAGTTATCCCAGGTCCGGCGGCCGATCAACTGATCGAGAATTACGTGAAGGCGCTAGGCGGCATGGCCGCGATCCAGAAGGTCACGAGCCGCGTGGTGAAGGGCACCGTCACGGACAGCACCGGGCGCAGCGTCGGTCTGGAACTGGTTTCCAAAAGTCCCGACAGTAGCATGGCGATCACGCATACGGCCACTGGCGACAACGTGAACGCACACACCGGCGACAGCGGATGGGTTCGGGCCGGCAACGGTCCCGCGCGCGATACCCGGTCGTATGAACTCGACGATTTGAGACTCCAGGACGCGCTTTACTTCGCTACTCACCTGAAGCAGTTCCTCAGCAAGCCGGAAACGCGGCTGGTGCGGATGGACGATCGGGAGGTCTACCAGCTTCGGGGTATGGCGTGGGGCCGCGTGCCGGTGCGACTCTTCATCGGGAAGAGCACCGGGAACCTGCTGCGCATGATTTATTTCACGCAAAATGCCATCGGGCAAAATGCCACGCGCATCGATTTCGCCGAGTACCGCGACGTGAACGGCGTGGAGTTTCCCTTCCGGTGGACCATCGCCAGCGCACTGGGCTATCGAACTTTCCGGGTGGACCAGGTTCAGAATAACGTGCCCGTGGACGACGCAAGATTCGCCAAACCCGCCCCGCCCGCGGGACGGTGACGATCGGCGATGTGAATTGAATCCGAGCCGCGACAGTAATGGAGCCGTGGTTGGCAGGTCGCAACATCAACCTCTCCTTTCCAGTCGCGGCTCGGTTCTTATCGCGTTACTTTAGAGACACCACGGGCAGATAGCTCCCCAGAAACTCTCGCGCCCACCAGTTTCCGGAGTCTTTTCTCTCGTTGAGTGTCGTGAACCGGTAATCGTAGAGAAGCGCTCGGACGTAATGCGGAGGATGATCCGGAAACGGATTCGTTTCCAATAGCTTCAAAACGTCGGGCGATCCCTCCATCAATCGAATTGCCAGGTTCACGATCCAAGGACTGTCGCGGTAACTCCCCAACGCAGCGAACCACATCTGCCAGTCGAGCCGGGGCTGGTGAGGCGCAACCTCGGACGGCCGCCGGTCCAATTTCCCCGGCTTATATTTGAATTCGTAGGGCAGCCACGTCTGGGCGTCGTCGGATCCCTCGAAAATAATTTCGGAGCGCACCGTGGTCATCACGGCGAATAGACCGTAGGAGCCGGCTAGGTGGAAGGGCTCGAGCGGATCGAAAATTCGCGAGGGCGTCACCGGCACTTCGATCCCGAACCGCTCGGCGATCTGCACCAGGCTCAATGCGACTAACACGACAGCCAGGCACGCGGTTACGGCGCGACGCGACATTGATCGCATTGATCGCGTGGATCGCATGGACCGCATGGATCGCGCGGGGCCGGACATTGTCGCGGAGTCCATCGCGGACTCCACCCGCGCCCGTACGGCTTGCGGCAAACGAGACAAGAACCATGCGTCGTCGAACAACAGCAGGCAGAGAACGATCGTCAGCCAGTTGAAGAAACAATAATTGCCGGTGAGAAGTATCAGCGCCTGGAGCAGCAGCAGAAGCGATGCCGCGCCGTGGCGCATTCGGCGCGGCGCAAAGATCAAGAGCGGCACGACCAACTCCAGATAGAGGACAAAAGCGGTCGAGAACTGCTGGAACCAGAGCGGCAACTGGAACATCCACCAGGCAATCGTATTCGGCAGCGGCTGCGTCTGGTAATGAACCGCCAGCGCGGTCAGGTTCCGCCAGGAGGCGTCGCCGCTCGCAAGTTTCACGACTCCCGAAAGAAAAAACACACGAAAAACAAGCCATCGAAAGAGCCAGACCATCGTGACGGAAGGCGCTGCGACCGATTCCGGAACACTCCGGAGCGCGGAACGCCTCGTCAATTTCCAGGATGCGAAAAAGATCGAGAGAAACCCGGCCTCGAGCAGCAATGCGTCCCACTGGAACGACATGAACTCCTGGCCGATTAGGACCTGGGACAAATACAAGGCCCATAGCAGCAGAAGGCAGGGGCCCGTGGCGATGCCCAAAATGACGGGGATCGAGAGCGCGATGCCTGCTCCGGTCAGTGTCTCCAGAAAGCGGTCCGTGGGATGGAGCCAGGCGAGCGTCGGAAGAAAATAGTACGCGCGCGTCCCGAGATCACTGTGGACGCTCGATAGGTATCTTGCGGCAGGCGATATTCCTCTTTCCCCAATCAGCCCGCGCACCTGCGGCAGCCACGACGCAAAAGCGATCAAGTAGATCACGCCGATGAGCCGCATCGTCAATGAGCGCGTCAGTGCGTAACGGGCGCGTTCCAACCGCTGGCCCCAGCAGAGGCGGCTCAAGCGGTGAAGCCCTCCCCGGTGGCGGGCGACGAATCGGTAGGCGATTTCCGAGACGGGAGCAAGACCGGGAATGTGCAAGTAGCACCACAACGGCCATTGCCGGTCGGGCGAGCAGGCGAGCGAGCGAAACATGGCCTCGGCGCCTTTGGAAACGTTCCCTTGGCCATCGACGAAATGCGCCGCTGCGCGAAAGTTTTCGAGAGGAATTTCCGGAAACTGTCCCGCGACCTCCTGAAACGGTGCATAGGAGACGCGCTCGCCGGTGACGCTTTTCCAATACCCTACCCAGAATTTGCAGAAGGAGCAATCGCCGTCGTAGATCACGAGCGGGCGATCGTTGAGCGGGACTTGGAAGGGAGTCGCCATGCTGGAATCCATCATAGCCGGGCCTGCCGTGGATTCCAACATGGATGGCGCCGCAGTCAGAACAGCATGCGCGGGGGGATAGCCTCCCCCCGCGCCAGAAATACACGCCAACGAAGCAACTCAACAAGCGGCCGGAACTATTCCAAAGGTTCGACCCTAATGATGGAGGCTCCCAGATTATTGCCGACCCAGAATGTCGGCGGGTTCGTGGAGTTGTCGACATTCACGCGGCGCACGTTGGTCATGCGCGGGAGCAAGTACTCGGCCACATCGTTTGTCTTGGTGTTGACGCGGACGATATGATCGTTGTTCATGCCGCCCGCCCATGCGTACCCGGCGTTATCGAAAATGGCGTCGTAGGGACTGGTCCAGGGCGTGGGGATCGCGAATTCCTGGAACTTCTCCGCTTTGGTGTCGAACATGCCGATCTTGTTGCCACGGAACTCGGCGAACCACAGCCGGTCCTGCGAGTCCATGTGGCCGCGCCGCGGGCCGGAGTTGGGCGTGGGAGTCGGAAACGGAGTTGCCTTCATGGTCTTGGCATCCACCCTGGTGATGAACTCGCCGCCGAGGTTCATGCCGTAAAAGTTGTTCTTCGAATCGGAGGAAACGCCGTAGGAGCCGAAGTTTCGGCTCGCCAGCGGCGAATCCTTCGGGATATCCCGCTTGTAATCGATCGGGACCCACTCGCCGGACTTCAAATCCACCTGATACTCGTCGTCGCCGCCCACCCACACTTTGCCGTCCACGTTGAGGTGCGTGGGTATGACCATCGCGGTCCGCGCGGCATCCCCTTTCCCGAATTTCGGGGATTTCCAGGTTTGAAATTTCTGCGTCTTGGGATCGAATTTCGCAATGACGCCCTGAAACATCGTGGCCATCCAGATGTTTCCGTCCGGATCCTGTCCCACATCGAGCGCACCCTTCGGTTCTTTCGGGTCCATCAGCGGCACGGGATACTCGACGATCTTGCCGGACTTGGGGTCGAGCTTCCCCAGATATTGAGAGCCGAAATCCCCATACCAAACCATTCCTTGCGAATCGACCATGGCGTCGTGTGGCAAGGCCTCGGGGCGCGGCAGGTCGTATTCGGTGATGATCACCTTGGTGGCCTTGCCCTTGGGCCGGGGCACGGTCTTCAGCGGGTATTCCCATTTGGAAACCGAGCCCAAATTGACCGAAGCGGCATACTCGGCCTGCTTGGCTTGCCTGTCCCCCCCACGCGGCGCCGCTTCCATGTCGCCACCACCGCCGCCCTCACCGCGGCCCGAACTGGGCCGCAACTGCGGGCGCGTGGGCGTGCTGCCTTGCGCGTAGTTCGACATGCGCCGAAACACCTGAACGAATTCGGCCGCGTCATGCTGGGACCGCACGATGCGCTCCAAGGTGTGGCAGGTCGTGCAGCCCAGAAACGTTTCCTTCTGCTCCGCCGTACCCGTCATGCTCATCAGCCACTCTCCATTCGAAAGCTGGCGCGAGACGTCCGCCACCTTGCGGAGTTTCAGGTCGAATTGAGCGGTCTTTTGCGCCGTCACTTCCGTTTGCGCGGGTCCTTCCATTTCGTAACCCACGGCCCGGATTCGGAGGTTGTATTGACCCGCCTCCAAACGGTTCCGAGGGAAGCTATAGCGGCCCTTGCCGTCGGTGACCACCGTGATCGAGAGAGTAGCGCCGGCTCGCTTGGCGCTGACCAGCACTCCCTCCATGGGGCCTTCCTCTTGCGAACTCACCAGGCCGGCCAGCGCCGGAGAAGCTGACGATTGCGCCCTGGCTGTGTCCGCCGCCGCGCAGAATAAAATCGTGGCCAGACCCAATAGCATTCCCACAGACAAACGTTTCGTCGTCATGATTTCACCTCGGTTGAGATTACGGGCTATTCTTCGCCGTTGGAAGCAGCGGACGCTACTCCGTCGAACCCTCGCCATGGAACAGGTACGCTGAGATTGTAGCGCAAGATGGCTGCAAAACAACCGAAAAAATAGTCACACCCGTCCTCGTTGCGGCTCAAGCTGTTTCCGGGATCGTTTTGAGGATGTGCTGGAATCGCTCTTTTAGCTTTTTGATTTTCGGATCGATGACGACCTGGCAATATGGCTGGGCGGGGTTGGCGGAGTAATATTGACGATGGTACGACTCCGCCTCGTAGAATTTATCGAGCGGTTTTATCTCCGTCACGACGCGGTTGCCGAAGACGCCGGAGGCGTTCAGGTGTTCGATGAATGCTTCGGCCTCGCGCTTTTGGCCCTCCTCCGAGTAGAGGACGATGGAGCGGTATTGCGTTCCGGTATCGTGGCCCTGGCGATTGAGAGTGGTCGGATCGTGCGTGGCAAAAAACACCGTGAGCAGATCGGCGTAGGAGATCCGCTGGGAATCGAATTCAATGCGAATCACTTCGGCGTGTCCGGTTTGGCCGCCGCACACGTCCTTATACCGGGGATTTTCGACGTTTCCCCCGGCATATCCCGGCAGGACCGAAACGACTCCGTCCAGTTGTTCGAACACCGCCTCGGTGCACCAGAAGCACCCTCCGCCGAATACCGCGACCTGAGTTTGTTCGCTCATCGCCGATTTTCCTCTCACAGACAAGCATACGCAATCGGCTTCGCCCGCTCAAGCCCAGCCGTCGGAACTTGAGAATGTATGTCCCGTTTCCCGCTCAAAAGGTATAATGAATTTCCCGTCGTACTGGCAAGGCGGGCGAAATGGATGCAGCTCGAAGCCCATGCAATCCAAGTGGCTCCAAGCCGGCGGAGGTTTGCCGATGGCCCTCAGTTTTGCCAATGACATTCGCCCTTTGTTCCGGGAAACTCTCGACGTTGACACGATGTTATTAATGGGCCTCGACCTCTCTTCCTACGAGGACGTGAAGGTCAAGGCAAGACGAATTCTAGCGAGGCTCGAAGACGGCTCCATGCCCTCCGACAAACCCTGGCCCCCCGAACGCATCGGCATCTTCAAAACTTGGATCCAGGAGGGCATGGCTCCCTGAGCCGGGAGCAGCATGGACCAAAGTCATGTACCCCTCCCTGTTTGAATCGCAAAACATCTTCCGCGCTCTGGACGCCGGCCGAAGCGCCGCTGGCGGGTCATGATGCGAATCGGCGTCGATACGGGCGGAACGTTTACGGACTGCGTCATCGTCGGGGAATCCGGTGTCCAGGTTCTGAAGGTCTTCTCCAGCCCCGACGATCTGGCCCGCAATATTCTTCAGGGCATCCGGAATCTTGTCGGCGAAAAACCCAGTGGCTCGCTCTCCGTTCTTCACGGAACAACCGTCGGCACCAACAGCCTGTTGGAGCGCCGCGGGGCGCGTGTCGCGCTGGTCACCACCGCGGGTTTCGAGGACCTCATCGAGATCGGCCGCCAGAACCGTCCCGAGCTTTACAACTTCAACGTCCGCCGCAATTCTCCTCTGGTTCCGTCGTCGCTCCGCTGGGGCCTCCGGGAACGCACTGCAGCGGACGGCAAGATTCTGCTTGCTCCATCCCCGCGGCAACTCGCGCGCATACGTCGCGAAATCGAAACTTCGGGAGCCAACTCTGTCGCGCTCTGTTTTCTGTTCTCATTTCTCAATCCCAAGAACGAGCGTACGGCGGCAACCGCCCTCCGCAGGCTCGCGCTGCCTATCTCGGTTTCGCACGAGATTCTTCCCGAGTTCCGGGAATACGAACGCTTCGCAACCACCATCATCAATGCCTATCTAGCTCCGCGCCTCGGCCAGTATCTTGCGCGCCTGGAGCACGAGTTAAGAAATCAGAGCCGCCCTTCGACTTCGCTCAGGGCCGTGAGCCTGTCGAACGGCGACCGTGAGGGAGCGGACCCGCAGCACCGGCTCATTCCGAAACCCGGCGGCCGACTGTTCATCATGCAGTCGAGCGGCGGCATCACCACTGCGGCCCGGGCCGCGCGTGAGCCGGTACGCACCATCCTCTCCGGCCCGGCCGGCGGGGTAGTCGCGGCACGTCGTCTCGCCGACGCGCTAGGCATTCGCCGCGCCATCAGCTTCGACATGGGCGGCACATCCACCGACGTCTGCCTGCTCGACGGCCCGCCGCGCACCACCAGCGAGACAACTCTGGGAGGCCTTCCCGTCGCCGTGCCCGTTCTCGATGTCCACTCGGTTGGGGCGGGCGGTGGTTCCCTCGCGCGCCTCGACTCCGGCGGCGCTCTCCGCGTCGGCCCGCAGAGCGCCGGCGCGTCCCCCGGCCCCATCTGCTACGGACGCGGCGGCTCCCAACCCACCGTCACGGACGCCAACGTGGTCTTGGGCCGTCTCGATCCCGATTGCTTCCTCGGCGGAGATTTCCCGCTCGACCCCAGTGCAGCTTCGCAACGCTTTAAAGAGTTTCTGCGCGCGGAACGCAAGAAACCAAACTTATCCAGATTGAGCTTCCGGAATTCATTTGAGCTTGCCGCCGGTATCGTGGCTGTCTCGAATGCCGCCATGGAGAAGGCTCTCCGCGTCATCTCCGTCGAGCGCGGATATGATCCGCGCGATTTTTCTCTCATCTGTTTTGGTGGCGCCGGAGGCCTGCACGCCGCGGAGTTGGCCCGCTCGCTCTCGCTCGCCCAAGTAATTGTTCCTCTTAACCCCGGGGCGTTTTCCGCGCTCGGCATCCTGCTCTCCGATTTTGTGAAAGACTTATCGCAATCCGTGCTGCTGCGCGTTTCGCCTGCCGCTGCAAAATCGCCCGCGCCCCGCACGCAAAAGCTTCTCGCCGATCTGCGCCGCCTTTTTCAGCGCTTGGAACGTAAAGGCCGCGACGAACTTCGCAAGGATCGCTTCCCCGCCGGCCGGATTGGAGTCGAGCGCCGCCTCGATCTCCGCTACGCCGGCCAGAGCTATGAGCTATCGCTTCCCTTCTCCGCGCGATTCGTGGAAAGCTTCCACCGCGAACACGAACGGGCCTATGGATATCGTGACGATGCGCGTCCCATCGAAATCGTGAACCTCCGCCTGCACATGGTCGTTCCAACGCCCAAACCTCGTCTTCGGCCCGTGCGGATCGGCCGCCGGACCTCCGCCCACCCGGCGCTGCTGAAGGAAAAGCCGGTATGGTTCGGCGCGCGGCGCTACGGCACGTGCTTCTATGAGCGGGACCGCCTGGCTCCGGGAATGCAGTTCGACGGACCCGCCGTCGTCGCCGAATATAGCTCGACAACCCTAGTCCCGCCCGGCTTTCGCTGCCGTGTGGACGAATATCGCAACCTGGTCTTGACTCATCATGCGCGGTAACTCGACGGACCCGACGGAACTTGAAATCTTCAAGAACCTCTACCACTCCGTGGCCGAGGAGATGGGCGCGGCGCTGCGCCGCTCCGCGTTCTCGCCCAATATCAAGGAGCGCCGCGATTACTCCTGCGCCGTATTTGATAGCCGAGGCCGAGTCGTCGCCATGGGCGATCACATGCCGGTTCACCTCGGCTCAATGCCATTCTCCGTCGCTGCTGCCATCAAAGCGCTTCCGCTCGCGCCCGGCGACATCGCCATGCTGAACGACCCCTATGCCGGCGGAACACATCTGCCAGACATCACCATGGTGATGCCGATCTTTGACGGGAAACGTCCGCTGTTCTATGTCGCCAACCGCGCGCATCACTCCGACATCGGCGGCGCGCAGCCTGCGTCGATGGGACTGACGGAGGAAATCTATCAGGAGGGCCTGCGCATTCCTCCCGTTCTGCTCGCGCGTCGCGGCAAGATCGAGCGCGATGTGCTGGCACTGCTCCTCGCCAACGTCCGCACACCCCGCGAGCGTGAGGGCGACCTGACGGCCCAGATCGCGGCCTGCCGGTTGGGCGAGCGGCGCTTGTTGGAGCTGGCGGAAAAATACGGTCTCCCCAAAACCGTTTTCTACCTCGATCAGCTTCAAAATTACTCCGCACGCCTGATGGAAGCGGCTCTGGCGCGCATTCCCAACGGCGTGTACCGCGCCGAGGATTTTCTCGACGACGACGGCTATGACGGCCGGCCCATCCGCATTGCCGTCGCTATTCGCATCGACGGGAGCCGCGCGCATGTGGACTTCACCGGCTCCGCTCCGGCCTGCCGCGGCAATGTTAATGCGGTCATGGCCATCACGCAGTCGGCGGTCTTCTACGTTTTCCGCTGCCTGCTCGGTGAAGACGTTCCCGCCTGCGCCGGATTGATGGCTCCCATCGAAGTCTTCGCTCCCGAAGGAACCGTCGTCAACGCGCGTCCTCCGTCGGCGGTCGCGGCCGGCAACGTCGAAACCTCGCAGCGCATCGTCGATGTGCTGCTGCTCGCCCTGTCGCGCGCGCTCCCCGGCCGCATCCCGGCGGCCAGCTCCGGATCCATGAACAACATTTCCTTTGGCGGCATCAACCCGCGGACCGGCGAGCCGTTCGCATATTACGAAACCATCGCCGGCGGCATGGGCGCCCGGCCCGCCGCCAATGGCATCAGCGGCGTACACACTCACATGACCAACTCGCTCAACACCCCGATAGAAGCGCTCGAAACAGCCCTGCCCGTTCGCGTGCGTTGCTACTCGCTCCGACCGGAATCGGGAGGCGCCGGCCGCTTTCGCGGCGGCGACGGCATCGTCCGAGAGTTGGAATTCCTCGCCGACGTTCGCGGAACAATTCTTTCCGACCGCCGCCGCATCGCGCCCTACGGCCTAGCGGGCGGAAAGCCCGGTAAGACTGGAAAGAATCGATTGGTCATTGCAAAACAGAAAAGGGGAAAGCGCACCGTGGCGCTGCCGTCGAAGGCCGCCTTCACGGCCCCGGCAGGAAGCATTCTGCGGATTGAGACTCCGGGAGGCGGCGGCTGGGGAACGCCGCCGCGCAGCCGTTCCCGCGGCAATCACTCTGGTGAGAGCGGCGAATGACGCAGAACCCTTGACAGGTTTCGCAATTGTCTACAAACTGTAAAGAGTTTGTTGGAAAACCCTCGTGGGCACGTAGCTCAATTGGCAGAGCAGCAGACTCTTAATCTGCGGGTTGTAGGTTCGATTCCTACCGTGCTCACCATTGCTCTTGGTGGGTTTTGCGCCGATAATTCCGCCGGTGAATCTTCTCCGATTCTTACCTATATCATTTTCACAATTGCTGTAGACCAGCAACTACAAGCGTCAGGGCATGACTTTAGTCGTGCCAATCGAGGATCGGATGCGGGGCGCTTCAGCGCCTGAGGTGAGTCTTCCGTTCTGGTGCCGGTAAGGGTTGCAAGACAGACCTCAGCGGCTGAAGCCGTATTACAAAGCGCCGACTGACGGCACGGCTGAAGCCATGCCCTGACGGAAATCGAGACTACACAATAGCGAAAAACGCTCTAGTAAGCCCGCTCAAACCGAACGATGAACCCCGTGGCGCTGTAGTCGGCAGCGCGGCCCGTTAGAAGTGATACTCCAACGTAGCCGTGAAAACGTGCGCCCTGTAACCGGGGGTATCCGCACCCAAGAACAGCATTCTTTGCAGGCCAGTGGTACCGCCCGGGTCAACGGCGGGGCCGACGAAAGCGTACGGATTCATAACCGAAGTCTGAAAATCCTTGTCATCGAAGCGTTGATACCGGTATTCGAACTTCGGAATGAGGTTATTAGTTAGATTGAATTTCGCGATGACACTGACCTCGTGAATTCGGGTGACATTCTCGGGGAAATTGAAAGTCACAGCGGGAGTTGCTGCACTGTCGAGCAGCCAATTAGGAAAGTTCGTACGACAGTAAGCGTTCAGACCATTGCCGATCTGACAGTTCACGCCGTCGGACAAGGTAGTGCTCTTGGTAGCGGCGAGGCTGTAGTACAGGCTCACTTGGGCCTTTTTCTTGGGGAGGGTCAAGTCGGTCCCGACAAAGTAAGCATCAATGATATCTTTGCTGGCCGTCATCCAATCGTTGATTGGATCGCAGTCTGCTACACGAGCAGGCAGCGCTCCGCTGGGCGCAGGGCAGCCAACTTGGCTGGCCGTATTAGCACCGCGTTGTCGCGACACCATGCGGTTGGTATTCCGCTCCCGTGAGTACTCGCCGAAAAACGTTACGTTCTCGCCCAGCAGCAGGTCGAAGTCGGCGCCCGCGTTCCAGCCAAAATCGTTCAACAAACCAAAGACATAGTAAGGCCCATAGATTGGCGTGGGAAGGAATCTAGTGACGGTTACCTGGGAAGGATCTCCCAACGGCGTGAGGCTGGTGAGGGGACTGCGGTGGTTGAAATTATCTTGCGTGGTTCCGAAGAAACCCGAAACGCTGAACCTGCTGGCGACATCGTACTGCGCCAGCACGTCGGCGCGCTTACGGATGCGAAAGCCTTCGTCCGGCCGCTGGGTCCCGGGTATCAGAGCCCACTCGTAGTGGCTGTCCTGGGGTTCCCGGTTCTGATGAATGGCCGCAACTCGGAAAGTAAGGTCCTGGATCGGCTTCAGATCCACAGCGAGTTTGAACGTGTCTTCGATGGTCTGCGAGACATCGCGATGGTGCCGATCGAACCATTGGCGCCCATACTGCACTTTCGCCGAGCTCTTTTTGGTAAAGAACCACGTCCCGCTCAGGTCGAGATCCTTGGTGTGAAAGCTGAAGGGTTCATTGCAGACGCCATGGCATTCGGGATCGACGAAACCATTGATGCCGGCAAACCCTATGGTTTCCTGCCCGCTTGGGCCCGCGAGCTGCACTTCTGCCGCTAAATCGCCAACGTACGGATTGAACTGGTGCTCTTCCGTATTGTTGTTGTGATCATAGTGGCGGTATCTCGCAGTCAGTTCAACGTTCTTGGAAGCGTTGACAACGAAGGTGTAGTTCATTGCCAGCGTTTGCCTCTCTCCCTCCAAGCTCGGCACCGGCAAGGGAATGGGGGCGGCGGCGCCAGTGCGATTGAGCAGGAACGTGTTGGTGGTGTAAGGCACGAAACGTTCGTTCTGCGACTGCCAGCCGGGGGTGATGCTGCTCATGAAATGCACCGGACCGAAGTGCAGCGCACCGCCAACTTGGAAGTCGTGAGCATTGTTACTGGGATACAGTCCCATTTGCCCGTTGGCCGTTATGGTCGTGCTGTAGGTATTGTCGGAAAAAGGATTATCCACGAGCATACTGGGAATGTTGTTATTGAAGTGTTGGTTTGAGAAACCAACCTGTATCTCGCCGACCTTCCGGCTGAATTCGGTGGTGACCTTGACGGTGTTGGTCACATAGTCGAGGTTCTCCTGGATTTCCGCCCAGACGCAGCTCGGGCTATTGCCGAAACACATGCCGTGCGGCCGGGTACCGACTTGGGCTTCCCTTGACAGCAAGACGGCCAAATTCCAGTTCGGATTGATGTCCCAGCTTGCCAAGCCGCGGGCATTCCGGCGAATATTGCTCTGGACCGCCAGCCATGCGTTGCCGACCTGTGGGGTCATGGCGTTGGAAAAGGCAATGGCAGTCGCTGCGACGTTTGCAGCGCCCAGGGTAGCCCGGTTGCCGACGAACTTCCAAACGCCCGGACTCGTCTGGGTGAAGAGCGTGCGGGTGGTGCCGCTGAAGATATGCGGCGTCTGGTCCCAGCGAAACTGAAGTTTGTACACGCCTTGCTGACCCAAGGTCGCCAGAATGGTATGATCTCGAATCAGAGTACTGCCCTCAAAGGCGGCGCCATTGCTGGCTGTCTGTAAGCTGAAATAGTTTTTCGTCCCTAGAAAATTGTCCAGGTACAGGTCGGAGCGGGGAATGTAAAAGCTGTTCCTGATATCCCTGTAGGTGTTGACGCCGGAGCTCAGTATATCCGGACGAAAACCGTTGCTAAACGGAACTTCACCGGGATGGGTGCGGCCATCCACCGTTCCCGTGATTCCTCTAAAACCAAACTCCACATAACCCCGCTCCGGTTCTGCACCCTGATCCTGACTGAAAGCAGCAGCCGGGACCAGCAGGAGCGCGAACAGTGTAACTGCGAAAAGCTGTTTTTTGATCTTCATTATTGCGCTCTCCTTCCTAGCGGGTGAAATAGTTCCCGGAGGGGTGATTCGATCCGTGAATCCTGGAGTGGCAGTTGGCGCAACCCCTGTTCACGACACGATTGTTGTATCCAGCGGGAGTGCCGTTTCCGATAGAAGGCATAACATTCGCGTATACCGTTGCCCGGTGCTGGCCGTCGTTATGGCACTGTTGGCAAAGTTTCGGCGCACGCACTTTCAATAACTGCGGGTTGGTCGAGCCATGCGGTTCATGGCAGTTGCCGCAATTCTCCAGAACAGGCGGGTGCTCCCAGAGGAAAGGTCCGCGCCGCTCGGTGTGGCAGCTAAGGCACTGTTCCCTTACCGTAGCCTGGATCAGTTGTTTTGGATTGGGCGTGCCGTGCGGATTGTGACAACTGGTGCAGGTCACCTTGCCCTCGCGGAAGGGCATATGCGATGAACGCTGCAGTTGCGCGCGGCGCATCGGGTGGCATTGCAGGCAGAGTTCAGGTTGGCTGAGTTTTGTGGATCGGACATCGGTGAGGGGAGCTTTGAAGCGGGCCTGATCGGAGAGGCTTTCTGTCCTCGCAGTCATGACCTGATGGCAGTCCACGCAGGCCAAGCCGCGCGATTCGTGGGGGCCGCCTCGCCAGAACATTCGATTCCCCTTGTCGTGACACTGCAAGCACTGCGCATTCTTTTCCGCAGCCGAGAGCGGCGACTTCTTGTCGAAGCGCTTGATCGCATTGATGTCGCCACCGCCTTCTACGTGAGCCTTCCCTGGGTCGTGGCACGACTCGCAGCCGCGCTTCTCCAAATCGTTTTTGGGGTGCTCCAGCATGGCTCTGCCCATGACAGTGTTCTTCCACCTCTGGTAGCTTTCCTCATGACAGGTTTTACAAGTCTCGCTTCCCACGTAATCGGCATCGCCGCCCGCCTGCGAAGCCTGCGGCGTTGAAGCAGCTTTGCTTTCCCCTGCGCTCAACAGCAATAAGACAATCGCGGAAAAGAGACAACACAGCAAACGGGTCCTTGCCTCTATCCTGCCGGTGACTATATTCCTGTACATTCTTGGCCTCCTTCGAGGTCGATTTTTCCTGAATCAATTGCGAAAGTACACTGAACCGTTAAAACCCAGATCCCCGCTAGGCACACTGCAATCGCCGTTCCAGAAGGTCGCAATGCGTGCTGCAAGACGACCCACCGCGATTGCCTGGGTTGGTACCTACCTGTAATCCCAATCTGCTGATTGTGTTACTAAGCAACAAAATTCTTGAACTAGAAACAGCCAAAGTGACTGTTCCTGTGAGCTTCGTAATAAAACACCCAACTTCCTCATCATGGAGCGAAATATCCCACAGGGCGAAACGAACCAGTCTCCCTTTCGGCAGTCAAAGCAGGGGATGAAAGGATAATTTCCCATGAAACCGAGCACACGAAATTTCAGCGTCGTTTGCTACGGGACTCGCGGGGTCGCGATTAGTAGGTCAGGGTAGGCTCGCAGAAAGGATCGAAAGCGAGCGGCGAAAAAAATGACCGCGGCCAGCATTCTAACTGGCCGCGGTCTCCGGAGGGATCAATCGGTATCAGCGTGCATGAACCTTGCTGACGGCGAAGTCGGCGCCCTCCTCGTGACAGACCGGGCAGGACTCGCCGAAAGGAGCCGTCATAATGTAAGTGTGCGCGGCCGCATCCTGTCCGTCGTGGCAACCGAGACAGGCCGAGGCGGCCGGCCCCAGAGGAGAGTAGAACTCGCGAGGAGCCACGGTATTTGCCAAGCCCTCCGGCAGCGGCAATTGGTTGGATTTGTTCACGTGGCACTGGGCGCAATCGCGCCGGTCTCCTGGGTATCGCAGACCATTGAAGCCAAAAACTCCACGGCTCCTAAAAATCTCGAACTCGCGCGTCAATTCCTCCCCGGTATGTATGCGATGAATCATGAACCGGAAGTTAATGGATTGCGGAACTGTCCCAGCAGGTACTTTGAAACCTGCATTGCGAGAGCCGTTGGGGTCATCCACATTCGCCGGGTTATGGCAGAAAACGCAGATGTTGTTGTTCCTGCGACCTCCGCCATGTATTGCCAGGGTCTTATGGCATACATTACATTTCTCATTCACATCCACCACCGTGCGGCGTGGCGTTGTCTTGGCTCCCCCGACCCCGAAATAGAAAACAGGGTTAAAGGCGTAATCCGTCACGCTGAACTTCTGCCCCAGGAGCGATCCGGCGATGGTCACCGTGCGGGACGCCTCAGCTTCCACCGCGAAAGACCCCTGAGCATCCTTGGGAATGGCGGTAGTAAAAGTATAGGAAAATCCCGTGGTGGTTGGTTTAACCGTAGCCAGCGCATTTTCCGTCGACGGGGAGCCGGTTGCATTCCGTGTCACAAAGGTATAGTCCGTAGTGGGCCCCGCCAGCGCAAAGGACAATGAGGTGAGCTTGGTGGCGTCCACGGGATTTCCCTTATTGTCTTTGGCCGTAAAGGTTACCGTGGGCTTGTCGCCCGGATTCGTGCCGGTCACTCCCGTGATATCGATCTTCAGACCAGCCAACTGCTTCGATTGTGTCGGGATGGTGTGCACTCCCGCAACCGAGAGGTCAAACTCCAGTCCGGTGTCGGCCGGATGGCAGGTGCTGCACTTGCTGTCATCCACTTGCACTCCGCCGTCATGGTTCTTGCCGGTGGCAAAGTCCACATCATCATGGCAAGAACCGCAAGCCGCGCGGGAGGGGTTGTTCTTCCAGTTATCCGATTGGGTCCCCCCTTGATGGCAGGTGGTGCAGTTTCGGACTTCCTGCGGCCATACCACCGTGGAGAAGTCAAGGACCGTTTGGTTGAACCCAATAATCTGGTAGGGCTTGCCGGCAATTGGCGTACCTTCCTCAATAACGCCTTGCGTGGCCCCTGTGTAAGTTGTACCCGTACCACTTCCGCTGGTTCCCAGGAAGTTGAGACGTTTATTGCTGACGCTGGGCAGGTTTGCGCCCATGTGGATCTTGTGGATCATTACCTTGAAGTCAACCGTGTTTCCCGTATCCGGATCGGTGTTCTGCGGTTGATGGCAGAGGATGCACAGTTGCGTTTGGCGGCGCGTTCCTCCATGCAACGCCAGCGGATCGTGGCACTGGTTGCAGGCTTCGGTTCGCACCACGTCCCGCACCTGCGTGACGGGCTTGTTCGCGGGAACGAAATTTACGACGGTGTTGGCCACAAATGAGTTCACGTCAAACCCGAACGCCGACAAATCCCTTCGAGCGTAAACTCCGAGCGTGTGGGTGGAATCCACGTCGAAATTGGCCGGCAGCCTGAAGCCGAAGGTATATCTGTAAACTCCGTCACCCAGACTGGCGTAAGTCCCGCCGGAATCGGTAGCCGGCTGAGTCGCCGAGACCCCGGTGATGGGACTGGTCTGGATGCGGGTAATGTAGGAGGTGTATTGAGTATCGCCCGGCCTGATGCGGGAAAGAACGAAACTAGGAGCGACCACGCCCGGCGACTCGATGCCCAGCCGATCCAGCCCCTGGCCGGCATTGTCGGAGATCCGGAACGTCACGAGGACGGTGGGCGGTGCGAACTCCACGTTCTGTATCTCGATATTGAGACCAGGCCGGACAAAGGACGCCTGAGTTGCCGTCAAATAGTAGGCTTTCTCGGAAGGTTTATATGTCGGTTGGACTCCACTACCGGCGATGGTCAGGCTAATACCCATTAAAAAAAGAATTAAGAACGGAAGAAATAATTTCCCGATTTTCACGGCGACCTCCCCTATTTCCAACCGGCTTTTTATAAAAATTTTGAAGCCTGGTTATCCCGTTAGATTCTAAGCGCTCGTCCGGCTGCCTCCACGATCTGAGCGGGCCGTCCGTAAAAGATACACATTGACCGAATTAACCTTATTAACCTTCCGCACAGAGCAATCCCATGTCCAGATGCCTCAAAACGGATTGGGAGATATGCCCCACGTCGGCAAGGGCTTGGCCATCACAGCCGATGTTCAACAGCCTATTGAGTTTAACTACGTTTGCAAGATCGTCGCAGCTTCAGAAACCTTTTCCGGCAATTATCGGCATCGAATTCCTCAGGTTCTTTAGTTCCGATAAGTTTCTGAGAATTGGGTGAAACCACACTCAAAAAGGGGGGAAATCACTCGCTCGCCCCTGAAACGCCCTTTATCGAAATGGAAAAGGCTCGTGAACTGGCAGGGAGGAGATCAGTCCCTTTCATCAGCGGCAGCCGCACCGAAAATCCAACGCCGGGATTGCAAACTTGCTGAGCGTTGTAACTTCGCGCAGATCATTCCTGTGCTTCGCACTACGGAAAACCGTTTCCGTGCGATTCGTAATGGAGATCTTGACGCGGCGTACAAAAAAAGCCGACCGCAGCCAACCAGATTAGGAGGTCGGCTGCGGTCGTGGGAAAGGTTCAGCACGCATCAGTGGGCGTGGACTTTGCTGACGGCGAAGTCGGCTCCCTCCTCGTGGCAGACCGGGCAGGACTCACCGAAAGGCGCTGTCATCAGGTAGGTGTGGGCCGCTGCATTTATTCCGTCATGGCATCCCAGGCAAGCCGAAGCGGCTGGCCCGGTCGGAGTGTAGAAGAGCGCCGGAGTATCTGTCCATGCCATACCTCCTGGCAATGGCAATTGATTGGATTTGTTCACATGGCACTTGGCGCAGTCTCGCCGGTCGCCGGGGAAACGCAGGCCATTATAATTTCTCCCCACCGTCCATTCGTTTTTCAGTTCCTCTCCGGTGTGGATGCGGTGAATATGCGTGCGGAAATTGATGGTTTGCGGAGGCTTCTCCCCTAAGTCGAGACCTTTCGGGTTGTGGCAGATCACGCAATAATCGGTGTTCGTGCGAGTGCCGCCATGCAGCGCGAGCTTCTGATGGCACGAGTTGCAATTCGCCACATCTACCACTGCGCGGCGTGGAGTTGTGTTGGCTCCCGCGACGCCAAAGTAAAAGACGGGGTTATTGGAACTCTCGCGGACGCTGAAGTTCTGCCCGAAGAGCGATCCGGGGATGGTTACCAACCGGTACGCCTGACCTCCCACCGCGAAACTCCCTTTGGCATCGGCGGGAAGAGCGGTACTGAAGGTATAGGTAAATCCTGTGGAAGTCGGTTTCGAAGCCGTGAGTGCGTTTTCCGTCCCCGGGACGCCGGATGTTGGATTACGTGTCACAAAGGTGTAGTCCTCGGTTGGACCCGCTAAAGCAAAGCCCAGCGCTGTGAGCTTGGTGGCATCCACCGGATTTCCTTTGTTATCGCTGACCTTGAAAGATACGGTGGGCTTGTCGCCCGGATCCGTGCCGGTCACCCCCGTGATCTCCAGCTTCAGACCGGCCAACTGCTTCGAGTTTGTGGGGATGGTGTGCGCTCCGACGACAGAAAGATCAAACTCCGAACCGACGTCCGCTGGGTGGCAGATGGCGCACTTGCTGTCATCGACCTGAATCCCGCCCAGATGGTTTTTCCCGTTGGCGAAGTCAACGTCATCGTGGCAAGAGCCGCAAGCGGCCCGGGAGGGGTTGTTCTTCCAGTTATCCGATTGGGTGCCCCCTTGATGGCAGGTAGTGCAGTTGCGGACATCCTGTGGCCAGACCACCGTGGAAAAGTCGCCGTCTGCAACCTTGTAAGGCTTTCCGACGATTTTTGCGCCTTCGGCAATGGGAGCCTGCGTGGCCCCTGTGGCAGTTGTACCGGTGCCACTTCCGCTGGTTCCGAGGATGTTGAGACGTCTGCCAGTCACACTGGGCAGATTTGCCCCCATGTGGAGCTTGTGGATGAAGACCTTGAAGTCAATGGGGTTGCCCGTGACATCGTCCGTCGACTGCGGCTGATGGCAGAGAACACAGAGCCGCGTGCTCCTCCGGGCGCCGCCGCCATGGGCATGTAACGGATCATGG